>Ga0207933_1001433_pt1 | contig 17984 bp, 16 predicted proteins | sample NGESurdeep092012_4_FD_184488 | JGI IMG/M metagenome (GOLD analysis project Ga0207933, IMG submission 184488) | Arctic peat soil microbial communities from Barrow, Alaska - NGEE Surface sample F53-3 deep-092012 (SPAdes) | ecosystem: Environmental > Terrestrial > Soil > Wetlands > Peat ...
AGCGGTAACGCCCGTCAACAGATTGGTGGGCGAGGTCAGGCTGAAATTATTCGTGTAGGCGAATGTGGCCGTTGTAATTGGATTGAGGTCAATGCCTGCCGTGGAAAGCTGGTTGGTCACACGCCGTTGCGAGTCATAGATATTCTGGAGCACGCGGCCATCCGGCTTGTCCTCCTCGACAATTAGGTGCGTGGAATAAACATTGGTGACTCCATTGGTGACATAATTCGAGTGCTGATAAATGTAATCAATCTCCATTTGGTCGGGCAGCGTCACGGAAACCAAGTCCCCATACTGGTCATAAACGTAATTCAAAATCCGTCCATCGCCGGTATGGGCGGCGATGATGTGCCCATAAACGTCATATTCAAACCAGACGAAATTGCCATTGCTGCTCTGAATGCGGCTGACTTCGCCATAACCAGTTTGGGTGGAATTGGTGACGTATTGATAACTGTAATAATTACCCTTGCTGTCCTGCCATGTGTTCAGATAAGGCCGCTGGCGCGTAAATGTTCCAATCGGATAGGAAGCTTGGGTAAATGTGCGAGTGCTGCCATTGGCTCCGGCCAATATATAGGTGTTGGTGCCGCCGGGTGTCGAAAGCTGGAGGCGGTTGTTAAAGAGATTGCCCACCGAGCCGATGCCTATGCTGCTGTTATTATTAAGCATCGGGTTGTCCTGCGGTTGTGGCAGCCAGACATTCGCATTGGTGCTCGTCTGGCGATAGGCCACCATCGAGCCATCCATTTCAGCCGCGTAAATCAGCGTTGAATTGGTGCCGACACTCAAGAACGGCACATAGCTGGTTTTCCAGCCGAACCCGAATTCATTTTCGGCAAGGTTTTGGCTGCCGTAATTGCGGCGGATTTGCAGCGGCATCGGGCCGGGCAGCGTGATGTCCGGTGCATCCACATAAAATTCGCCAGTCATCATGTTCACCGGGTCGGCCACGGTTTGCGTCCAATCGCTATAAACCGGGGTAGTTGTGCTGGCGGTGCCGACATTGTAAAGCTGGTTATATGCAGCGGGCGCATTTTGCTGGCTGCCATACAAAGATGAAAGATTGATGAGGGTTGAACTCAAGGTGGGGTCCAACTGTGTCTGCCCATTACCAAGGCTGGTGGCAGTGGCGGATTGTGTCCATGTGGGGGTGGCTCCATCAACCACATTACCCGAACTGCCAGAGTTGTCCGCCGTGGCAGTCGTCAGCAATTGAAACGGCGTGGTTGAACCCGCCGGAGCCGGATCAACTGTGATGTTGGGCGAATTTGCGTAGGTGAAGGTCGTGGTTGGGAAGTTGTAGGCATAACCGCCGTTCAAGCCGCCAACCGCCGCTGAAAATATGTCGTAGCTGAAATACAAGGCCGCCACGCCAACGTAAGTGCCGTTGGTCACAACGCCGGGGGTCATGAAAGTCACCGCATCAGGGCCGCTCGCATCGGTGCTGAACAAATTCGCAATAGCATTCCAAGTGGTCGTGTCGGCATTTTGGAGTTGCACGCCGTTGTAGCTTACTTGTCCCGCCGCGAGGTAATTGTCGGCGTTCAAAATAACCATGTTGGGGGCCACTTGTTGCAGCAGCTTGACGGTTGAAATGGCGTTGGTCTGATAAAAACTCCGCAAAGTGCCATGTTCCGCCGCCGAACCCTGCACCGCGTCTTGCGCCCACCAGTTGAGATATGACGAAAGAAAATCCTGGCCCGAATCCGGGTGGAGGGAGCCATTAAAAATTGCGGCAAATCCATTGTCGGGCATATGAACGGCCGGGGTGATGAGGTTGATCTGGCCGCCGTTAATCAGGTTGCCGGACGAATCCCGCTGTGGCCGGAGCAAGCCGTAGCCCTGCTCGTATTGGGAGACTAGCTGAATCTTGTGCAACTGATTGTTGAGGTCGTGGAACTGGTCATAGTAATCGAAGAAAGACATGGCCAAAAGATAAACTGGCGTGCCTTCGTAAATGTCAGGGTTAATCGTGGAAGGCTGGTTGGTGTTGGCCGTTTGATTAAACTGCCAAAGTTCCTGGGCATAGACATTGAGCATTTTCGATGTAACTTTCCCCAAATCGAAACCGAAGGCGATGAGATCGCCTTTTCGGAACGTGTCCGTGAAAACATAGCTTTGTCCGGTCTGCGCTCCCTGCTCGACATAGGTGTAACCCCACAGGTTGCTGATGCCATATTCGCCCGGAGCCATGTAATTGCCGGGCAGGAAATGTTCACGCGTGTGCGTGACTTGAAAGATGATGTTGTCATCCGTGCTGTCTAGCTGGTTGCTGGAAACCAGCGCCCAAGTCGGGTCAGCCCGCGTGCTGAAAGACCAAGTGTTGGTCACGTTCGGAGAATAAGCTTCCAGCGACAGAATCATGTTGTGCAGGTTGTTGGTGCCGATCTGCTGGAATTTGAGCAGGAGTTTGCGGTTGTGCAGTTCGGCAATGGGGATGGCGGTCGTGTCAATCAACCGGGTGGGATTGGCCTGACTATACACCTCAATTTCCAGCGTGTTAAACAGGCTCATGTTGGTTTTGAGGCTTTCGACCGCCAGCGGCGTGCCCGACAACGCAAAGGGTTCGGGGAACTGGCTCCATTGTGAATATAGATGACGGCGGTTGACGCATTGGACGCCCATGTCATCCACCGACAGGCCATAATGATTGAGGTCAAGGTTGTGCTGGATGAACGCCGGCAGCAAAACGAGCGGCTGGTCGGAACTGTTCAAAGAGAAGATGTTGGTGTCATTGTTAATGAAGGCGGTCAGCCATTTGAAGCCGCTATTGTAATTGGTCGGCATGTAATCATAGAAATTGAAGCCCTCGGTGATTTCCGTGTCCTTGATCCACGGAAAAATCTGCACCCAATTGGTTCCAATGTAAGCCGCAACCCACGGATAGTTAAGCGCGATTAGCTGCGGCATATTGGTCTGGCCAAGCGGTGATACCGCTCCTTGCAGTTGCACGCGCAGCAGTTTGCTCGCCTGCGAATTGAGCATCTGCAAACCGCCATTGGTGGGGAAGATATAAGTTGCCGGGACGCCCGCCTGTCGGAGCAGATAGACCAGCAAGGCGCATTGTTCCATCGGCGAGCCTTGGCCTTCTTGGAAGGTGGCCACGGCACTGCGGTTGACACCGCCGAGGTTCACGGCGGGCAGGCTGTTGTAATTGGTGTCGTAGTCAATGGCATCCACGAGGCCGATTTCGTTCTGAACATAGTTTGCAAGTGCCAACGGGTCGTTGCCCATGTTCGCAACGAACTGGTCGAGGATGGGATGCCGCCGCAATTCGGGGCTGGCGTCAATCGTCAGATAATTGGAGGGAGTCAGATAGGACAGGTTGGGCAGCGTGGGAAAAACATTGGTCAATTCCTGCAAGGTTACCCCTGTGTAAGCCGGTGGCAGCGGTTGTTCGGCAAAATGCGGCTGGTTGATGAACGTGGCAAAATTGGCCGGCATCTGGCTGAATTCCATTGCATAAAGCCTCGACCAATCCTGTGCGCCGGATTGATTGAGCACCATCGGCTGGGCTGCCGCCGCATTCCCCATTTCTTCGACCACAAAATAGTAATTTGTGACAGTGGGTGACATGGCCGTATGGGTAAGGGTGTAGGTGTCTGAAAACAACACGCCCCACCGCTGTCCGGGTATGGTCAACCACACCGTTTTCAATCCGAATTGGGTGAATGTTTGCGAAAAGCCGTTGGTGACAAGGTTCGCCAGTTGGTTGCTGTTGGCGGGATTGGGAATTGGCATACTGATGGTGCCAGCCAATGCCGAATTGGAGCGATAATACACTTGAATGCGGAGCGCATTGGAATAGTTGATCGTGGCGTCACCGGCATGAATCCCGAAACCGTAACTCTGATTTAGATACATCGGACTGCCGCCCACCGGACTGCCAAAGGCCACGATGGGATTTTGAAAGGCGATGCGGCCCGTGATGTTGGTTTCCAAAGCCGAGTTGGTCGCATCAAAATGATAGAGGGTGTTTGTCCACTGATTGCCCGGAAAGAGGGTGGCGGCGTTGCCGCCCGATGCTGCCAGAGTAACCCCGGCTTGAAAATTCAGCGGAATGACAAAAGACTGAAAATCCGGCGCGGTGGACGTGCCGCGCACATAGCGCGCCGCCGAATTAAACGTGCTTTGCGGAGAAATCAGGATTGCAGCCGTGCTGGGGTTCAGTGGGTCAGTGGCGTCAATCTGATAATTGGTGCCGGAATTGAGCGTCAACGTGACGGATTTATTGGTCACGGAAAACGCGCCAAGAATTCCTCGAAGTGGAATCCGCGCATAATTGGCAGAATTGGTTGCAGAATTGGTGACGGTGGTGAAGATGGTGACGGAATTGGTGATTTGAACATAGTCCACCCCGTTGCTGGCCGTGCCGCTGACGGTGTAATTCACCGTGAGCGGAGTCAGTGTGGGCGGAATTCTGCCCACCACAAAAAGCCCGACATTGCCGTCCAACGAGGCCGTCGGTCCGGCGGCAAAAATACTCACGGAACCACTCCCATATTCAAACGCCCCAATGTCGGGCGCTCCCACCCGCATAAATCCGCGCTGATCATATTTTGGAGCGGCGGTGCTGTCGGCTGTGTTTATCGCCGGACTGCCAGCGAGCAATGACAGAGTGGCAGTGGGGCCGCCGTTTTCTTCCACCGTAGAAGTGACCATCACATTGATTGAACTGTGGCTGCCGGTGCCATTCAAGGTGATGCTACTGTCGTCACTGAGATTCTCCCCGGCATCAACGAATGTCCCAACTCCGTTGCCGCCATAACCAGTGCCATAGGCAAATAGAGAGTTCTTCAGTGTGAACGTGCCGTTTGTTCTCAACAAATTGGCTCCAGAAAATGTTCCATTGGCCCCGTCACTTCCAGAGGGATAACCACCGTAACCACCCGCTCCAGCCAGTGCCGCATTTAAGACCAATGAACAGTTGGTCAATCCAATCTGGTTGGTGCTGTATATGCCTCCACCATATCCATTCCCACCAAGTCCGCCAGTGCCGCCAGTAGTTCCCGCGCCACCGGCACCGCCCGCGCCGCCTGCAACTTCATTCTGATTGAAGGTGCAGTTGATGATGGCATTGGTTCCGGCATTGAAAATGGCCCCGCCGTAACCATTCCCACCTTTGCCGCCAGTTGTGTTGACCGCACCAGTGGTTTGACCACAATCACCACCTTGCCCATCGCCCGCGAAGCACACATAAAAAGTTGAATTCACAACGGTGGCATTTCGGTAAATGTATAATGCGCCACCGTAACCATTGGTTCCGGCACCACCAAGGCCATTGGCACCCACGGTGCTGGCACCGATACCGCCATATCCTCCCTCTCCACCGTAGCCTGCTGCCGCTTGGTCGCCGATGAAAGAGCAATTGGTGATGGCAACGCTGACGTTGGTAAAATTGGCGCTGTAAATTGCGCCGCCATAAGCACTCCCGCCAACTGCGCCATTGGCACCACTGCCAGGAGTGCCGGTGGTGGAATTGCCGCCGTTGCCGCCATTACCGCCCGTTGCGCCATACGCTTGATTATCAGCAAAGGTGCTTCCGTTGGCAATCAATACCCCCTGATTGTAAATGGCTCCGCCATAGATGCTCCCACCCGGCGTGCCTGCCGTGCCGCTTCCGGCGGTTCCGCTGGAAACATTGACGCCATTGGCTCCATTGGTGCCGAATTGTCCTTGAGCCACGTCGTTGGTGAAGGTGCAATTATTTACCACATTGGTGCCAAAATTGCAGACGGCGCTGCCGTTGGTGCTGGTAAGGCAGTCGGCAATCGTCAGGTTGTTCAGCGTCAGGGTCGCGTTGCTCTGCACGACAAACATCTGGCCGCCCCAGCCGTCCCACCCGTCAAGGACGATGTGATGCCCGGTTGCGTCAATCACCGTGTTCGTGGAAATCGTGTCCGGCGTGGTATAGGGTTTGTAGATCACGCCATCACAGGCAATCGTCACCGTGCCGCCTCCGGCCAGGGCGGCGTCCAAGTCCAGCCAGTTGAGATTAGTCACCGTGCCGGATGAATACCCGGACAAAGGGAGCAAAAGAATGGCCAGCAAAATGGCCGCGCTTCCCGTCAAAGTTGAAAACCAACCTGCCGTTTGCCTGCTTCGGATGTATTTCATAAAAACCTTATTGGATCAGCGAACCATTGGCCGGACTGTCTATGAATATGGTCAATATCCCCGCGCCCGGATTGTTCGGGTCGGCTGCTTCCCAAAGCGGAATGCTATTGGTGTCCGAAATTGCCCTGAAAAATCCCGTTTGATAAACTGTCATATTGACAAGAAAATTGGTCTGTCCGGGTGTGCCGATGACCGCCCATGTCCACGGAAACTCCGGGTTCGCCAGCACCGGCGTCCATTGCAAATCAAAGTCGGTGCTGCCTATGTTATTTGTGATGGTAATTGAAAATTCGTTCGTGCCTAAAGGCGCGATGGTCAAGACCGGGACAGTTTGGGACAGGGCGGTCAAGGCCGTCGTCACAACGAACAATCCCCCGCTGAAAATTCCGAGCAGCGGGAGCCAGTTTTTTTTGAGAGTTTTCATGGAGGTTTTTATTCAGTGTTGTCTATTTCCGAGGCGCGTAGGTGGCGGGCATGTAACATTACGGCATCTTCCGTCTGGTGCTTTCAAAATTTTATTCATTTGGTGCGGAGAAAAGTTGGCGTTGAAGTGACGTTCTGAAAAAAAATTGCTGGGTGCAAGTAAAAACGAAGTTCGGAATTCCGAACCTTTAGAAATCGCGCGTTTCCTATCGTTCCGGTTCCAAAGTCGGAACATGAAGAAAAATCCGCGAAATCTGGTTGGCCTGCAAATCCGCCGATTGCGTGACCAGCAAAAACTGACGCAGCCGATGCTGGCGGCACGCTGCCGCCGGTGGGGTTGGGATTTGAGCCGGCAGACCCTCGCCAAAATCGAAACGCAATTGCGCTGGGTTTCCGATTTTGAACTGCTCTGTCTCGCCAGAGCATTGCGCGTTGAACCGAACGAACTTTGGCCCTCAAAAGACAAAATTCCCCGGTTGCTTGAAGATTTTTTTGAACGGCTTTCTTCGGGCGTTGAGTAAAGGCGCAGCGAAGTCCGCGATATTGCTGCCGCCCTTTTCCTAAACAGGACGTTCCCGCCAAACCCGAAATTCTCGCTTGAAGAAATTTCATGTCAAAAAATCAAACGGCTAATGTATTCTTTGGCGCGATTCAATTGTCCAAGCACTGATAAGTTTCGCAAGTTGTTTTTGAATTTATTTTTCAAGTTTATGTTCAGTAAAGCTCACACAGTGACAATCGCCAGCCTGTTACGGTGGCCGGCATCGCAAACGATGTTTCACATCTAAACGTCATCGGCCCCCAAGTGCGGAAAATCCGCACCCGCAAGGGCTGGACGCAGAACCATCTTGCCCTGAAGCTGCAACTTTGGGGCTGGGACACCAGCCGGGAGTCCGTTACCAGGCTGGAGGGCCAGTCGCGCCGCGTCCCCGACCTGGAGCTTTTCGTCCTCGCCAAAATTTTGGGCGTCAAGGCCGACGATTTGTTTTCCCGAAATCTGCGCGGCAAGGTGAAACAACTTGCCCCGCAATACCGCGTGAAACTTTCACGCGGCCAAGTCCCGCCGACAGCCTGATTCAAAGATCAATTGGCAACTTCCAAAACATTTCCAGCCTGCTTGACGTGTGAAATGATTCGGAAAATAAAATCGGTCACTTCAAACGGCTTGCTGATGAAATCCACCGCGCCTACCTCAAGGGCGCGCTGCTGATCTTCCTCGGAAATGTTTCCCGACACAAAAATAACCGGCGTGTCTTTCAAATGTGGAATTTGTCGCAGGCGTTCATAAATAATGAAGCCGCTGGTTCCCGGTATATTTACGTCCAGGGTGATCAAATCGAATTTTTTCGATTCTGCCAGCCGTAGGGCTTTCTCAATGTTCCAAGCTGTCTCCACCTCGCATTCTGCGCGTGTCAACAAGAACACGATCATCAGCGCGACTGACGCTTCATCATCCACCACCAAAATTCTTGCCTTATTTTTCATAAAACGACGGATTTCCGTCATGTCACCTAAATTGCTTTTCCGAAATGCTTGTCCATTTCTATCCCTTTCTCAAAAACTCGCAAGACAAAATTATACTATAGTAAATGTTGTTTCCCGGCTCGGCCTGTTTGTATTGAGCGTGCCTTCCGTTCCAACACACCGCCGCATCCTGGGAGACGCCGTTCGCACCCATCGCAAACGGTTGAAAATGACCCAAGAAAAACTGGCTGAAAAAACCGGCTTGTCGGTTGTTTTCATTTCCCTTTTGGAAAACGGACATCGCACCGTTTCGGTGGATTCCCTCTTGAAAATTGCCAAGGCTCTTGGCGTTCGTGGCCGTGATTTGATGGGCGAGCTTTGACCAAAACTTATTCTGTGCTTCTGGACTTTTCACCCGCAAGCGCAGTCCCGCAGCAGTGGCCTTCTGAATTGTTTTCGACACGGTGCTAAACTTTATCAAAAGAAGCTGTCTCTTGTAAAGAAAAGGTCGTCACGCATACGTTACGCTGTTTTTGCCATTTTTCAGGTTGTGCAACGCAATCTGGACAAACAACTGGCGAAGTTCCTGCGAAAGGAACGGGGCAATCTTTCATACGCCGAATTTGCAAAGAAGACCGGCATATCCCATCAAACACTTTTTCGCATTGAACACGGTGAGCATCATCTAACACTGGACAAGCTGGAAACCATTCTGGTGAAGCTGAAAATCCGGTTGAAAGATATTTTCCCCAGTGAATTTTAACGGCAAAATGTTGGGATTTTAACCCAACAATACTGCCGATTACTGATGGCAATAGCCCAAACTCCGAAGTGAGGAATGATTTCCATTGCCAATCACCACATGGTCAACCAGGTCAATTTTGAGCAATTGACCACCGCGAATGAGATCGCGTGTGACTTGAATGTCAGCTTGTGATGGTTCTGATTGTCCACTTGGATGATTGTGCATGACGATGATGGCGAATGCACTGGCCATGACTGCCAGCCGGAATATGGATTTAGGATCGCAAAGAACGGTATCCATTGTTCCAACCGATACAAAATAGTGCCCCTTGATTTTACGGCGAGTGTTCAAAATTAAAACCACCAGACATTCACGTTCAGGATCGAAATATGGATGTTGTTCAATGTGCATTTTCCAATAGGCGGCTGCCTGTTCCGGCGTATCACACAACTGGATGTCGGCGGGTGTGGGACATTCGCGCAAGGAAACGATTTTCCATTCCTGCGGTTGCGGTGGAAATTTGAAGGGCTTGACGGGATTGTTCTGAATTTGAGGCGTTGAGTTGATGTTTTCTGTCGTGTTCATGTTTTTGCGTTTCGCTTTTGAAGGAACGGGATTGCTCTCTTCGCCTCAACGGGGAGAGCAATCCGGTTCCGAGCGAAACGCATTGAGCCTGATTTCTGCGCTGGCGGGCGGCGGAGCGGGAAGCAATGCAGTGACACGAATAGTTTCGTGGCGCGAAATTGCCGCGAAGCAACCAGAAGCGCGGAAAGCAGGCGGATGAACACGACAGAAATCAACGCCGCAAATTTGAACAATGCCGTTCTTGTCAGTCAGGCCGGCCATTCAAACGGAACAAGAATATCCCGACCCTTTTCAAGCAAACAATTGACGCCTGGCTGAACTGTGCGCCGGGCATCAATTGTTTGTTTGCATCCGTATGATGGGCGCTTCACAAAAGCGTCTTGCCCCTGCTGGGATGAACCCTGACCTCCTCGCGGATAGCAGCGCGAACTTTCGCCTCGATGCGCTCAACGAAGCTCATGCCAACGCGGCTGAATTTATTGGCTGGCCGGATCGCGGCAGCAATTTCCAGCGCGGTTTGTTTCACCCTGCTCCGGCAAAGGTGCGGAGTTGTGTTTATGCTTTTAAGCGTGTCCGTCATTTCAGTTGTTTCCATAATTTACTTTCTTGGTTGCGTCGCTGATTCATTCAACGACACCACTATTTTATCAGGCGCACTTTTGCTGGACTGCGAATTTATCAACCGAACCATTGAAAACATTGAACGCAATCATTGTCGCCGCCGATGCTTGACACAAAAGCACACTGATTTTGCGCGGGGCGACTCGGCTGGTTTTTGACTTCGCTGCCATTTTCATTCAATGTTTGCAGGGCAAAAAATAGTTTAAGATTTTTTATCTCAAGCGTAGGCGGCTATGGGGATTCCCGAATTCTTCCCCACTCTAAAATACGAATTTTGAATGCGGACCGAGACTCCACAGAATACACTCCGACAACCGATGGTTGACTTTTTAGGCCAAAAGTTTCTAACTGACGGCATGAGTGCATCCATTGCCAGCCTGTCAGCCCAACAACTACGTCGCGCCGCCGACATCAAAGACAAAATCCAATCACTTGAAAAAGAGCTTGAGCAGATTTTGGGTTCTTCAACCAAACCTGTGGCCGCCGCCGCTCCGAAGAAAAGGCGCAAGATGAGCGCGGCAGGCCGAGCCAGAATTTCTGCTGCGGCCAAAGCCCGGTGGGCAAAGGTCAAAGCAGCGCAAAAATAATTTGCGCCGCCGGAATTTTCGTTTGGCGGTGACGCGAGACGGCCATTATCGGTGGCGTAATTTGTTTTAGTGTTCAAATGCACATTTGTATTTGGGTTTGTTGTCAGCCGGAAGCCCGGCCAACTCCCAAATCATGTCACGGTGCGGCCAGTCCAATTCACAAGCGATGGCGTGATACGCCAATCCCCGCGTGTGCGGCTGCATTTGTCGGACGATGGCACCATAGGCAATGAAAAGCTCTGGCGGTGCAGATGAATGACCGATGAGGTTGCAGAGGTTGACGCTGGTTACAAGCGCATAGCAATCAGTGCTGGTGAGCGGGGCAGTGCAACGTCTGTCAAGATTGGCTTGCAACCATTTGAGAATTTCTTTTTGCGTTTTCATGGCCTTCCGCATTTCAGATTCATGGGCTGGTCGGTTCAGAATAATTTTTTCCACCACGGAAACCACCTGGCGACCGTCCCGTCGAATTCCAACGGCGGCAGCACCGTCCGGCGAAAACCCTGCTCGCAATGGACGAGCACACATTCATGGTCGCGGAGATTGCGGAGCTTGTGCGGTTTGATTTTATGTTCGTCGGTCTCGGAGTAATTAACGCTGCGCCTGCCGGCACTCGACCCCCACGACCGTTTTACGACTTGTTTCTTGCCAAGAAAATCGGCGGCTTGAACCGCGTCGGCTTCATCGGCGGCGCGGAAAATCATCCGGTTGCGGAGATTCAAGGTGAGAACTCTGGACTTGTCGGTTCCCAAAGGTGGAATCAGCGATGTGGTGGATTGGGCGGCGGCGACGATGGTTGCGCCCGCTTCGCGGATCACGTCCACGCAATTGTAATCGCTCATGCCGTCCTCGCTGGCGGTCATAAACCGCTGCGCCTCGTCCGCCCACAGAATGAGCAAATTATTTTCACCACGTTGGGTTTTTGACTGGTCGAAGCGCCGCAGCGCGTGGTGATAATAAAGCAATTTCAGGAACGTGTTGACATAACGCCGCTCGGTCTGAAATTTCTGCGGCATGGTCACCAGGATTATTTTACCCGTGTCAATCACCGGGAAACCAAACGTGCTTTTGGCCGCGCAGAAAACCTCGGCCACTTCGGGCGTCAGGAAGTATTGAAGGTAATTGCCGATGGTTTCGCGGACGCCGCCAAGCTGTTCTTCGGGCTGGTTGAGAAAGCGATGGATGAAATGATCATAAACCACTCTCCGGCGCGGCGTTTCAAGAGGCAACGCGTTCAGATTTTCCAATTCCGTGGTCAGCAACCCTTTATTGGTTAGCAGCGCAAACGCGCCGGACAGGGTGACTGGCTGGTTCAATTCGGAAAGGAATTCGAGGGCATGGGCGATATGGGTCTGTGCCTGGGTCTTGAAAAAGCCCTTGTCACCGCTCTGGCCGAGACTGGTGGCCGTGTCCACGACGAATTTTGCGTAGGTAGAATATGGGATGCTCCGGTCGCCGGTGAGGTTGAACCGATACGGCGGTGTCCATTGAGCATCTTTGTCGTCGGTGCGGATTTGCAGATGAATCAAGTCCTGCTCCCGTTCGTAGAATCGCGCCATTGCCGAGAGCGTTTCCCAATAAACACCTTTTTCGTCAATGCACAGGCCGCCCCATTTTTTTTCATTTTGAAACACCTGGTGGGCCAGTTGATTGATGCCGGAAGATGTTTTGCCGGAGCCGGTGTCGCCGGTGATGAGCCAGCCGCGACAAAACTGGTTGCGTTTCCAAGTGAGGCCGCCGAGTTGCGCGACATGACGGTTGCGTTCGCGTGCGCCGGATAGCAGGCGAAGGACGATGATTAACAATAGAATTCCATACCCAAACAAAATCGCCCGCAACGGTTTGGACAATATCGAAAGGGGAAAGAAGTGGAGTGGAATGTAATCGAGTTTCATAAAGCCTTTCCGATGAGAAAACCTGCGAGCATGGCGGCGATGACAGCTATAATAGCCGTATCCAAAGAAATGGTTCTGGCTTGAGTGACGGCTGGAGTTTGTTTGAGCGCCTCGATTAGAGCCGTGGTTTGCTCCTTAAAAGTTTTAACCGCTGCGCCCATCAATCCGATGTCGGTGCGAAACATATCCAGCGAAGGCATCTGGCGGCGGCGTAGCGCATCCCAATGGTTTTGGTGAATCCGAAACAAATCCAGGAGCAACAGAACCACGTCATCGCTGCTCACCTTGTTCCGCTCACGCCATTGCTTGATGGCTTCCAGAAACTCCTCGTCGAAGTCGGGCGGTGGTGATTGGTCGGGTGCGCTCATGATTTTGCGGGTAATAATAATTCCGCCGCCGACTCAATTTCGGCGTAAAGTTTTCGCTGCCACGTTTGCAGGCGCTGGCGATCCAGCAGGTAAAAGCGGCCATCGGTCAGGGCGGCGGTGATGGTCAGGTTTTTGTGGCTCAATTCCTCGACCAGCCACGGCTGCAATTTGGCCATTGTGATTTCCTTCGCGCCGAGTTCCTTTTGCAGCTTGTCATGGATGACGGACTGGTCGTAGAGGACGAAGTTGTTGTTGTGAACCGCGTTACGCAGCACGACGTAGGAGCAGGTTTTTTTCAATTTGCCGACGATGCGCTGAAGCTGGTCAATGCTGTCGGCCTCCTGATTTACGGGCATGACGACTGTGAGCGCAGCGGACAATGTTTTCAACGTCTCCGGCAGATTGATTTCGTCGAAATAGTTGAAGAACACTTCCGTTGACGCCGCGCGGCAATCCACGACGACGAGATCGAATTTTTCCAGCGCGCGAATCATCGGGTCCAGCCCGCGCGGATGAGCCAGTTCCAAAAATTCAACTTCACCGTGAAACCGTTTCAAGGTCGAGTTTTCATTATCGCAGTCGCAGGCTATAAACTGGATTTTTTTGTCTTTAAGGTATTGGACGAGGTTGACGGCAAAGAAACTTTTGCCGACACCGCCCTTGCCATTCAGAATGAGGTCGAGTCGTTTAGTCATATTTGTTCATCAGGTTTTAGAAGTTCAACTTTGGCGATATGCGGCCCGCGTGACCGGAACGGATTGCTTTCGGTCGGTGCGGGCAGAATGTTGCTGGTGAGAACAGGCGCAGCCGGCAATGCAGCTTTGCTGGCAGTGTCCGGCGCACTTTTGGGCGCAGCATTGTGGTTGACAGTTGGCGCAGCAGTTCGCGCAACGGATGGTTGGCGTGATGGCCTTTTCTTGAAGACGCGGTGACAGAAGCGCATCACGCAAGTATCCGAGGCAGCAATGCCGCTCTGCGTGAGCAGCTCACTGATGGCGCGATAGGAAACACCGCGTTTGCGGAGCGCAGCAATATCGTCTTTGATCGTCAGCAACCGGGAAGCACGCGGCGTAGCATGGAGCGCAAATTGCGCCGCAGCATTGCGGAAGCGCTCCAACGCATCAGGCGGGATGACAGGTCTAGTCATGGCAAAGGCAGCATGATTGCAACGATGATGGACTCGAATGAGCAGCGAACTGGCTGCGCTGAAGCAGCAATAACGCAGCACTTGGCGCAGCACCGGGTGCAACATTGCACGCAACGCGGATGCGTTTGATTCCGGCACCACTGGCGCAACCTTCGCGCAGCAGCCGGCGCAGCGCAGAAACCTTCCCCTTGGAAGGGGTAACGCGTGCCCCTGGCTCAAACGGTTTGCGAGACATGCTGCCTCCTTTGCTGTTGCAATTCGTCACGCCAGTTTTGAAGCTGGGTTTTGACGATTTCAATGTGGCCGGTTTGTTCGATGGACTGGTCTTTGATGTGCGCGGCATACGTTTCGCCTAATTCGGTGGCCGGCAATTGCGTCACTGAATGAGTGGCGTGTTCGTTGATGCGGAGGCCGAGCTTTTTGAGGACTTCAATGGCGGTGAATAATTCAACGGTGGTGGGTGTGAGCATGGTCTGGTGTGGTTGTCCCGGAGACCGTGTTGCCGGCCCCCGGATTTGTTTGGCTTGTTCGGATGTGACGGGATGCGCCCAGGCGTCACTCAAACCGAGTCGGCTGGCAGCTTCCTCGGCGGCGATTTTCGTTGGCGCTTCAATTACCGCGCGCAAAGGGTCGCCCATGACGCGCGCATATTCCCGGTCGGTGAAGTAAATCCCCCATTGCTGGTTGCCAGGTTTTGGCTTCGGTATTTCGATCATTTCCATGCCATCAGTGAACCAGTTTTTTTTGGTCGTCCTGTGCGGGAATCGCACAGGATGAAAGCGAAGTTCTGGCACAGTGGTCTTTGTGGTCACGGCCAAGACGCAATACAATTTGAAGAATGCGAAGGAATACTTTGAGGAGCACCTTTGCGTCGGGGATTACTATGATGAAGGGCAGCGAGTGGCCGGTGAATGGATGGGCCTCGGCGCGGATCGGCTGGGCTTGTCTGGCAAGGTTGGGACGGATGCGTTTCTACGCCTCTGTGAAAACCGGCATCCGGCTTCTGGCGAGTCGCTAACCCAACGGTTGAACACAACCCGAATGGATGAGGCCGGGGATAACACCGCCAATCGCCGGATTTTTTATGACTTCACCTTCTCGCCGCCCAAATCGGTTTCGGTCGCGGCATTTGTCGGTGAGGATGCGCGGATTTTGGAAGCTCATGCCCAAGCAGTCCGGTCGGCGTTGAAAGAATTTGAGGCGTTCGCAACGACGCGTGTTCGGATGGGCAGGGCAAACATTGACCGCTCCACCGGCAATTTCGCAGCGGCCTTGTTCACGCATGACACCTCACGCGCTTTAGACCCGCATTTGCATACGCACTGCATTGTTTTCAACGCGACGTTTGATGCCGTTGAAAATCGCTGGAAAGCTCTGCAAAATTTTGAACTGCTGAGGGCGCGGAAATTCGCCGAAAACGTCTATTACCATGAACTCGCCCGCCAATTGCGCGGATTCGGTTATGAGATTCGCAACCAGGCGCGCGGTGATTTTCAAATCGAAGGCATTTCGGAAGAAATCTGCGAACGCTTTTCCAAGCGTCGCATCCAGATTGACGAGGCCGTTAAAAAACTGCTGGCCGAAAAGCCGGAGTGCGCGGGCGGTGACATGATGGCGATGCGCCGGTTGCTGGCGACGGCGGAGCGGGCGCGGAAGCAGAAGGAATTGAGCCGGGACGAACAACGGGAGTTGTGGAATGGGCAGTTAAGTGAAACCGAACGCGCCGCCTTACGCCAGCTTCCGAGACATACGCCGACAGCCAAGCAAATTGACGTTGGCGAGGCCGTGCAATGGGCCGAGGATCATCTGTTTGACCGCAACTCGGTCGTGCTGGAATGCCAGTTGTGGCAGCACGCATTGGAACGGGGGCGCGGCGAGAATCTTTCCGTCACTGAACTCAAGGAGTTCACGCGCCAGCGTGATTACATTCGCAATCCTGAACGTCCGAGCGAAGTAACCACGCGCGAAGTGTTGTTGCGGGAAATGGAAATCGTTCAAACCGTCAAAGACGGCGTTGGGAATTGTCGGCCACTGGTGAAAAATTCATTCACGGCAAATCCAAAATTGGATGCTGAACAGCGTCTAGCTTTGGACGCGCTGCTTCGTTCCACGAATGCCATTTCACTTTTTCGCGGCGGCGCTGGCACTGGAAAAAGTTTCGTCCTGCGCGAGTTGGTCGAGCAAGTCCGGCAATCCGGCAAAAGCTTGGCCGTCCTCGCGCCACAACGCCAGCAAGTCGTGGTGATGGAGAAAGATGGTTTTCCATCGCCCACCACGGTGGCAAATTTTCTGCTCAAGCGCGAACTGGTTGAGGGCGCGGTGGTCGTCGTGGACGAGGCTGGACAGATCGGCGGTCGCCAGATGCTTGAATTGCTGCGGCTGGCGCGGGAGCGAAAGGCGCGGGTGATTCTGTCGGGCGACACGCGCCAGCATGGAGCGGTCGAGGCGTCCGATGCACTGCTGGCCATTGAACGGCATTCCGGCGTCAAGCCGGTTGAGCTTCATACAATTCGACGGCAAGACCCGGCGCGTGGGCATGACCAAAAGGAACGCTCGGAGATCAAACAATATCGCAAGGCCGTCGAAGTGGCGGCGGCGGGTAAGCTCGCTGAATCGTTTGACCGCCTCGACAAGCTGGGCGCGGTCGTTTCCTGCGGGCTGGGTGAACAAGCGGACAAACTGGCCGATGAATATGTCCGGCTGGCGGAGCAAACGGCTTCAGCCGTCGTGGTCTCGCAGACGTGGGCGGAAGTGCATCGCGTCAATTCAAAGGTGCGTGATGCGCTTAAATCAAAAGGGCTGCTCGGCGTAAATGATGTGACGGTTCAAGCATTGGACAAATTGGATTTGACCGATGCACAGAAACGCGACAAACGATTTTATCCGCCAGATGCCGTGATTGTGTTCAACCAGAAAGTGCGCCAAGCCGGGCCGGGGATGCGCGGAAAGTTGGTGGGCATCCGCAAAGCGAGCGTTCTTGTCGAGATTGACGGCAAGTGCGTCACGGTTTCAAACAAGGTGCTGAACAAAATTACCGTCTGCCTGCCGCGTGAAATCCCCGTCGCTCAAGGCGACAAACTGCATCTCAAGGCCAATCGCAAGCTGGCTTCCGGCGCGCGTGTCACCAATGGCGAGTTGGTTGCGGTGAAGTCCGTCCGTGCCGACGGGGGAATTGAGCTTGCCGATGGCCGTGTCCTCGACAAAAGTTTTCGTGAATTTCTCCCTGGCTATGCCGTTACGTCCTATGGTTCGCAGGGCAAAACTGTGGATTACGTTCTTTTTTCCGATTCCACCGTCAAGCCTGCTACCAACGCCCAACAATGGTATGTCACCATTTCACGCGGGCGGCGCGGCGTCCGAATTTTCACGCCGGATAAAATTCAGTTGCGCGAAAATCTCGTCCGCTCCGGCCACAGGCCGCTCGCGCTGGAATTTGCCGGTGGCTTGCGCCCGCGCCACGGCAACCAGCTTTGGGACCGGCTGCATGACTATCTCCTGCGGTTCGGCCAGCACGCCGCCGATACGTTTTGCCGGTTAAAACAATCCCGTCGTCACCCTCAACCAGGACAAAAACATGAGCACCAAATCACCCGAATGTTACACCACTAACCCGCAAGCCCGCTGTCTGCGGGTCGAGATTTCCGCGACGAAATCGGTGCTGCTGCCATTTGATCAATTCGCGTTCGCCGAACTCGACAGCGAGGACAAGGAACAGAAATTGCGTTTGGTCTTTGCCACGCATGAGATTTTGATTTCCGGCCATGCGCTGCGGCGAATTGAAGCGGCCATGCAAGTGATGGAACTCTCCTTCGTCATGGCGTTGCCGGCGAAATATCAGCCGCTCATTGCCGAGAATCAGCCGAAGATTCGGGAAATTGTGGTGACGGAAAACAAGCCGGGCAATTCGCAAGCGCAGGCGGCACTTAATTAAAAGTGCCAAGACTTTTCCTCACGCCGCCTTCGGCAAGCTCTTTGTTGGCGGAAGTTCATCCGACGCCTTCACCATTTCACCGAAAAGACTCGTGAAAT
>Ga0207933_1001436_pt1 | contig 17940 bp, 12 predicted proteins | sample NGESurdeep092012_4_FD_184488 | JGI IMG/M metagenome (GOLD analysis project Ga0207933, IMG submission 184488) | Arctic peat soil microbial communities from Barrow, Alaska - NGEE Surface sample F53-3 deep-092012 (SPAdes) | ecosystem: Environmental > Terrestrial > Soil > Wetlands > Peat ...
AGAAATTCGCACCGCGCGAGGAATTGGAATATCAATTAATTCTTTTGGGAAATGGCGACGAACATCATTGGCGACATCATTTGCCAATCTAGTTCTGGAATCAAACATCGTTAACAAAATGGTACTTACATGAACTGTGGGATTTAACGCACGCTGAATTTTTCCGAGCGTCTCCATTAATAGGGAAATGCCTTCAAGTGAGTAATACTCACATTGAATCGGAACTAGCACCTCTTGCGCTGCCGTCAGCGCATTAACCGTTAATAAACCAAGGCTCGGTGGACAATCGATAATGATGTAATCAAGACGATCACCTCTTGCATCGCGATCATTAATATATTTCAAAAGCGCATTCTTTAAGATACTTTCCCTTGCGACAAAGGTGACCAAAGCGATCTCTGCCCCTGCTAGTTCACGGTTTGCTGGAGCACACTCAAGGTGAGCAAATCCGGCAACTTTTTGAATTGTTTCAGCAAGTGGAACTTCATCTATTAAGACTTCAAACATACCTGGACCTTTGTGACGATCCACCCCCAACGCAGTGCAGGCATTTCCCTGTGGATCTAGATCAATTACCAGGACTTTGAGTCCTCCCATGGCTAAAGCTGCCGCCACATTTACCGCTGAGGTCGTCTTGCCAACTCCGCCTTTTTGATTAGCAACGGTAAAGATTCTCGTTTTGATAGGTTTTGGCATCGGTTCTTTGAGTCGGCGGATACCCACAACTTTCCTACCAAATTCGGTAGTTGTTTCACGTGAATCATCCATGTACGTAGTTAAGCAGTCTTTCTAACCTCAATCACACGAGCAAGTTCAAAGTCGGGCAAATCAATAGTGTGAAGAGAGGTTATTGAGTACTTTTTAGGTTCAGTCTCATCAATTTCGCGCTGAGCGCCTTCTCCTTTCATCGCAAGCAAAGCCCCTTGAGCTTTCACGAGGTGCCAAGAAATTGCTAGCAATTTAGGCAGAGGCGCGACCGCCCTGGCGGTAACGATTTCAAAACTCTTTTTAACGCTTTCAGATTTACCTCGGATAACGGTAATGGGTAGATCAAGTTCGGCAATAACCTCATTGAGAAAATCCACTCGACGCTGGAGAGGCTCGATCAACGTCACTTCGAGATCAGGACGAGCCAGGGCCATAACAATTCCTGGCAAACCAGCTCCTGAGCCAATATCTGCAACTTTTACCTCTTGTGGAATGAGGGTCATCACCGGAAGGCAGTTAGCAATATGGCGATCCCAAATACGCTCGCCCTCCCTCGGGCCAATAAGACCGCGATCGATCCCCCAACTTTTAAGGATTTCAACATATCGATCGATCTTCATCTGGTTCTCTTGAAAATAGCCCTCCAAAAGGGTTTCACGTGAAACGATCAAGCGGGTAAGACAACCACGCAGCGGTTTGGCTCTTCGCCCTCAGATTCGCTAGTGAGACCTATCTCTTGAATAGTGTCGTGGATGACCTTCCGCTCAAAAGCATTCATCGGCTTAAGTTTGATCTGTTCACCAGAGGATTTGACCTCTTCAGCGATCTCCTGGGCCAATTTTGTCAGCTCGATCTTCTTATTGCTTCGGAAGTTATCAATATCAAGCATTAGGCGTGAGCGATCACCGAGTGAGGTTTGGACGGCTAAACGGGTGAGCTCTTGCAGAGCGTCGAGTACCTCGCCACTATCGCCTACCAGGTGGGAAAGGGCACCCCCCGCAATTGAAAGTGATGCCCGTTCGTTTTCAACATCAATATCGATATCTCCATCAAGGTCGGCAATGTCCAGCAACCCCTCAAGGTAATCAGCGGCTACATCGCCCTCTTCTTCAAGCCTAGCAATCAAGGACTTCTTGGGGACCTCGGTCTCACTCATTCTCGTGCCTTTCTGTCGGTTTTAAACCTATTTATTATATTTTGTACTATTTTATACGTTATTTGCGCGGTTTCTTCTTTTTTGGCTGCTGGCGTTGGCGGTTCTTCAGTGCCTGCGCCTCCCGGTCGGCCTCCGTCATCCCTTCAGGGCTCGTTGGGCTCGCCGTTGTGACTGGATTTGAAAGACCCTTTTTGCGCTGTAACTCTTCATACGCGGGAGAACCAGGAGTCGGGTTCCGTTTGATGACGTAGAACTGCTGACCAAAGGTCCAAAGGTTTGTCGTCGACCAATAGATTAAAACACCAATCGGAAAGTTAACCCCGGAGATTGCAAAGATAACCGGAAATACATACAACATAATTTTCTGTTGTTGTGCCATCATATTATTTGAAGCGTCGAGTTTTGGCATGCCTTTCACCATTAACTGACGTTGGGTGGTAAATGTTGTTGCAGACATAAATGCAATCAGGCAAACCGTGACGATCTTTGTGCTGGTGATATGCGAACTTAGAAAGCTATCAGAAATTGGTGCGCCTAGAAATTTTGCATCGTGTGCTGTCGCTAATAACTTGGCTGTCAGAATATTCGGTACATACGATTTATTATGCGCGATGCCACTCAGAACGCGAAAGAGAGCGAAGAAGATTGGGGCTTGTGCGAGTAATGGAAGGCAAGGGGCCAATGGATTTGTTTTGTGTTCTTTGTAAAGCTTCATCATCTCTTCGGATTGCTTTTGGCGATCATCTTTGTGGCGCTTTTGAATATCTTTCATGTGCGGCTGAAGGGCGGTCATCGCCCGCTGCGACTTAATCTGCTTAACAAAGAGAGGAATTAAAATAATTCTAATTAAAACAACAAGGAGAACGATAGATAGTGTCCACTTTAAGGATTCATGTGAACTCTTTCCTAAAGCCCACCCAAGCATGGTGTGGAAGGTGACCATAACCCATGTAACAGCGTAATAAATTGGGTGCAAGATTGCATTCATTAGTGTTTAGCTCCCTTGAGGTGTTCGTATACAACTCTCTTGCCGCCGGCATAGTCAACGCCACCATGTGACCACGGGTTGCATCGAATAATTCTCCATACCCCCATCGGTATTCCTTTTAAGCCATATTCATTAATCGCATCAATCGTGTACTGCGAACATGATGGAAAGTATTTGCATCGTGGCGCCATATTCGAAGAGATAAATATTTGCCAAAATCGAATTGGTGCAATCATTAGCGAGGTGAGGAGCTTCTTCACTGCGTGGCGCCAATTCTTTTAACCATCTTTTTCACCAAATCATTAAGTTCGTTTCGATAATCATCTTGCACTTTAATAACTCGAATTACAACTTGAGTGTGCGGCGGTAACCCCGAAAGATGTGTTGCCATCGCGTGGCGCAACTGGCGAGCGATTCGATGACGGGTAACTGAACCACCGACGCTCTTATTAATAATTAATCCAACTTGTGGAATCAAGGGAAGTTGATCATGAGTCAAAAAATAGAGAGTTAACGAGTGAGAGGAAGCGCGATGCCCGGTCTTAGTAGTTCTAGAAAAATCTTCTCCTCGGCGCATACGGTTGGATGCAGGAAGCACGATTTATGCTGAGATGCGGGTGCGACCCTTTGCGCGGCGTGAGGAAAGAACTGATCGTCCGCCACGAGTAGCCATGCGGGCTCGGAAACCGTGCTTCTTCGCGCGACGACGGTTATTAGGTTGGTAGGTGCGCTTACTCATAATGTCCTCTTTTTCTCCTAGCGGCGATATTGCGGCAATATTGGGCTTCCCCGTATTGGGCTTCCCCGTAATGGGCTTCCCCGTAATGTGGTTGGCACCAGCTAGGGCCACAACGGAAGGGTTAGATTAGCCGAATTGTTGTGGATAAACCACTTGCGCTTTTCTCCACAGGGTCATAGGTTCGCGCTCTATCCACAGTTTTAACCGCGCCTTACTCTCAAGGTAGGGTTTAGACCACAGGTTGTGGATAACCTTGTGGATAACTTTGGGGTGGCTATGGCGTTATTAGAAGAGGTCGACCTTAATACTTTATGGTCGTTGGTCGTTGATGCTCTCTCCTCTGAGTCACCGCAGCACCGAGCTTTCTTAGCACTTACAAAGCCACTTGGCCTGCTTCAGGGTGATAGTGGGGCCACCCTTTTATTGAACACACCAAATCAATTTGCTAAAGATTTTCTTGAACTCCGGATTAAATCAGCGCTAAATGAAATTCTTACAAATCAACTTGGGCAAAAAATAAATATTGCTGTAACGGTTGATGAGAATTTAGAAGTTGACGATTCTCTTGAAGACTTCATTGATGAAAGTATGCCTGAAGTACAGCCAAAGAGTGGAACAGGCCGCGACTTAAATCCAAAACAACCTTTGGAACAATCACAACTTAATCCTCGTTATGTTTTTGAAACCTTTGTTATTGGTGCTTCAAATCGTTTCGCTCATGCGGCGGCGGTTGCGGTAGCTGAAGCGCCCGCTAAGGCTTATAATCCGCTATTTATTTACGGTGAATCAGGTTTAGGCAAGACTCATCTTTTACATGCAATTGGAGCATATGCAAAAGAGTTATACGGGTCTGTTCGAGTTAGATATGTTTCTTCGGAAGAATTTACAAATGACTTCATCAACTCAATCCGCGATGATAAGGCTTCGGTTTTTCAGCGACGTTATCGGGATCTTGATGTGCTCTTAGTTGATGATATCCAATTCTTAGAAAATAAAGAGCGGACTCAAGAAGAGTTCTTCCATACATTTAACACTCTTTATAATGCAAACAAACAGATTGTTATTTCTAGCGATCGACCTCCAAAACAACTTACAACTCTTGAAGATCGTTTGCGCTCCCGTTTTGAATGGGGTCTAATAACGGATATCCAGCCTCCAGAACTTGAAACCCGTATTGCAATTCTTCGTAAAAAAGCGGCTCAAGATAAATTAAATGCTCCGGATGATGTTTTGGAGTACATCGCCTCTAAAATCTCTTCAAATATCCGGGAGTTAGAGGGTGCCCTAATTCGCGTCACCGCCTTCGCTTCCCTTAACCGACAACCTGTCGATATGGGGTTGGCAGAGATTGTTTTGAAAGATTTAATCCCGGACCAAGCTGGTCCCGAGATCACCTCTTCAACTATTATGGCCCAAACTGCCACCTACTTCAGCCTTACCCTCGACGACCTCTGTGGGACTAGTAGGAGTCGAGTTTTGGTAAATGCTCGGCAAATAGCTATGTATTTGTGTCGCGAGCTCACTGATTTATCGCTTCCAAAGATAGGTCAAACATTTGGCGGCCGAGATCACACCACTGTTATGCATGCTGATCGGAAAATTCGCCAATTAATGGCTGAACGGCGCTCTATATATAACCAAGTAACAGAACTGACCAATCGAATTAAACTTCAAGCAAAAAACTAACCCCAGCTGTGGGTAAGTTGTGGACAAGTGTGGATAACTAAAGAGTTTTTGAGGATTAGTTGGGGTTTATAACGGGAAACTTTACTAGCAGAGGGGTTTTTCTTAAGTTTTCCACATACTTATCAACAGCTGTAGAGAAGATTTAATGGCGGGTGACCTGCTCGTTTAACGTTTTCCACAAGTTAAAGGTCTGGTTACTACGAATAACTATATATAAATAAAAAATGGAGTTAGTAAGGATTGCCTAAAACGGTGCGTCTTATTGAAACCCTAGACTTAGCAGATCTATGAAAGAGGCGAAAAATGAAGTTTGTGGTTGAACCTGTGGAGTTGGTGGATGCTGTTAATTGGGTTGCCCGCAGCCTCTCAACCCGCCCTATTAAACCCGAACTTTTGGGAATTATGATCGATGTTGATACATCAATCACCCTTACCGGCTCTGATTTAGAGACCTCAACGAAAGCGATTTTAAAAGCAGATATCAGCGCTAAAGGAAAAGTTTTAGTTCCAGGACGACTACTGGCGGAAATTGCCCGATCACTACCTAACAAGCCAATTACATTCTCCATTGATGGCACAAGAGTTCTAGTAACAGCAGGAACGGCAAAATTTATCCTTCCCACACTTTCAGTTAATGAATACCCAACCCTCCCAGAACTTCCTGAAACTGCCGGAGTTATTCCTAGCGATGTCTTCACACATGCCGTCAACCAGGTTGCGATTGCTGCAGGTAAGGATGATTCATTACCCGCCCTTACAGGTGTACATATCGAAATCATGCACAATAAAATCACACTGGCGGCGACAGATCGCTACCGACTTGCTGTGCGTGAATTAAATTGGCAAGCAAAAAATAACGAGATTGAAGTTAATACGCTAGTGAGAGCGCGAACGCTCGTAGATGCCGCAAAATCACTAACCGCCCATTCACAAGTAACGCTTGCCCTTTCACCAACAGTTTCAAATGAGAGGCTTATAGGTTTTCTTTCAGAATTAAAAACCATGACTTCACGGACTTTAGATGGATCTTTTCCACCATTTAAACACCTTCTACCAAGTGAGTCTGTAGCGGAAGCAACAATAGAGGTGGCGCCATTCTTAGATTCAGTTCGTCGTGTTGCCCTTGTCACTGATAAGACTGTCCCACTCCGTTTAATTTTTTCTAGCAATTCACTTCAACTTGAAGCAGGCGCCGGCGAAGAAGCACAAGCTACCGAAGAGTTAGATATTACATATTCCGGCGAGCCAATTAATATTGCATTCAACCCACAATTTTTAACTGATGGGTTGCAAGCAATCGGAACACCCTTTGTTCAAATTAACTTTACCGGCGCAAGTAAACCTGCGGTATTAACTGGAAAACAGGAAGCAAACGGTTCCCACGACGCGAGTTACAAATACTTACTTATGCCGATGCGCTATAGCGCCTAAAAGTGTGTACCTTTCACACCTATCTTTAAAGAACTTTCGCTCTTACGGCGAATTGGAACTCCCTTTAACCCCTGGTGTGACGATTTTCTTAGGGCGAAACGGAGAAGGGAAAACAAATATTGTTGAAGCTATTCTCTATCTTGCTTTCCTCTCTTCGCACCGAACTGCAGGAGATCAACCCCTCGTAAAACTTGGGGAAAGTGCGGCCTATGTAAGGGCTAATATCCAAAACCCAGAACGACAAATATTAGTTGAGTTAGAAATCAATTCCGAAAAGGCAAACAGAGCCCGTATTAACCAAAACCCGGTGCGAAGCCAGAAAGAACTTTTCGGTTTAGTTAAAAGCATTTATTTCTCTCCAGAAGATTTAGATTTAGTGCGCGGGGATCCTTCAGAACGCCGTCGTTTCATTGATCAACTTCTTATACTTCAGTCGCCTCGACTAGCAGGTGTAATAACAGACTATGAAAGAGCGTTAAAACAACGTAATTCATTATTAAAGACGCGAGCGAGTTACTCCTCTTTGGAATCTTGGGATCAACAAGTAGCAAAGCTGGGCGGAGAAATTATTGCCGAGCGAATCTTGCTATTAAGCAACTTTGAACCAGTCTTCTCGAGTGTCTATTCTGATATTGCCCCTGAGAAACCTGCGCACATCACTTATAAAAGTTCTTTAGAAGAGCTATCAAGAGACTCCATTGGTAATAGCCTAATAATCATTAAGCGAATGGCTGAGATTAGATCACAAGAGATCGATCGGGGTTTGACACTTGTAGGGCCTCACAGAGACGATTTGTTACTTCATTTAGGCGATCAACCTGTAAAAGGTTATGCATCACATGGAGAATCTTGGTCGATTGCATTGGCTTTAAAGTTGGCGGCTTATAAAAGTCTTCTTCTTGAGGGGGCAAAACCAATATTAATTTTAGATGATGTTTTTTCGGAGTTAGATGAAGAACGCCGGGCACAATTAGTATCTCTAGCTAATTCAGCAGAGCAAACATTTATAACTGTCGCTGTCGAAGCTGACTTACCCAAAGATTTACCTGGGACGATCTACCATGTAAAAAACGGAAGCGTTAAAGTAAAAACATGAAGGTGGATTTAGCGATGGAGCTGTACAAGAGTTGGCGCGATAACTCTCGAAAGAATCGACTTGGAGAAACTTTAGAACCTACTCGAAGCGCTATTGCGGACCCTCAAGCACTGAGTTCTGTACTTTCTGAGTTGGTTACTAACCGTGATTGGCGCCAAGGAATTGCCGAAGGTTCACTTTTTACAGACTGGGTTTCGGTAGTTGGCCCAGATATTGGAGCTCACTGCACCCCAATTTCGTTAGTTGATGGTTTGCTTACGGTTCAAGCGACCTCTTCAGCGTGGGCAACTCAACTTACGTTGATGAACAGCGAGCTTCTTAAGACCATTTCTAACTCCGCTCCTGGAGCACTCGTCGAACAAATTTTGATCCTGCCTCCCGGGGCACCTAGTTGGAAAAAAGGCATTAGAACGATCCGAAATGCCCGGGGTCCTAGGGATACCTACGGCTAATTGCCAAAAGCGCCCCACAAGTTCACCTGCGCCCTTTTACGGCTGGTTCTTGAGGTCGTTTACGACTAAGATTTGAGGTCGTACCAGCCAAATTCGCCCGAGAATTGGATGTGGCAGATTTGGTAAAAGTTCTCTTGAAGTTTTACGAGGAGTGCAAGCGTGGCTGACAATTCATATAACGCCAGCGCTATTACCGTTCTTGAAGGTCTCGATGCGGTTCGCAAACGCCCCAGTATGTACATTGGCTCAACCGGTGAACGGGGGCTCCACCACCTGGTTTATGAGGTGGTCGATAACTCGGTCGATGAAGCGCTGGCGGGCTATTGCGACACTATAAATGTGACCTTATTGCCAGATGGCGCAGTTCGAGTGGTCGATAATGGCCGGGGAATCCCGGTGGACCTTCACCCCATAGAGAAGCGCCCAGCTCTTGAAATTGTTCTTACAGTTCTTCACGCAGGCGGAAAATTCGGCGATAGCGGCTACTCCGTCTCTGGTGGCTTACACGGCGTCGGAATTTCTGTTGTAAACGCTCTCTCGACAGATTTGTCGGCCGAGGTTATGCGCGATGGGTTCCATTGGTATCAGGAATACAAACTAGGCGTTCCTCAATCCCCTGTTCGTAAAGGGGATGCCGCAACTAAGACTGGAACCACAGTCACCTTCTGGCCGTCTAACGAAATTTTCGAAACCACAGATTTTTCTTTTGAAACCCTGTCGGCAAGGTTTCGTGAAATGGCATTTCTCAACAAAGGATTAACACTCACGCTAACTGATGAACGGTCAGGGCGAGTAGATGAAAATGGCAAAGTGCTTAACGCTATTTATCATTACGAGGGGGGAATTGTTGATTTTGTTCGCCACTTAAACCTCACCAAAGGTGAACAACATAAAACAATTATCGACTTCACCTCTGAAGATGTAGCGCAGAAAATTTCTCTTGAAATTGCGATGCAATGGAACACCGGATTTTCAGAGAGCGTTTATACCTTTGCAAACACAATTAACACCCAAGAGGGTGGAACACATGAAGAGGGTTTTAGAACAGCGCTCACTTCTATTGTCAATAAATTTGGAGAAGAGTGGGGCTTCATTCGTAAAAAAGAGGATCGACTTACAGGAGATGACGTTCGCGAGGGATTAACCGCTATCGTCTCGATAAAAATAGGTGAACCACAGTTTGAAGGGCAAACAAAAACCAAACTCGGAAATACTGAAGCAAAATCTTTCACCCAAAAAGCAATGAACGATTCATTGACTGGCTGGTTTGAAAAGAATCCTGGTGAAGGAAAAGATATTGTTCGCAAAAGTATTGATGCCGCCGCCGCTCGAGTTGCAGCTCGCAAAGCACGCGATTTAAGCCGTTCACGAAAAGGTTTACTGGAAGGGCGCGGAATGCCAGGAAAGTTGGCTGATTGCCAATGGACCGAACCAGAAAAATGTGAACTTTATATTGTCGAAGGTGATTCGGCTGGCGGATCAACTAAAGGTGGACGTGACTCGCGTTATCAAGCAGTTCTTCCAATCCGCGGAAAGATTTTAAACGTTGAGAAGGCACGAATTGATCGCGTGCTTCAAAACAATGAAGTACAAGCTTTGATAACCGCACTTGGTACTGGCATCCATGATGAATTTAATGTAGCAAAATTGCGATATCACAAAATTATTTTGATGGCCGATGCCGATGTTGATGGCCAACATATCCGCACCTTGTTACTTACGTTGCTATTTCGTTTTATGCGTCCGCTCATCGAGGGTGGATTTGTCTACTTTGCTCAACCACCTCTCTATAAATTGAAGTGGGGCGGGAAAGAGCCTGTTCAATATGCTTTTAGTGATCGAGAACGAGATGGCTTCATCAAGATGGGTATTGAGGCGGGCAAGCGTCTGCCAAAAGAAGATGGCATTCAACGCTTTAAAGGATTGGGCGAAATGCCAGCGAAAGAGTTGTGGGATACGACAATGGATCCAACTCACCGCATTTTGGTTCAAGTAACGCTTGAAGATGCCGCAGCTACAGATGACCTTTTTTCGGTGTTGATGGGTGAAGATGTCGATCTTCGCCGGCGTTTTATTCAACGAAACGCTAAAGATGTTAGGTTTTTGGATATCTAATGGACGATAGATTTCAAGAGGGTATGGAAGGCTCGAAAGTTGAGTCGATTGATCTTCAAGTTGAGATGGCGCGAAGCTATCTTGATTATGCGATGTCAGTCATTGTTGGACGAGCGCTTCCCGATGTTCGAGATGGGTTAAAACCAGTACACCGCAGAGTCCTCTATGCAATGTTTGATGCTGGATATCGTCCAGATAAGGGATACTACAAATCTTCTCGCATCGTTGGCGATGTTATGGGTAATTACCATCCACATGGCGACGGAGCCATTTATGACGCCGTAGTTCGTCTGGCCCAGTTCTGGTCACTTCGCTACCCACTTATTGATGGCAACGGAAACTTTGGTTCTCCGGGTAATGATCCAGCGGCTGCAATGCGTTATACCGAAGCAAAGCTCGCGCCACTTGCCATGGAAATGATGCGTGATATTGATGAAGACACGGTCAACTTCATCCCCAACTACGATGGTCGTTCGCAAGAGCCGACTGTTCTACCCTCTCGTTTCCCAAATCTTCTTGTCAATGGTTCTGCAGGTATTGCTGTTGGAATGGCAACAAATATTCCACCTCACAACCTTACTGAAATTATTGAAGCGACATCATGGGCACTCGAACACCCAGATGCGACGCCAGAAGACACTCTGGCAAAACTTATGACCATTGTTACAGGTCCCGACTTCCCAACTAAAGCGCTCATAGTGGGTCGTCAAGGAATTGAAGATGCTTACCGCACTGGCCGCGGATCGATCATCATGCGTTCCGTTGTTGAAATCGAAGAGATCAACAGGCGAACATGTCTGGTTGTTACAGAACTTCCGTATCAAGTAAACCCAGATAACTTAGCCCTCAAGATTGCCGAACTTGTCAAAGATGGGCGCATCAAAGGCATCGCAGATGTTCGAGATGAAGGTAACGAGCGCTTAGGTCAACGTCTAGTTATTGTGCTTCGTAACGATGCAACGCCTAAAGTAATACTTAATAATTTATATAAACATACGCAATTGCAAGATTCATTTGGTGCCAATATGTTGGCACTCGTTGATGGGGTTCCACGAACCCTTCGTCTTGATGAATTTATTCGGTATTACATTGAGCATCAAGTCGAAGTAATTGTCCGACGTACAAAATTTCGTTTAGCTGAGCGTGAAAAACGAGCCCATATCCTGCAAGGCTACCTCAAAGCCCTAGATGCCCTAGATGCGGTGATCGCACTGATTCGTGCATCGAAGACACCCGAAGAAGCTCGTGTTGGCTTGATGAAATTACTTGAGGTTGATGAAATCCAAGCAAATGCAATTTTGGATATGCAACTTCGCCGCATTGCTGCTCTTGAACGCCAGAAAATTAATGATGAGTATGACGCGCTTATGGCCGACATCGTTCTTCTTAATGAAATTTTAGCTAGCGAATCAAAACAACGCGAGATCATCAAAACTGAACTCCACGAACTTGGTGAAAAGTATGGCGATGGGCGTCGCACCCAGATCGTCTTGGCCGAATCTGATTTGTCAGTCGAAGATTTAATTCCTGATCAAGAAGTTGTCGTCACTATTACTCGAGGTGGTTACTCAAAGCGAACTCGCGCCGATCTCTATCGGGCGCAGCGCCGTGGCGGCAAAGGCGTAAAAGGAGCTGCACTTAAACAAGATGATTTAGTTGACCATTTCTTTACGGCATCTACTCATGATTGGTTGCTGTTCTTTACCAACAAGGGTCGCGTGTACCGCGCAAAAGTTCACGAACTTCCAGACACAGGACGCGATGCACGCGGACAACATGTTGCCAACCTTTTAGCATTCAAACCTGATGAGACAATTGCCCAGGTGATTTCATTGCGCGAATACGACGGGGCGCATTACTTGGTTATTGCCACGAAGAGTGGAATGGTGAAGAAATCTCCACTTACCGAATATGACTCACCCCGCGCCGGTGGTCTAATTGCCATAAATCTCAAACCGGGTGACGAGGTAGTTTCCGCAGCACTTATTACAAATAACGATGAGATCTTATTGGTGAGCAAGCATGGAATGTCATTGCGATTTGCAGCGCGCGAAGACTCAATACGTGCAATGGGCAGATCGACATCGGGTGTTATCGGAATGAAATTTCGAACTGACGATCAATTGCTAACGATGGCTGCAGTGTCTGGAACGCTGCCAGATCAATTTGTCTTAACCGCCACAGATGGTGGTTATGCAAAGCGGACACCTCTCGATGAATATCGGGAACAAGCTCGTGGTGGTCTTGGTGTAAAGGCGGCCAAGATCGATGAACATTCACGAGGAACTTTGGTTGGTGCCATGATCGTTCAACCTGGCGATGAAATTCTTGCAATTACATCTGGCGGAGTAGTTATTCGAACTGCTGTTGAAGAGATCCGAGAAACTAGTCGAGACACTTTGGGAGTTCGCCTCGTTAATCTTGATGAGGGAACTTCGGTCGTATCTATCACTCAAGTGAAAGACCTTGTTTCTACTGAGATTTTGGGCTAATCCCGAAGTCGGGTAACCTCAGACACTCGCACGACACCCATCCAAATGGGCCTGTAGCTCAGCTTGGTTAGAGCGCTTCCCTGATAAGGAAGAGGTCGGAGGTTCAAGTCCTCCCAGGCCCACAAAAAAAGTGTTACTGAAATTCCGGCACGAATACGTATCAGAGTTTGCCTTCTCGGATTGCCTGGTAGACGGTTAGCACTTTTGGCTGGAAGCCGAGGCTTCGCGCAAGTGTCACATCCATATGGCCCATCCATGGATTAGTAAGTGGTTCGGCAGATGACTCGTAAGGTGTACCAACGATCTGTGCCATTTCATAACAGGTGATTGGTGCATCATCAGCGATATTTACAATACGACCATCCATGCTCCCAGTCAGCGCGAGTTCGAAAGCAGTTGCAATATCTGCATGGTGAATCATGCTCAGCCTCTGAGCCGGGTGCCATTTCATCGTTGCAAGTAGTGCCGGAGTTGATTCAAGATGTCCATCTTTGTCGCCGTAGACAAACGGGAGCCTTAACACGCTCCAATTCAATCCACTTTTACGAAGTGCGTTCTCTGCTTCTACTTTACTTGCGGGGTAAGCAAGTGTCGGGGTTACGACATCATCCTCTTGCCCAGGATGTGAGTTGTCCGGATTGTAAACATTGGAAGTACTCGCCATCAAAAAGCGAGCATCGGGAGCGTGTTCCTTGACAGCGGCAACGAGGTTACGAGTGCCTTCGAGATTAACTTTCCAGATTGCCTTTTCGTCACTTGTACGAAACGTTGCGGCGAGATGAATAATTGCAGACACACCGTTAACGGCTGCCGCTAAAGATTCAGGACTAAGGATGTCTCCTTCGATTGACATCACTCCTTCTGGAAGTTCTTTGCCGGGCCGCACAAGTGCACGGCAATCTATGCCTGCTTCTACGAATCGCTTCAAAAGTCGCGACCCAACGAGGCCGGTACCACCAGTTATTAAGATTGTCATAATTTATTTGCTTTCTTTTTTATAGTTGATGAGTCTTTGGGTAGCTTCCCGAAGGATGCGATTTGTTGTCACGGTTGGCGATCAAGACCCCAAAAAGTGCGGGCGGCGAGGCCATCGCCAATCAAGGTGACCGCTGGGTCGCGTTGTCGCAACGGCGCCTACGTCACAGCACGAATAACGTTCGGACTCAGATTTACAACCAACTGAACCAAGACTAGCCAACCCCGTGAGATGTAGACCTAACCCCACTGACATGGCTAGACCCTGGGTGTCATACTGGGAGGCATGGAGTCGTGTTTGAAAGTACCGCTAGAGAGTGGACAGCGACTTTCGTTCCACCCAACGACTCCGTCTCCTGAATTAAGAAAGCTACGAGGAGCTGCGTGAATGATCAAAGTGTAAGAACTGAAATTTTGGAAAGCCGTCGCTTTAGAGGTTGGATGGCACTCGTGTCCAATGCCATGGCAAACAACGGCTGGCCGTGGGCTGGTCGGTGGCGTCTCACGAATTTCGTGCTAGTGCTCGGGCTCGCGGTCACCGTTGTCTGGTCTGTTACCGGTGCTCACTACTTTTGGCCAGGGTGGGTTTGGTTTGGAATGGCTGTTCCCGTCGCATTGCTTCGCGCCACACGTCGAGATCTACGCATGCAGGGTCGGCGTCCTCTGGCCGTGCACGCCGCTCTTTCACTCGTACTCGGGGTGGCAGGAATATACATCTGGGTGATGGGTGGTCCCGTTTATTTCTGGCCTATCTGGCCGATCCTCGGCCTTGTCATTGCGTTTGCGGCGCACGCCTGGGTAGTGCCACTCTTATCGAAGGATCGCGAGAGAGCGCTGGAGGAAAGAGTCGGTGTACTGACCCGCACACGGAGAGGTGCCCTCGACGTCCAGGACGCCGAGATGCGGCGGGTCGAACGCGATCTCCACGATGGGGCCCAGGCACGGTTGGTATTGCTGGGCATGAGTCTTGGCATGGCCGAGGAACTGCTCGACACTGATCCCGTCGAAGCGAGACGGCTGTTAATCGAAGCGAGATCCGGTGCCGCGGCCGCTCTAGCTGACCTGCGCTCCTTGGTCCGAGGTATCCATCCGCCGGTGCTGGCCGACCGAGGACTCGACGGGGCGATCCAAGCCCTGGTCCTCGCTCTCCCGCTTCCCGTGGAAATGAGCATCGATCTCCCAGACGTTCGTCTGCCAAGACCATTGGAGTCGGCGGCCTACTTCGCCGTCGCCGAAGCTCTAACCAACGCGGTTAAATACAGTGAGGCCAAGTCCGTCTGGGTACGGGTATATCACGCAGAAGGCACATTGTCCGTGGTAGTTGGTGACGATGGCATCGGCGGAGCTGACCCGACCCGCGGGACCGGTCTAGTGGGAATCGAACGTCGCCTTGCCGCTTTCGATGGCATCCTCTATATCTCGAGTCCCCAAGGTGGGCCCACGACCATAAGTATGGAGGTGCCGTGCGAGTTGTTATCGCCGAAGATTTCGCCCTCCTAAGAGATGGTCTTATCCGACTGTTGAGCGCGCACGACTTCGATGTGGTGAAAGCGGTCGAAGACGGTCCTTCGGTGGTGCCGGCGTTGATCGGGCACCGCCCCGACGTCGCAGTGGTCGACGTTCGTTTGCCGCCGACGTTCACCAACGAAGGGCTGGTGGCGGCAATCGAAGTTCGCCGACAGGTGCCGGGCCTACCGATCTTAATCCTCTCGCAGTACGTCGAGCCGCTCTACGCTCGTGAGTTGTTGTCGGACGGCATAGGGGGCGTCGGCTATCTGCTGAAGGATCGAGTGATGGACGTGAGCCAGTTCGTTGACGCGGTTCGCCAAGTGGCCGGCGGCGGCACGGTCATGGATCCTGAAGTCATCTCTCAACTACTCGTCAAGCGAGCCGCGGATGAACCGTTCACCCGTCTAACTCTGCGAGAGCGAGAGGTGTTGGCACTGATTGCCGAGGGCCGTTCGAACGCTGCGGTAGCTGCGAATTTGTTCGTCTCAGAAAAGGCGATCAGCAAACACATCGCCAGTATCTTCACGAAGTTAGATCTGCCACCATCAGAGGACGACAACCGTCGGGTCATGGCCGTGTTGGCGTACCTGAATTCGCGGACCGCGCACTCGGCATAGTAGACATAGTTCCCCTCCAAAGAGAGGTCCCTGCACCATTGTTGCGACAAGTCAACGCCCATACCTTTGTCCGCATGACCTCTTTCCCGACAAACCATCGAGATTTATCCCCACTTGAAGCCTCGGACCGAGGTATCGGGCATCTCGCCCGTTCTCTGCTTCGGCACCGCAAGATGGTCGGCCTGTTGTGGTTGACGGTGGTGGTGGCGGGTATTGCTCTAATTGGACCCATCACTGGGCGGCTCACCTCGAGCACGACATTTCCGGGGTTGCCGAGCTACCAAGCCGGACTCGCGATCATGCACGCCTACGACAACGGTGGCAACAACAGTCCGACCGTCGTCGTCGTAACGTTGCCCACCGACGAGCGGGCCGAGAGCTCGGCTGGTCGTGCCGCGCTCGATGCAACCTTCGCCACCGTGAGTCGGGAACAGTCTTTGCGCGTCTTGTTTTACCCGGCGGTCGATGATCCTCGTCTCGTGTCGCCGAACGGGCGGGCTGTTCTCGGCCTGGTCTTCGGTGGCCATAATTCACTTACTTCCGCCCAGATTGCGGATCGGATGCGAGCGGCGGCTCCGTCCGGTGTCACAGTGGCCGCCACCAACCTTAACGACCTCTATAGTGCTCCAGGTAGTGGCGGGATCGGGGTGCTGGGCGAGGTCGTCCTCGGAGCTGTCGGCGCACTTCTTGTCCTCGTACTGGTCTTCGGGTCGTTCTTAGCAGTACTCCCTCTCATCCTTGCCGGTGTGTCCATTCTCGCCACATTCCTCCTCATTGGGGCCATCACCGCTTTCACGGAGGTCAGCCAAATTGTCGAGTACCTCGTGGCCCTCATCGGTCTCGGAATAGCCATCGACTATTCCCTGCTCGTCGTGACGCGCTGGCGCGAGGAGCGAGATCAGGGTCGAACCAATGACGAAGCTGTGGTCGTCGCCATGTCCACCGCCGGAAGAGCCGTGGCCTTTAGCGGCGTCACCGTCGGCGTGGGTCTTCTTAGTTTGGTCCTCTTGCCCGTCCCATTCGTGCGAAGCCTCGGCTACGGAGGGCTGCTCATTCCTCTAGTGACCGTCGTCGCGGCACTCACCTTGCTTCCGGTGTTGCTTTCGGCGTGGGGGCCCCGTCTGGACCGTAGAAATCGACGCACTCGACGACGTCAGCAACGCAACGCTGAAAAAACAAGTCGAGCCTGGTCGGCGTGGACCCGAACAGTCATTCGCCACCGCGCCCTCGCTATCGCCGCCTCCCTGATCATTCTCGGCGTCTTGATCGTGGCGGCTTTCGGTATTCGAGTGGGTGAAGCCCGACCTACCTCCCTTGCTCGCGCTGGTTCTGCCGAGCAGGGGCTCAGCGTCCTCCAACGCGATCGGTTCCCGGTCGGGGTGCTCTCGCCCATTGAGATTCTCGTCCCCGACCGCGCCAATGCACAAGCCCTGGCCGTTCAGCTTCGAGCCATCGCTGGTGTCGACACCGCCATCGCTCCTACGGGTCCAACTTGGCAACGATCCGGCACGGCCCTCATTGACGTACTGCCAAGTGCGCCTACCAGCTCTGCTATCGATAATTCGACGGTCAGCGCGGTACGCGCCACGGTGGCTCGACTCGCTCCCGGCGCGCAGGTAGCGGGAGACGGACCTGAAGAGGTCGACGTCGTTCACGTGTACTACTCTCGGTTCCCTCTCATCATCGCCATCGTGGCCCTTATCAGTCTGCTCGCACTGGTTCGCGCCTTCCGATCCGTGGTGCTGTCGATTAAAGCCGTGGCGCTCAACGTGCTTTCGGTCGGGGCGGCTTACGGGGGACTCGTACTCCTCTGGCAGAACGGCTACGGGTCTCGGGCCATTTGGGGCATACCGGCTACCGGGGTCGTTGTGGATTTCGTACCATTACTTATGTTTGCTTTCCTCTTCGGACTCTCGATGGACTACGAAGTCTTCATTCTTTCTCGAATTAAGGAAGCGCACGACGCCGGAAGATCG
>Ga0207933_1001437_pt1 | contig 17932 bp, 11 predicted proteins | sample NGESurdeep092012_4_FD_184488 | JGI IMG/M metagenome (GOLD analysis project Ga0207933, IMG submission 184488) | Arctic peat soil microbial communities from Barrow, Alaska - NGEE Surface sample F53-3 deep-092012 (SPAdes) | ecosystem: Environmental > Terrestrial > Soil > Wetlands > Peat ...
CGAAGCGCAGATGTGCGTCCATCCTCAGAATCGGGCGTTGCCCAATGTTTTCAATGACGGGAATCTGGCTGAACCGCTAATTGGGACGCGAGTGCAAAGCGACAGAGGATCTGGGCGCGTTGCACCTCGCGTGCAGGACTCCCCCGCGCGTGACTCAAGCGCGCCAGTTCCTCTTTCTGCTCAACACTCAGGATCAGCCTGGGACGTCTGGATTTGCCCGCCATGATTCAGTATAGCGGCCAACAAATCTATATGGAAATGTTTTATTGAAACGATATACTAGATCGCTGACCGCGTGAGAAGTTTGCCCCTGACCCCGCGCGTCAATCCAAAATCGTTCATTGAGCAACTACCTCACTTTCTCTGGTCCCGGCACTGACAACCTGCATGAAACGTCGTGCCACGCGTCGCATATCGAAGTTTTCCACATCGCGCATGCCGTGGTCGGCGAGCGAAGCTCGTAGTTGCGAATCCCCATAGAGCCTCTCGAGTGCGTCCGCAAGTGCCTCGAAGTTTTCAGGTTCCACAAGCAGGCCGTGACGGACTACCTCCGGCACCGCGGCCGCACGCGTTGCCACAATCGGCTTGCCTGCCGCCATGGCTTCGAGGAAGACGATACCGAATCCCTCCTGAACGCTGGGTAGACAAAACACGTCGGCGCCGTTGTACTCGGCGGCGAGTTGGCTCGCCGTAACGTCACCCAGCCAATGTACCGTGTCCTCAAGACGTAACTCTCTCCACAGGAGCCGCAGGCGGGCGGCCTCGGGCCCTCCGCCGACGATGCGCACTTCCAGTTCGGGAACTCGCGTTCGGAGGAGAGCCGCGGCGCGCAGCAGCACGGCGATGCGCTTCCTGGCATAGAACCTGCACACGCAGAGCACGATGAAGCGTTGCTTCGGCGAAGTGCATGCGGGGTTCTCGCGCAGAAGATCGCCCCATCTGTCCAGATCTATCAACTCCGGAATAACCAGCGCGTTCGGAATATGGTAGAGCTCGTTGAGCCGTTCCGCACAGTAGCGGCTGGGTGTGACGACCAGGTCCGCTCTTTGCGCGTGCAACTTTTCGAGATGGGCCTGGTAGGCCAAACTGACCCGTGTCGGGCCCGTCTCGTAAGGCAACACGTCCGCGATAACTCCTTTGATTGACGCGACATGACGGGATGAACGGCGGCCGGCGATTGAATATCCGTCTGCGTCGAAACCCACGATCGTGTCCGCTATCGGGAATTCCCGATAGCGGAGCATATGGTTAAAGACCGTCCGCGTGGCAGCGTATACAGGAAAGTGGAATCCTGGCGTTACGAAATTCACTTCACCGCCCAGGGTGCGAATTCCCTTCGCAAGAGTGACGATGCCCATAAAGCAGCCGCTGCCTTTCCGGATGTTAAGCGGAATGGCGGTGATGAATTGAAACGGCATCTGTTTTATGCTTCACAACGTCACTGTAAAGGATTCATCGTCAAAATAGCGTCAATAAGCCGGGAGCGCGGATGGGATGTGCTCCGCGTTCTCTTTTGGAAGTATTTGAAAGAAAACAACATAATCGATTACTGGCTTCGTTTCGCACGGCACTGAAATCGGTGCGTTTGACAACCATTCGCGCCCTCTCTATAGTTGGTAGAATCCTGAACTAAACGCGGCACGTAACTCCGCGGCCGACTTCAGGGAGCCGGGAGATGAAGCAGTGACGGAAAACGACATGCCCGAACCGCTCCAGCCGCCTGCCGGGACGGTCGATCCGGAAGAATACCAGCATCTTCTCGAAGATTACAGCCACCTCGCGCCACCCTCCCGCCATGAGATCCTCGAAGGCCGGGTACTGAAGATCTCCCCCGGCGGCGTGTTCATCGATGTCGGTTACAAATCGGATGGAGTGGCGCCTCTGGCGCACTTCACCGGCGCGGACGGGGCCATCACGGTTCAAGCCGGCGATCTTGTCGAAGTGATGGTCGAAAGCGGCCAGACGTCCGAAGGCTACGTGCCTTTGTCGCACGAAAAAGCGGCTCGGCTCAAGATCTGGGATAACCTCGAAAAGGCATTGCAGGAGCAACTGACAATCTCCGGTCTGGTGACCGGACGAGTGAAGGGCGGTCTGGCGGTAGACGTGGGCGTGCGCGCGTTTATGCCCGGTTCTCAGGTCGACATGCGGCCGGTCCGGAACGTCGAACAATTCACGGGTCAGAACATACCGGTCAAGGTAGTGAAACTGAACCGGAAGCGCGGCAACGTCGTCGTGTCGCGCAAACTGGCGATTCAGGAGGAAGTGGATGCCCGCAAGACCGTTACCATTGAAGCGCTGCACGAAGGCGCGGTGGTCAGCGGACTCGTCAAGAACCTGACGGATTACGGCGCTTTCATCGATCTCGGCGGTATTGACGGTCTGCTGCACGTAACCGATATCTCCCACGGACGGGTGGCCCATCCGGCCGAGGTGCTCCATGTAGGCGATGAAGTCACGGTCCAGGTGCTGAAGTTCGATCCGTCGAAGGAACGCGTTTCCCTGGGCATCAAGCAGTTGCTGCCCGATCCGTGGGAAGGCGCTATTGAGCGTTTTCCCATTGGCACGCGCATCCTTGGGCGAGTGGTCAGCGTGACGGACTATGGGGCTTTTGTCGAAATCGATACCGGTGTCGAAGGCCTGATCCACATCAGCGAAATGACCTGGTCCCGGCGCATGAAGCATCCTTCGAAAGTGGTGCGGCCGGGCGATCGGGTGGAAAGCGTAGTGCTTGAAGTCAATACGAAAGACCGCCGCATTTCGCTCGGGCTGAAACAACTGGAGGCCAATCCGTGGACCACCGTCGAACAGCGCTACAGCGTCGGTTCGGTGGTCGAAGGCCGCGTCAGAAACATGACGGAGTTTGGCGCGTTTATCGAGATCGAAGAGGGCATCGACGGTCTGGTGCATATTTCCGATCTGTCGTGGACCAAACGGGTGAAGCATCCGAGTGACGTGTTGCGGAAAGGCTCCGTCGTGCAGGCGGTGATCCTGTCCATCGATGCCGGTCACCAGCGTCTCTCGCTCGGCGTAAAGCAGTTACAGCCGGACGCCTGGGAGACTTTTTTTCAGCAGCACCACGTGAACGACGACGTGGCCGGGAAGGTCCTGCGGCTGGCTGGTTTCGGCGCTTTTGTCGAACTGGCCGAAGGGGTGGAGGGGCTTTGCCATTTCTCCGAGGTTCCGGGCTGGTCGGGACGGAAGTCAGACCCCGCGCCGCTAGCTCCCGACCAGGAAATGGCCTTTAAAATCATCAGGATGAACGAAGGGGAACGAAAAATCGGTCTCAGCCTCAAGGCCGTTGCGGAGGCTGGTGAGCGCGGGCGGCTGGAAGAGTACGGAAAGCGCGCGGCGGCGGCCACTTCGAGCATGGAAGACTTTCTCCCGCGGCGCGAGCGGCACTGACCGGGGGCAGGGGGGCAATTGCAAATTCGCCGCTTTCGGGCGATACTCTTATTTCCCGTAATTGCTTCATCCTGCGCTATTTGGCAGAATTGAGAAAGGTGGAAGATGACCAAAGCCGATCTGATTGAAGAGGTCTCGCGAGTTGTCGAGATGACCCGGAAGGAATCCGAAGTCATCGTGGAGGCGATCTTCGACAGTATCGTACGCTCTCTCCGTGGTGGCGATAAGATCGAGATTCGGGGTTTTGGGAGTTTCCGGACGCGCCAGCGCCAGTCCCGCGTAGGCCGGAATCCGAAGACCGGCACCCGTGTTGAAGTGCCTGCAAAGAAAATTCCTTACTTCAAGCCGAGCAAAGAGTTGAAAGATGTCGTCAATGCCGGCGCGAAGCTGGCCGGAGCCGAAGCGGATTCTGCTGAAGTCTCACCCTTCTAACCTCACTTGGACTATCTCTGGAGCCCCTGGCGCTATCCCTACCTGACTGCACGTCAGAAACCGGAAGGGTGCATTTTCTGTCTTATGGCGGCTGCCGGCCGGGATGAGGAAACCCTGATCGTTTTTCGCGGCGAACACAATTTCGTGGTGCTGAATCGGTTTCCCTACACCAGCGGGCATTTGATGGTAGTGCCTTACCGGCATGTTCCCGATCTTGCCGGAATCGACGAGGCGGTTGCCTCCGAACTCATGCTGCTGACGCGCGCAGCGGAACGGCACATTCGCTGGATTTATCGCCCGGACGGTCTGAATCTGGGGATGAATATCGGGGAAAGCGCCGGTGCCGGGGTGGCAGGCCACATCCATATGCACGTTCTGCCGCGCTGGACAGGCGATGCCAATTTCATGACCACCGTGGGCCAGACGCGTGTTCTGCCGGAAGAGCTGACGGTGACGTGGCGGCGTCTCAGGGACGCCTTCGCTTCCTGAAATTCGGAACTAAATCCCTGCTTTGCGGCAATACAGGCAGGATGACCGCGACCGTCGATTTCGATCTCAAACTCAATCCGAATACGGGCGATCCCGATACTCAGCTGATGATTCTCGTGCAGGGGGACGACGCTTCCAGTTTCGGAACGCTCCTCGACCGCAACCGGAGTCTGGTGGTCAATTATCTGGCCCGCATGGTTGCGAACCGCGCGGTCGCGGAAGAACTGGCGCAGGACGTTTTCGTCCGCGTCTACCGCTCCCGCCGCACGTATGAGCCAAAGGCGAAATTCTCCACGTGGTTGTATCGGATCGCAACCAACGTGGCATTGAATTATTTCCGGGACGAGAAACGATCGCAGAACAATATCAGCCTCGACATGCAGGATGCCGCGCAAGTGCGGCGCGAGGCCTGCGACCTGACGCCGCTCGTTGAGCACCGGCTGGTGAGCGAAGTGGTGCTGCGGCAGATCCGGCTGGCGGTTCGGGCACTCCCGCCGAAACAGCGCGCGGCCGTGATCATGCACAAATACGAAGAGATGGATTATGCCAGGATCTCACGCGTGCTGGGTTGTTCGCCTTCCGCCGTGAAGGCCCTGATGTTCCGCGCCTATGAGACGCTGCGGATGCGCCTGCGGTCCCTGCAGCCCTCTCAGTAACGCCGCGTTATTTCGATGCCTGCAGGCTCGTGCCCTGCATTCTCTTCAGCACTTCCGCGTAGCTTTCGATCTCTCCGTGAATCGGAACGTCCGTCTCGACATTGAGATTCCTCAGTTTGAGATTGTCGCGCAGGATATCCGCGAATGGGAAGCGGAGCCAGCCGGAGTCGTAGAGATCGGCCTGCACCAGGATGTGGTCCCGCGGCACCCAGCCCATCAGAAGCGTTTCGGCCTGGGGGTCGTTTTTCACGTGATAGAGATCCAGTTCCATCGAATCGTCCTTCAACACCAGCGAGTCGTCGACCGGCGTGATCTTGATTTGCGGGGGGATGCCCGTAGCCAGTTCGTCCGGAGCCACGGTATGGCTGCGTGTCAGCAGTTCCCGGAAAAACGCGACGTTGCCTCGCTGGGTGATAATCGTCAGCCCTTCAGCCACCGCCGTGCGCAGGCCCGCCGAATCTTCGAAACCATGGTTCGAGACAATCGCCTCCGTCAGCGGTTTCCCGAAGGACAGCGACCGTGCCTTCGTAATAACGGCCTTCGCCCGGGCCTCGCTTTCGGGCACTTCAAACACCGTGAGATGGTCGGCGAATTCGAACACGACGCTGTGACCGTTTCCTTTGCCGCCCAGCCACCAGATTCCGGTGCGGACAGGCATGGCGGAGATATCGATGGGGGGATTCTCCTGCGGGGGAAGAGCGGCTCGGATGACGGCTGGAGCCTCCAGATTCTCCACCGCGCCGTTGAGCGTCGTTTTGGAAACGCGAATATCGGAGACCAGCCACTTGTCGATTTTGGTAGTGATCCGGCCAGGCAACTTCAGACCGTCCACGTTTTCGTAATCCCAGAAGTCCGTCTCGATATCCACGTCGCCGAGGTTAGCCTGGTCTCTGGTTGAAATCACGCTGACCGGCAACTTCGTTTTACTGTCGATTGCAAGCGTCAGACTGTCCCCGCTAGCGGTGGCGATGTCCACGACGGCGAAGTTTCCCACGTGGCGGAACGCACTCAGCCGGGCCGCCGGATGGAACGCCGCGCGCAGGATTGTGAGGGGGTAGTGCAGCAATTCAACCCGGCGCTCGATCGCGGTTCGTTCGGTAACGCGGGAGGCATTACCGCTCGCGTCGATATTCCAGGCGGTATCACCATCGATCGCGAAATTCTGCCGAACCACGGATTCGGTGGCTGACGGAAATTGCGCCGTACGAACCTGCTGCAGGCGCATCCGCCCCCGGGTCAGGTCAATGGCTTCTCTGAATCCAGTCACCTTCCAAACCGGGAGGTGTCCGTCCGGAGCCGCGTTTTGACCGAGAGCCATAGCGGTGCCGGAGCCATCGATCGTCAGCGTCCTGACGCTCATAATCCTGTCCTTGCCCCCCAGTGCGGCGGCAGCGTCGCGGATGACGTTCAAACTGCGGTGGGATGCGCAGCCAAGCAGAGACCACGCGACAGGCATGATCCAGAAAACTCTTCTCATCGCGTGTGCCAGAGCCCTGATTATAGCAGTGGAGTTAGATGTTTACTTATTATTTATCTTTCAATTCTTATCCGGCGCCGGGTCGAAAACGATGCTTGTATCGGCGCCGAACTTCCTGTAGTTCCGGAAATCGATCACGTTCCGGCTGCAGATGCTGGTGCCACGCTCGCAGCTCAGCGATTCCGAGTGCACCGGCAGCAGGAACTTGTTCCCGCCAATCATCACGTAATCGTAATCGACGGCGGATTCCACGGTATCGAGCGGGAAGCCCTTTGGCATGTTATGGGCGGACATCTCGATACGCAGCACGCGATGGTTTTCCTTGTCGATCCAGATTGCGCCGCTATACTCCGGGCGGTACGACTCCGAGGAGGCGTAAACGTGCCAATGGGAGTTTGCCTGTTCCACGGAAAAATCGTAGCGGAATGCGGACCGGTTCACGATTGTCGACGAACGCTTGCCGTGGAAGTCGGCGTCGGTCTGGGGCAGCAGAATATCCTGGAGCACGCTCGCATACTCGCCGGTCGACCAGGAGCCGGTCTTTTCCACCGCCTCCTTCGGACGCTTGCCATCGATCAGGATGTTCTTGTAGCTCTCTTTGCCGTTTTCCGAAACGACGTCGGCCGTCACGTTATCGATCGGCTGCCAGGAGGTTTGTCCGCCGTGCGCGGCGTCGGTCTGGAAGCGCGTGGTGAACTGCTTCACCACGTAATCCGGCAGCGTCTCGGTGAAGGAAAATGCCGCTTCGCGCGCCAAGTCGATGACAGGATCGCCGCTCTTCGGGATCGAAGGCGCCGCCACTGAACCCCGGGAAGCGGCACTCGCGGAGGCGATCCGTGGCGCCGGCGGTATTTGGGTCACGCCGTTCACTTCCCGCGCGTTAAGACTGGGCCGCGGGGCGGCGTCCGGCACTGCATCGGACGAACTAGCCTGCTGCACGGGCGCGCCCCGCCTCAGCACGGGAGGCCCCGGGTCGCCGGGATCGGGCGCGGCGGGAGCCTCCGGGGCTGGCGGCGTTTCCGGAGCTGCCGGGGATTCGGCACGGTCGGAATCGCCCCGGGTGATCTGTGCTTTGGGCGTATCGTCCGCCCCGGTTGCCCGGCGCAACCGCGGCGGACCGTCGTCGCCGTCGTTATTTCCGCCGTTCGCGCGATCGCCGGAGGAGGCGATGGGCGATTCGTCCACGGGCTGCGAAGCGGAGGCGCGCTCTTCGGCCGTGCCTCGCTTGACCTGAGTCACCGCCGTCGCATGAAAGTTGCTGTTATCGTCCTCGGTTGCGTCGACACGCAGATGATCGCCGGGCTGGAAGTCCTTCGGGTTTGCGTCTCCGCCCGAAGCCTTGTAATACTTCGTCGTGTTCGCGGTTGAGATCGTGACAATCCGTTTGTCATCGGATTCGACTACCAGATTGCTCTCGGAGATCCTTCGCAGCATCCCGGTGAACGTCGTAATCGGTGCCTGATTGTTCTGCGCCGTGCTGGTGTTGCCGTTGTTCCTGCCGCGGTGCGGAAATGGGATGGAAGACCCCCCTTGCGGATAGGGACCCTGGCCGGGCGGGTATTGACCCGGAGGATATTGACCGGGCGGGTACTGACCGGGGGGATATTGACCGGGAAAGCTAATCTGGCCGAAACCGCAGCCGGCGATCAGAAAACCCGAGATTAAGAGCAGACCGGGTCGAAGGACCATAGCTCTATTTGACGACATTTTTGCTCAGGCCGTTGCCATGGCATCGGCCTGAGCAAAAAATAAGGGCGGAACGCTTGCGCGTTCCGCCCCCAGGCTGGTGCCCGTAGCTTCGAAATGCTTAGTGGACCAGCATTCCGTGCGGATCGATGACGAACTTCGTGGATGCACCCTTGTCGAAGTCCTTGTAGCCCTTCGGTCCTTCGTCGAGCGTGATCACCTTGACGTTAACCGCTTTGGCGACATTGATCTTGTCGTGCAGGATCGCCATCATGAGCCCGCGATTGTACTTCATCACCGGGCACTGGCCAGTGTAGAAGTAATGCGACTTCGCCCAGCCGAGGCCGATGCGAATGATGAGATTGCCGGTCTTCGCCGCTGCGTCGATGCCGCCCGGATCGTCCGTCACGTACAGACCGGGGATACCGATCGCGCCACCGGCCCGAACGGTCGTCATCAGAGAATTGAGCACGGTGGCAGGCGCTTCTTTCGCGGCGCCGGTACCGTGTCCGCGTGCTTCAAATCCGACGCAGTCAACGCCGCAATCCACTTCCGGTTCGCCCAGGATCTGAGCGATCTGATCGCCCACCGAGGCATCCTTCGAGACATCCACCGTCTCGCAACCGAAACTCTTCGCCTGCGCGAGGCGCTCCGGAATCAGATCGCCCACGATGACGACCGCGGCGCCGAGCAACTGCGCGGCGGCGGCGGCAGCCAGACCTACCGGGCCTCCGCCGGCGATGTATACCGTTGAACCCGGACCCACGCCCGCCGTTACCGCACCGTGATATCCGGTGGGCAGAATGTCGGACAGACATGTCAGATCGCGGATTTTTTCCATCGCCCGCGCCTTGTCCGGGAACTTCAGGAGATTGAAGTCCGCGTACGGAACCATCACGTATTCCGCCTGTCCGCCGACCCAGCCGCCCATATCGACGTAGCCATAAGCCGCGCCGGGACGAGCCGGATTCACGTTGAGGCAGATGCCGGTTTTTCCTTCCTTGCAATTGCGGCAACGGCCGCACGCGATATTGAAGGGAACGGAGCAGAGATCGCCAACCTTGATGAATTCCACGTCTCGTCCGGCTTCGATTACTTCACCTGTAATCTCGTGTCCGAGAATCAGGCCATGCGGCGCCGTGGTGCGCCCTCTGACCATGTGCTGATCGCTGCCGCAGATATTCGTGGAGACGATCTTCAGGATCACTCCATGCTCGCATTTGCGATTGCCGATGGCCAGTTTGGGATAGTCGATGCTCTGTACCTCGACGTTCCCGGGACCCATGTATGCCAAACCTCGATTGCTTGCCATTCTGTCTTTTTTCCTCTTTTGAATTTTTCAGCCGATCAGAAAGCGGCAGCGCCGGCTTCAGCCACTGCATGATCCTGATCGCCGGACCCGCCGCTGACTCCGATTGCGCCGACAACTTTCCCATCTTTCTTCAGCGGAATACCGCCCGCGAAAATCATGATACGCCCATCGTTGGAGGCGTGGATTCCGAAAAACTGATTGCCCGACTGGCTGTGCGCCGCGAGATCTTTTGTCGGGATATCGAACGCCCGCGACGTATATGCCTTCTTCTGGGAAATATCGATACTGCCAATCCACGCACCGTCCATGCGTACGTGAGAAATGAGATTTCCGCCTTCGTCGGCCACCGCAATATTCATCGGCTGGCCGATTTCAGCCGCCTTCTTTTCGGCAGCCGCTATGATTCTTCGTGCATCGTTGAGTGTCAAAATACCCTCCCTGATGAGATTGCCAAGAGCTCCACGAGCTATCCTAACAACTTCTTTCACGCGGTGGCGTTTAAAATCGACGCGAGGGCGGATCGAGTCCCCATTTTGAGGGGCTGACTATCACATTCGACTGACTGCCCGCGCTGTTCCGCCCTGTCAAAACTGAAACATCAGAAAGCGGGGAATTTTTTGACAGAGGACGGGTGAGTGTTATAAACTCCGAAGCTATAGGGGACTTGCCGGTTAGAGGTCAAGCGGCTTCGCGTGGTCAGCCACACGACGCGCGCATTCGCGTTTTATTCGAAGGGCCTTACCGGCAGTCAAATTCATCAGGGAGACTATGCGAATTCTGGCTATAACGCTTTGTTTGCTATCGATTCCCGTTGCGGCTTTCTCGCAAACTGCCAACGGAACGATTACAGGAACGATTACCGACTCCACCGGCGCAACCGTCGCCGGAGCTGCGGTGGACGTAACGAACACGGACACGGGTACTACGGTTTCAACCGTATCCACGGCTACGGGGAACTATACCGCGCCGAACATACAGCCGGGGCCATACGCGGTTGCGGTCATCGCTTCAGGCTTCAAAAAATACACGCGGAGCGGCCTTGAACTGGCTGCCGCGCAGACCCTGCGGGTTAACGCCGCGCTCGAAATCGGCGCTTCGACCGAATCGATTACCGTCAGCGCCGCGGCCTCGCTTCTGAAAACCGAGAGCGGCGACGTGGCCACCAACGTCACGGTGGAACAACTTCAGGATCTGCCGGTCCTCGGTATCGGCGGCGCCAACGCAGGCAGTTCGGGCGTGCGTAACCCGTTCAACTCGATGGTGATGCTTCCGGGCGTGGACTACAACGCGAACTTCACCATGATCGTCAACGGCGCCCCGAGCAATACGGCGGCGTATCGCATCGAGGGTCTGGACAATACGAATCACACCGTCAGTTATGCCCTGCAGGAGAATCAGCCCAGCGCCGATGCCGTGCAGGAAATAGCAGTGCAGACCAGCAACTACGCAGCCGAATTCGGGCAGGCGGGCGGCGGGCTCTTCAACATCACCATGAAGTCCGGCACCAACCAGTATCACGGCAGCGGGTATGAGTACTTCGTGAACGAAGATCTGAATGCCGCGTATCCTTTTTCGAGCAATGGAGAAGGAGACAAGTATCGCCCCAGAAACCGGCGAAACGATTTCGGCGGCACCCTGGGTGGCCCGATCCGGATTCCCAAGGTTTACAACGGCACCAATAAGACCTTCTTCTTTTTCAGCTATGAGGAATTCCTCGAGACCTCCGGCATAGCTCCGAGCGACACGGTTCCCGCGGGGGCCTATCGCACTGGCGATTTTTCCGCGATCTCGCCCAACGGCGGGGTTAACTTCAATCCGAATCTCGGCGTTCCGACAGGCTCCATCGGTACCGATACGCAAGGTCATCCGATTTTTGCGAATGAAATCTACGATCCGACGAGCAGAGTTGGCTCGACCGCGATCCCGTTTCAGAACAACATGATCCCGGCATCGATGATCACGCCGTTCGCCAAGGCCGTCCAGGCTCTGATTCCAAACCCGACGACTGGCGGTTTGATTAATAACTACGCCGGCTACAATCTGGGCCAGCGAACCTCAAAGGTTCCCTCCCTGAAACTCGATCAGTCTATTGGCGGCAAAGGTAAAGTTTCCTTCTATTGGGGGACGACCGGTACCGACTCGCAATTCTCCACCCCGAACGGCAACGCGGATGGTTTGCCCAATGTGATCTCCGGGGCGCGCGGCACCTTCATTCACTCCCTTACCGAGAGACTCAACTACGATTACACGCTGACACCCACGCTGCTGTTGCACCTGGGCGCCGGTTATTCGCGCACTTCCTTTCTCGATAGCGGGCCATACACAAACGGCGGTGGAAAGTTCGACTGCACGACCCTTGCTTTGGCCGGTTGCGATGTTGCTTACAACTTCCCCACCATCTCCTCGACGATCGCTACCGGGCTCGCCGCGGCAACACTCGGCGGCATGCAGCAGATGGGAAACGCCCTTGCGCATACGCACACGACAACGCTGCGCCCGTCATTTAATGCCAACGCCACCTGGATTCACGGCAACCACACTTACAAATACGGTTCGGAAGTCTGGTTCCAGGGCAATATCACGGCTCCGCCCTCAGGTGTGGGCATGAACTTTGGTTCTACGACCAACTTCGGCGCAACCGCGCTGCCGTATACCGTACCTCAGGGCCTGAGCGGTCAGCAAATGGGCAACTACTATGCCAATTTCCTGCTGGGCGATGCCATTAACACCACTCAATATGCGCCTCAGGATCCACGCATGGGTAAGTCCCAGTGGGCTCTCTTCGCGCAGGATTCGTGGAAGGCCACGCGAAAGCTCACCATTGACTACGGTCTTCGCTGGGATCTGGCAACACCGACCAGAGAGCAGTATGGCCGGTCCGCCGATCTTAGCGGCACCACTCCTAATCCGGCTGTAGGCGGCCGTCTGGGCGCCCCGATTTTTCAGGCGACCTGCAATTGCGATTTCATGAAGACCTACCCGTATGCGATCGGCCCGCGTCTCGGCATCGCGTATCAGCTCGATTCGAAAACCGTTCTCCGCGGCGGATGGGGAATTGCTTACGGCTTCACTCCGGATATCGCCGCGAGTTCGCAGGCACAGCTGGTCAACGTGGTTACCGGTACCAATGCCTTCGTGAACTACGCCACCCCGGGATTCCTGCCCCAACCGACGTGGCCCAATTTCGCCCCCGGCCAGTCGCCATTGCCCGGTGCGATCGTCGGCTTTACCGGTCTGAATTCCATCGACCCGAATGCAGCCCGGCCTCCCCGTCAGAATCAGTGGAGCATCGGGTTCCAGCGTGAAGTTAGCAAGGACTTCGTCCTCGATGTGGCCTATGTCGGCAACCGCGGTGTGTGGTGGCCCGGTCCGCAGGGCCTCCTGAATCAGATTTCCCCCGCAACGTTCGCGGCGTACGGCTTGCACCCGTACACTAACCCGGCGGACAATCTGTTGCTCAGTCAGCCGCTCAGCAGCGCGGGCGTCATCGCACGCGTCGGGAACTATCTGCCGTACCCCGGTTATTCTACCGGCAACACGCTGCTGAACGCACTGCGGCCATACCCGCAATTCAGCACGGCAGTCGTGACAGATTCCCCCACGGGAAAAACCTGGTATGACTCGCTGCAAATCAAGGGAACGAAGCGCATGTCGAAAGGCCTGCAGGTCAACGGCGCTTTCACATGGTCCAGAGCTCTCGATTCCATCAGTGGGGATATCTTCAATCCCAGCGCCTATGGCAAGTCGATTCAGGCAACGGATCAGCCCTTCCTCTTTACCACCAACATCCTGTACCAGACCCAGACATGGACCAGCAACCGCTGGCTGGCGCTGGCGACCAAAGACTGGCAGTTCGGCGCATTGCTCCAATATGGAAGCGGTCTGCCTCTGGCGCCGCCTACCGCCACGACGACCAATAACCTCAACTTCAGTGGCAACAGCGAGCAGATCCCCACGGGACAGCCTTTCTTCCTGAAGAACCTGAACTGCGGTTGCATCAATCCTTACCAGGATCAGGTGCTCAACCCCGCTGCATGGACCAACCCGGCCGCAGGCACTTTCGGCCCGGGACCGGCCCCTGGCTTCGGAGTCAACGGACTGTATTACACCAACTTCCGTCAGGCTCGCCGTCCGCAGGAGAACTTCAACTTCGGCCGCAATTTCCGTATCAGGGAGCGGATGGTGTTCTCGATTCGCGCCGAGTTTGTGAATATCTTCAATCGGACGCAGATCGGCAACCCGAGCACGGTCAATCCGGCGGGCGGTTTGACCCACAATAACCTGGGCCAGCTGAGCGGCGGCTTCGGCGTGCTCAACCTGACCGTGCCCCCCGGCGTCGCGCCCAGCACAACTGCCAACGGCGTCGTTGGTATGTTGTACCAGCAGCCGCGGCAAGGCACGATCGTCGCGCGCTTCACGTTCTAACCGAAGCCGGCTTTACCGGTTTCCTAACACTCGCCCCGGCCCGAAAGGACCGGGGCGTTTTTTATTGTGTTAACGGACGATCGATCACTTTTCCCGATTTGCGCCCCTTCCGGCAGCGGAAAAAACGTGTGCAATCGCCCGCCAAACCCCCTTTCCCGGGCTGTCTAAGTGCCCGTAAGTGACCCCTCAAGTTTGACAGGGGGGCAAACGCTCTTATAAACTTTCACAAGACAGGGGATTCAGAATTTAAATGACAGTGAGGTGGATTTGTGTGTCCGCCGCGCTGTCTTTACTTGATTTATATGTCTGAACGTTCAGACAGGAAAGAGGTTATGCGCTTCATTCAAACATCGCTATGTTTGCTTTTACTTTCGACCGCGGTCTTCGCGCAGAGCGATCGCGGTACGATTACCGGCACCGTTACCGACACCACCGGCGCCGTTGTTGCCAACGCTCAAGTTCAGGGGAAACAGCAGGAGACGGGAGCTTTATTCCCGACCGTAACTACTGAAACGGGAAACTACACTCTCGTTCAGCTGCCGGTTGGACCCTACGAAATAACAGTCACCGTGCCCGGATTCAAGAAGTTTGTCCGGTCCGGTATTACGGTTCAGGCCGCGCAAACGCTGCGCGTCGATATTCCGCTGGAGCTCGGCGCCGAGACTGAGTCAGTTACGGTCAGCGCTCAGGGCAGTCTGCTCAAGACGGAGTCCGGCGATGTCAGCGCAAACGTCGAAGTCCAGAGCCTCGACCAGCTGCCAATGCTGGGAACTGGTGCCGCGAATGCGGGCAGTTCCGGTATCCGCAATCCGAACAATGTGCTCAATGTGGTTCCTGGCGCTTATTATGTGCCGAATTCACAAGTGAAGATCAATGGCGCGCAGAGTAACTCCTATGCCTATCACGTGGATGGCATGGATGCCACCAACGCAGGGTTTCCTTATGCGGCGGCGCAGACTCAGCCTGGCGTTGACGCCATCCAGGAAGTTGCGATCCAGACCAGCAATTTCGCGCCGGAATTTGGCGCGGTAGGCGGCGGTTTCTTCAACGTCACCATGAAATCGGGTGGCAATCAATACCATGGCACCGTGTATGATTATTTCGTCAACGAAATCCTCAACGCGGGCACGCCGTTCACTAATGCCGGTCTTTCCGACAGCACCAGAGACGGACAATTAATCCGTCCGCGCGCGCGGCGTAACGACTACGGCTTCACTCTCGGTGGACCCGTTTCGATTCCGAAGCTCTATAACGGCAAAGACAAGACGTTCTTCTTCTTCAGCTTCGAACAGTTCCGCGAGACCCAGATCATCAATAACACCCCGATCACGGTTCCGACCCAGGCCTACCGCGGCGGCGATTTCAGCGGCGCGGAAACCGCCCTCGGTAATACGACTCTGCTCAACTCGGCAACGAAAACGCCTGTGATGGCTAACGGGGCAACGGTGCTTGCGGGCGAGATCTTCGACCCCACGACCGGTAATCCTTTTCCCAACAACACCATTCCGATGAACCGGATAGACCCCGTTGCGCTCAGGATCCAGAGCTTGATTCCTACGCCCACCACCAACGGCTTCATCAATAACCTGACGCCCAGTTATCCTGCGCTTAGACATACGACGATTCCTTCGCTCAAGCTCGATCAGTTGATCGGGTCAAGGTCGAAGCTGTCATTCTACTGGTCGACGACCGGCACGGTTGCGCCGCTCTCGCCCATTTATGGCGGTTCCGAAGGCTTGCCGTCCCCGATCACGGAATCCCGCGGTTCGTACATCCACTCTCAGGCCGAGCGCCTGAACTACGACTTCACCGTCTCGCCCACCATGCTCCTGCATATCGGCGCCGGTTACCAGCAGAACAACTTCTTCGACGACGCGCCTACGATCGGTTACGACGCGGCGACTTCACTGGGTTTAAAGGGAGCGACCCTAAATCGGAACTTCCCGGTCCTTAACGGTTTCTGCTCGCCGACAGCCGCCTGCAGCGCGGCGGGAGGAACTTACAACATGGGCCCCGTTGCCGGACAAACTCACAGTTTCTGGGAAAAGCCGGAGGGCAATGCCAGTTTGACCTGGGTACGTAACAATCATACTTTCAAAGCCGGCTTCGACGGATACTGGTCGGCGGTTCCGACCATCCCGTACTCGAATACCAACGGCGCGTATACCTTCAGTGCCAACGAGACGGCTTTCCCTTCTCTCGTCGGGACTTCGCTCTCCGGTGGATCGCTTGGATTCCCTTACGCCAGTTTTCTGCTGGGCGCGGTCGATACCTATAACATCGCCGCCGTGGCGGAGTATCGCCAAGCGAAGAAACAGCTCGGTTTCTTCCTGCAGGATTCCTGGAAGATCAGCCGCAGGCTGACGCTGGATTACGGCCTTCGCTACGACTACGGTACTTACTACAAAGAAGAACACGGCCGTGCGGTAAGCTTCTCGCCCACTACACCGAGTCCTGTCGCAATCGGCGAGCCCGGCGCTTTTCTTTATGAAGGCAACGGTCCCGGCGGTTGTAACTGTAACTTCGCGAAGAACTACCCCTACGCTCTCGGGCCGCGCGTCGGCCTGGCGTACTCAATCAACGACAAAACGGTGCTTCGTGCGGGATGGGGCATCATCTATGGCCCCACGAGCATTAACGCTCTTGGCGTCAACACCGCGGGTATTGTGAACACGCAGACGGTGGTTTCCCCCGGACAGGGCGTGCCTGCCACGACTCTTTCGGCGGGCATCCCCACCGTCCCGACGTACCCTTCGCAGATACTGCCTCTCTCTCTGGCCGGTAATCAGAGTCTTCCGGGAGGCGTTGGCTTCCTCGATCCGAATGCGGGCCGTCCTCCCAGACAGAATCAGTGGAGCATCGGCATTCAGCGCGAACTGGCCAAGAACCTGGCTATCGAAGCTTCGTACGTAGGAAGCCGCGGAGTCTGGTGGCAGGCTCCTTCGCTCCAGGATCTCAACGCGGTTACGCCCGCGCTTCTGGCGGCGCACGGTCTCAGTCTGAACAATCCTTCCAACGTGAGCCTTCTCTCGCAGCCGTTGAGTTCGGTTTCGGCCGCAACGCTGCAGCAATACAACCTGGGCGCGCCGTATGCGGGCTTCTCGTCCAACCAGACGGTAGCTCAATCCCTCCGGCCCTTCCCGCAGTTTGCAAACATCCCGGTTTCGGGCGACCCGCTGGGCAAAACCTGGTATGACTCGCTGCAGACGAAACTGACCAAGCGCTTTTCGCACGGTTTGACGGCGACCAGCACATTCAGCTGGCAGAAATCGCTCGATACCGGCGTTGACGGCAACGGGACGATTGTCGCTCCTTCAGTCGGCGGCGCCAACTTTGTGAACAACACAGTGGCGGGCGCGCAACAGAGCAAGGCCATTTCGGAATTCGATCAGCCGTTTCTGTTCGTGATCGCGGGCAGTTACACCCTTCCGAAGATCTCCTACCTGAGGAAGGCTTCGTGGCTCCTGCAGGACTGGCAGGTCGGCACGTTGTTATCGTACTCGAGCGGGCTTCCGATTCCGGTTCCCCAGGCGACGACCAGCACGGCCAACCAGTTGTTCCAGGGAGTAATCATGAACCGTGTCCCCGGACAACCTCTGTATCTGGTTCCGAGTCTCAACTGCCATTGTTACGATCCGGCCGAGACCCCCGTACTCAACCCGGCGGCCTGGGCAAATCCCGTGGCCGGACAGTTCGGAACTGCCTCGCCGTTCTATACCGACTACCGGCAAGCCCGTCATCCCGGGGAGAATATCAACCTGGGGCGCACCTGGCGGATCAGGGAACGGATGAGCCTCAACCTCCGGGCTGAGTTCTCGAACTTCCTCAACCGTACCTATCTCAACAACCCGACGTCCTCGAATCCCACGATCAAACCCACGTTCCAGAACAACGTGCTGAACGGTGGATTCGGGTACACGAGCACGGCGTTCTCCAGCACCACGCAGCTCGCGCAACCACGCAACGGCACCATCGTTGCCCGCTTTACCTTCTAACTGGCCGCGGCCAGCTGACTGTAACCGATCGGCCCGGCGGGAGCGAAGGACTCTGTCC
>Ga0207933_1001439_pt1 | contig 17861 bp, 12 predicted proteins | sample NGESurdeep092012_4_FD_184488 | JGI IMG/M metagenome (GOLD analysis project Ga0207933, IMG submission 184488) | Arctic peat soil microbial communities from Barrow, Alaska - NGEE Surface sample F53-3 deep-092012 (SPAdes) | ecosystem: Environmental > Terrestrial > Soil > Wetlands > Peat ...
CCGAGCTGGCCACAAACGGCATCGGCGTTCTGGAGCAAAGTTTTGAAGCGGATCAGGATAAAATCCGGTTTGCGCAGTCGAACGTGGACTTCCTGCGCAGCAATTTAAAAATCGTTGATTTTGATCCAAACTCCACCGCTCCCAGCCCTACGTTGAGTCAAGCTGACGTTCAAAAATACAACGATAACATGATTGAAGACGAGCAGACCTATACGAAGCATGAGAAACAGTTGGCCGGACTGGAAGGTTATGACAAGGAAAAGCTGCGGGATGTTCTGCCCGGAATGGTGACGGACGGCGAGCTGTCCGATCTGTTGAGCAACTTGCATTTGTCTGAACAAAAATACGTCCAGATGACCAACAGCTTGGGATCGGCAAATCCGGACGTAATTTCACTCCAAGCCTTGATTGGCAAGTTGAACAGCCTGATTAACGACCGTGTTGATGGCATCATGGACGGCCTCAAAAGCCAGTTGGCATCCGACAAGGCTGCACTTGACGATCTGACAGACCAACTCGAAGCTGCCAAGAAAAAAGATCAGGAAGAAGCCCAAAGGGGACAGCCTTATTGGGAGGCCAAGCGCGATCTTGAGAGTGACGTTCAGTTCCATGCGCTGCTTCAGGCGAAAATCGCGTCAGATCAATTGGATCTGCAAATCCCCAAGACTTCCATGGTGGAAATCATTGATCAAGCCAAGCCGGGCAAAGACCCCGTCCGCCCGAACAAGACGTTGAACATCATTCTGGGCATCATCATCGGTCTGGCCGTCGGCATCGGCCTGGCGTTCTTCATCGAGTATCTCGACACCAGCGTCAAAACCATTGATGATGTCGAACGGGCGTTCCAGTCGCCGGTGCTGGGCGTCATTCCGCAAAATGTCGGCTACCTTGTGGATGACAAGGACGGCGAAAACCGCCACGCCGAAGCCTATCGTGTCCTTCGCACCAACCTCCTTTTTTCCCGCAAGGATGAAAAGTTCAACACAATTGTCATTGTCAGCGCGGGTGCCGGCGAAGGCAAATCCACCACCACCTTGAATCTGGCCACTATATTTGCCCAAAATGGGCAGCGCGTGCTGGTGGTGGATTCTGACTTGCGCCGCCCCACGCTCCACAAGCTGCTTCATGTCGCCAACAACCTTGGATTGACCAACTATCTGCTCAAGCAGAACACCATTGAGGAAATAGTCCAGACCACGCCCGTGCCCACGCTCCATTTCATGGCCAGCGGCAAGCTGCCGAGCGGTTCCATGGGCATCCTTGGTTCTACACAGATGAGGGAAATGATCAGCGAGTTGAAAAAGCGCTATGATTACATCTTCTTTGACTCACCGCCCATTCTGGGCGTTAGCGACGCCTCCATCCTGGCCAGCGAAGTGGACATGGTGATGCAAGTCATCCAATACCGCCGCTATCCGCAGCCCATGAACCTGCGCGCCAAGCAATTGATTGAAAAAATCGGTGGCAATTACGCTGGCATCGTTCTGAACAACATCAATATGTCGCAGGACGAAAGCTATTATTACTACAGCGGCTACTATCACGATTATTATTATTCACGCAGCGAAGACTCGCAGGCCGCCGCTGCCAAGGATTCAAACGCCCCCGGCGACACCGGCCGAACCGGTATCAAACAAAAGTATTGATAGCACCTTCAATTTCGTAAGGATTAGAGCCAATGAAATTATTTGTTAATGGATTGTTCATGTCCGGTCTGTTGATCGTTGGGGCGATTCTCACCGGTTGCGCCAGTATGCAGCCAAATCCGCCGCATACTTCCACTTCTACACCTGTTAATTCAACTATCGGTGTCGCACGCTTCCAAGTCGGCGACACCGTGGTGGTGACCCTGACCACCGGCGCGGATCAGCAAAATAACACGGGAATTCCACCCTACGAAGATTCCATCAAGGAAGACGGCACAATCACGATGCCGCTTATCGGCAAAATCATTGCCGTTGGCAAGACGCCCGGCGAATTGCAAAATGAAATTTGGACCAATTATGTGCCCAAATACTATGTCCAGCTCACCGTCACTGTAAAATCGCCGGAGAACGCCCGCGTTTATTACGTCGGCGGCCAGGTCAATCATTCTGGCGTTCAGTATTATGTGGGACTGACCACCGTAAGCAAAGCAATTCAGGCGGCTGAAGACTTCAACGACTTTGCCAGCCACACCGTCACCCTGACCCGTGCCAGCGGCGAACGCATCCAGGTCAACGTGGACAACGTGCGGGCTGGCAAGTTAGTGGATCCGCCCGTTTATCCAGGCGATCAGATTGACGTTCCGCGCAGCCTCTTTTGATGATTCAACTCAACATTCTTTCAGGGAAAAAGGCGGGCGCGCAGTCAGCAGCCCGCCGTTTTCCTTTCCGCATCGGGCGCGCGGAAGGGAATGATTTGAAACTGGAAGACAATGGCGTCTGGGATCGGCACCTCGTTTTGGAATTTCAAAAAAATGAAGGCTTCAAGCTCGCGACCTCTGCAAACGCGCTCGCCACCGTCAACGGCGAACCCGTTCTGGAAAAAATTCTTCACAACGGCGACATCATTACCATCGGCTCCGCCAGATTGCAGTTCTGGCTCGCCGCCGCCCAACAGCGCGGCCTGGGCCTCCGTGAAAATTTCACCTGGGCGCTTCTGATCTTCGTCACGCTAGGCCAGTTCTTCTTGATTCTCTGGCTGCTCCGCTGATTTTTTCATCCTCATCGCATCGTCGTCCTCGGAAAAAGTTGAGGATGATGTTGAGGGAGGATTTATGGCAGATCAAATCAACATTGACACATGGTTGGTAGGGCGGCGCTGCTGCGCCGCCGTTGGTTGGCTGACCAGCAGGTCAGCCCTACCAAGTTGGCATTTGTGCCAATGTTAATAATAAATGCATAGTTCAATGCCGGAAATGCCGTTCGCCCGTGAATGCCATCGCCAGATTTCTTTCGTCAGCCGCCGCGATTACTTCTGGATCTTTCACCGAGCCGCCCGGCTGGATTGCCGCCGTCGCGCCCGCTTCCGCCGCCGCGATCAACCCGTCGGGAAATGGAAAAAATGCGTCGCTGCAAACCACGCTGCCGCGCAAATCCAATTTCGCCTCGCCCGCCTTCCAGACCGCGATGCGGCTGGAATCCACCCGGCTCATCTGTCCCGCGCCGACGCCCAGAGTCCTGTCCGCGCCCGCATAGACAATCGCGTTCGATTTGACGTGCTTCACCACGCGCCAGCCGAACAGCATCGCGCTTAATTCAGATTCCGTTGGCTGGCGTTTCGTGAGGATTTTCAAATCCGCGCGCGTCACGATTTTCAAATCCCGCTCCTGCATCAAATACGAATCCGCTCCGACACTGCGGATGTCAAAGCTGCTTAGGACTTTGGACTTTGGACTTTGGACTAATTTTATCAGCCGCAGATTTTTCTTCTTCTGCAAAATCCCCAAAGCCTCCGCAGAAAAATCCGGCGCGACGATGACCTCGCTGAAAATTTCAGCAATCGCGTTCGCGCAATCGCCATCCAAAATTTTATTCGTCGCGATGATTCCCCCGAACGGCGCCTGTTTATCCGTGGCAAAAGCCTTGTCCCACGCCTCGCGCAAAATTGCGCCCTGCCCGACGCCGCATGGATTCGTATGCTTCAGGATCGCCAATGTCGGCGCATCTTTTTCAAATTCCGAAATCAATTGCGCCGCCGCCGTCAAATCCAGGATGTTGTTGTAGGAAAGTTCCTTGCCGTGAAGCTGCCGGAAAAATTCGCTGAACTTTCCGTAAAGCGCGGCGGCTTGATGAGGATTTTCGCCGTAGCGCAACGGCTGCGCCAGCGGCGCGGAAATTGAAAGTGAAGCGGGCAGTGCGTTTTTGCCAGCGGAAAATTCTTTTTGCAGATGTGCGGCAATCGCAGCGTCGTAAGCAGCCGTGCGCGCGAAGACTTTGGCAGCAAGCTGGCGGCGCAATTCCAGGGTTGTGTTTCCATTTTCAGAAATTTGTCTTGCCACTGCCGCGTAATCCAGCGGATCAACAATTACGGTTACGCTGTCGTGGTTTTTCGCCGCGCTGCGGAGCATCGAAGGGCCGCCGATGTCAATGTTCTCGATCGCGCCGTGCAAGCTCACATCCGGCTTCGCGACCGTTGCCTCGAACGGATAAAGATTCACCGCAACCAGATCAATCGGTGAAATGCCATGTGCTTTGACGGCGGATTCGTGAGTTTCATTGCCGCGAATGTAAAGCAGTCCGCCGTGGACTTTCGGGTGCAAAGTTTTCACGCGGCCATCGAGCATTTCGGGAAAACCGGTGTGCTCGCTGATGTCTTTCACGGCGATTCCGGCCTCGCGCAACGTTCTCGCCGTGCCGCCGGTGGAAATGATTTCGATTTTGTTTTGCGCCAGAATTTCCGCGAAGGGAATCAAGCCCGTTTTATCCGAAACGGAAATGAGCGCGCGTTGAATTTTTGCCATGTGCGGCCAAATCTTGCAGAATTTCCGCCGGTTCGCAATTCAAACCGGTTTGAAAATCATTTTGCCGGCGCGGGACCGATCATGTCCTCGCCGATGGCGCGCTGGAGTTTTGCCCGCGCGGTGTCGTAATCGTGAAGCGCCTGCACCTGCGTCGTGCGCGCCTGCGTGAGCGAGGTCTCCGCGTCCAGCACGTCGAGCTGTGTGCCGGTGCCGGCGTCGGCGCGCGACCTGGCCTCGCTCAACGCCTCTTCCGCCTCGGCCTGCACGGTTTTCTGCGATTCCAAAACTTCGCGCGCCTCGATGAAGTCGGAATACGCAGTGCGGACTTCAATTTCAATCTGGCGCGACTGGTCCACCAGGTCGGTCTGGGATTTTTCGTAAAGCGCGTTGGCCTGGACGACCTTGCCGTGAGTCAACGCGCCGTCAAAGATGTTCCATTGCAGTTGCGCGCCCGCGTTCCAGCCGTTGATGTCATGATTGAGCGTCACCGGCGGCGTGAATTGCGCGTTATTCCAGCCGTAGCCGGCAAAAAGCGAGACAGTCGGCCTGTAGCCGGACTTGGCGTCCACGACATTGAGCTTCTGCAATTCCACCGTCTTGCGCAACACGGTGAGTTCCGTGCGACGGGCGAGCGCCTGCTGGATGGCGTCGGGCAGGTTCACGTCGAACGGCGCGGCGTCGAGCGTGTCGGTCAAATCCAGCGGAACATCCTCCCAGACGTCGCGCGGCAGGTTATAGCCGAGCAGGTTCGAGAGGTTGTTTTTTGCAATGCGATAACTGTTGCGCGCCTGGATCAGATTCGGGCGTTCGTTGGCGACGGCGACATCGGCGCGCAGCACGTTGAATTTTGGAACCGTGCCTGCGTTGAAACGGTGATGCTGGTCGTCCAGTTCATTTTGCAGCAGGTTGACCGACGCTTCGTGGTTGGTGATCTGCTGCGCTCCCAGCAGCACGTCGTAATACGCCAGGCGCACGCTTAAAAGCGTGTCGGCGACGACGGTTTGAAATTGCGCGAGCGACTGCTGCTTCGTCGCGCCGGCGGCGCGCAACGCGGCGGTGATTTTCCCGCCTTCGTAAATGGACTGGACGAGCTGGATGCCCGCGTTCCAGTTTTGATTCGGCTGTGTGAAGCCTCCGGAGATGGGAAAAGATTCAACCGCGCCGGGGTCGGTGTATTTGTATTGGCCGCTCGCCGTCAAATGCGGCAGCGCCACCGCGCGCGTCTGCACGACCACGCCCTGCGACGCCTCGAGATCGTTCTGCGCCTTGAGAATCGTTGCGTTTTGCTGGAGCGCGATGTTCAGGCATTCCACCAGCGAAAACGGGTGCGAAATCCACCCGGTTGAATTTGTGTCCGCGCCTTGGGCGAAAGAAATCCCGCCTGTGGCGAAACAAGCCAGCGCCACCGACAAAATGATTTTATTGTTTTTCATGGATGAAAATTTTCAATGTTTTACCGGCGGCACGTGCTTCATGGCCGCCAGCGAAAAATTCGTGATGTGATCGGCCAGGCGCCCGATGCCCGCGGCGTCCTGCGGCAGCTTGTCCGGGAAAAGCCGCGATACCACCGGGCTGCAGTGTTTGTAAAATGTGCATTGGCTTACGATGCTGAAGCCGCACAGCCGCACGCGCTCGTCGTTGACCGGGCAGTCCAGAATTTCAGCGACAATCTTCCAAAGCTGTCCCACCATCGGGCGCATCCGTTCCTCGACGAGCGAATCCAGCGCCTTCGTCGGCTCGATCATCTCGCGCAACAGGACTTTCCCCTGCCACGCCGTCGGGCCTTTGTCAAAAATCCGCAGCAGCAGCGAATGGATGAACGCGCGCAGTTTTTTCTCCGGCGGCGCACCCTCTGTGACGCCGGGCAGCGGCGGATATTTCTCCAGCGCCTTGCCGTGGGCGTAGCGCAGCACATCGAGATAAAGCGTTTCCTTGTCGCCGAAATGGTAGTTGATCGCAGCGATGTTCGCGCCCGCGCGGCGGCAGATTTCGCGCACCGTCGCTTCGCGGAAACCGCCCTCGGCGAACACCTCGCCCGCCGCCTCCAAAAGATGCCGGCGCGTCTCGTCGTGGGACTCGTCCTTCAATTCGACCGCCGGCTTCAGTTTCATGTTTCAAACACATAATTCAAACAAGTGTTTGACAAGTCAATAAAAATCTTGTTGAGTGTCCCGCAAACATATTACGCCGATGAAAACAAGCCGGAGAATTGTCCTGATCATTTTGATCCTCGTCGTCGCGGGCGGCATTTATTTCGCCATGACGCGGAAGCCGCCGGCAATTGTCCTGACGGGCATTGTCACGACGGACGAAGTCATCGTCAGCCCGGAAATCCAGGGGCGCTTGCAGCAGCTTTTTGTGAAGGAAGGCGACACGGTCACGAACGGCGAATTGCTTGCAGAGATTCAACCGCAAACACAGCAGGCCGACGTGAAATTTTACGCGAGCAGCGAGCAGCAGGCCGACGCCGACCTCGCGCAGGCGCAGGCCGACCTGGAAAACGCCCGGCTCAATTTTGAGCGCATCGGAAAATTATACAGCAACAATGTCGAGTCCGTGCAAAGTTATGACGCGACACGGGCGACGTATGAATCCGCCCAGGCGCATGTCGAATCCGTCCAGAAACAAATACAGGCAGCCGGAGCGCAAAAGGAAAAGGCGGCTGTTCAATTGGGCTACACGAAAATCCTCGCGCCGACAAACGGCATCGTGGACACGCGCGCCGCGTTGCAGGGCGAAGTCGTCAGTCCCGGCCGGGCCATCGTCACGCTCATCAACCAGGACGACCTCTGGGTGCGGGCGGACGTTGAGGAAACCTACATTGACCGGATTCATCTCGGTGACAAAATGCAGGTGAAACTGCCGTCAGGTGCGGTGCGCGAAGGCATTGTCTTTTTTCGCGGTGTTGACGCCGATTACGCCACGCAGCGCGACGTGAGCCGCACCAAACGCGACATCAAGACGTTTGAAATCCGCCTGCGCTGCGACAATTCCGACCGCGCGCTGGCCGTGGGGATGACCGCCTACGTCGCAATGCCGCTGAAAAATCCTTGAATCCGTAGCAGCGGACGTGAGTCCGCTCCAACTAAAAACAGAGCCGATTCACGTCGGCTGCTACAAATAAAAATATGCCCGCCGTTGAAGTTGAAAATCTGACGAAGCGCTTCGGCAATTTCACCGCCGTGGACGCGCTGAATTTTTCCGTCGAACACGGCGAAATTTTTGGATTGCTCGGCCCGAACGGCGCGGGCAAATCCACTTTGATCCGCATGTTGACAACGCTGGTGCCGCCGACTTCCGGAACGGCGCACGTGAACAATTTTGACATTTCGCGCGAAGCCAATGGCGTTCGCCAGTCCATCGGCGTCATTCCGCAGGCGATGACGAGCGACTTGGAATTGAGCGCGAACGAAAACCTGACCATTTTCGCAAAACTTTACGGCATCTCGCGCGAGAAGCGGAAGCGCATCATCCCGCAACTGCTCGAAGAAGTGAACCTTACGCAATGGGCGGACAAGCCGGTGAAAATGTTTTCCGGCGGGATGCGTCGGCGCATGGAGATCGCGCGCGGCCTCGTCCACGAGCCGAAGATTTTTTTCCTCGACGAGCCGACGACCGGCCTTGACCCGGTTTCGCGCGTGGCCGTCTGGGAAATGCTTGCGCGGCTCAAGCGCGAGCGCGACCTGACCATCCTGGTCACGACGCATTACATGGACGAGGCGGACAAGTTGTGCGACCGCATCGCGATCATTGACGGCGGGAAAATGGCGGCGCTCGATTCGCCGCTGAAATTGAAGGCCTCGATTCCCGGCAAAAATATTTTGGAAGCCAGCTTCTCGACCGTTCCGCCGAACTGGCTGGAGACGATGCAAAAACTGCCCGAAGCCGCAGAGGTGAAAGCCGACGGAAATATTTTCCGCATTTCGTCGAACAACGGCCCGCGCACGACGGTTGAATTATTGGAAGCCGCGCGCGCCGCGAACGTCACCGTCGTCTCGCTGTCCGTCCAGAGCACGACGCTTGACGACGTTTTTGTCCATTACACCGGGCACCAGTTGCGCGACAATTTGCAATCACCGTCCGCAGCGGAAAGTCCGTTCATCTTGAAAAATTAAATGCACCGAGTCTGGGCCATCATCGAACGCGACCTGCGCCGTTTTCGGCGCAGTCCGGTGCTGGTCATCGTCTCCATCATCATGCCGCTCGTGCAGCTCGTCGTGCTCGGTTACGCGTTCGGCGGGAAAATACAAAATCTCAAAGTCGGCGTCGTGGACGAAGACCACGGCGTCCCGGCGGTCAAACTGCACGAAATGTTCCAGGCCGTCGCCGCCAACGCCAGAACCTTCACGCCATTTTATTACAGCGACAAGGCGGTTGCGGAACACGACCTGCGGAACGGGAAAATCAACGGGCTTCTCGACATCTCGCCAGATTTTTCGCGCAAAGTTTTGGCGGGCGCGAATCCGCGCATCGCGCTCGTCGAGGACAACACGGATCAATTTTCTTCCTCGGCGCTGGGCGGCGCGCTGACCGGCCTGCTCGAAGCTTACAATCTGCCGGCGGTCCAGCCGCGCACGACGGCAAACGCGATGCTGGATGTCGTGGAGGTTTATCCGTATGTGCCCTACATCCAATTTCTGCTGCCGGGCGTGATCGTGCTGGCGATTTTCATTTCAGCGATGATCGGCGGCGGCATCATTTTCATAGACGACAAGGCGCGCGGCCTGCACGAAGGCTATCTCGTCACGCCCATCCGCAAGTTTGAACTGATCCTCGGCTTCACGCTCGCGGGCGCGATCAAGGCGATCATCGCGGGCGTGGTCCTGATCACGCTTGGCTCGGTCATCGCGGGGATTCCCGACCCGCTGAACCCGCTGCGGATTTTGAAGATGTTCATCCTCGTCGTTGCCACGGCGCTGGCGCTCATCAGCATGATGTTTTTGATCATGGTGCGCGTGAGCGACCCGCTGGTGCCGCGCGCGATTTTCGGGATGCTCAACACGGTGCTGTATTTTCCCAGCGGCGCGGTTTATCCGACGCAATCATTTCCGGCGTGGATGAAAGCCATCGCGGTGGTTGACCCGTTCACTTACGCGGTGCATGGATTCAAGCAGCTTGTTTTGAAAAACACCGGCTTGATGGCCGTCAGCGGCGATCTGCTTTTTCTGTTTGTCTTCACCACGATTGCGATGAGCGCGGCCACGCTGCTGTTCCGCCGGACGTTGTGAGAAAGATGGCTTTCCGCGCCGACGCGCCGCAACGCAGACGGAAATTGACGCTGATAAATTTCCCGCGCACACTTCCCGCGTCAAACGTCATGCACCCGCTGGAAACTTATCTCGCCGGAATCGCCACCTTGCGCGGGGCGACGAAAGAAACCTCCGGTTATCCGGCGCTGGCAAATCTCCTCAATGCCATTGGCCACACGCTCAAGCCAAAGGTCAAGTGCATCATTCATCCCAAGAACAGCGGCGCGGGCATTCCCGATGGCGGATTGTTTTTGCCCGACCAGTTGAAGAACCGCGACGGCGAAGAATCTTTTATTGACCAGAAGCCCGCGCGTGGTGTCATCGAAGTCAAATCCATCCGCGATGAAATTGCCGGCCTTGCCGAATCGGAACAGGTCAAAGAGTATCTCTCGCACTACGGACTCATCCTTCTGACGAATTACCGCGAATTTCTTTTGCTCAAGCGCATCGACGGCAAGATGCTCCAGCTCGAAGGCTTTCAACTCGCACCGGACGAAAAATCTTTTTGGCTGCGCACGGCTCATCCGCAAAAAGCCGCAACGGAACTTGGCGAACTCCTGGTCGAATACCTTAAACGCGTGATGCTCCACGCCGCGCCGTTGAACAATCCCAAAGACGTTGCATTTTTCCTCGCGTCGTATGCGCGCGACGCCCGCGCGCGCGTGGAAGCCACCAAAGATTTGCCGCAACTGGCCGCCGTCCGCACGGCGTTGGAAGAAGCGCTCGGCATGAAGTTCACGGCGGACAAGGGCGAACACTTCTTCCGCTCCACACTTGTCCAGACACTTTTCTACGGTGTGTTTTCCGCCTGGGTTCTCTGGCACAAAACCGTAGGACAGGCGTCGCGCCTGTCTCCATCTAGATCAGGAAAGTCAGAGACAGGCGCGACGCCTGTCCTACAATTCGACTGGCGCTCTGCCGCGTGGACGTTGCACGTTCCGATGATCAAGGCGTTGTTTGAGCAAGTCGCCACGCCGACGAAGCTTGGCCCGCTCGGTCTCGTGGAAGTTTTGGATTGGACTGCTGCCGCGCTTAACCGGGTCGTGCGCGAAGAATTCTTTGCCCGCTTTGTGGAAGATCACGCCGTCCAGTATTTCTACGAGCCGTTCCTGGAAGAATTTGACCCGGAACTCCGCAAGCAATTGGGCGTGTGGTATACGCCGCCGGAGATTGTGCAGTATCAGGTTGCCCGCGTGGACGCCGCGCTGCGCGATAAAGATGGATTGGACATTCCCGACGGCCTCGCCGACCCGCGTGTGTTCGTGCTTGACCCCTGTTGCGGCACCGGCGCGTATCTCGTCGAGGTGTTGCGGCACATTCATAAATTTCTAAAAGAAGATCAGGGCATGGGCGCGCTGGCGGAACATTACACGAAGCAAGCCGCGCAAGAACGCGTCTTCGGTTTTGAACTTTTGCCCGCTCCGTTTATCGTCGCGCATTTGCAAATGGGTTTGCTTTTGCAAAATCTCGGCGTGCCGCTGGACGACGTGAAGGAACGCGCCGCGATTTATCTCACCAACGCGCTCACCGGCTGGGAACCGCCCACGGAAGCCGCCAAAAAGCAGCTCACGTTTGCCATTCCTGAATTCAGACAAGAAAAAGAAGCGGCGGACGGCATCAAGCAGGAGAAGAAGATCATCGTGATTCTCGGCAATCCGCCTTACAACGGTTACGCCGGTTTGGCCGTGGAGGAAGAACGCGATTTGAGCAATGCCTACCGCACGACCAAGCGCGCCGCCGCGCCGCAGGGACAAGGCTTGAATGATTTGTATATCCGTTTCTTCCGCATGGCCGAGCGGCGCATCGTGGAAAAGTCCGGCGAGGGCATCATCAGCTTCATCTCGAATTATTCCTGGCTGGATGGTTTGTCGTTCACCGGAATGCGCGAAAAGTATCTGGAGGTTTTTGATTCCATCACCGTGGACTGTTTGAACGGCGACAAGTTCAAGACTGGCAAGGTTACGCCCGAAGGCAATCCCGACCCCAGCGTGTTTTCAACGGAATCCAACCGCGAAGGCATTCAGGTAGGCACGGCGATTGCCACCTTGATTCGTAGGAGCCGACGTGAGGAGGCTCAAACTAAAAAGAAAAGCAAGAGTCTCCTCGCGTCGTCTCCTACAGGAGAAATTTACTTCCGCCATTTGTGGGGCAAAGACAAGCGCGGGGAATTGCTGGCCACGATCAACGAGCCGCCGAAGAACATTTACACGCGGCTGAAACCGCCGCTGGAAGTCGGCCTGCCGTTCCTGCCGATGAAGACGGAAGCCAGCTATTACAAATGGCCGCTGCTGACGGAATTGTTTCCCGTCTCATTTCCCGGCGTGAAAACCAGCCGCGATGAATTTCTCGTGGACGTGGAAAAGGATGCGCTAGTCAAACGGCTGGAAAAATATTTTGATCCGGAAATCAGCCATGAAGAAATGAAGCGCATTGCTCCGGGCATAATGGATAATTCCGCCCGTTTCAGAGCCGAGATTGTTCGCGATGAACTTCGTCAGCGCGGTTTTCTGAAAAAGAATGTCGTGCGATATTGCTACCGCCCGTTTGATGTCCGCTGGCTTTATTGGGAGCCGGAAACCAAATTGCTCGACGAGAAACGCACGGAGTATTTCCTGCAAATCTTTGAAGGCAATGTTTGGATTGAGGCTCGTCAGAAGCAGACGATGGATAGTTTTGACCGTGGATATTTCACCAAGGTTCTTTCCGATAACTTCGGCAATGGTCTTTCCAATTTCTTTCCGCTCTGGCTCAAACCAAATCCCGATCCGTCATCGTTGTTCGATGCGGTTTCCGACGGAAAACCCAAAGCCAATCTGACCGATGCAGCGGGAGAATTTCTCGCTGACCTGCGCTTTGGCAACAAGCCCGAAGAATTATTTTACCACACGCTCGCCGTGCTTCACTCGACAGAGTATCGCGCGGAAAATTCCGGCGCGTTGCGGCAGGACTGGCCTCGCGTGCCATTGCCCAAATCGCGCGAGGCTTTACTCGCCTCCGCTGAATTGGGAAGACAAGTGGCCGCGTTGCTCGACACGGAAGCGCCAGTTGAAGGCGTCACCAAAGGCAAACCGCATTCGGAATTAAAAACGATTGCCGAGTTGAGTTGTTCCGCTAAATCAGATTTGAAAGTCACCGCCGGCTGGGGACACGCGGGACAAGGCGGCGTGACGATGCCCGGCAAAGGCAAATTGGAAACTCGCCCGTTCATGGCGGAGGAAGCGGCGGCGTTCGGCGTAGGACAGGCGTCGCGCCTGTCTCCATCTCAATCGGAAAAGTTAGAGACAGGCGCGACGCCTGTCCTACCATTGCTCGGCTCCGCCACCCACGATATTTTCCTGAATGAATCCGCCTGCTGGCAGAACGTGCCGGAAAAAGTCTGGGACTACACCATCGGCGGCTATCAGGTCATCAAGAAGTGGTTGAGCTACCGGGAATTTGATCTGCTCGGCCGCCGCATCGCCGCGCTGATTTTGCTCCAGCCGGAACTGGACAAGAATTATCAGGCCGTCAAAGCCGCCACCATTTCTCTCGCATAAAAAGAGGCGCGCCCTTGCGGACGCGCCTTTGTTTTGTTCGCCGGTCATAAACCGGACGCTACAGTTTTATTTCGCCGTTGCTGCGGCGGCTTTCACTTTTGCCGAGAGTTTGGCGCGTTCGGATTTTTTGGTCAATCCGACGGCCTGCGCCTCGTCGCTGTCGTCGCCGAATTGCGCGAGGACCTGCTGCTTGGCTCCGAGCATGGCGTTGTGGAACGTCCATTGCGCGGCCACGTTCGCATCGCGCGCGGTCTGCCAGCCGGCCTCCGCCTGTGCGAAGGCATCGGCGGCGAGTTTGAGCGCGTCGGATGCGGCGTTGAGCTTGGTCAGCGTGAAGGCGGCGTTGGCCGGGGCGTAACCGCCGATCGCGGTCAACGCGGCCAATGCGTCGGTATCGGCCTTCAAAGTGCCGGCGTCAACGAATCTTGTCTGATCTTTTGCCATGATGATTCACCTCCTTTCGTTTTTTGTTTTTTTTCATCCGCAGAAAACGTCGTTGCGGAGAAATGGGTCTGGTAGGGCGGTGCTGCCGTGCCGCCCTTTGGGTGACGGAGCATCGTCGCTCTGCCGAAAAAATTGAGGAAATCTTCGAGAAACAAGGGGTTTTTATGATTGAGCGTCGAAACTGTGCGGGCGCACGGTTGCGCGCCGCTTCCGTTTCGAGAAACTGCGCTTCCGTCGGATGAAACGGGCGTTCCGTCTGGCCGCACGCTGCTTCCGTGCGGACTGGCGGGATTTCCGTTTTTGCAAACGGAAGAGGCGTTGCGCCGGACGGATTCGCCGTCCTGTCAAACGCTGTTACAGATTGTTTGCCCGCTGTTGCGGTCTGGCATGAGATCAGAATCATGCGGCGAGACTACGCGGGGAGGTTGGACAAAAGCCGTCCAAGCCATGAAATAATTTCGGGGGTGCGGAACGGCAAGGTCAACCCGTATTCCGCGCTTTCCGCGCTGAACTTGCAAACGGCTCCAAATTCGGCTTTAATGGTTGCAGGATGTTACGACTGGCCTGCCTGTTTTTGATCATCGAAATCGCCTTGACCACGCGGATGACGTTCGGCGCGGAATCCGCCGAGGTCAACATGGATTACGTCGAGCAACGTGCCCTTGAACGCGCGCAAAAGCCGTTCCACTCGCCGCGCGCCGATCTGCCGAAAGTCCTGCGGCAGGACAGCCTCGACTACGACAAATACCGCGAAATCCGTTTCCGGCGCGACAAGGCGTTGTGGACGGCGGACGACCTGCGATTTCGCGTCGAATTTTTCCATCCGGGCTATATTTACCTTGAGCCCGTGCATATCAATGAATTTACTGCGACGCACACGCAGCCGATCCGTTTCGTGCAGGATTTTTTCGATTACGGCAACCTCGACATCGCGAACCAGATTCCGTCCAAGACCGGTTACGCGGGCTTTCGCATTTTGCATGAATTGAACGCGACGAACCGCTGGGACGAACTCGGCGCGTTTCTCGGTGCGAGCTATTTCCGGCTGCTTGGCAAGGATCAGCGTTACGGCGAATCCGCGCGCGGGCTGGCGCTGGACACGGGCGAATCCAGCCTGCCGGAGGAATTTCCCATCTTCACCGACTGGTGGCTCGGCAAGCCGCAGAAGGACGACACGGGGTTGACGCTTTACGCCATCCTCGACAGCACGAATTGCACGGGCGCGTATGAATTTCACATCCATCCCGGCGTGACGACGGTGGCGGACATTGACGCGGTGCTGTATTTTCGCGAGCCGAAGGTGATTGATCCGACCGGCACCGACGTGCAGCCGGTCAAGACCATCGGCCTGGCGCCGCTGACGAGCATGTTCTGGTTCGGCAAAAATTCCGAGCGCCAGTTCGACGATTACAGGCCGGAAGTCCACGACAGCGACGGCCTGCTCGTGAAAATGGGCAATGGTGAGACGCTCTGGCGTCCGCTCGACAATCCCGCCGTGATGCGCCACCAGATTTTTTCCGCGCCGGACATCAAGGGCTTTGGCCTGTTGCAGCGCGAACGCAATTTTGCGGCGTATCAGGACAGCTTTAATTTTTACCAGCTTGAGCCGAGCGTGTGGGTCGAGCCGCGCGGAGACTGGGGCGCGGGTGATTTGCACCTCGTGGAATTGAGCACGGCATACGAGGGGCTGGACAACATCGTCGCGTTTTGGGATCCAAAGAACAGGCCCGCGCCGCTGAAGCCATTCCGGTTCGGCTACACGCTTTACTGGCAGATGGGCGAGGCGGACGTGAAACTTTCGGAAAACCGCGTGGTTTCAACGCGCATCGGCCTCGACCCGACCTGCGCGGACTGCCGCCAGATCGTGATTGATTTTAAGGGGCCGAAGCTCGACGCCATTCATGAAGACAGTCCGCCACAGGCCATCGCCAATTGCAGCTTCAACGCCGTGATCTTGAACAACCAGGTCATCCGCTGTGCCGAACTGGGAACGTGGCGCGTAGTTTTGAAAATTCAGCCCAAGCCAGGGAACATTGATCCCGTTGACCTGCGCTGCACGCTGCAACGCGGCACGAACATCTTGAGCGAGACATGGACCTACCAATGGAGTCCGCCGTGACCCCCGCGATTTTGCCCGACGCCTCCGGACGGCTCGCCGGACGCCCGCTTGAGGAGTGGAACGCCGCCTATGCGAAGGTGGAAAATTATTTCCACGCGCTGCGCATCCGCAACAAGGTGCTGCTCGGCGACCTTGTCCTGCGCGTGCTCGAACGCGCCCAACGCCGCGCGCCCGCCGAGCCGGAGCGTTCTGCCACGCAGCTCGCCGCCGAGGAAATGGACCGAATCGTGACCGAATGGTTTTCCGAAGTGTTGCAATCGCCGCCGACGAAGGCCGACAATTCTCTCTCCACGCGCGGACGGCTGGCGTTGCTGCTCGCGGACATGCCCGGCCGATGGCAGGAACAATTTTTGCGCCCCGGCCCGTGGCCGGACGAATTCACCAGCGCCATGCGCGAAGCGTTTTTGCGCGCCGGGCCGGATTTCCAAATCTCGAAAATGACGCCGCGCCCGCTCGATCTCGGCCCGATCACCGCGCTCTCAAACTTCGGCAGGCTGCCTTACGTCCGCATGGCGCTGGCGTGGGCCGGGTTCGCGATGCTGCTGATCGTGCTTTTCCGGCTGACCCACGGAGGCTTCGAGCAGTTGGTCGGCTGGCTGGGGCGGTTCAATCATTGACATGGCCGATGACCCGACCATTTCCGTTGTCGCGGCTCCACGGTTCAGGCGCGCGTGGCGGCTCTTCATTTTTTATTCTTTGGCGCTGCTGCTCACCGGCCTGGTCTCGCTGATTTTCGCCGATTTGCTCTGGCGCACCGGCTGGTCGGCCTCGCGCACGGTTTTGCTGGTGCTGTTCGTGATATTGTTTTTGTTTGCATCCATCGGCTGCATGCACGGCGTGTTCGGTTTTTTCCTGCGGACGTTTGGCGACGGCCGCCGCATCACGAACCTGAAAAATTACCGCGACAAGAACATTGACGGCATCAGCACGGCAATTGTCTTTCCGATTTACAACGAGGACATCGTGCGCGCCTATGAAGGCCTGCGCGCGACTTATGAATCGCTCGCCAAAACCGGGCAGCTTGAGCGCTTCGACTTTTTCATCTTGAGTGACTCGACCGACCCGGACAAATGGGTCGAGGAAGAACGCCGCTGGTTCGAATTGATCCGCGAACTGGACGCGCTCGGCAAAATCTATTACCGCCGCCGCCTCGACAACGAAGGCCGCAAAAGCGGCAATGTCCGTGACTTCCTCAACGCCTGGGGCCGCCGCTACCGCTACTTCATGGTGTGCGACGCCGACAGCGTCATGCGCGGTGAAACGCTCGTCAACCTGGTGAAACTGATGGAAGCGCATCCGTCCGCCGGCCTGATTCAAACCGTTCCGGCAACTGTCAACGCGGAGAGCTTGTTCGGACGCATCCAGCAGTTCGCCAACCGCCTTTACGCGCCGGTGTTCATCGCCGGGCTGAATTACTGGGCGCTCGACCTCGGAAATTACTGGGGGCACAACGCCATCATCCGCACCGAGCCGTTCATGCAGTTCTGCGATCTGCCGCAACTGCCCGGACGCAGGCCGTTCGGCGGCCAGATTTTGAGCCACGATTTCGTCGAGGCCGCGCTTATGTCGCGCGAAAACTGGGAAGTCTGGTTTGCCTACGATCTCGAAGGCAGCTACGAGGAAGCGCCGCAGGCGATGATTGAAAACGCGCAGCGCGAACGCCGCTGGTGCCAGGGAAACTTGCAGCATGGCCTCGTCCTTTTTGCAAAGGGGCTGCGCGGCGCGAGCCGGCTGCATTTGATCCTGGGAATCTGCGGCTACCTCGCCGGCCCGCTGTGGCTGGCGTTTCTGGTCACGTTCAACTGGATTTACTGGTATCAGGAATACACCGGCCTCTCGAACATTCCGGTGCAGGCGTTCACGCCCTACTTGAGCGGCTTGAGCGGCACGGCGCACGCGCTGCTCATATTCGTCATCTGCATGGTCGTCATCATGCTGCCGAAACTTCTCGCGCTCATAGACCTCGCAAATGACTGGCCGCGAAGAAAGCAATTTGGCGGGCTTGGCCGTGCAACAATTAGCGTCGCCGGCGAAACCGTTTTTTCCACGCTGCACGCGCCGCTGCTGAT
>Ga0207933_1001440_pt1 | contig 17861 bp, 20 predicted proteins | sample NGESurdeep092012_4_FD_184488 | JGI IMG/M metagenome (GOLD analysis project Ga0207933, IMG submission 184488) | Arctic peat soil microbial communities from Barrow, Alaska - NGEE Surface sample F53-3 deep-092012 (SPAdes) | ecosystem: Environmental > Terrestrial > Soil > Wetlands > Peat ...
GTGGTTCTTCTCGCTGATCTTGGCGAACAGCTCGAAGCTGGTGCCCCCATACTTGTGGCCGTACTCCATGCCGATCTGAGCGAAGACACCGGGCATGATCTCCGTGCCGATGCGTCCATCTACGGGCGCCACCGCGCCGTAGCGGCCCGATGGCGTCCACGTGGGAGCGTCCTCCTTGCGGCTCCCGCCGGACAGGAGGCCGGCACCGGAGAGTTTCTCGACGCCGAAGGCCAGGCCCATGTCGGCCTCGCCGGCCTTGATGGCCATGATGGCCACCCGCAGTGCGGTGGCCCCGGTGGCACAGGCGTTGGCCACGTTGAAGACGGGAATACCGGTCTGGCCCAGCTGTTTCTGCAGCTGCTGGCCCATGCCGGCGTTGGCCTGCATCAGGCTGCCCGCCCCGATGACCCCCATGTCCGCCATGCCGACGCCGCCGTCTGCCAGCGCACCAGTGACGGCCTCGGAGGCCAGGTCGACCAGGTCCTGCTCAGGGTGCTTGCCGAACTTGGTCATGTGGATCCCCAGGATCCACAGGTCGTCAGCGGCCATGGTGCAACCTCTCTCTCGTGCTCGTGTCGATCTACGCCGGAACGGGTTCGAAGCCGAACCCGACGGCCTCGGTGCCGGCCTCGTCGGTGCCGATGACCTCGGTGGCCAGTCGGACCTGCATGCCCAGGGTGACGTGCTCGGGGTCGGGTTCCACGTTGATCAGATTGGCCCGGACGCTGGTGCCGTCGCAATCGACCAGTGCGGCCACGTAGGGCACGGGGACCCCGGGAGCGGCGAAGCTGACGATGGTGAAGGCGTTGACCTCGCCGTCGGTGGCCACGTCGACCGTCTTGAACTCGGTTTTGCCGCAGTGGGCACAGCCGTTGCGCCGGTCGAAGAACCGGGCGGCACAGTTGGTGCACTCGTGGGCCGTCAGATGGGGATGATCGCCCAGCACCAGGTAGTCCACCAGCGGAATCTGTTCGGCCATGTCCCCCTACTTCCGGTTGTTCGTGCCGCAGCTAACGGAAGGCACCCTACCGGGCGTGGGAATTGCGGCGCTAGTTGGGTCCATCCGGGGGCCCACGCCCCGACCGGTCGGCGGGTCCGCGTCATCCGTCGTGGGTGATGCGGACGGGAGGTCCAGCTGCGAAGATGGCTTCCATGCCCCTCCACAAGCACGTATCCATCCCTGACGAGCTGCTCGACTCGGTTTACGCCGGCAAGGACCTCCTCACCACCCTGCCGTCCAACAAGTTTCCCCACGATGAGATGCGTCCCGACGACGCCTATCAGGCCATCTCCGACGAGCTGCTGCTGGACGGCAACGCCCGCCAGAACCTGGCCACCTTCTGCCAGACCTGGGAGGAGGACGAGGTCCACAAGTTGATGGACCTGTCCATCAACAAGAACATGATCGACAAGGACGAGTACCCCCAGACGGCGGAGATCGAGCGGCGGTGCGTGCAGATGCTGGGGGACCTGTGGAACGCCCCCGAGGACGGCGAGGCCGTCGGCTGTTCGGCCATCGGCTCGTCCGAGGCCTGCATGCTGGGCGGCATGGCCGCCAAGTGGCGCTGGCGGGCCAAGCGCGAGGCCGAGGGCAAGCCCACCGACAAACCCAACATGGTGTGCGGCCCGGTCCAGGTGGTGTGGCACAAGTTCGCCAAGTACTGGGACATCGAGATGCGGGAGATCCCCATGTCGCCCGGCAAGTACTGCATGGATGTGGAGCAGATGCTGGACCAGGTGGACGAGAACACCATCATGGTGGTCCCCACCTTCGGCGTGACGTACACCGGCTCCTACGAGCCGGTGGCCGAGCTGGCCGCCGCCCTCGACACGCTGGCCGAAGAGACCGGGCTCGACATCGACATCCACGTGGATGGGGCCAGCGGGGCCTTTCTGGCCCCGTTCTGCGCCCCCGACGTGGTGTGGGACTTCCGGATCCCCCGGGTCAAGTCGATCAGCACCTCGGGCCACAAGTTCGGCCTCGCCCCCCTCGGGGTGGGCTGGGTGCTGTGGCGGGACAAGGAGGACCTGCCCGACGACCTCATCTTCCACGTCACCTACCTCGGTGGCGACATGCCGGTCTTCCAGATCAACTTCTCCCGGCCCGCCGGCCAGATCGTGTCCCAGTACTACAACTTCGTCCGGCTGGGCCGACAGGGCTACAAAGACGTCCACGACGCCTGCTACGAGACGTCCAAGTTCCTGGCCGAGGAGATCGTCAAGCTCGGGCCGTTCGACATCCTGTGCGACGGCAACCCGTTGACCGGCATCCCCTCGGTGGCCTGGCGGATCACCGAGGGGGAGGACCCGGGCTACACCCTCTACGACATCGCCGACCGCCTCCGGGTGCAGGGCTGGCAGGTGCCGGCGTACCCGCTGACCGGCTCGGTGGCCGACATCTCGGTCCAGCGCATCCTGGTCCGCCAGGGCGTGAGCCGCGACCTGGCCTTCCTGCTGCTCGACGACATCAAACACGCCCTCGGCCACTTCGAGAAGCACCCCATCTCGGTGGTGATGACCAAAGAGGAGTCCGGCGGCTTCAGCCACCTGTAGTGGGCGCCGAGGCGACGCCGGCCCCGACGCCGGACCTGAGCACCTACGAGCGGTCCCACCTGGTGGCGACCGGGCTGCGGGCCGCGGTGACCGCCGCGGTGCTCCTGGCCGCCTACTTCCTGATCCCCGTAGCTCACCGGCAGCACGAGTCGCCCGCCCTGCGCCTGGTGCTGGCCCTGGCCCTCTTCGTCGCCGTGGTGGCCAACGAGGTCCGGCTGATCACCGCTCACCAGCGGCCGCTGCTGCGGGCCGGGGTGGCCATGGCCACGGTGATCCCGCTGTTCCTGGTCCTGTTCGCGTGGATCTACCTGACCATGTCCCAGTCCGATCCGGGGGCCTTCACCGGCACACCCCATCCGTTGGACCGTCCGTCGGCGCTGTACTTCGCCGTGACGGTGTTCTCGACCGTGGGATTCGGTGACATCACACCCCGCACCGATCCGGCCCGGATGGTCGTCACCGTGCAGATGCTGGCCGACCTGGCCGTGATCGCCGTGGTCATCCGGCTGATCTTCGGGGCGGTCAACCGGGCGGTGTCCCGCAAGGGCGAGCCGTCCGAGCCGGGGGAGGAGACGGAGGTGGAGCCGGCCCGCCCGAGCGGCGGTCCCGCCACCGGTTAGCCGGTCAGCCGGTCACTCGCTGTCCCGGTACTCGTCCACCCACTCCTGGGGACGGTCGAGGGAATCTCCGGTTTCGACTGGCGGAGCGAGCGTGGGACCACCGAGAAGATGACGACGGCGGCGGCGCTGTAGAACGCCAGCATCGTGACGACGGCGAGCACGGTTGCCGCTCCCCCTCAGGTGACCAGGGCGTAGATGCTCTTCCCGACCAGCCAGAGCCCCAGGCCGAGGGAGACGATGATGATGACCTGGTCCGTGTGGGTGTCGATCCATGTCCTGATGCCCTGCAGGATGGCCTGGGCGCGTTCGGCCCTGAAGCCGGCGTAGATCTCCATGACCAGGTAGACCGCGGTGGCCACCAGGCAGAAGAGCACCAGGGCGATGTAGTCCTGCGCCGAGCTGAGCTTTGCCTCCACGATGGTGGCCACCCCGGCGGCCACCAGTCCCCAGGGCTGCGTGAGCGGGGCCAGGCCGATGCACAGCCACGGGGACATGTTGTCGATGCCGGTCTGCCACTTCGGCGGCTTCTTGGGTTTCTTGGGCTGTCCCATCTTGGCCCGTCGGCGGAGGGCGATGAACACCAGCACCACCCCGATGAGCAGCTTGACGCCGATGGCGGCCAGCGAGGGGGCCGTATTGGGCTTGGGGGGCTTGTTGCCGGTGAAGATGATGGTGAGAGCCACCACCGCGGCCAGCGAGAGCAGCCAGCCGAAGATGAAGGCGGCACCCTTGCGGACACCCCCCTTGGACATGAGGACCAGGAGGAAGGCGGTGAGCGGGATCGGCTCGAGGGTGATGACCAGGGCGATGAGCGTCAGGTCGAGGATCACGCCCGGGGCCCGCCGCCGCCCCGCCCCCGGCTCCGCCGTCCGTCAGTCATTGCTCTGGCGGAACCTCTTCATGAACGCCACGACCAGCACGATGGCCAGCAGGGCGAAGATCACACCCCCTAGGTAGTACATGGTCGTCCTCCGGTCGTCGGGTGGGAACGGGATGCCGGGCCCAAACGCTGCGGTGGGGACCTCACTGCCCCCACCGCAGTTTCGGGATGCCGGCTAGGCCAGGATCTTGGCCTTCTGCGCCTCGAACTCGGCGTCGGTGAGCACGCCCTGGGCCTTCAGATCGGCCAGCTTGGCCAACTGGTCGCCCGAGCTGGAGCCGGCCGCCGCCGTCTGCTGGACGTAGGCGTCGAAGGCCTTCTGCTGCTGCTGGGCGGCCTGGGCGGCCCGCTCGTGCATCTTGCCGCCCCGGGCGATCAGGTAGATGAAGATCCCGAGGAACGGGAGCACGATGACGAAGATGACCCACAGGGCCTTGGCTCCTCCGCCCATGTCCTGGCTGCGGAAGATGTCCCCGAAGATGACGATCAGGAGCCAGAACCAGATGAAGAAGACGAACAACCCGAGCATGGTTCCGAACAGGTCGGCCAGCGGGTAGGTGTAGGCGAGCATCGAGAGTCCTCCTTGGTGGGTGCATTGACTTGCCCCGTGATCCAATCACACCGGGCCCGTCCGGGTCGTCACCCTTCCGGGATGACTTGTTCCAATGGTGATGATCGATGTCGGGGCAGGTCACGGGGGTCGGGGTCGGACCCACCGACCCACCGGTCACAGCAGCCCGAGCTGCCGGGCCCGGACGATGGCCTCGTTGCGGTTGGCCGCATCCAGCTTGCGGTAGATGTGGGCCATGTGGGTCTTGATGGTGTTCACCGACACGTAGCACCGCTCGGCCAACTCGCCATTGGTGAGCCGGCTGGGCAGGTACGAGAGGATCTCGAGCTCCCGGTCGGTGAGCGGGTCGGGCAGCTCACCGACCCGGGCCGGGGCGGTGGTCTCACGGGCCCGGGCCAGGACGGTGTCGCGGTAGGTCGTCGGGACGTCGGGCAGCTCGGCGACCATCCGCACCACGACCGGTCCACCCCGCACCAGCGCTTCCACCAGGCCGTGTCGATGGGCCTCGTCCATGGCCCGGCGGAGGGGTTCCGCCGCCTGGTCGGGATAGCCCTCGGCCGCGGCCAGCCAGGCGGTCAGCATCTCGCCCTGTGCTCGCCCCTTGGGCCCGGATCCCGTCCAGGACGCGCCGTCGAGGAGCTTCCGGGCGTGGTCGGGACGGTCCGTGGTCAGCGCCGAGGCCACCGCCTCGACGAGGACGGGTGTCGGACCGACAGGATCGTCACGAAGGAGTCGCCAGGCCTGCTCGGCGGCGCCCTCCAGGCGGAGCAGGCGGCACCGGAGAGCGAGCAGGCCGTGCTCGGCCACCGGCGGGGGAGGGGCACCCAGCTGGCGGCGTGCCGCGGCGATGGTGGCCGCGGCCAGGTCGGGATGGCCTTCGGCCGCCTGCTGTTCGGCTGACAGGAGGCGGCCGATCCAGCGCAACGGGGTCCGTCGGTTGGCCTCGGCCCGCAGGCACCCCTCCCGCAGGGCGATGGCCGCCTGTCGGGGCTGGCCCCGCTCCAGGGCCACCAGGCTGGCGGCCAGGAACGCCTCGGCGGTGACCGGGTGGACCAGGATGCCGGCGTCCCGGGCCACCCCCAACGCCTGGTCGGCCAACGCCTCGGCCCGCTCGAGCCGTCCGGACCATCCCTCCACCAGGGCCAGGGAGCCGAGGAGGCCGATCCTCCAACCCGAGTAGCCCGCTCCGGGCGAATCGAGGCCCCGCTGCATCCACTCCCGGGCGTCGTCAAGGCGACCGGCCAGGAAGTGACCGCGACCGCACGAGCCGACGGCCAGGGTCTCGAGTGACTGGGAGTCAGCCAGGTTCATGAGGGGCGGGATCGGGTGGCCGTCCAGTCCGGCGAGGAGTTCGAGGGCGGTATGGGCCATCTCCACGGTGACCTCGGGGTTGGACCGGAACTGGGCCAGGGTGGCGAGGAGTGTCTGCCCGCAGGCCCGCTCGCCGCGGGTGGCCGCCGGATCGGCCATGACGCTTCGCAGGATGTCCTCACAGCCGACCGCCTGGCCCTCGGCCCCCATCAGGAAGGCCAACAGGAGACGCACGTCCCTTCGGCCCGACCGGACCGCCCCGGGCACGGCGGTGATCCACCGGATCACCGTGGCCATCTGGCCACGCTCGAAGATCTGGGTGCCCCGGCCCATGATGAGGTCGAGCACGGCGTCCCAACGACGGGCCCGCACGAGGTACTCGACGGCGGCGTTGACGTCGCCCCGACCGAGGTGCCAGTCCGCGGCAGCACCGAGGAGTTCCTCCTCGGCCCCGGGATCCTCGGCTCGGAGGCGGAATCGGAGGAGGTCGCGGAACAGGTGGTGGAACCGGTACCACTCCCGCCGGTCGTCGAGGGGCACGAGGAACATCGACTCCCGCTCCAGCTCCTCCAGCAGGAGTTGGGAGTGGGCCTCGCCGGTCATGTGGTTGGCGAGGTCTCCGCACAGCTCGTCCAGGATCGAGATCCGCAGGAGGAAGGCCCGTCGCTCGGGCGACTGGGCCTCGAGCACCTGCTCACTGAGGTAGTCGGCCACCAGCCGGTCGTTCCCACTGAACTGGGTGATGAACCGGTCCGAGTCGTCGTGGCCCCGGAGGGTCATGGCGGCCAGCTGGAGGCCGGCGGCCCAGCCCTCGGTCCGTTGGACGAGGACGTTCACCTGGTCGGTCCCGAGGGGGCGTCCGGTGATCCGTTCGAGGAGTCGGGCCGAGTCCCTCTCGTCGAAGGCCAGATCGGCCTGCCGCAGTTCGGTCAGCTCACGGGTCAGTCGGTGGTGGCTCCAGGCAATGGGCGGGTCGGCCCGGGACGCCAGGACCAGATGGACCTGGTTCGGGAGGCGCTCGACCAGCTGACCCAGGTCGGCGAGAAGTGTGGCGTTGGAGAGTTGGTGGAGGTCGTCGAAGACGAGGACCATGGCCGGTGCCTCCTCCAGCTCGGTCCCGAGGGCCTCCAGGAGTGGCGTGCCCAGTCCGCCCCCGTGCAGAGGGATCAGGGAGCCGAGCTCGGTCACGTTCGGGCACACCGGAGCCAGCCGGTCGAGGAATCGTCGCGAGAAACGGACCGGATCGTCGTCGTTCGGGGTGAGTCCCATCCACACGAAGGGAAGTTCGGGACGGGAGGCCGACCACTGGGCCAGCATGACCGACTTCCCCGCTCCGGCCGGTGCCACGATCAGGGTGAGCGGCCCCGCCCGTGCGCCGTCGAGCCGGGCCAGCAGCGCCGGACGGTCGACCGCGTGGGTCGGTGCTAGTACCCCTGGGACCATGGTTCGACCTGTGCTCTGCCTTCTTGTGTCACACAGTCTGCCACCCGGCAACCGGTGTAGCCAGAGGGCGGCTCCACCGCCGCCGGACGGTCGATCACCCTCGGGGGGTGACGACACCGTGCGGTCCTCCGCTGAGGATGAACAACGTGCGTGGGCCGATCGACGCCCGCGGACAGGCCAGCGCCAACGCCGCGGCCTTCGCCGGGACAACGGAGCAGGAAGGGGTTGGCTTGGGCGCACAGACGTTCGAGATCGTCGTCAAGGGACGGCTCAGCCCCACGCTGGTGGCCGCCCTCGAGGGCTTCGAGGTCAGCCGGTGCGATCGTGGCCTCACCCACCTGGTCGGGTGGGTGCCTGACCAGGCGCGCCTCCACAGCGTCCTCGAACTGCTCCGTGACCTGAACATCGAGCTGTCCTCGGTCAACCCGAAGCCTCCCGTAGCCGGGACCGGCACCACTACCTCCGAAGGAGAACCCAGTGAATGACATCTCCCGCTCCAACCTGCCCATTCCCCACCGTCCCCACGTGGGGCTGACGACCTACGACGCCAAGGACCCCGATACCTCGTTCCCGCCCATCGAGTCGGTGCGACCACCGGAGGGTGCCCCCAACGTGCTGGTGATCATGATCGACGACGCCGGGTTCGGCTCCTCGACCACCTTCGGCGGACCGTGCGCCACCCCGGTGGCCGACCGGCTGGCCGCCAACGGGCTGCGGTTCAACCGGTTCCATACCACCGCCCTGTGCTCGCCCACCCGGGCCGCCCTGCTCACCGCCCGGAACCACCACTCGGTGGGCATGGGCGGGATCACCGAGATCGCCACCGCGGCGCCGGGGTACAGCTCGGTCCGGCCCGACACGGCCGCCCCCCTCGCCGAGATCCTGAAGCTCAACGGGTACAGCACGGCTCAGTTCGGCAAGTGCCACGAGGTCCCGGTGTGGCAGACCAGCCCCATGGGCCCCTTCGAGCACTGGCCGACGGGAAGTGGGTTCGAGCACTTCTACGGCTTCGTGGGCGGGGAGACCAACCAGTGGTATCCGGCCCTGTACGAAGGGACCACCCCGGTGGAGCCCCCGAAGACCCCCGAAGAGGGGTACCACCTGACCGAGGACATCACCGACCGGGCCATCAGCTGGGTGCAGCAGCAGAAGTCGATGATGCCGGACAAGCCGTTCTTCCTCTACTTCGCCCCCGGGGCCACCCACGCCCCCCACCACGTGCCGGCCGAGTGGAGCGACCGGTACCGGGGCCGCTTCGACTCCGGCTGGGACGCCCTGCGGGACGAGATCCTGGCCCGGCAAAAGGAGTTGGGCGTCGTGCCCCCGGACACCGACCTCTCGGCCCGGCCCCCCGAGATCGAAGCGTGGGACGACATCGCCGACGACCTCAAGCCCGTGCTGGCGCGACAGATGGAGATCTACGCGGGGTTCATGGAGCACACCGACCACCACATCGGCCGACTGGTCGACGCCGTGGAGGCCATGGGTGCGCTCGACGACACGCTGATCTACCTGATCATCGGGGACAACGGGGCGAGCGCCGAGGGGACCCCACACGGCACGTTCAACGAAATCATCTCCCTCAACGGGGCGGCCGACTTCGAGACCACCGAGTTCATGGTCCAGCGGATCGACGACTTCGGCACACCGGCCGCCTACAACCACTACGCGGTGGGCTGGGCCCACGCCATGAACACGCCGTTCCAGTGGACCAAGCAGGTGGCGTCGCACTTCGGGGGAACCCGCAACGGCAGCATCGTCCACTGGCCCAACGGCTTCGCCGCCCGGGGCGAGATCCGCAGCCAGTTCACTCACATCATCGACGTCGGATCCACCATCCTCGATGTGGCCGGCATCCCCGAGCCGACCTTCGTCCACGGCATCCAGCAGGTCCCGTTCCACGGGTCCTCGATGGCCTATGCGTTCGCCGATGCCGAGGCGGCCGAGCACCGTGAGACCCAGTACTTCGAGGTAGCGTGCAACCGGGGCATCTACCACCACGGGTGGACGGCGGTCACCCGGCACAGCGTGCCGTGGCTGTTCGGGGCCGAGCTGCCCCCCCTGGACGACGACGTGTGGGAGCTCTACGACACCACGACCGACTGGTCCCAGGCCCACGACCTCTCGTCCGAGCACCCGGAGAAGCTGGCCCAGCTACAGCGGCTGTGGCTGATCGAGGCGGTGAAGTACAACGTCCTCCCGCTCGACGACCGGCGTATCGAGCGGCTGAATTCCGACCTGGCCGGACGACCGCTGTTGGTCAAGGGCAACGCCCAGCTCCTCTACGGGGGCATGGCCCGCCTGACCGAGAATTCGGTCCTCAACCTGAAGAACAAGTCCCACTCGGTCACCGCCGAGGTCGAGGTGCCCGAAGGTGGGGCCAACGGGGTGATCGTGTCCCAGGGGGGAGCGTTCGCCGGCTGGAGCTTGTACCTCCACGAGGGAAGGCCCAAGTACTGCCACAACCTGGCCGGACTCATGCACTTCTACGTGGAGGGCAACGGCCCGGTTCCGCCCGGCACCCACCAGGTCCGGATGGAGTTCGCCTACGACGGCGGGGGTCTGGCCAAGGGCGGCACCGCCTCCCTGTTCGTCGACGGGAAGCCGGTGGCCGAGGGGCGCATCGACGCCACCGTGCCCATGCTCTACTCGGCCGACGAGACCTGTGACGTGGGCAGTGACACCGGCACGCCGGTCAGCGAGGACTACAGCGGGGAGTCCAGTCGGTTCACCGGGGCGGTGCACTGGGTCGAACTGCAGGTCGGCGACGACAGCCACGACCATCTGATCACGCCGGAGGAGCTCATGCGGGTGGCCACCTCCATCCAGTAGGCCGCTTCCCGTCCCCGCCGTGACCGCGGTCCGCCGCCCGCCGGACCGGTACCATCGCAACCATGTCGGAGTCGTGCTGTGCGCCCAGCGGTGGCGACCGCTCGGGGGCGCCCCGGTCGGCGACACCGACCGGCCACGGGACCCACCCCGGGGTATTGGTGACGGTGCCGGCCGGCCGGTACCGGGTGGGGGACGAGTCGGAGTGGTCCTATCCGGGCGACGGAGAGGCGCCGGTCCACGACGCCGAGTTGGAGCCCTTCCGGATCGATCGACACTCGGTGACCAACCAGCAGTTCGCCTCGTTCGTCGAGGCCACCGATTGGCGGACGGATGCCGAGCGGTTCGGGTGGTCCTTCGTCTTCGGTGGGCTACTCCCCGACGAGTTCCCCCCGACCCGGGGCGTAGAGGGAGCGCCGTGGTGGCGCCAGGTCATGGGGGCCGACTGGCGTCATCCCGAAGGTCCTCACTCCGACGTGGCGGACCGCGCCGACCATCCGGCGGTGCACGTCTCGTGGGACGACGCCTCGGCCTACTGCTCCTGGTCGGGGACCCGGCTGCCCACCGAGGCCGAGTGGGAGACGGCGGCGCGTGGCGGCCTCGTGGATCAACCCTTCCCCTGGGGTGAACAGCTCCAACCGGACGGCGCCCACCGGATGAACGTCTTCCAGGGTGAGTTCCCCGGCGGCAATACCGGAGAGGACGGCTATCTCGGCACTGCTCCGGTGGACGCCTTCGCTCCCAACGGTTACGGCCTCTACAACATGACCGGCAATGTGTGGGAGTGGTGCGCGGACTGGCTCGACGTGGGCTACTACGTCACGGCACCGACACTGGCCCCGACCGGTCCGGCCACCGGGACTGCCCGGGTCCAACGGGGCGGCTCCTACCTCTGCCACGCCTCCTACTGCCGTCGCTACCGGGTGTCAGCCCGCTTCGGAAGCGCACCGGACAGTTCGACCGGGAATGTGGGATTTCGGGTGGTTTCCGACCCCTGAGCAGGTGCCGGATCGATCGGGTGAAATCGTCCGATCAGGGTGATGGTCCGATCACCCCGGTGGCGCGAGAGTAGAGAGATGGCCACCCGAGACTCCACCGCCACTGCCCGTGAGGTTGTCGCCGGGAACGAGGTCGATCACCTCGAAGCCGATGAGCGGGCGGCGATGGGCAAGGCGGCCCGGGCCGCCGTGCCGCGCTCGGCCCAGGGCGCCTGGGAGGCCATGGCCAGCCGACCCGATCCGGTGGCGCTCCTCGAGTCGCAGGCGGTGTCCCGGGTACAGGAGCTGGTGCCGATCCGCTACGGGCGGATGCTGGTGTCCCCGTTCACCTTCTATCGGGGCGCGGCGCTCATCATGGCCTCGGACCTCTCCACCACACCACGCTCGGGTCTCAACGTCCAGGCCTGCGGAGACGCCCACCTCAGTAACTTCGGGGTGTTCGCCTCGGCCGAGCGCAGCCTGGTCTTCGACCTCAACGACTTCGACGAGACCCTGCCCGGGCCGTGGGAGTGGGACGTGAAGCGCCTGGCCGCCAGCCTGGCCATCGCCGGCCGCGACCGGGGCTTCACGGACAAGGAGCGGACCGATGTGGTGCTCGAGGCGGCTGCCGCCTACCGCACCGAGATGGCCAAGCTGGCCACCATGCGGGACCTCGACGTCTGGTACGCACGGATGGACATCGAGAAGGTGCTCGAGGAGATCGGCGGCGACGTAGGCCTGACCGGTCCGAAGACTTCCGACAAGGTCGACAAGGGGATGTCCAAGCTCAAGTCCCGGGCCGACAAGGCTCTGGCCAAGGCCAAGACCCGGGACAGCATGCAGGCCCTCGAGAAGCTCACCCAGGTGGTCGACGGCGAGACCCGCTTCGTGAGCGACCCGCCATTGCTGGTGCCCATCGAGGAGCTGTTCCCCGACGACCAGGGCAGGGTCCTGACCGAGACGTTCCACGAGCTGCTCCGCAACTACCGGTCGACCCTCCAGAGCGACCGTCAGCACCTGCTCAAGCAGTTCCGGTTCGTCAGCATCGCCCGCAAGGTGGTCGGCGTGGGCAGCGTGGGCACCCGGGCCTGGGTCCTGCTCCTGGTGGGCAGTGACGGCACCGACCCGCTCCTCCTGCAGGCCAAGGAGGCGCAGGCCTCGGTGCTGGAGCAGTTCGTGGGCAAGAGCCGGTTCGCCAATCAGGGAGAGCGGGTGGTGGCCGGCCAGCACCTGATGCAGGCGTCCAGCGACATCTTCCTGGGTTGGGAGCGGGTCACGGGAGTGGATGGGGTGCAGCGCGACTTCTACATCCGCCAACTGCGCGACTGGAAGGGCTCGGCCGACACCGACCGGATGGTGCCCCGGGGCATGGCCCTCTACGGACAACTGTGCGGATGGACGCTGGCCCGGGCCCACGCCCGCTCCGGAGACCGGATCGCCATCTCGGCCTACCTGGGCTCGGGTAAGTCGTTCGACAACGCCATCGCCTCGTTCGCCGAGACGTACGCCGACCAGAACGAGCGGGACTTCGACGCCCTGAAGAAGGCCGCCGCCGACGGTCGCATCCAGGTGGAGAGCGGACGGTGAGCACCGCCGGGGCCACCGTTCGGCTGAGGCCGAGACCGGTTCGGCCGTGGGCTCGGACGCCCCGGAGGTGGTGTCGGCCGTCGACCTGATCGGGAGCCGCTGCCTGATCAAGTTCCAGCGGGACACCCTGGTGCACCGGCCCCTGTGGATGCGGCTGATCATCGAGTACGTGGGCACCTTCTCCCTCGTCACGGTGGCCGCCGGCTCCGGGGTCATCAACCACTACGCCGGGGGGGACCGATCAGTCGCACCGCCGCCGTGATCGCGTGGATCTACGTGGTCGGCCCGGTCGGCGCGGCAATCGCCGTGCTGCTGATCGCGCTGGTCCCGGGCATGCCGGACAAAGAGGAGCGGGAGGCGGCCGAGGGCGGGGCCCTTCCCATCGAACGGTAGGGCCAGTGCCCCGGGCATCATCGGAGTGCCGGACCAGGGGAGCGCCGGACCGGGTGTGGGCCAATCACCCCAACCGGATGAGGACAGCGCTCCCCACAGCACGTACCCTGAAATCACACGAAGGCGAGGAGTGATCGCACATGACCATCGGACCAGTCGAGTACATCATCGTTGGCTTCCCCGGGAACAAGTTCAACGGGGCCATCGCCCCGGAGCTGATCGCCCTGGTGGAGTCCGGGACCGTGCGGGTCCTCGATCTCATCTTCATCGGGAAGGACGCCGACGGTTCGGTCCTCAGCTTCGAGATCGACGACCTCGACGAGGCCTTCGGATTCGGCGGTCTCGACGGTGAGGTCGGGGGTCTCATCAGCCCCGCGGACATCGAGTTCGCCGCCGCCCAGCTGGAGCCCGACTCCTCGGCCGCCCTGCTGATCTGGGAGGATGTGTGGGCCGCCCCCTTCGCCAAGGCCGTCCTCGACTCGGGGGGCGTCCTCCTCGAAGGGGCCCGCATCCCCCACGACCTGATCGACCCCGCCATCGCCGCGCTTCCGCCGGCAGTCTGAACCGACTCGAGACAGGAGACTCATCATGATGAGAAGACGACCCATCGCCAGAATGGCCGTACGCACGACCGCCGTGGTCGGGACGGCCGCCGTCGTGGGCGGGCACATGGCCAACAAGCAGGCCGCCGCCCAGCAGGCCCAGGCCGCACCGCAGGAGTACGCCCCGGCCCCCGAGCCGGCCCCGGCTCCGGTGGCCGCCCCCGATCCCATCGCCCAGCTCACCCAGCTGGCCGCCCTCCGCGATTCGGGGGCGCTGACCGAGGAAGAGTTCGCGGCGCAGAAGGCCAAGATCCTCGGCTAGCCGTGCCCCGGAGCTTCGTCCCGGTGGCCTGGACGGCACCCGATGGGGACGGCGTTGCCCGTAGGCTGGCGTGCTGTCGGCCCCGGGGCCGGCAGCTCCGAACCGATGGTCGGCCCGCCGACCGTCGCCTGACCGGGAAGGGAAGGTGAGCCCGAAGGTGGCCCCGTCCCCGAACCTGGCCGATGAGGCCGCATCGGCACCGGTGGGCGGATCACCCAAACCGGCGTCGGAGGCCGCCTCGACCCTCGGCCGCCGGGCCGTGGTGGCTGTGCAGTTCCGTCGCCTGGCTCAGGCCATCCGGGACGGGGACGACGCCAAGGTGGAAGTGGTCATCCTGGCCCTCAGTCGCCGCAGCCGGTGGCTGGCCCCACTGGCCCTGGTGGTGGGGGCGTTCTCCATGCTCTTCCAGGGGATCAAGCTGCTGTTCACCAACTGGCGGCTGACCCTGGTCCAGATCCTCCCGGCCATGTGGATCTGGGCGGCCATGCTGGACCTGAAGGCCCACGCCCTCCACGGCCGGGAGTTCCACCTCTTCCGCGGACCGCTGCTCGGCCTGGTGCTGCTGGTCATCGCCGCGCTCACCGCCGGCAGCTTCTACCTGAACGCGGTCTTCGCCTTCGCCATCTCGCGACCCGGCGCTCCCGAGATACGCCCGGCCTTCACTCAGGCCCGCAAGCACCTGCGCACCATCCTGGCATGGGGTCTGGTCGTCGGTCTGGCTCTCGGGTTCGCCACCATGGTGGTCGACCGGTGGGGGAAGGTGTGGTTCTCGGTGACCCTCGCCGTCGTGGTCGGGGTCATGATGGTGGCCTACGTGGCTGTACCGGCCCGGCTCATCGGGGTGAAGTCGGATCGCTCCCGGAGGGACAAGCTGGCCGCCTCTGCCGTGGGTGGGGCCATTGGGGCCATGGTGTGCGCTCCGCCGTTTGCACTCGGTCGGGTGGCCATCCTCATGTTGGGCTCCCACACCTTCTTCTACCTGGCCATCGTGCTGTTGGCGGTGGCCGTGGTGCTGCAGACCGGAGCCACCAGCTCGGTCAAGGCCATCAAGATGAGCGCCAAGCTCACCCTGGGCCGGCCACCCGAGGACGAGTCGGCCGGCGTCACTCCATCTCCCGCTCCCGAGGGGTGACCACCAACACCGTGTCCACCCCGGAACCACCCGACGGGGAACGCCCGTTTCCCGACGCCTCCCGGAGGACGTACTTCGCCGAGGAGCGCACCCTCTTGGCCTGGTGGCGGTCGGGCATGGCCGCGGCAGCGGTCGCCATCGGCATCGGTGCCGTCCTGCCGAAGCTGGGGGACGAGCCCCGGGGCCGCTTCGTGGCCCTCGGCATCGGCTACGGGATCCTGGCCCTGATCTTCGTGATCGGAGGCTCTCTGCGGGAGCGACAGTCCCGTCGAGCCCTGGCCACCAACACCTTGGCCTCGGTGCCCGGCTGGGTGATCACCGCCATCACGCTCTACATCACCGCGTTGGTGGTGCTGACCGTGGCCTCGTTGATCTGAAGGCCCCCCTCACGGAGGGCCACGGTTCAGGACAGGAACGAGAACAGGAACATCTGGGTGGCGTAGGCCACCAGTCGGGGCCGGTCGGTGCCGCCCTCCCCACAGTCCCACAGGGCCATGTCCGCCGAGGCGTAGCCGTCGCCGGCCAGCCGGGCCCGGTTATGGGCGAGCACCCAGGGTGATCGGCAGTGGTCGAGCAGGTGCACGGTGAGGTCGACGCTCGGGGCGAACCAGTGGCGGTCGGTCGGGCCGACTTTCTCACCCACCGCTCCGGGCATGGTGTCGGCCAGCACGACGAGGGCGAAGGGGTCGATGGTGCCGTCGTCCAGGAACGGGGGTTGATCGAACCCGTACCAGTTGACCCGCTCGGCCCGATCGGGTACGTACGGCTCCCACGGCGGATGACCCCTGGCCGACCGGCCCTCCACGAGCTGGTCCCAGAATGGAGCGGCCCGGAAGGCCTCGGCCCCGGGCGGGGGCGGCGACCGGAACGACTGGCACTCCATCGGGGGAGGCACGTCGGTCGGCGGTTCGAGGTCGGTGAACGTGAAGCCTGGGCGTGTGGACCCGAAGATCCCGGTGGTGAGATGGCCGCGGACCGCCCCGACGTTGGCCACCTCGGCCCGGAGGTGGGACATGGACCGACCCCGGCGGAGCAGCTCCACCTCGATGACCACCGGACCGTCGGCCACCTGGGCGACGAAGGTGGTGTGCAGGGTCCGAAGTACCTGGGCCGGATCGGCCAGCTCGTGGGCCATGGCCCGGAGGGCCAGGGCGGTGACCACGCCGCCCTGGGGCAGTGGGAACAGATTCCATGCCGGATCGATCGAGCTCTCGTACCGGCCCGGCACAGTGGCGTGCACCACGGTGGAGTCGAGGAAGGGATTGGCCACGACCGGAGATGCTCCCCGCAGGCCGTCGGGGTGTCAACCCGGTGTGGTCACCCGCCGAAAATCTCCTGTTTTCCCAGGTCAGGGTGGGATCGAACTCGGCTATCGTCGAGTGCGGGCGTCCGGCGAGGCGGCCCGCAAACCCGGCTCAGCGCCTCGGAGCGCCTCGGAGAGTGGAGTAGCTCGATGAACATCGTGGTCAGCAACGTGAAGGGTGGGGTCGGCAAGACCACCACCTCGGTCTACCTGGCTGCCGCCGCGGCCGACCGGGGGTGGGAACCGGTGACCCTGATCGACGCCGACCGTCAGGCCTCTTCGGCCGAGTGGCTGGAGGAGAGCCCCATCGACGGGGTCGAACTGGTCGAGGCCCCCTCCGAGCGGACGGTGGCCCGGGCCATGTCCGGCGATGAGGGCCTGGCCGTGGTGGACACGCCTCCGGGTGACGAACGGATCGTCCGGGCCGCGCTGGACCGGGCCGATGCCGTGGTCATCCCCACCCGAGCCGGCGGGGTCGAGTACTCGAGGGTGGTGGCCACCCTCGAGATGATCGGCAACAAGACGCCGCACGGGGTGGTCATCTGCGCCGCCCGCCTCGGCACCAACGACCTCGACGCCGCCGTGGACTGGTGGACGGAGAATCAGGTCCCCATCTGGGGGATCATCCCCGAACGGGTGGGGATCGCCTCGGGGCCGGAGGCCCGCCTCTACCGCGAGGGGCTCGACGCCTACGACACCGTGCTCAAGAAGGCCCTCCGCAAACGCTAGGGCCGGCGTCCATCGGGGGTGGTGGGAACTCGGAGATTTAGCGGGATCTTACGGCCGTCGAATGGTCTTTTGACAAACGCTTGTTTGGATGGTGGTCGAGGGGCTGGGGCGGGAGACCAGCACGTCGGCGGCGAAGTCCGGGGGGTCAGACGTCGGCGGGACTGGTCCCTCCTCCATGCGGTCCCCGGGGGGTCTGACCGGGGCTCGATGTACCTCGGGTCACCGGGCCGGTGTCGGCCCGATCGGGGGTCAGCCGCCCGGCTGCCCGAGCTCGCCCGGGCCGGCCGGAACGTCGACGGCGTGGGCCTGCAGTGCATCCAACGGGACGATGTCCAGACAGCGCTCGTGGGTCGAGGCCAGGACCACGAAGGCGGCGGCCCCGTCGTGATGAGCCCGGAGCCAGTTGACCGCGGTCACGCACCAACGGTCCCCGGGGACCAGTCCGGGGAACCGGTACTGGGGCATGGGGGTGACCAGATCGTTGCCGATGGTCCGCTGGTGCTCGAGGAATTCGGCGGTGACCACGGCACAGATGGTGTGACTGCCCCGGTCGTCGGGCCCGGTGGTGCAGCACCCGTCCCGGTAGAAGCCGGTCAGCGGGTCGGTGCCGCACGGCTCGAGCTCGCCTCCGAGCACGTTGCGATCGACCATGCCCGCAGTATCGCCCAG
>Ga0207933_1001443_pt1 | contig 17846 bp, 19 predicted proteins | sample NGESurdeep092012_4_FD_184488 | JGI IMG/M metagenome (GOLD analysis project Ga0207933, IMG submission 184488) | Arctic peat soil microbial communities from Barrow, Alaska - NGEE Surface sample F53-3 deep-092012 (SPAdes) | ecosystem: Environmental > Terrestrial > Soil > Wetlands > Peat ...
TCATTCCGTAGATCAGCGCCTCGTCCTGGGCGAACTGCGAGACGCTGGAATCGACCCCCGCCTCGGTCACGGTCAGCGGCACGGTCTGGCCCGCGACCAAGGCGCCGTCGCGAAAGAGGAATATCTCCACCGAGTATTTGCCGACCGGCACATTGGCGGGAAAGGCAACGGTGGTGCGAAACAGATGGTCGCCGATGAAGGCAATGGTGCCGACCTGGTCGAGATAGCGCCTCGCGCGCTGCTGCCGGCGCACCAGCGCCGCGCGATAATCCGCCGCGCGGCCCGGCCCCAGGTCGCGCGGCGAATGGACATGCGGGCGCAGATTCTCGATGCCGATTTGGTGCAGCGTCAGGATCGGCGCGGACGCGATTTGCGCCAGCGGCCGGTTGCTAATCGTGGCGTAAAACGCCGGGGCGCCGTCGAACGTCGCGCTTTCGGTGTTGATCCAGAACCCCAGCACATGGTGCCGGCGCCGCAACGCCATCCGCACCGCCGGGCCGCGCACCACGATGACGATGTCCCCCGGCTCCTCGCGCGAACCGAACAGGACGAGGCTAGTCCCGGTGAAGCCGGTGGTGATGGCGACGACATGATTGGAGAGATCGGCGGCCAGCGGCTCGCTCGCCGCGGCCGCGATTGGGCTTGCGGCCGACACGCTCGCGGCGATCAGCACCAGCGCCGCCGGCAAGCCTCTCATGGCATCCGCAACTCCAGCGAATAGAGATCATGGGGGGTGATGGTCAGGTCGGCCGCCAGCTTAGCCGCGGCCGCCACCACCAGCACCCCGAGGAGGGCGCGGAAATATTCGCCGCGCAGATGCGTTCCGACCCGCAGCCCGACCTGCACCCCGACCACGCCGCCCAGCAGCAGGATCATCGCCAACACGATATCGACCGTGCCGTTTTCGACCGATTGCAGGATGGTGACGCTGGCGGCGACGAAGATGATCTGGAACAGCGAGGTGCCCGGCACCAGCGCCGTCGGCATGTCCAGCACATAGATCATCGCCGGGACCATCAGGAAGCCGCCGCCGACCCCTAGCACCCCCGACAGAAACCCGCCCGCGAGGCCGACCGCCGCCGGGGCGATGGCGCTGATATAGAGCTTCGAGCGGCGAAACCGCATCTTCAGCGGCAGGCGGTGGATCCAGCCATGCCGGTGCAATTTGCGCCGGGCCGCCGGCGCTCGGAACAGGATGGCACGGCCGCTCTCGAACAGCATGAAGGCGCCGAGACTGCCTAGCATCACGATATAGGCGAAGTTGATCGCGATCTCGATCTGGCCGACACGGCGCAACGCGGCGAACAGCCAGACCCCCAGCACCGAGCCGACCAGCCCGCCCGCCAGCATCACCAGTCCCATCTGCAGATCGATATTGCCGCGCCGCCACTGTGCCAGCGCGCCGGTGACGGAGCTGCCGACCAGTTGATTGGCCGAGGCGGCGACGGCGAAGATCGGCGGAATACCGATGAAGATCAGCAGCGGCGTCATCAGCCAGCCGCCCCCGACGCCGAACAGACCCGACAGAAAGCCGACGGCACCGCCCAGGATCAGCAAGATGACGACGCTCTGTGATTCGCCGACAATGGGCAGGTAGATGTCCATGCCCCAATAACGGGCGAGTCGCCGGCTAAATCAAGCGGCGCCGGCGCCCGCCGGTCTTATCGCGGAGGGATCAGAACCACCAGGTCCGGGCATGATCAATGCCGCGCTGCTCGCCGGCGAGCTTCAGCCCCTTGATACAGCGCACCAGGTACCAGACCAGCCAGAACAGCAGGACCAGCCAACCGATGAGGATGAACGTGGTAACGAGGCCGATGACGACATACAGCAGGCCGATCCAGAAAGTGCGTATCTGAAAGGTATAATGGCTATAAAGCCATTCCGGCGCGCCATCGCGATAGATATAGGCCATTACCAGCGCAATGATCGGCGTGATGCCGATGATCAGGCCCAGCAGATACAGCACGTAGATGATCTTCACGGGACCGCCGCTCGCGGCGCCACCCGAAGCCGAGCCGTTGAATTGAGCGTCCGCCATGTCCCCCTCCGCCCCGCTGTTTACGGTCGCAACAATCCCATCATATCGGAAACCAGCCGCAAATTCTCATCGGCGATGTGGTTGGCGCGCTCGGCGCCGCGCCGCAGGATGCCGTCGATATAGGCGGGATCGGCGACCATGCGCTTCATCTCGCCGCCGATGCGGCCCAGCGTCACCGAAGCGCGTTCGGCCAGCTCCGCCTTGAAGTCGGAAAAGTTGCGGCCGGCGAAGCGCGCGACCACCGCCTCGATCGGCTCGTCGGTCAGCGCCGCGTAGATGCCCAGAAGATTGGCCGCCTCGGGGCGCGCCTCGGCATCCGTCACGGTCGCGGGCAGCGGCTGTGGGTCGGTCTTGGCGCGCCGGATTTTCAGCGCGATCGCCTCGGCATCGTCGGTCATGTTGATGCGCGAATAATCGGACTCGTCCGATTTCGACATTTTCCGGGTGCCGTCGCGCAGGCTCATGACCCGCGTCGCGGCGCCGAAAATCTGCGGCTCCGGCAACGGGAAGAAGCTGGTGTTGTAGCGGTGATTGAAGGTGCCGGCGATGTCGCGCGACAGTTCCAGATGCTGCTTCTGATCCTCGCCCACCGGGACATGAGTCGCGCGATAAAGGAGAATGTCCGCCGCCATCAGCACCGGATAGGCATAGAGCCCCAGCCCGGCCTCGTCGCGATGCTTCCCGGCCTTCTCCTTGAACTGCGTCATGCGGTTGAGCCAGCCGAGCGGCGTCAGGCAGCCCAGCAGCCACGCCAGTTGGGCATGCGCCGGCACCATGCTCTGATTGAAGATGATGCAGCGATCGGGGTCGATGCCAGACGCGATATAGGCCGCCGTCACCTCGCGCGTCGCGTTGCGCAGCTCGGCCGGGTCCTGCGGCAGCGTCAGCGCATGCAGATCGACGATGCAGAAGATGCATTCATAATCGGCCTGCAGCGCCACCCAGTTGCGGATGGCACCGAGATAGTTGCCGAGGTGAAGATTTCCGGTGGGCTGAATGCCCGAGAAGATGCGCGGCATGCGCCTGTTATCGCCGTGCGCGGCGAGAGGGTCAAGAACCGGAACGCTGGCGGCGCGTTTCCGGCGGCGGTTCAACGGCGGCTTCCAGCGTTTGCCTGATGAAACGCTGATAGGGCATCCCGGCTTGCTTGGCTTTAGCCTTGACCGCCCGCAGCAAGCTGCCCGGCAGCCGCATATTCACGCGCTCGGCCTTCGGCTGAAACTCGAACCGTACCCGATGAAATCCGGAGAGGTCGTATTCCGTAAGATCGCTATTGGCGACGAAGTCTTCGGCTTCTTCATCGGTCTTTAGAATCGGGAGCTGTTTTTTCATAGCGTTCCATTTCCTGACGATGCATGTGGCGGGCGCTGATGGGGCGTATCAGCATGCTGTCCCCGCGCTGCCGCAGCGTGAAAACCAGAAAGATGGGACGATTCTTAGCGTCCGTCGAAACCGCCATGAAGCGTTGCTCGGTCCCCGAATGGGCCACATCGGGCCTGACGTCGATCTCTTTTCCGAACAAATCTTCAATGGTCTCGATTGAAATTCCATGTTTCCGGCACTTCTCGCGGTTGGCGTCATCCCAATCGAAGCCGACGATGTTTCCAGCCTGGAAAAAGGATATTGGATTGTACATACGTTTGTCAACCCGCCACTAAGCCGTCCGCCGTCGCAGCCGGCGCGTCAGATCGCGGCGGTCGATGCCCGACAGCGCCAGCGCCAACGCGAAGAACACCACGATGCCGCCGAGGACCAGCGTCGCCAGCGCCAGGATTTGCACCGCCAGCACGCCGCCCAGCGCGCCGCGCAAGAGCCACGCCACGATTGCCAGCACCACGCCCGTGGCGATCGCCGCCGCGAACAGGCGCGGCAGACGCCGCCGGGCGCCGGGATCGAGCGTGAAATGGCCGCGCCGCATCAGCACCCAGGTCAGCCCCACGGCATTGACCCAGCCGGCAATGCTGGTCGCCATCGCCACCCCGACATGGGCGAGGCCGGTCCCGAGGCCGAGGCCAATGGTCAGCGCGATATTGATGGCGACAGTGACGGCGCCGATGATGACCGGCGTGCGCGTGTCATGGCGCGCGAAAAAGCCGGGCGCCATCACCTTGATCAGCACGAAGGCCGGCAGGCCCAGCGCGTAGGCGGCCAGCGCCGGCGCGGTCGCCCGCGCATCGGCGGCGGAGAAATGGCCATGCTCGAATAGCACCGCCAGGATCGGCAGCGCCCCGACCGCCAGCGCGATCGCCGCCGGCAGGGTCAGCAACAAGGCCAGCTCCAGGCCGCGATTCTGGGTGTCGTTGGCGGCGGCGATGTCGCCGGTGCGCACCTGTCGCGATAAAGTCGGCAGGATCGCCGTGCCGACCGCGATGCCGATCACCGCCAGCGGCAACTGGTTGAGCCGGTCGGCATAATTGAGGAACGAGACCGAGCCGGTCGGCAGCAGCGACGCGATCGCGGTCGAGACCAAGAGGTTGATCTGAGTGACGCCGGCGCCGAACACCCCCGGCACCATGATCCGCAGCAGCCGGCGCAATTCCGGGGTGAGGCGCGGCACCGGCAGCGACAACGCCATGCCGGCGCGGGCGCACGACGCCATCAGCCACAGAAATTGCGCCAACCCGGCCCCGGTCACCGCCCAGGCCAGCGCCTCGCCAGTCAACGGCCGCACCCCGACCAGCGCGCCGATCAGGAAAATGTTCAGCAGCACCGGCGTCACCGCCGCCGCCGCGAACCGCTCCAGCGAATTCAGGATGCCGCCCTGCAGCGCCACCAGCGAGATGAACACGAGATAGGGAAACATGATGCGCGTCAGATCGAGCGCCAGCGCGAATTTGGCGGGATCGGCGCGGAAGCCCGGCGCGATCACGTCGAGAATCCATGGCGCGCACACCTCGCCGAACAGCAGAAACAGCAGCAACGCCACCAGCAGGATGGCCAGCGCCTCCTCGGCGAAGCGTTTGGCCTCGACCCGGCCGTCGGTCGCCACCTTGCCGGCGAAAATCGGCACGAAGGCGATGCTGAACGCGCCCTCGGCGAACAGGCTGCGGAACATGTTGGGCAGGCGCAGGGCGACGAAGAACGCGTCGCTGACGGCGCTCGCGCCGAGAAAATCGGCGGTCAATATCTCGCGCACGAAACCCAGCACCCGGCTGATCATGGTATAAGAGCCGAGCGTCGCGACGGAGCGGATCAGTGCCATAACGCTGATTTAGGGCGATTCGGCGCGGGACGCAAAGAGCGGGTGGCGCGGAGGCGCGAGCGTGGCTGAGATTGGAATTGGCATCACCGGCTGCGCCGGGAAGATGGGCCGCATGCTGGTGGCGGAGATCGCGGCGACGCCGGGCGCGCGAATCGTTGCCGGCATCGAGGCCCCCAGCAATCCGGCGCTGGGGCGCGACCTCGGCGAGCTGGCGGGGATTGGCGCCATCGGCGTCGCGGCGGGCGACGATCCCGAAACGCTATTCCAGACCGCCGATGTCGTGATCGACTTCTCGACGCCGGCGGCCGGTGTGCTGTCCGCGCGCCTCGCGGCACGGCACAACAAACCATTGCTGCTGGGCACCACGGGTCTCAGTGCCGAGCAAGGCGAGGCGGTGCGCACCGCGGCGACGATCGTGCCGATCGTCTGGCCGCCCAATACCAGTCTCGGCGTCACGCTGATGCTGGCGCTGGTCGAGGATGCGGCGCGCCGGCTCGGTTCCGATTGGGATATCGAGATCGTCGAGATGCATCACCATCACAAGGTCGATGCCCCGTCCGGCACCGCCTTGGCGCTGGGCCAGGCCGCCGCATTAGGGCGCGGGATCGACCTCGCCAGCGAAAGCGAACGGGGGCGCGACGGCGTCACCGGCGCGCGGCGCCAGGGCACGATCGGCTTCGCGGCGCTGCGGGGCGGAGACATTGCGGGCGACCACACCGTCATCTTCGCCGGCGCGGGCGAGCGGCTTGAATTTACCCACCGCGCCGCCTCGCGCCAGATCTTCGCCAAGGGCGCGGTTACGGCCGCGCTGTGGCTCGGCCGGGGCCAACCGCCCGGCCTCTACGGCATGAAGGATGTGCTGGGGCTATAAGGGCTTCTTCGCGATGACGATGCGCTGCGGCGGGAACACGCCCAGCAGATAAGGCCCGTCCATCGTCACCGCCATGCCGGCCTCGCGGAACGTTTTGGCGTGGCGCGAGACGAACATCAGATCGGAAATCACCGCGACACCGCCGGGCTTCAACACCCGCGCGATCTGGTTGCACGCCTGTGCCCGAACCTCGGCGCCACGAATATTGTGCAGGCAAAGGTTGGACACCACGACATCGAACGTGCCGTCGGGAAAGGTCATGTTCTGGACCGCGCCGGTCGCCAGTTCGCACCGCGCCGCGACACCCTCGACGGCGAGATTGGCGGCGGTGCGCTCGATCCCGTTGTCGCTCAAATCCTTGCCGCTCCAAATATCGAGGCCGACACCGCGCCCGGTGTCCAAGCGCTTGGCCGCGCCGACCAGGAGCAGGCCCCGGCCGGTGCCGACATCGAGCACCGTCTCGTCGCCGCGCCACTCAACGTGATCGAGAATGCGGTCGCGGTGCCGCAGCTTGCCGACACGGGCATTGCGCATCATCAGCGCCGCCTCGAGTAGCAGCACCAATCCGATCAGGCCGAAAATCGTCTGGGGCCAAATCGCGTGCCACCAGGCGCCGGCGCCGGCCAGGACCAAGGCGGCGATGCCGCCGAGGGTCAATCCGCGCACCACGCCGGGGGCGTCCACGCCGTAATCGGGTCGCGCCATCACGGTATCCACCATCGTCGCAGCCTCCTTCATCTCGCGAATTCGCCTTTACCTAACACCGTTAGATGAAAGATAATCTAACAACGTTAGATTTGGCAAGCGGGACGACAAGCGCGATGGCGCGGACCAGGAAGATTTCCGAACCGAAACCCGCCCGCGCGGCGCCGCTGACGCGTGACACCATCGTCGGCGCCGCGAAGGCGGTGCTGGAGCGCGACGGCTATGACGCGCTGACCATGCGCGCCGTAGCGAGCGAACTCGGCGTGCGGGCGGCGTCGCTCTATTGGCATGTCCGCGACAAGGACCTGCTGGAGGATTGGCTGTTCGGCGCCCTCCTCGACGAGGTCACGCTGACGGTACGCGGCGCCGATTGGCGTGAGGATGTACGCGCCATCGCCCGCCAGATGCGCGGGCACCTCATGAGCAAGCGGGATATGCAGCGCGTCTCCGCCGGCCGCTTCGTGCTCGGGCCGCCGCTGTTGCGCCAGATGGAAATCATCCTCGGCGTGCTGCGCCGCGGCGGCCTGTCGAACCGCGATGCCGCCTTCGGCATCTATACGCTGCTGAATTACGTCAACGGCTTCGTGCTGTTCCAAACCGCACCGCTCTCGGCCGCGCAGGCCAAGGGGGCGAAGCGGGGCGTGGTATTCGCGGGATTGCGCCGCCAGCTAGCGGCCTTGCCGGCGGCAACCTATCCGAACAGCGTCGCGTTGGCCGGCGATCTCACCTCGAACGATCCCGACGCGCGCTTCGAGTTCGGCCTCGATCTCCTGATCGAGGGATTGGAGCGGCGAGCGAAGCCAAGCCACGCGGATGCGTGGCGCCCGGCGTCTGAGGGACTAAATCAAGAATCATAACTCACGACCGAGGTGAACGGCACGTCGAGCCGGTCGCGGCCCTTGAGGAAGGCGAGTTCGATGATGCACGCCGCCGCCGCGACGTCGCCTCCGACCAGCCGCACCAGCCGGATGGCCGCCGACAGAGTGCCCCCGGTCGCCAGCAGATCGTCGACGATCGCGATGCGCTGCCCCGGTTGCACCGCATCGGCCTGAATCTCGATGGTGTCGCTGCCATATTCGAGATCGTAAGTGTGGGGAATGATCGAGCCGGGCAGCTTGCCCTTCTTGCGCACCATGACGAAGCCGCAGCCCAGGCAATAGGCGAGCGGCGCCGACACCAAGAAGCCACGCGATTCGATGCCGACCAGCAATTCCGGCTTATAAGGCCGCAAGATCTCGGTCAAATACTCGACAGTGGTCTTCCATGCCTCGGCATGCGCCAGCAATGTCGAAATATCGTAAAATAAAATCCCGGGCCGCGGAAAATCAGGGACCCCGCGAATATGATCCTTTAAATTCATGACATATTTCTCCCCGCGCACTGTAACCGAGCTTTCCACCGAGAAAAGCGGCAAATTGGCGAAGAGTACGGTGTGGAACCGCGCGCCGTCGCGGTGCATTGTCGGAATCGCGTGAATCGGTAGACTGGGCAATATGGCGGACGGCGGGGCATTCCTCGAAAAGCAGACGGGTGACGGCGGCATGGTGCTGGCGGCGCACGGCAATTGGCGCGTCGAAAGCGCCACCGCGCTGGACCGCGCGCTGGCCGAACTGGGAACCGCGCCCGGTGGCGGCGTGCGCTTCGACTTGGGCGGCATCGAAGGGCTGGACACGGTCGGCGCCTTCCTGCTGCTCCGGGCGGCGAACGCGCTGGACGCCACACTGGAGAATGTGCCGCCCGGCTTTGCTACCCTGCTCCATCATGTCGAAAAGGCGGTCGCCAAGGAGCCGGCCCGCGCCCGCCGGCGGCACCGCCATTTCAATATCGCGGAGTGGCTCGACCATTTCGGCGCGCAGGTCTTCCGTATCGGCGACAACGCTCTGGAGTTGTTGAGCTTTTTTGGCCTGGTGCTGGTCACCGCCGGACGCCTCGCGCGTCACCCCTCGCATATCCGCCCGGTGGCGCTGATGGCGCAGTTGCAGCGCAACGGCTGGGCGGCGATGCCGATCGTCGGCATGCTGGCCTTCCTGATCGGGGTGGTCATTGCCTATCAGGGCGCCGATCAGCTGGCGCAGTTCGGCGCTCAAATTCTGACCGTGAATCTCCTCGGCGTCAGCATTCTGCGGGAATTGGGCTGTCTCATCACCGCGATCATCGTGGCCGGCCGCTCGGGCAGCGCGTTTACCGCGGAAATCGGCGCCATGCGGGTTAACGAGGAGGTCGACGCGATGCAAGTGCTCGGCCTCGACCCGATCGAGGTGCTGGTCATGCCGCGCCTTCTGGGGCTGCTGATTTCGCTGCCGCTGTTGACATTTTTCGCGAATTTCGTCGCCATGGTGGGCGGCGGGGTGATGTGCTGGGTGGCCCTCGACATCACGCCGCCGGTGTTCCTGGAGCAACTGAAGGGCGCACTCAACCCGCTGACCTTCTGGCTCGGCGTCATCAAGGCGCCGTTCTTCGCGTTCGTGATCGCCATGGTGGGGTGCCATGCCGGGCTTGAGGTCGAGCGCAGCGCCGAAAGCGTCGGCCACTACACCACCGCGTCGGTGGTCCGGTCGATTTTCCTGGTCCTCCTGATCGACGCCGCCTTTTCCATCCTGTTTGCCGCGCTTCATGTCTGAGACCCAAGCCAACGGCCATGCCTCGGTTGAGGATGAGGCGCCGCTGGTGCGGGTGCGCGGCCTGGTGACCCGGATCGGCGGCCGCACCATCCATGACGGCATCGATTTCGACCTGCGGCGCGGCGAGGTGCTGGGCGTGGTCGGCGGCTCTGGCGCCGGCAAATCGGTGCTGTTGCGGACCATCGTCGGGCTGATGATCCCGGCCGCCGGGACCATCGAGGTCCTGGGCCGGGACATGGCCCAAATCTCCGACCGCGAGCGCCATCGAGTCGAGGCGCAATGGGGGGTGCTGTTCCAGGACGGAGCGCTGTTCAGCTCGCTGACGGTCGCCGAAAACATCGACGTGCCGCTGAAGGAGCAGTTCGACCTGGCATCCCATCTCCTCGTTGAGATCGCGCAGCTCAAACTATCGCTGGTCGGACTGGGGCCGGAAGTGGCGGCGATGCATCCGGCGGACCTGTCGGGCGGCATGCGCAAGCGCGCCGGGCTGGCGCGCGCGCTGGCGCTCGACCCGGCGCTGCTGTTCCTGGACGAGCCGACGGCGGGGCTCGATCCGATTTCGGCCAGCGACTTCGACCGGCTGATCGGCGATCTTAAATCCAGCCTGGGACTGACCGTGTTCATGGTGACGCACGATCTCGATTCGCTGGTCGCGATCTGCGATCGGATCGCCGTTCTCATCGACAAGCGATTGAAAATTGGCACAATAGCGGAATTGCGGCGCGATCCGCACCCATGGCTGCAGGCGTATTTCAATGGCCCGCGCGGGCGCGCCGCGCTCGACGGCAAGGTCGCGCAGGCGCGATAGAGGGAAACGAGCGCAGATGGAAACGCGCGCCAATTATATCGCGGTCGGCGCCTTCGTTCTGATTTTGCTGGCGGCCGGCGCGGGCGTCCTGCTGTGGCTGATCGGCAGCCAGTTCGATACCACGGTCGCCTATTACGAAATCAGCTTCGCCGGGTCGGTCGCCGGCCTCGGCAAAGATTCGGCCGTCCGCTACAATGGCGTTCAGGTCGGCAAGGTGTCGCAGATCGAGATCGACAAGCAGAATCCCAATCATGTGACGGTGCTGGTGGCGCTGGAGCCGAGCGCGATCATCCGCGAGGACGCGGTGGCGACGCTGGCGATGCAGGGATTGACTGGCGGCTCCTATATCGAGATCGGCGGCGGCAGCGCCGGGGCGCCGCCCTTCCCGCACCGCGACCGCAAGCCCTATCCCTTCATCAAATCCGAATCGTCGGGCCTCCAAAGCATCTTCGACAAGGCGCCCGAGGTGCTGAAAAAGGTATTGGCGATCGAGGACCAGCTTCACGATATCCTGGGCGGCAAGAACCGCGCCGCCATCGACCAGACCATCGAGAACGTGCGCAAGCTGACCGCCACGTTGGCGGGCCATTCGGCGGAGATCGACGCGATCCTGAACAGCAGCGCCGATGCCACGCACCAGATCGACGAGACCGCGAAGTCGATCAATCAATTGGTGAAGAAAGCGGATGGCACGATGACCCGCGTCGACACCGCGATCGGGCATGCCGACAAGCTGATCGGCCATACCGACAAATTCGTCGGCAATATCGACGGTACGATCACGGAAATTCGGCCGGGCCTGCGCGATCTGTCGCAGCATGGCGGCAAGCAGCTCGAGCAAATTTTGGTCAACGCCAACGATCTCGTCATCAAAGTCAGCCGCGTCGTCGATGAATTGGAACGCAATCCCAGCAAGTTCCTGTTCGGCGACCATAATCAGGGATACCAGCCGCGATGATGCGACCCTCACGCCGGCTCGTGCTGGCGGCGCTCGCGCTGGCGCCCGCCGGCTGCAGCAGCCTCCTGGGCGGCGGCACGCCCGCCACGATGTACACGCTGACCGCGCTGCGGAATTTCCCGCCGGGACCGCGCTTGAAGTTGCAGGTTCTGTTCGACCGGCCGAGCGCGTCGGACGCGATCAACACGACGCACATCGCGCTGCGCCGCAACGTCCTCAACATGGATTATTTCGCCGACGCGGCCTGGACCGACGCCGCGCCCTCGATGATTCAGACGTTGCTGGTCGAATCGCTGCAACGCTCTGGCCGGGTGACGGCGGCCTCGCGCGACACGCTCGCGATCCGCGGCGATGTCGAGGTTCGCATCGACGTGCCGCATTTCGAGGCGGACTATAATGGCAGCGAGGAAGTGCCGACGGTGCGCATCGAACTCGGGCTGATTCTGGTCAAGGTGGGGGATCGCTCGATCATCGGCACGCGGACCGTGACGGCGTCGGCGCGGCCGGAGAAGAACGACGTCGCGGCCATCGTGGTGGCGTTCGACGCGGCGCTGCAAATCGCGATGCGCGACAGCCTGACATGGATTCTGGCCAATGCTTCGCACTAGAGTGCGATCCGCCCAGACGGAAGCAACCTTGCTTCCGTCCGGCCGGAGAAATCGCACTCTAATCATTGAATTAGAGGCGGATTCACGCCTGATGGAATCGCGAACGCGATTCCATCAAAGGCGATCCGACTCTAGCGCCGGGCGGCGATGATCGATTTGGGGCGGATGAGCCGCGCCGACCTCGCGGCGATGCACGATGCCGGGAATGAATTGCTCGACTGGCAGCGCATTCTCGCCAAGACCGGCGATTCGATCATCGGGCAGGTGCTGGGCCGGGAGGTGCCGAGCGAGCCCGCCGACTGGTCACATTATCCGGTGGGCGATATCTACGATGTCGTGACTCACGCGCAATATTTCTATCACCGCCACGCGGCCGCGGCGCGCGATCGGATCGGCGCGCGGGAACATGGCCACTTCCACACATTCATGCGGCCGCGCGGCATGCCGCCCGGTACCCGGCCGCTGGTGATGCCGGAACTCGCGATCGCCGACGCGCCGTCGCAGCCGATCGACCCGGTGTCGCCGCCCGCGCCGCAGCCCAATCAGGGCGACGGCAACGACAAATTCAGCCACATCGTCGCGATCTCGTTGGACGGCGCCGGCCAGCCGACGCGCCTCTTCACCACCAACCGCTGGGTCACCGGCGAGACCTGGTACGCGGCCGAGGATGTCATTGCCATGCTCGACCGCTTTTCGATCGAGCTGGCGCGTCCCTCCTGGCCGCTCAATCGCTGGCTATGCGCGCTGTTGCGGCTTTATCGCGGCGACATCGCCGAGTTACTGCGCGAGCGCGATGTCGAGATCATGTCCTGGCGCCGGCGGCGGCGCGGCAAGGTTCATGTCTTCGAGGATGGGCGGCTCGAAATCCCGTCGTCGCTCGATATCGATCCCGCCGATCGACTGCGGCGTGTGGCGCGGGCGCTCGACCGCGCCGCCTGAGCCGGGATTATTTTCGCGCGGCTTATTTTCCGTGCACCATCCGGCCGCCGCCCCCCGAATAGGGCGGGCTCTCGGAATTATAGTAACGCGCGTCGCCCTGCGAATAGGCCGCGCCATCGGTGGGCTCGATAAAGCGGTTCAAATTGCTATCGTTGACGGGCTGGGCCGGCGGCGTGCAGGCGCCGAGCGCGAGAAGACCCAGAATGGCGAGAGCGTAACGCATGGCATGTACCTCGAATCGGGCCGCTTTGCGGCGGCAACCTCGCTAATATAGGCGCGATTCCGCGCCCGAGACCAAGCACCTCGGATAAACTATCCGTGACGCGGTTCAGAACGAGCCGGGCTGGATCGCGCGGCGCTCGCCGGCGGCACGGCGCAATTTGAGATAGGCGAGATAGCTGGCCGGAATCGAGCCGAGATAGAGCAGCCCGATCATCGACAAAGTCGCCCATGGCTCGGTGGTGATGAAAGCGGCAAGCGCGCCGATGACGATCAGCGTCGGCACCACCCAATCGCGCTTCACGCGGAAGCGCTTAAAGGAATAGGTCGGGGTCCGACTGACCATCAGCGCCGCGACGCCGCCGAGGACGATGATGTTGAGGAACGCCGAGCGGAACAGGGCATCGCCGAGTTGAAAGCTCAACATCATCGGCATGATCGCGATAAAGGCCGCCGCCGGCGCCGGCACCCCGACGAAGAAATTATAGGCGAAGGCCGGCGGCTCGGTGCCAAGCTGGGCATTGAACCGCGCCAGGCGCAACGCACAGCACATCGCGAAAATCACCACCACAGCCCAGCCAAAACCGTTGAGCGCCGAGAGGCTCCAGATATAGAGCAGCACCGACGGCGCGACGCCGAAGCTGACAAAATCCGAGAGGGAATCGAGTTGCGCGCCGAGCACGGTGGTCGCCTTCAGGAACCGCGCGATCCGACCATCGATGCCGTCCAGCACCGCCGCGACCATGATGGCGATGACCGCGAGCTCGAATTTCTCCTGAAGCGCGAAGCGAATCGCGGTCATGCCGGCACAGAGTGCCAACAGGGTTAGGATATTGGGGATGAGGCGATTGAGCGAAAAATTGCCGCTGTTCTGGACCCGCTGTCGCGCGCGGCGCAGCAACACGCGGCGCGTCACCGCCCGCCGGGTCATTGCGTGACGAAGCCGTCGCGCGCCGCGCCGGCGACGTTGGGCGCGGCGGCAATCACCGTCTCGCCGCCGATCGCGCGCTGTCCCTGATGGACCAGCGGCAGATAATGCGCGGGCAGGAAGATCGCCGCGCGCGAGCCGAACCGGATCAGGCCAAACCGCTGGCCGGCGATCGCATCCTGGCCCTCATTGAGATCGCAGCGAATTCGGCGCGCCACCCGTCCCGCGATCTGCACCACGGCGACGGCGCCGTCCGGCGTCGCGAGCGCGATCGCGTTGCGCTCGTTCTCGCCGCCCGCCAGCGGGTCGCGCGCATCGCGAAAGCTGCCCTTGCGATACGCTATCTTGGTGACCTTGCCGGCAACCGGTAAACGATTGATGTGCACGTCGAGGAGGCTCAGGAAAATCTCGATCCGCAGCATCGGCGCCGTCCCCATCTCCAGCTCGGCCGGCGGCGGCGCGTGATCGACGACGATAATTTCGCCATCGGCCGGCGCCAGCACCAGCCCCGGCGATTGCGGCGTCACCCGCCACGGATCGCGGAAAAACGCCACCATCCACAGCGACGCGATCAGGCCGATCCAGCCCAGCGGCTGGCGGATCGCGAACAGAATGATGGTGACCACCAGCGCGATCGCGATGAAGGGCCAGCCATCGGGGTGAATGGGCGGCAGGACGGCGCGCCACGCGCCAAACCGGTCAGGATGAGTCATCGAGGGGAAATCTAGTGCGTTTCAGACACTTCTTGAAGCGATGTCACGCCAAGAATCGATCGCCGCTGAACAGGTCTATCGCGCCTCTTGCCGCCACGCCGCCAAAAATGCCCCCAGCAGCAGCAATAAAGCCAGCAGGCCGGGCAGCAGCGGAACCTCGCTGACCCCCGTGACGATGTAGTCGCCATTCTCGCGCAGGCCCAGCCAGCCATGCCCGGCCGCGAGCCGGCCGGGCGAGACGCGGCGCAGCTCGGGCATGCTGCCGTCGCCGATCCAGAAGATCGCGCCGCCCGACGCCTCGACATCAGCCGCGAGTTTTGCGCCGGTCGCGCGGACATCGCCCAGCTCCACTGGGTTGAGCGCGCCCGCCGCGGCGATGGCGCGGTGCTTGCCATCGGCGACGCGATAAAGGCCGCTGCGCTTCAACGGCATGGTGGCCCGCGAGCGGCCGTCGCGCTCCGGGGCAAGCCGCAGGTCGGTGACCTTGCCGTCGGGATCGGTCACATGAACCGGACTGGTGTCCGGTGCCAGCGACTGGCGCGTCACCGCGAGGCGATTGCCCTCGACGGCGGCGCGCAAATCGTTTTCTTCGAGATCGGGCTCCTTCATCAGCCAATAGACGGTGCGCCGCAGCAGTTCCGCCTGCGGTCCGCCGCCCTCATAGCCGCGCGCCCACAGCCACATCTCGTCCGACATCAGTTGCGCGATGCGGCCCTTGCCGACGCGGCCCAGCACCAGCAATGGACTGCCATTGATGCCGGTCAGGATTGTCTCGCCGCCATGGGCCACGGAATCGACCTGGCGGAACCAGCGGCCCCAGGGGGGCACGGAAGCGGCATCGGTCGGCAAGCCCGGCAGATCGGCGGTAACGGGGTGTCGGCGGCCCATGGCGTTGACGCGCGGGCGAAAACCCTGCTCGAACACTTCGCCCGAGGGCTCGGCCGGCATGATGGTGCCGAGCGGCGAGCGATAGAGTCCCTCGGGCGTGCCGAAGGCGGGCCCCGCCTCGACCAGCAGCGCGCCGCCCTGGCGCACGCGCGACACGATATTGTCGAGATAGGACAGCGGCAGGATGCTGCGTTGTTGATAGCGGTCGAAGATGATCAGGTCGAAATTGCCGATCTTCTGGTCGAACAATTCGCGGATCGGAAAGGCGATCAGCGACAATTCGCGGATCGGCGTGCCGTCCTGCTTCTCCGGCGGGCGCAGGATGGTGAAATGCACCAGATCGACCGACGGATCGGATTTCAGAATATTTCGCCACACCCGCTCGCCCTGATACGGCTCGCCGCTGACCAGCAGCACCCGCAAGCGGTCGCGCACGCCGTGAATCACGAAGGCGGCGTGGTTATTATCGAGGGTCAGCTCATGCGGGCCCGCCGCCACCCCGACCTCGACGATATTGTCGCCGCCATGATCGATCTGCACGCGTAGCGGCACGGCGCGCCCGACCGGCACGGTCGCGACGGTGGACGGCCCGCCATCCTTGCGCAGCGTCACCCGAGCCGTTGCCTCGTCCGCGCCAGGCGCCGCGCCGAGATCCTCGACCGTCACCGTCAGCGTCGCGGTCTTACCGACCAGACCAAAACTCGGCGCGTTGTCGATAACGAGGCGGCGGTCCGCCTCGCCCGGCACACCGGCGATCAGCGCGTGGAGCGGCGCCGTGAAGCCGAGCCGCGCCGGCGGCGGCATATCGTGTACCTCGCCATCGGTGATCATGATCGCCCCGGCGAGACGCTGGCGCGGCAGGTCGGCGAGCGCGCCGGTCAGGGCGTGGTAGAGCTGCGTGCCGGGGTCGGCCAGCGGCTGGTTCGGATTGGGCGCGCCGGCATGGACGATTCGCAGATCGAGATCGGGCTCGTCCTTCAATTCCCGCGTCAGCCGATCGAGCGCGGACGCCGCCAGCGCCCGGCGATTGCCGATATTCATGCTCGGCGAATCGTCGACCACGACGATGGCAACGTCCTTCCGCGGCTCGCGACGCTCGCGCACCAGCGAGGGATCGAGCAGGATCAGCAGCAGTAGCACCAGGCCCGCCGCGCGCCACGGGAGGCCGCGCGCGCCGCGCCACACGCCGACCGCCAGCAACAACACCGCCGCCGCCGCGAACGCGGCCACCGCCCACCAGGGCAGCATCGGCGCGACGGCAAGGTTCCAGCCGTTCATTGGCCCAGCCGCTCCAGGATCGCGGGGACATGGACCTGATCGGATTTGTAATTCCCGGTCAGCGCATACATCACCAGGTTGATGCCGAAGCGGTAGGCGAGCTCGCGCTGGCGCTCGCCGCCCGGCACAACGGGATAGAGCGGCAGGCCATTGCCATCGATGGCCCAGGCGCCCGCCCAATCGTTGCTGCCGACGATCACCGACGAGACGCCGTCATTGACGCGATCGTCCGCCGCCTCGACCCAGACCCGGCCATCGGCCCAGCGGCCGGGAAATTCCTGCATGAGATAAAAGCTCTTGGTCAGCACATGGTCGGGCGGCACCGGCACCAGCGGCGGTATCGCGATGCCCGCCGTCAGCCGGCGCAGATTTTCCTGCGCCTGCAGATCGGATAGCGGCGTGCCTTCGCCTTGGTTTCGGGTGTCGAACAGGATCATGCCGCCCGAGGCGAGATAGCGGTTCAGCCGCTCCACCGCGCCGGCCGACGGCAGGGTCTGGCCCGGCACCACCGGCCAGTAAAGGATCGGATAGAACACCAGCTCGTCGCTTTCGGGATCGAGACCGATCGGCTCCGCCGCCTCGACCGCGGTGCGCCGGTTCAGCATGTTGGCCAGCCCGGTCAATCCATCGCGCGATTCATTGTCGACCTCGGCAATGCCGGTGCGGATATAGGCGAGATGAAACTGATTGGCCGCGTTGATGATCTGTTCATCGTCGGGCCCGGCCGCCTGCGCCGAGCCCGCCAGCGCCGCCAGCAGGAATATGCTCGCCGCCCCCAGCCGCGGCAGCAGCCCCCGCAGCGCATAGCCGACAGCGAGATCGATCAGCGCCAGCAGCAGCGCCAAGCCGATCAGCCAGGGCCGAAAGTCGATCTCGCGCCCCAGCCCATAAATCTGGGTCGCGATATTCCCCGGCAGCGTGCCGATGGCGGAAAACCGCGTCACCGCCGGCGCCAGACTCAACGCGCGGCGCGCCGCGTCGCTGCCATAGAAGCCCGGCGGATGCGCGGGCGATGCCAGAATCGTCGCGAAGGCGCCCGCCGCGATGGTCTGTGCCGAGGCGGCGGC
>Ga0207933_1001444_pt1 | contig 17834 bp, 20 predicted proteins | sample NGESurdeep092012_4_FD_184488 | JGI IMG/M metagenome (GOLD analysis project Ga0207933, IMG submission 184488) | Arctic peat soil microbial communities from Barrow, Alaska - NGEE Surface sample F53-3 deep-092012 (SPAdes) | ecosystem: Environmental > Terrestrial > Soil > Wetlands > Peat ...
GCGAAAGCGGGAATCCATCTGTCGTCATTCCCGCGAAAGCGGGAATCCATTTAAGAATATTGAGGTGGCGGCATGAACCGTTGGTCAGACCGATCAGCCAGGCCCGATTGCGCAGGGTCCAGTCGCTGGATACCTTCCCGATATACCCGTTCGCCCGACCCCCCGGCCGGGCGTTTATCATTTTACCTGCTGAATCCGGAAATGGCTGCAGAGTCCCCGATGATCGAAGAACTCAAAATCAAGCTCGGTGCGGAGGTCGAAAAGCTCCAGCACGAGCTCAACGTCGTTCTGCCGAACGAGATTCGTAAAGCCGTCGAGCTGGGCGATCTGCGCGAGAATTCGGAGTACAAGGCGGCACTGGAGCGGCAGCAATTCGTTCAGGCTCGCTTGGGACAGCTCCGCATGCGGCTTTCCAAGCTCTCGCAGATTGACGTAGCCCAGATCGCGCGCGACGCTGTGGGACTCGGCTCCGAAGTAACCGTCGAAGACACGACGACCGGAAAGACCGAGGTGTACAGCCTCGTGTTCGGAGATGTCGATTTTGAAGAAGGCCATGTCTCAATGTCGTCGCCTATCGGGAGAGCGCTTGTGGGCCGCAAACTGGGTGAGACCATCATTCTCCGCCTGCCTGCCTCAGTCCGACACTTGAAGCTCATTCGCGTCAAGACCATCCACGACGTCTGAGGGATTACGATCGGCGCCGGACTCGCGAAACCTCCGACGCTGCAGGTCAGCAGCCCGGTGCCCCGCGACGTATTGGGGTCGTGAAAATCCTTATCGCACCGTAATGATTGAGAGGTGCTAGTGCGCGGCGTTCCCATTCACTGGATTTTGAGCGTAGCCGTCCTGATGCCCGTTGGAGCGTGCAGCTTACGTTCTTCTGGCGTAACTGCGGAGCGAAACTCAATTGTCTCTACCGCAGGCGCAACCGTGCTCAAGCTGGACGTCGGAAGCGGATATCTACGGGTCCGGGGGGAGCAAGGAACGGATAAGATCACGATTCTGGGAGTCGGTCGCGCTGCGACTCAAGAGGCATTGGCTGGTGTCACGCTGACGACGAGTCGGCTGGGCGATACGGTGGTCGTCGTCTGCAACATTCCGGCGCCGCAAAGAGGTGCATCCGGTCAGACGCCATCACTGGATGTGGACCTGGAAATTCCCAGCAGTCTGTCGCTGATCGTGGTGGACAGCACGGGCGAATCGGTTTTTCGGCACATTGGTCCGATCAGTATTGTCCACGGCGCAGGAAGTTTGAGCATCGGCGATGTCGCGGGAAGCGTGGATATCATCGACGGCACAGGCGATATGGTGATTTCAAGTGTGCGCGGAAGCGTACACATAATAGATGGATCGGGCGGAATCTCTCTCTCATGTCGGCGGCTCGGTATCGATTCCTCGGGCTGGCAACGGAGAACTCCAGCTGGAGGATATCTCAGGTGACGTCACAATCGGCGCCAAGCGCTCTGGAGAGGTGGTGGCGCGCGGCGTGGGCGGCAATTTCTCGATTACGGCCAACGGCAATGGCTCGATCGAGTACCGTGACGTTCGTGGCCGAGTAGCAGTCCCTGTAGCGGAACAACACTGATATGACGCGGCCGGTCGGTTGCCGGTATCTCTTCGTGATTGCTGACCTCCGTGCCGAACCTTAGCTTGACCGAGCCATGAATATTTCCATGGGTATCCGTCGCATCACGAGCATCACCAGCGCCGCAGTAGTTGCCGGCGCTCTGTTCGCTGCGTCGGCGAGTGCCCAGGTCGTGACGGTCGTGCATCCCCGAGCTGCTCCAATAGCCAAGCCATTCGCCAGGCTCAGTCAATCGATTCACGAGCTGCAGGACTCGATCGTGTCGCTCTCGCGAGCTCAACTCGGTGTGAAGTACAAGCGTGGAGCTGAATCACCAAAGAAGGGCTTTGACTGCAGCGGACTTGTCCAGTACGTCATGGCAGCCTTCGGTGCGGAATTGCCTCGAACCGCCCGAGAGCAAGCGATGGTCGGTGAGAAGATTGATCGCGATATCGCGTCGCTCAAGCCCGGCGACCTCCTCACCTTTGGTCGCGGCAAGCGGATCTCACACATCGGGATTTATATTGGGGACGGACGTTACGTCCACGCCCCGACGACCGGCAAGCAAGTCAAGGTCGAGACCCTTGCAAACACCAAGGCAAGTTGGTGGAAAGGTGCAAGGCGGGTGTTCGCCTTCGACGACTCCTCCGACCCCGACTCGCTGGTCAACTAGACCATCGGCCGCCTGACGGGCGGCCTTTTTTGCGTCCCGAGTCCTCGGTAATGATGCCGATTGGACTTGTCGGGTATCAGGCTTACATGAGTTGCCGACGCGCGATGCATGGATGAAGCGCTCACAGTCGCGCGCAGCATTCGTCCCGAGGCGATTCTGGTTGGCGCTTCGCTGCTGCACGACGCCAACAGTGAGAAAACCGCCGTGCTGCACGCAGCTCTACCAGACAGCTGCATTTTGTTGTTGCAGGAGATGGAGAAATAAGTCTCGTCCTGGCGAAAGCTCGGCGCTTCATCGGCCGCCGCGCTGACGCGTTATGTGATCGAGTCAGGGATGCGCGATACCGCAACGCCAGACGCCGATACCTGAGACTTCGTACCGTAGGCGGTGAAGCATCTACGGCATGTAACGTGCGCTGGCAAGCAACAGATCGGTGCACCGTTCCCACTTTGTTGCTGGAGCCTGAAACATGCGCGTTTTCGAACTAATGAGCCCCGACGTTGTCAGCGTGGCTTCGTCAGATGCGGCGAGCGTCGCATGGACACGTATGCGGCGACGCGGGATCCATCACCTGGTGGTGCTCGACGGGTCGCGCGTTGTAGGCATTCTCTCGGAACGCGACTTGGGTGGCGCGTCTGGCGCTCGCACACGAAAGGACCGAGTCGTACGGGAATTGATGACGCCTCGCGTTGAATCAATTGAATCTGACACGTCAGTAGATGATGCCGCGGCGATGATGCGCGCGCGACTGATCGGTTCGCTGCCCGTGATGGATGGCGACGATCTTGTGGGCATTATCACCGCAACCGACGTGTTCGAGGCACTTCGCCATGTTAGCGCGAGTGATCTTCCACGCCCAACTACACGATCGGCTGAGGCACTTCGCCACGCCGACGTCAGCGATCTACCACGCCCGAGTACACGATCGTCAGAGAGTGCTACGCGTGGTGCTTTCGCATCCGAAGTGCCGCGGCCTGCAAAACGGAAAGCAGGGCGCACAACAGCCACACAAGTTCCGGCCAACATCCGCGTTGCAGGTATCGAAGTGTCCGACGAAGAACGCGACTATATCCGCAAACGGCTCGGAATGAAGCTGGGCAAGTTCGCTCTCGCCATAGAACGCGTCACCGTTCGAATCCGCGACATAAATGGTACGCGTGGCGGCGTCGACAAGGTATGCAATATCAAGGTCGTCCTGAGCGATTTGCCGAGCGTTGTCTTCGAGAGCCGTTCGGCTTCGCTCAGAATTGCTGTCAACGCCGCTCTTTCAGGAGTTGAGCATTCCGTCAGTCGTTCGCTTGATAAGCGGCGGTCAAAACCGCGGAAGGGCGTCGATGTCCGGAAGGATCGTCATTGACGAAACCGCGTGTGGAATTGCGCGGGCTCTGCGTAGTCCCGCGTGCGTTGAATGCGGCGCCGGCGCGGACAGCAAAGCCCAACTCGGTAGCAGAACACCAGGTATCCACCTAACTTCAAGCCATGCCGAGCTTTGGAAATGGGCGCCGAGTTGCGATTGTGGCGGGAGTCAGGACTCCCTTCACGCGAGCCGGTACCCTGTTCAAGCGGTTATCGGCAATCGAACTCGGAAAGCTCTGTGTCGCCGAGCTGCTTGAACGAGCCAACCTGAGCGGTAACGAGGTGGAGGCACTCATCTTTGGAACAGTCGTTCCAAACGTATTGGCGCCAAATATCGCGCGTGAGGTTTCACTCATGCCCGTGCTTCCCAAATCCGTTCAGGCCTACAGCGTCAGCCGCGCTTGCGCATCCTCGAATCAGGCTATCACCGACGCGGCCGACCAGATCGTGCTCGGTCACAACAACGTGATCATCGCCGGCGGTGCGGAATCGTTGTCGAACATTCCGATCCTGCACTCCCGCGGATTCGCCGACGCGCTTGTTGCTGCGTCGCGCGCGAAGTCGCTGACTGGGCGGATAAGCGCACTTGCCAGGATTCGCCCTCGCGACCTGGTCCCGATTACCCCCGCCATCGCCGAGGCAACGACCGGCGAGACGATGGGAGACAGCGCCGAGAAGATGGCGAAGCTGAATAGCATCAGACGCGAGGACCAGGATCATTTTGCCCTGCGTTCGCACAGGCTCGCTGCAGCCGGTACCGCAGATGGGCGGATTCCGGCCGAGATAGTTCCTGTTGCCGTTCCACCGAGCTACGATACTGTGATTCAGGTGGACAATGGCGTGCGCGAAGATACGTCGTACGAGAAACTTGCCGCGTTGAAGCCAGTATTCGACAGGCGCTACGGTAGCGTGACAGCGGGTAACTCGTCGCCGCTCACAGATGGCGGCGCGTGTGTGCTGATGATGAGTGAAGACCGCGCCCGCTCAATGGGCTACGCACCGCTCGGTTATATAAGGTCGTATGCATATGCTGCGATTGATCCTGGAGAGCAGCTTCTGATGGGACCGGTTCTCGCGGCCCCGGTCGCGCTTGAGCGAGCGGGACTCACGCTCGACGATATGGGTCTGGTGGAGATGCACGAGGCATTTGCGGCGCAGGTCCTGAGCAATCTCAAGGGATTCGAGTCCCTGGAATGGGCGAGACGCGCGGGATTCGAACGGCCGGTTGGCGAGGTCGATCGCGCGCGACTGAATGTAATGGGCGGATCAATCGCGCTCGGCCATCCGTTCGGCGCTACGGGCGCGCGAATCACGACGACGCTGCTCAACGAAATGGCACGACGCGATACGCAGTACGGGCTGATGACAGTGTGTGCAGCCGGCGGGCTCGGTTTCGCGATGGTGCTGGAGCGGGACGTATGACGGGCGTCGCACCTGACAGCACAATGATCCGCACGCCTGACGGCGCGCCTGTTACGATGGACGTGGAAGGCGGCGTTGCGATCCTGACGATCGATCTTGTGAATGAGCCCGTCAACATCATCACGCGTGCGGTTCGCGAATCGTTGATGGAGTTGTTCGATCGCATAGATCGTGACGAATCGATCAAGGGTGCGGTGCTGATCAGCGGCAAGCCGGACACATTTCTGGCTGGCGCTGATATCGAGGAGTTTACGCAGCTCCGCGATGTAGAAGACGCAACGCGTCTCAGTCGCGATGGCCAGGCGCTGGTCGAGAATCTTGAGAAAGCACGCGTGCCGTTTGTCGCGGCGATCCACGGCGCATGCATGGGCGGCGGCCTCGAATCCGCATTGGCGTGCCGCTGGCGAATTGCGAGTAACGATCCGAAAACGATTCTCGCTCTTCCCGAAGTTCAGCTCGGTATCATCCCCGGTGCAGGCGGTACGCAGCGACTTCCGCGGCTGATCGGTGTGCGCGCCGCGCTCGACATGATTCTTACGAGCAAGAACGTGCGCGCGAAGAAAGCACTCCAGATCGGACTCGTAGATGAGATGGTTCATCCAGCGATACTTCGACGGATCGCGATTGATCGCGCGCTGGCACTTGGTGAGGGAAGGCTCAAGCGGACGGCGCGTTCAGGCGGCGCAAGCGGTCTGCTGCTCGATTCCAATCCGATCGGCCGACGTGTCGTATTCAAGAAGGCGCGCGAGGAGACGGAAAAGAAGACGCACGGAAATTTCCCTGCGCCTCTCGCCGCGATCCAGGCCGTCGAGACCGGGATGACGCACGGCATGCCGGCCGGATTGCGTGAGGAATCCCGGCTGTTCGGAGAGATGGCGGTTACGGATGTATCGAAGCAGTTGATATTCCTGTTCTTCGCGACGACAGCATTGAAGAAGGACAATGGCCTGCTACCCGGCCACACTGCTATGCCGGTCGCGATTGAGAAGCTCGGCATCATCGGTTCCGGTTTCATGGGCGCGGGCATCGCGGGCGTTGCGATCCAGAAGGGGACCATCGTTCGCATGAAGGATTCAGACTGGTCTCGCATTGGAAAGGGCCTGAGTGCGATAAGCAGTGTTGTGAAGGAACGGCTTACGAAGCATCAGATTACGCGGGTCCAGTATGCTGACACGATGTCGCTTGTTACAGGGACGATCGACTACAGCGGCTTCGCGAGTGCCGATCTTGTGATCGAAGCGGTGTTCGAAGATCTCGATGTGAAGCATGCGGTACTTCGTGAAGTCGAGGAAGTGGTAAAGCCACAGGCGATCTTCGCGACCAACACGAGTACCATCCCGGTAACACGTATTGCCGAGGTCTCGCGCCGACCTGAGCGCGTGCTCGGCATGCACTTCTTTTCCCCGGTCAACAAGATGCCGTTGCTCGAGGTGATTGTTACGCCTCGTACATCGGACGCTGTTACCGCAACCGCAGTTTCGTACGGCAAGAAACTTGGCAAGACGGTGATTGTAGTGAACGATGCGCCGGGATTCTACGTGAACCGGATTCTCACGCCGTATATCGGCGAGGCTGGGCGGCTCCTCGACGAGGGCGTCACGATCGAGGCAATCGACAAGGCTCTGGTTGCTTTCGGCTTTCCGGTTGGACCGGTCACTCTGGTCGATGAAGTGGGCCTCGACATTGCGGGAAAGGTCGGGCACATCATGTTCGAGGAATACGGTGAACGATTCGAGCAGCCGCGGGCCCTTCGCAGCGTGATCGATGCGGGACGGTTTGGTCGCAAATCGCGCAAGGGATTCTACGTATATGATGAAGCAGGGCGGAAGGGAGGGGTGGATAGCACCGTTTACGAGATCTTCGCACCCGGCCGCCAGACAGCCGATCTCGCGGAGGAGGAGATTCAGCGTCGCACTGTGTTCGCGATGCTGAATGAGGCCGCCCGGTGTCTCGAGGACGAGATAATTCGTTCTCCACGTGACGGCGACGTCGGTGCGGTATTCGGAATCGGCTTCCCGCCGTTTCGGGGTGGGCCGTTCCGATACATGGATAATCTGGGACTGGATGCGCTCCTGCAACAACTGGACGATCTGAACGTAAGGTTTCCAGGGAGGTTCGAAGCGGCACCTATTCTCCTTCAGATGGCCCGTTCGAACGCGCGTTTCTATCCGTAAAACCCAACCCACTTCCAGAGTCATGACACAGACGAGTACACGTGTACTGCGTGGGATCGCGGCTACTACCGCTATCTCGGTCATCGCTGCGTGCGCCGCGCGAATCGATCCATCACGTCCGAATTTTCCGATGCCGGAGACTACTGCAGAGTCGACCAACTACAACCAGACATCGACGTACGCCGATGTGATAGCGTTCATGAATGGGCTTCGCTCCCGGAACGCTCCGATCGCCTTCGGTGTCATCGGCAAGACGACGGAAGGTCGCGACATCCCATACATGATATTGTCGAGACCGATGGTCACGACGCCCGAGCAGGCACGTGCGCTTGGACGGCCGATCGTGTACGTAAATGCCAACATCCACGCGGGCGAGGTGGAAGGTAAGGAGGCTTTACTCGCGCTGGTTCGCGATCTGACGTATCAACACGGCCCAAACGTGCTCGATTCGCTTGTCCTCATTGCAGTCCCCATCTACAACGCGGACGGCAATGAAAAATTCAAGGATGAGGCGACAAACAGGGGCGAGCAGAATGGACCGGCGCTCGTGGGTCAACGGCCGAACGGGCAGGGTCTGGATCTGAATCGCGACTACGTCAAGGCAGAGGCACCGGAAACACGCGCGGCGCTCGCAATGTTCGACAAGTGGGATCCGGACGTGTATGTTGACCTGCACACGACCGACGGGAGTCTGCACGGGTTTGCGCTCACGTATTCTCCGTCGCTGAATCCCGCGTCTTACGCGCCAGGATTCGCGGGAACTCTCACCAGAGACACCATACTCCCGGAAATCCGCGCACACATGCGCACCCGCGGGTACGAGGTATTCGACTATGGAAATTTTGGTTCGGGATATGGCCGCGAGGACCTGACCGACACAGTGAAGAAGAGTTGGCGTACGTATGAACACCTGCCGCGATACGGCACCAACTATTATGGCATGCGTGGTCGTATTTCCATCCTCAGCGAAGCATACTCCCACGATCCATTCAAGCGCCGCGTTGCATCCACATATGCGTTCGTCCAGGAGATTCTTTCCGCCACAGCCCGGCACGCCGCCGAGATCGAGCAGATACGATCGACCGCCGAAAACGTTCAGGAACCCGAAGTTCCAATTCGGTCACAGATGACGACCAAGCCATTCGATGCTCCAATTCCATTCGAGGTGCTGCAACGAACTGGCGATTCGACGCGCACGCAGGCTGGATTGCCGAAAGGCATTCGTCGCACCGGCCGCTTCATAACGCAGGTGATGCCGGTATACGATCGCTTCGAACCGACGTTATTGATCGAGAAGCCCGATGCGTACATACTGCCCAACGAGCCCAGGATCACCGCGCTACTTCAGTTGCACGGACTGACTGTCACGCCGTTCCTTCCGGAGTCCTCTACGGGCCGCGTTTCCACGTTCACGGTGGATTCTGTCATCACTTCGCTGCGTGCCTTCCAGGGACATAAGGAAACTCGACTCACGGGTACGTGGAGCGCACCATCTGCGTCAAAAATGCCGTCTGGAAATCCGAACGGCTACGTCATCGTCGCTGCGACGGGTCGCTTTGGTCCGTTGGCTGCATATTTACTTGAGCCTCAGTCGGACGACGGGCTCGTCGATTGGAATTTCCTCGACTCCGACATAAAGTCGGGCGCACCATTTCCAGTAACTCGCTTTTACAAGTAACATGATTCGTAACGCACTGTTGTATCTGTCCAATCAGCCGCGAGTATTCAAGTTCGTCAAAACCAACCGGCTCGCCAAGGGATTTGCATCCCGATTCGTTGCCGGCGAAACCCTTGACACCGCCGTGCCTGCAGTTCGCGAGCTGAATCGACGCGGAATCACTGCATCGCTCGATCTGCTGGGTGAGAGCGTTCACAACGAAGCAGAAGCGCGCGCCGCATGCGTCGAATATCTCAAGATTCTGGACCGTATCGCGCGCGAGAAACTCAACGCGAATGTGAGCGTGAAGCTCACGGCCATGGGGCTCGATGTATCCGAAGAATTGTGCGTCTCGATCATGTACGACGTGCTCGAACGCGCACGCAAGTACGAAAGCTTTGTCCGGCTGGACATGGAAGCCAGCGGATACGCGCAGAAGACGCTCGAGCTTTTCGAGAACCGGTTGTATCCGGAGTTTCGCGGAACTGTCGGCGTCGTGCTTCAGGCCTATCTGTACCGCACACAGACAGATGTCGAGCACATGAACACCCTCGGTGTGCGTGTTCGCATTTGCAAGGGCGCGTACAAGGAACCAGCGGCAGTCGCGTTCCCTGAGAAGAAGGACGTTGACGCCAATTACGTCAAGTGCATGCAGGAGTTGATGTTGAATGGCAATTATCCTGGCATCGCCACGCACGATGAGGCAATCATCGAGACCGTCAAGGCATTTGCTCGCGAGAACGACATCAAGCCCGAACAGTTCGAGTTCCAGATGCTGTACGGCGTACGTCGCGACCTGCAGGAGAAGATCGTGAAGGAAGGCTGGCGGATGCGGTGCTACGTCCCATTCGGCACGCAGTGGTATCCGTACCTCATGCGACGCCTGGCCGAGCGGCCGGCGAACGTTGCGTTCATGACGGGCAACATTATCAAGGAGATGGTGCGCGGCCGACGTTGAGCCACCACCACGACCTGCATGGGCCGATTCCTTCCCGCCAATCACGATGCTGGCGACGCCAACACCATTGGTGGATATCGTGCGGTGCATGCACGTCCCGCTGCCTTCGAGGGAAAGGACGGCGCTTCCTACACCGTCGAACTCGTTGCCGATGAAGTGCGTGATCCGCGCGGCCGTATTGGCGCGTACCTGCTTTTCGTTCGGTGGCGCATGGGGGACCCGGTAGCTTCGGGCCATCTCGAAACAGACTATATCGCATTCGGTGAATCCGAAGCGGACGCCCTTGCGTCACTCGGCGCGACCCTTCTCAACGACGTGAAGCGCGCGCTCGATGAACTGATTACGCAAGCGGACACGCCTGCTCGCCCCTGGTACGACGTCATGCGGGATTCGTGACGCGAATTCCCCGCAAATTGGAAGAAACCGCTGACGGCCCGCTTCACTCGGGCCGCGTTCTTTCCGGGACCGGCGGAGTCTGGCAGGTACGGAACGATCGGGGAGAGATTCGGGGCGCGTCACTTCGGGGTCGACTCAAGCTGGTGAGTGATTCGGGCGTCAAGCTCTCGGTCGGTGACAACGTGAAGTTGATCGAGGGGGAACGCGGTGATGGCTGGATGATCACCGAGATCGATCCGCGTTCCACGCAGCTCGCGCGTCGCGAGCCGGGTGGTCGCGCCGGCGAACGCGTCGTCGTTGCCAATCTTGATCAGGTCGTCGTTGTATTCGCAGCCGCCAATCCCGAGCCGCATCCGCGAATGCTGGACCGATTTCTCGTGATCGCAGAAGCGAATTCCCTCGCGTCGCGCATCGTGATCAACAAGTCGGAACTCGCGCCGGAGCAGGCTACGCATGCACGTTTCGCGGACTATGAGGCCGCCGGCTATCCCGTGCACTTCACGAGTGTGGTGAACGGGATGGGACTGGATCAGCTGCACGTCGCGTTCGATGGGAAGACGAGTGCCCTCAGCGGTCCGTCCGGCGTGGGCAAATCATCGCTCATGAATGTTCTTTATCCCGGGCTCAATCTGCGAGTTGGTGAGATCAGCGAGTCAGTGAACAAGGGGAGGCACACGACAGTCGGCGCCGTGATGCACCCATTGCCCGGCGGCGGCTATGTCGCCGACACGCCCGGCTTGCGCGAGGTGGGTGTCTGGGGCCTGAAGCCGGTTGATCTGCCGGACTGTTTTCCTGAGTTCCGGCCATTCATCCACGCTTGCAGATTCGGCAACTGTTCGCACCTGTCAGAACCTGGCTGCGCCGTGATAGCCGCGGTTGCAGCCGGATCGGTCAGCACAGCCAGGTATGACAGTTACTCACGGTTGAGAATCGAGCTTGCGGAAACTGAGAAGCGCTGGAGCAAGCGGACCCTCTGATCAGTTTTCGCCGCGCCTGGTCTCCCACCCCTTTTGCGCGGCCTTGCTGCGTTCCGCGTGACTCTCTGCGTGACCGCCCTTCCGCTCTGGCGCGTGGTTCTCGGCGCGACCGCGACCGGACCCGGATTTTTTCCCGCCGTGGGTTACAGCGTTTTCCGTTGCCCATGCGCGCCGCTCCGCTTCCTTTTCCGGAACCCCGCGGTCTTCGTAACCCTCTTCGATGTGTTCTGCCTGTCGCTTCTGCTTGTCCGTGTAAGCGGACTTGTCGCCTCTCGGCATGACGTCCTCCTGTCGGATTGAGGTTGCCCTGCAAGCACATGTTTGCAAAGGGTATGCCTCCGCCGAACGGCCTCGCGAATCATTCGGGACCCGCTCGCAAGCCGCTCAATGGGCGTTTACTCAACCCTGACGACACTCGTGCTGCGAGTGATGAAGAGCAGCGTGATCGCGGCTGATATAACGAGGGTCATGCTGTCTGACAGAAGATGACCGCGCCATGGCGCGGTTTGCGCCGCATGAATCAGATGGCTGACGAAAAGCTTGTGCGCCCCCACGTCCAGAGCACCGGCGAGTGCGCCGGACATCGCCACGCCGACCGCGAGCATCCCACGACCCGTCAACCGACCGCGACCGCGTCCGGAAACCAAAAGGGCTAGCCAGCAGGCCAGGGCGGCGACTACCGTGCGTTCGGCGAGTTGCACCGCCGAATTGACCCAGACGCCGCGCATTATCGCTGACCCCATCATTCGGCGAAGCATCAAATTGGTCGGGATAAATCCCATGGCGACTGTCACAATTGCGTACGCGAGTGCGAAGACGGCGATAGTCGCCGAAACCCGGATTGCCTTGCGTGCGCCGGAGGAATAGAGATGGCCCCTGGAATCGTCTTTGTTCATGGTGCTGATATGACTCGGAAGACCAGCAATCGGTCACCAGACGCCAAATAGGCGGCGGCTACTCCTTCGAGCCGATTTCCACGAGGCGTTTCGTCAGAAAGACGAGACCGGCCATCTGTCCCCATTCCGAGACGATGTTGCCGACAACCTGCCCCCACTTGCCATCCGGGCTCATGTGCAGGTAAAGAGCTGTCCAACCGAGCCCGGTAATAATTATGAAGAGAAGAAGCGAATGTTCGTGCACAAATTCGTGAATCGGATTCCGCTTGTGTCCACGCACGGGCTTGCTCTCGTCCGACCCTACCTCGTAAAACACCTTCGTGCCCAGGATGATGACGACCGAACCACTCCAGTCGGCGATCGCGTTCCCGAAGAATGCGCCGAGGTGCGACCGCGGGCCGAGAATGATGTAACCTGCGATCCAGACCAGGAGTAGCGTGATCGCAACGACAGTCAGAGAGTGCTTTATCAGCCACGCCGGTTGTTGCTTTTTGCTTCGAGGCATAGCTGGTTCAATGTGGGAGTTGTCATCCCGCCGACGGTCGGGATTCAGCAGTCATCCCGCCGAAGGTCGGGATCCAGCAGTCGTCCCGCCCAAGGTCGGGATCCAGTAAACAACGCCAGATTCATGCCCGCAACAGAAGCGTGATGTGGTGCGTGAATCCGAGCCAGGCGCTATGCGGGTCGCGCGATTGTTGGATGCGCCGAGAGTTCGTTCGCGAGAGCCGCGGTTGTGCGCGGGTCGTCCGGTGTAGTGGTGAAGGGCACCGAAATTACCGGAACAGTCAGCAGCAGTTCCTTGAGAAGCGCCACGTTGGTGCGTTCAGCTGTCCCGCCACGTTCGCGAGTGAGAGTGGTGAGGATGACGGCTCGCGTCCTCAGTCCTTGCGCCTGCGCTATCTGGAACGTCGTGAGAACCTGGTTCACAGTCCCGCCCCGATTCGGGGCGACAATAACGATATCCAATCCCCAGCGCGCGAATAGCGTTGCGAAGTTTTCAGTTTCCGTGATTGGCGCGAGCAGGCCGCCTGAATCCTCGATGACGATTGCGTCGCTCAGTGTGCAGAGCTCGGCGAACGCACGATCGAGTATGCCAGGGTCAATCGGAGTGTGTGCTCTCCGTGCTGCGACGAGCGGTGCGGCAGTGCCTTCAAAAGCATACGGCTGAACGAGCTGCGCGGGGTATGGTATGCGGCAGGCAGCCTGCAGGCGTTTGATGTCATCAGCGCCGCTCTTCCCGATCGGCTTCATCGGCGCGACGCGGGCACCAGCGTCACGCATCGCGACGATTATGGCCGATGCTACGACGGTTTTACCGACTCCGTTGTCGGTACCGACGACGCCGAGACGCGTCAGGGCAATGCCAGGAATGGTTTGATCCGCAGCGTTTAGTTGGGTTCTCTTTCTGTCAGTAAATCTTCGCCGACGCCGGCTCGCTTCGTTCCCCGTTCAAAGTTAGGGTCCAGACCACGGGGATATCCTCCCGTAGCGAATCGCGGACTGAGCAATACTTGTTGATCGCCAGATCAATAGCGCGCTCCGCGTGCACTCGTTCGATCCCGACCCCCTTGATATCAAAATTGAGTGTGGCGCTCGCGAGACGTTTGGGAGTACCGTCAACTCGGTTAGCCTGCAGATCTATTTCAAGTGATTCGACCGGCGTCTTGCGCTTGGCGAGGATATCGACGACATCAACCGAGACACATCCGCCTATGGCAGCAAGGAGCGTGGTCACCGGACTGGTGCCGGTTTTCCCACTGGCATCTATGCGAATGGTCGCACTTCCGGGGGCACTTGCATCGAACCGGTGCTCGCCGGCCCAAACGATTTTAGCAGCCGCTGGTATTGTGCCGCTCATGCACCCACCTCGATTGGCGCGCGTACACTGTTGCCCCATTCTGTCCAGGAGCCGTCGTAGTTGCGCACGTTGGGATAGCCCAGCAGATATTTGAGTACGAACCACGTGTGCGCCGACCGTTCGCCGATTCGGCAGTAGGTGATGACATCGTCGGACGCAGACAGACCCTGTTCACGCTCGTAGATCGCGCGAAGATCCGGCGAGGATTTGAACGTCGCATCCGCGTTCGCCGCGCGAGCCCACGGGACCGAGCGCGCGCCAGGAATGTGACCACCGCGGAGCGTTCCCTCTTGCGGGTAATCCGCCATGTGAGTACGCTCGCCCGAGAACTCCTGCGGGCTGCGTACATCGAGCAGCGGCTTGCCGCTCCTTGATTGCTTGAGTGCATCTTCAGAGAACGCGCGGATCTGCTCATCCGATCGCGCCGGTGCATTGTACGAAGTGCGCGGGAACGAAGGACGGTCTGTCGTCATCTGACGTCCCTCCGCTTCCCACTTGGCGCGGCCGCCATCGAGAATGCGGGCATTCGTGAAGCCGAAAAGCTGGAACACCCAGAAGGCATATGCGGCCCACCAGTTGTTCTTGTCGCCGTAGAAGATCACCGTTTTGGACTCGTCGATCCCACGTGCACGGAGCACTTCCTGGAACTGCTCACGCTCGACGTAATCCCGGATAATCTGATGGTTCAGATCGGCGTGCCAGTCGAGTTTCTGTGCGCCGGGAATGTGCCCGACCTCGTACAGCAGCACATCCTCGTCGCACTCGGTGATCCGAATCGAGTCGTCGTTGAGGTGTTCTGCGAGCCAATCAGTGCTTACCAGAACCTCTGGGTGGGCATAGTGTTTGGCCATGATTGAAGGATCTATGGTGGACATAAACATCAGTTTTCAGAAGGGTGGTTCGGACTCAATTACTATACGTGGAATATGGCACTCTTACCGCGCCCGATGGAAACGTACTCGCGACATATTGTCGTGTGCACCGGCGGATACTGCTCGCCGGACCGGCGCGGGCGGGCGCTGTACTCGTTGCTCGCAACGCTGCTTCAACGCGAGGGTTTGCTGTTCGGACCCAATCGCGTGAAGCGCGGAGAAACTCCGTGCCTCGGCGTCTGCGAACGCGGCCCGATTGTCGTCGTCTATCCGGAAGGAGTCTGGTACGGTGCAGTCACCCCCGAGTTGCTGGAACGCATCGTCGTCGAGCATCTGAAGGGCGGTCACGAGGTGGAGGAAGCCGTCTTCCATCGAATTTCCGCCGGCCCTTCATTGCCCACGGTGGATTAGTTGCTCTGAAGCATTGGGGCGCGTCGGCATAGTCACGCGTTAAATTTGAAAGGCTTGACGAACCCTATCGATCCGCGAAGGCTCGCCCTTGGGGCGGCACAGAAACTCCTTTTTGACGGACGCGACCCGGAGACGATCCTTAATCGGATCGCCAATATGGGAAACGAACCGTCCCAACCCTCGTATCGCCCTATGTCACGACCCCGCGACAGAATTCTCGCCAACCTCGACGACATGTATCGCGAGGCATTCGAACGCGCCAAGGCTTCTGGCGACCAGTCCCAGATGGCCACGCTCGACTTCGCTTATCGTCGCGAGCAACTGTACTTCGAGATCCTTCTCGACGTTCGCGACGCCATGGAACGGAAATAGGCGCTGACCGTTGATCGCGGAGATGCTTGATTCTCCGCTGCTGCCATGGATCGCGTTCAACGCGGCGGTTCTCGTGGCGCTCGCAATCGATCTTGGAGCTTTCAGCAGCAACAGGAAGCTCTCCGTAAAGGAGGCGGCAGCCCGTAGCGCAGTCTGGGTTTCGCTTGCGCTGATTTTCGCGGCCGGAGTCTTCTACTTCCAGGGGCATCTCGCAGGCGTCGAGTTCATCACGGGTTATCTCGTTGAGTACTCGCTCTCTATCGACAACATCTTCGTCATCGTTCTCATCTTCTCCTACTTTGACATCAAGGAGGAGTACCAGCATCGCGTGCTGTTCTGGGGCATTCTCGGCGCACTGGTAATGCGCGGTGCAATGATCGCAGCGGGTGCTGCGCTGTTCAATCGGTTCGAGTGGATCACGTACGTCTTTGGCGCCTTCCTGGTGATCACCGGTATCCGAATGGGCATGGGCGGGGACAAGCATGTCGATCCCGGCGCCAATCCCGTTCTAAGGCTCATACGCCGAATCGTTCCGGTGTACAACGACTACCATGGCGAGCATTTCTTCGTGCGTGCACCCGACGAGACGGGGGTTCGGCGGAGAATGGCGACACCGCTTTTCGTCGTACTGGTTCTCATCGAAACCATGGACCTCGTATTCGCGGTTGACAGCATTCCCGCTGTATTCGCCGTCACACGCGTGCCATTTCTCGTGTACACGTCAAACATCGCGGCAATCCTCGGTCTCAGGTCGCTCTACTTTCTACTCTCGGGTGCAGTGAGCAAGCTGCGCTATCTGTCGATCGGGCTGGCCTTCATTCTTGTATTCGTCGGGCTCAAGATGCTTACATCGCACTGGTACGACTTCCCGACCCTGGCATCGCTCGGAGTGATTGTCGTCATTCTCGGGACAGCCGCAGCGGCCTCGATTTATGTGGATAAACGGGAAGCGGCGTGACCGCCGAGTACCTGTCGCTGATTGTCACGAACACTCGACTGAAAACAGGAGATCCAGCGCGTCCATGGGCTACCGCGCTTGGGCTCAGAGACGGCAAGCTTGCAGTTGTGGGCTCGGCGGCGGAGATTCTAAAGATGGCCGGCACAGAGACTCGGGTCATTGATGCCGGTGGACAGTTCCTAACGCTTCCTTCGGGAATGGTCGTGGGAAGCTGCGTGACGGTGACCCTCGCACACGACGGTCGCCCGACAATTCATCCGTCTCGGGAGGGAGCATGACTGGCCGCCAGTTCCTCGCCATTGCTGCGTCGATTGCATTCGTTGCGACCACCGCACCGCCCTCCATCGCTGCTCAGGGATCGGGTATTACATACACGTTCGTCATGCAAGTTCACGTGACTGATTCAGATGGCAAGACGACCGACGGCATCACCATGCGCGGGCACGCATCCATGCTCGGCGACCAGACGCGCATCGACTTCGACTCGCTCAACGGGCAGCTGGCGGGCATACGTGGCGGGTACTTCCTCGTGCTCAATGGCGGGAATCGTGTTGTCCTGGTGGCTCCGAAGGCAAAGCGGTACCTGGAAATGCCGATGCAGCTCCTGGCCCAGCATTTCACGAAATTGACCACTGGCGCCGACGGCTTTGTCGACAGGCACGCTACCGACGTGCATGTCGACGCCGTAGCCATGGGCGCCGGGCCGACCTTGTTCCGGCATTCTACGACACACTATCGGCTTGTGGACGTGAAGACGATCAACGCGCCGACCAACACGGAGCGAGACTCGATAGTCAACGATCTGTATTACGCGCCTGATCTGAAGAATTTCATCAACCCATTCCTGTCCTATGCGCCAGCAATGGCGGCTGGAATGGGAATGTACGGCCCCGCATACGATCAGCAATACATGGCTGCACGCGCGAATCTGTACCAGGGAGGCGCGCCGTTACGCACAGTGTCCGACTTTACCATTACGGTGGACAGCGGGAAAAGGACCAGAGTCATGCTGACTACAGAGGTTACGCAACTTGGCGTTGCTGACGTGGACGCGTCGGTCTTCGATCTCCCGGCAGATTATGCCAAGCAAACCATTGGCCTATCGCATTAGACGTGGTCAAACCAAAGATTCATCCACTGGACCAGATCCTCGGCACGCAGGCGACTGTTCGCGTGCTCCGTATGCTCACGCCGGGCCGAGAGCACGCGCCGCCGCGCATCGCGCGCGAAACGAACGTTAGTCGCCCCGCTGTTCGGGAGGCGCTCATTCGCCTCGAGAAGGAAGGTGTA
>Ga0207933_1001445_pt1 | contig 17832 bp, 9 predicted proteins | sample NGESurdeep092012_4_FD_184488 | JGI IMG/M metagenome (GOLD analysis project Ga0207933, IMG submission 184488) | Arctic peat soil microbial communities from Barrow, Alaska - NGEE Surface sample F53-3 deep-092012 (SPAdes) | ecosystem: Environmental > Terrestrial > Soil > Wetlands > Peat ...
TGGCGACGACGACTTTCTGGATGGGGAGTTTGTGGTCGCGGATGATCTCGAGCATCTGTGCGGTGCCGAAGCTGTTGACGAGGACGTACTTCGCGATCTCGGGCATGTAGCCGCCGTAGGCTGCTTCGTGGAAGACGATGTCGATGTCTTCGAGCGCGGCGTGCATCGTCTGGTAGTCCTGAAGGTTGCCCTGCACGAACTCGGCGGCGGGGTTTATCCAAGCGGGCTTGCCGAGCTTGTGCGTGTTGGGCTCGAGGTTGTCGAGGATGCGGACGCGGAAGCCTTCGCGGATGAGGAGGTCGACGATGTGCGAGCCGATGAGGCCCGCGCCTCCGGTGACGAGAGCGCGCTTGGGGTGTGCAGGCATCAGGATGGATGGTAACGGATCGTCTGCAATGCGCGCAGGAGTGCTGCGCCGCATGCGGTCAGGTCTTGATGGCGGCCTTGATGACGGGAGTGGCGGCGAGGTTCGACTTCAGCGGACCGTCGGTCCTCATCTGCTGCACCAGCTTGCTTGCGATGGCCTCATCCGTTTTGGCGGCGCTGTCGATCTCCACCGGAAACAGTACGGCCACCTGTGGGCCGTCGTCGCCCATGCGCAGGTGGGCATCGATACGGGGAGTGTCCAGGGCGGTTCCCATCCAGGTCTCGATCTGATGCTGCTGCGCTTCGATGTTTTGACGATAGGGCTGGTAGACGCTGTCGACGACGTCGATGAGCGCCTTGGTGGCGGCATCGATGTCGGCCTCGGGCTTGAGCTTTGCGATGAGCTCGTGCCAGGCGTACTCCGTGCCGGGGAGCTGTTTGTAGAGCGGTGTTCCGGTCTGGAAGAGCACGGAGTTGGCGAAGACAGCGACGCGACCGGTGGAGTGCAGCTCGGTGCCGGAGCCCACGAGCTCCATCATGTAAAAGCGCGCGATGCCGACCTCGATGACCGTGCCGGTGACGCCGGCCACGGTAATGCGGTCGCCGACGCGCACACCGTAGCGGCCGACGATGAAGAAGTAGGCCGCGACCGAGAGGAGAATCGTCTGCAAGCCTACGGCGATGCCCGCCGTGAGAAAGCCTGCGAAGGTAGCCAGCGAGCTGAACTGCGTGACGAAACCGAAGAGCATGACCAGCCCACCGAGAAAGCCGACAACGATCCGGCGCACGAGGAGAAGTTGGCGGCGGCGGCGGAGATCGCTTACATAGCGCAGGGTAGCGCGGTTCCATATCTGGCCGACGACCACCAGGACAAGCAGGGCAACGGCGATCAGGGCAACTCGGATAAGGATCGAGCGCAGAAGCGCTATGTATTCCGACTGGACTGCGGTGCGCCAGCTCGTCAGCGTGCCGCGCTCTTCTTCGAGGACCGTCACCTCTTGGGTGAGCGGCAGCATCGCGTCGGCGAGCACACGGAAGGTGGATGTGAGCTGGTCAAACTGTTTACGCGTCGCAAGGACGTCCTGTGCATCGGTGGTGGGCGTCGCCTGGAGATTCACTGTTTGCTGACTGAGGATCTGGCCCTGCTTGATCAAGTTGCCCAGCACGCGGGTGAACGGGCCGCGAAGGTTCTCGGCCTGGTTGCGCAAGCGGTTCGTGTCGGCAATTTGCTCATCGATGGAGCGCCTTGCCGATAACAGATCAAACAAGGCGGACGCCTGCGTGACGACGCCTGCGTGCTGCGCATCGCGGATATTTTCCAGCGGCGGCGCTGTGATCGACTTGCCGGTTCCGGAGCTGAGTTCCGGGGCCGAGTCGGCGAGGCGTTCGATCTCGCCCCTGACTCCCGTATGGCCGCCTTCCGAGTCCGTGAACCTGGCGATACGGTTCAATGCGTCGAGCGTAGCCTGCAGGAGTTTGAACTCTCCATCGATCTGCTCCTGCTTCTGCAGCAGCGGAGGACGTGTCTTTGCATTCGAGTGAGCAATTGCCGCATCGTTGGCGGCGTCTACCGCCTGCAGTGCGGAGATCTGGCTGACGATGCGAGCGCGCACCGCTGCGATCCGCTGACTCTCAGGCGGCTGACCGGTGGTCTCCTGAGCATCAGGTGTGGCGTTGGCAGGAGCATTCACACGCGTGAGCAGGGCCGCCTCGTTACGCGCAGACTGAAAGGCGAACTGCGCGATTTGCGCGGCCTGCGCCTTCGACTGCTGGGCATAGAGGATGTCGCTTGGCTCGGCCGCCTTCTGGATCGTCGTGGTCGCCGATCGATAGAAGCGAAGAATCTCACTGAGGTGCTGAAGGATCGCCGGGCCCTGCGCTTTGACGTCGATGTTGATGCCGGTCAGGGGCGGCAGGCGGGCAATCTGCTGCTCGAGCGTGAGTACTGGAGCGGCATGCCAGGCACGCGCTGAGGAAGAAGCAGATGTGGACGTGGCTTGCGCGGGGTGAGACGCGTTCGCGGGTCCGGCTTGGCCCATGGCTGCGTCTGGCGGTGTCCCGGGTGCCGACGCCGCGGCCTGCTGTGGTGCGCTGGTGTTTGCAGACTTGTGGGTCGCGGGCTGCGCTGAGAGCGGGGGCGCGAGCAGAAGAGACGCGAATAGAGCGAAGAGCAGGGAGCTCCGCGAAGAAATGGACTCGGCACGAAAAATCATCATGTGGTTAGACGCGCGAAGACGCGCTACGGAAGGTTTCGTGGCTGGAGAAGTCAGGCTCGCTCAGAAGCGCGAGGGTCAGCACCTTGAGGTTTACGAAGGAATCGTTGCGCCGGTAATCCATTGAGCTTCCAACTATACAAACAAATGGCCCGGCGTCTCTTTCGAGATCCGGGCCATTTCCTTCAGCGATCGGTCGGCGATCGGTCTTAGATGTCGAGGTTCTTGACGTCGAGGGCGTTCTCTTCGATGAACTTGCGGCGGGCTTCGACGTCTTCGCCCATAAGCGTGGTGAAGATCTCTTCGGTGGCGGCGATGTCTTCGAGCTTGACATGGAGGAGCGTGCGGCGGGCGGGGTCCATCGTTGTTTCCCAAAGCTGTGGCGCGGTCATCTCGCCGAGGCCCTTGTAGCGCTGCACCTGATACTCCTTGCGGCCCTGCTCGATGACGTACTCGAAGACCTCGCGGACGGTCTTCTTCTCGACGGGGTCCTGCGAGACCTTGGAGGAGCGCTTGGCGGGCTTGACCGCGGCCGGGGCTGCGCCGACGTCGAGCGCTCCTTCGAGCTCTACCTCTTCGGTGTTCTCGAGATCCTGTTCGGCCTGCTCTTCGACGGTCTTCGAGGCTGCGACGGCTTCCCTGCCGGCGTACTCGATGAGGAAGGGACCGCGGAGCGCGTCGCCCAACTGGGCTTGCTTGGCGAGGAGTTGGCGGGACTCGGGGGCGGCGGCGAGGGTCCAGTCGATGCGGCGGACGGCGCCCTGCGCGTCGGTGAAGGAGACGGAGTAGAGCTGGTGCTCTTCGTCGCGTTCGACGTCGGAGACGGCACGGAACTGATAGGGCTTGGTCAGCTCGGTGAGACGCGCGCGCATCTGCTTGAGCTTGTCGGGCGATTCGAAGTCGGCGCGGCGCGCGGGGTCTTTGCCTTCGTTGGCGAAGATCTCGGCGAAGGCGCGGACGACGTCTTCGTTGCGCAGCTTCTTGGAGACTTTGTCGAAGAAGCCGAGGTAGTCGTTGAGCTGCGACATGTACTTCGTCAGCTCCTTGCCTTCGAGCTTGGCGCCGCCTTCGCCGTAGCGAATCACCATGCCGTCAGAGGCGCGCTTGACCATGACCTGCACGTACTCGCGGTCGTCCTTGATGTACTGCTCGAACTTGCCCTTCTTGATGCGGTAGAGCGGCGGCTGCGCGATGTAGACGTTGCCGCGCTTGATGAGGTCCTGCATGTGGCGGAAGAAGAAGGTGAGCAGAAGCGTGCGGATGTGCGAGCCGTCGACGTCGGCATCGGTCATGAGGATGAGCTTGCCGTAGCGCAGCTTGGCGATGTCGAAGTCGTCCTTGCCGATGCCGGTGCCGAGCGCGGTGATCATCGCGCGGATCTCTTCGTGGCCGAGCATCTTGTCGTAGCGGGCCTTTTCGACGTTGAGAATTTTTCCTTTGAGCGGGAGGATGGCCTGGAATTTGCGATCGCGACCCTGCTTGGCAGTGCCGCCGGCGGACTCGCCCTCGACGAGGTAGAGCTCGCACATCTCGGGACGGCGCTCGGAGCAGTCGGCGAGCTTGCCGGGGAGGCCGCCGCCATCGAGCGCGCCTTTGCGGCGGGTGAGGTCGCGGGCCTTGCGCGCGGCCTCGCGGGCGCGGGCGGCGTCGATGGCTTTGTTGATAATTTTTTTGGCGATGGGCGGGTTCTGCTCAAGGAAGGCGCCGAGGCGCTCATTGACGAAGGCCTGCACTTGTCCCGCGATGTCGGAGTTGAGCTTGCCCTTGGTCTGGCCTTCAAACTGCGGCTGCGGCAGCTTGACGCTGATGACGGCGACGAGACCTTCGCGCACGTCGTCGCCTGAAAGATTTTCCTTGACGTCTTTGAAGAGGCCCATGCTCTGGCCGATGGCATTGATGGTGCGTGTGAGCGAGGTGCGGAAGCCGGAGAGATGGCTTCCGCCGTCGACCGTGTTGATGTTGTTGGCGAAGGAGAAGATGGTTTCGGAGTAGCTGTCGTTGTACTGCAGCGCGATCTCCATGGCGAGCGAGCCCTGCTCGGCTTCCATGTAGATGGGCTTCTCATGCAGCACCTGCTTGCCCTTGTTGAGCAGCTTGATGAACTCGGAGATGCCGCCGTTGTACTTGTACTGCTGGGTCCTGGCTTCGCCGGTCTTGGCGTCGGAGGTGCGCTCGTCGGTGAGGTTGATCTCGATGCCTTTGTTGAGGAAGGCGAGCTGGCGCAGGCGGCCGGCGAGGATGTCGAAGTTGTAGTCGGTGACCGTGAAGATGGAGCGGTCGGGGAGGAAGTGAATGCGGGTGCCGCGGCGCTTGCTGGGGCCCATGCGGCGCAGCTTGCTGACGGGCTCGCCCTTGGAGTAGTCCTGCTCCCAGGCGAAGCCGTCACGCCAGATCTCGACGTTGAACTCTTCCGAGAGGGCGTTGACGCAGCTTACGCCGACGCCGTGCAGGCCGCCGGAGACCTTGTAGCTGTTGGCGTCGAACTTGCCGCCGGCGTGCAGCATGGTGAGCACGACCTGAACGGCGGACATGACCTCGCCGGTAGGCAGCGTCTTGTTGTCGACGGGGATGCCGCGGCCGTCATCGACGACGGTGACGGAGTTGTCGACGTGGATGGTGACGTCGATTTTCGTGGCGTGGCCGGCGAGCGCTTCGTCGACGGAGTTGTCGACGACCTCATAGACGAGATGATGCAAACCCTGCTCGCTGGTGGAGCCGATGTACATAGCCGGACGAAGGCGAACAGCGGTGAGGCCTTCGAGTACGGTGATGTTTTCGCCGGTGTAAGTTCCAGTGGGCGGAGGAGGAGGCGTGGATGCGGGGGACGCAGGGTACGTAGAGGTTACGGCAGCGGCGTTTTCAGGCACGAAATCAAAGCTCCAATCAGGCCGGGAGCGGAGGGGCGCTGGATACGCGCAAACCCCTGTGAATACAGGGGATTTTGCAATCTCTCCCGTACTGAAAGTATACCACGCCGGAGGCACTTTCCGAAGTGCCGGAGGTCATCCGCCGAGGCACCTCCCAGAGGCGAAGAAATGGCGAATTTTGGAGTCAGGCGCCGAAACTTGCGGGCGGCAGCAATTTGGAGCTACCAGACCTTGCAGGTGGGCGTGTGCACCATGGGCTCGGTGGCCTTGCAGCCAAAGGCTTTCTGGAACTGCGGCATGTTGGAGACGACGCCGTTGATGCGGGCAAAGCCGGGAGAGTGCGGATCGGTGGCGGCGTGGACGCGGAGGTCTTCGGGGCGGTCGTTCTCGCAGGCCCACTGCGCCATCCCGATGAAGAAGCGCTGGTCAGGGGTGAAGCCGTCGATATCGTTGAGCGTTTTGCCTTGTTCCTGCGCCTGCCAGGCGATGTAGGCGAGCAGCGTGCCGCCGACATCGGCGACGTCCTCGCCACTCGTGAGTTTGGAGTTGATGTGGATGTCGTCGACGACGATGTAGCCGGCGTACTGATCGCGGATGCAGTTGATGCGGGTTTCGAAGCCCTTGGCGTCGGCCGGCGTCCACCAGTCGCGCAGATTGCCTTTGGAATCGAACTGGCGGCCTTCGTCGTCGAAGGCGTGGGTGAGCTCGTGGCCGATGGTGGCGCCGGTGTTGCCGTAGTTGGGAGCGTCGTCGAGTTTGGGGTCGTAGAGGGGCGGCTGCAGAACACCAGCGGGAAAGTTGATGTCGTTCATCTGCGGGTTGAAGTAGGCGTTGACGGTGGGCGGCGTCATGCCCCACTCGTTGAGGTCGACGGGTTTGCCGAGCTTGTGCCACTGGCGCGCGTCTTCGAATTTGTAGGCACGCATGGCATCGCCGAAGTAGTCGTCTGGCTTGACGTTGAGCGCGGTGTAGTCGCGCCAGTGTGCAGGGTAGCCGATCTTGTTGCGGATGGCGTGCAGCTTGCGCAGAGCTTCGGCTTTGGTCTCGGGGCTCATCCAGTCGAGGTTTTTAATCTCGTTACCCATCGCGGTTTCGATCTGCTCGGTCATGAGCTGGGTGCGGGCCTTCATGTCGGGCGAGAAGGTGCGGGCGACGAACTCCTGGCCGAGCGCTTCGCCGAGGTTGCGATCGACGGCGCGCACGCAGGTCTTCCAGCGCGGCGGCTCGACGCTGATGCCGCGAAGCGTCTTCGAGTAGAAGTCGAAGTTGGTCTGCTCGATGTTGTGCGCAAGGTAGGGAGCAGCGGAGGTGAGTAGATGGAAGCGCAGGTAGGCGCGCAGGGACTCGAGCGGTTCGGAGGCGAGCTCGGCCTGCACGGCCTTGATGAAGGCGGGTTGTGAGACGTTGAGCTTGGCGACATGGGGTGCGCCTTGCTCCGTGAAGTAGTTCGGCCAGTTGAAGGAGGGCGCGAGCTGGGTGAGCTCGGCGACGGTCATCATGTGGTAGATGTTGTGCGGATTGCGGCGCTCGACGCGGGTGAGCGAGGCTTGGGCGAGGGCCGTTTCGATGTGCAGGATGGCGTCGGCATCGGATTTCGCTTTGTCCGACGATTCGCCGGAGAGCACGAGCATCTGCTGCACGAAGGCGATGTACTGCTCGCGCAGCTTCACGCTGCGGGCGTCGGTCTTGAGGTAGTAGTCGCGGTCGGGAAGACCGAGACCACCGGCGCCGAGTCCAACGATCATCAGCGAAGAGTTAACCGCGTCCTGTTCTGTCCCTGAGCCGAAGAAGAAGCTGCCGGGTTCATTGTGATGCAGAGTCGTAAGCGCGGCGATCAGCGCTTCACGCGTCTTCAGCGCATCGATCTGCGCGAGCGCCGGCTGGATAGGCTTGATCCCGGCGGCGTCGATTGCGGACGTGTTCATGCACGCGCCGAAGTAGTCGCCGACCTTTTGCTGCACGGGTGTACGGTGGGCGGCTTTGGCGTCGGTCTGGAGGATGCCCCAGAGGAACTGCTGATTTTCATTGGCGAGCTTGCCGTAGACGCTCCACGCGGCCTGATCGGGAGGGATGGGATTGTTCTTCATCCAGCCGCCGCAGGAGTACTTGTAAAAATCGACGCAGGGATCGGCGGTGCGGTCCATGTCAGTGAGATCGAGCGAGGGGGAGTAGGGCATCCGCTGGAGCGGCTGAACCGAAGGCGCGGGCACGGCCTGTTGCGCGGGAGCGAATGTGGCAACAGAGAGAATGGCGGCCGCGAGGGCGGCGAGCGGCTTGGCGAGCATGAAAACTCCTGTGCGGCTCATGCTATATCGAACGAGGCTGCGTGCGCTTGACCGTCGATTGCCGGGGGAGCCGCAGCGGTGGCCTGTTTCGTGCTCTCAGTTTTGAGCTGTGAGCTTTGAGTAAAGACTGGATTATTGTGCTGCGAGTTGCGGCGGCGGATAGTACGGGAGCTTCTGCTGTTCCTCGGAGGCGCGCTTGACGGTGATGTCGTCGAAGAGCAGCGGAGGAACGATGATTGTCTCGGGCACGGGAGCGATGGTTTGCGCGACCCAGGGCTTGCTGCCGGCGGCCATGATGTCGGCGCGCAGGGCGCGCTGGTCGAGATCGTCGAAGTCTGCGCCGCGCACCAGTGTGCGCTTGCCGTCGGGCGAGATGCGGTAGAGGAGGCGCGGCATGAGCTCGCGGCCGCCAAGCGTGTCGACCTCGTAGACGGCGCGATTCTGCTCCTTGGCGAGCGAGAGCAGTTTGGCCTGCATCTGTTCGGGCGTGAGCGGATCGCTGCTTTTGACGATGATGACGCCAGCCTTTGAACGGGCGGCCTGGCCGGCGATGGCGCGGCCGTGGCCATTGGACGCGGGGAGGTCCTTCACCGGCTCGCGGTCGATGAGATAGTTCACCAGCTGGCCGTGATCGACGACGGTGATGGGCGCTACAGGAACGCCTTCGTCATCCACCGCATAGGAGCCGAGCAGGCCATGGCCGTCGAAGCTGTGCAGGGTCGGGTCGTCGATGACGGAGAGGAACGACGGCAGCACGGGGCTGCGGTAGCTGGACTGATAGGCGCCGCGTGTGCGCGCGGTGGTTCCCATGTCGGGGCGGTCGGCTTCCACGTTGGGAACGAAGAGGCGACTGATGACGTCAGTGGCGGCATCGGCGGTGAAGAGCACGGGGCCGTGGTAGTCCTCGGCGGCGACGACCGGGGCATGGCGCAGCTCGTTGTAGCTGATGAGGTCGTTGAGAGTGCGCTGGCGCAGCGCGGGCCAGCTTTCGAGCCCGGCGGCGGTGGTTGCGATGGTGCCGTTGTCGCGGCCGAGCTGCATGCCGTCGGGCGCCTGCCCGCCGACGCTGATCGAATCCTGATAGCCGGCGTAGCCGTGGCGCAGCATCGTGCCCTCGGTGTTGACGGTGTAACGGTTCACGACGACGGCGACGACGTTGGCGCTGGAGTACTGAACATCGTCCGCGAAAGAGCGGACCTCGGGTGCCGTGGCGAAGAGACCGCTGGCTTCGATGAGGCGATGCTTCCAGTCGGCGCGATCGATGTCCAAAGTGAGGACCGGCTCGATATGGGTGATGGGTTTCGCCGGCGAGAAGTCGTTGGCTGTGGGCGGTGTCTGATACTGCTTGAGCGCGGCCTGCTTGGCGGCGTAGGCGCGCAGCGCGTTCTTGTAGGCCTCGTCGGTTGCGCTCCACAGAGCGAAGCGCAGAGCGTCGGAGTCGTTATCGGAGGGAGCGAGTTCGAGGGTGCCTTCGCCGCGCGCGGAGCTGGAGTCGGAGGCGTAGTCGCCGACGCGGACCTCGACGCGCACGAAGCGCTGACGGCTCTCGGTCTCGCGCGTGAGGGCGCCGTAGTTGGCGACGGCCTCGTAGGTGTGCAGATCTTCGAGACGATACTGCATGAAGTACGGGCGCTGCATGCCGGGGAGCACGAGGAGCTGCTGCTCGCGCGTGAGCTCGGCCTTCATGGCGGCGAGGATGGGGTCCGGGGTCGCGTCTGCTTTGGCGTGTCGCGATTCAGTCGTGTGATTTTGTGCGTGCGCGGGGATGAGCAACGCCATGCTGAGCGCGAACCCACCCATCGCGCGAAAGGCACGCGCGATGAATGGGGCACCCGATGTGTTGGTAGTCCGAACGGAAAGCAGATCCTTCGCTGCGCTCAGGATGACAATTCGAAAAGATCGGCTCATCGACGCAATGACGCTGGTTTTAATTACGCTGAAAGGTGTGCGCATTAGCGGCCAACTTTCGGCGCGCCTGCGGCAGGCGGAGTGGAGAGGGGCGGCGGCGGCACCAGCGGCGGACGGGCGGTGCCCTGCGCCTGGCGCTGAGTTTCGATCTTGCTGACCAGCATGGCGGGCGCGACGGCGCTGACCGGGATGGTTCCGGACTCGGCGCCGCACTCGCCGTTGAAGATCTCCTGATGATCGTCCGTAGCGACGATGCTGCCCAGCGCGGCCAGCGGTGTGCCGACGATGCTGACGCCGCGCACGAGCTCATCGGGGCGGCCATCGACGTAGACGCGATAGACGACCAGCGGAATCACCTGAAAGGCTTGTGGCGAGCGGCGCGTGGTGACCGCGAAGCCGGAGCTGATGTCTTCAAAGTAGAGGCCGTAGGCTTTGCCCTGCTTCTTCGCTTCGTCCTTCAGCATCTCGCGGAGTTTGTCGTCACTCACGGTCTTGGTTGAGCTGACGATGAGATTGCCCTGGCGGCCGGTGGGCATCTTGCCGGTTTCGGCGCGGCCATGGCCGTTGGATTCGGCGAAGCTGGCGATAGGCTCGCGCGACATGAGGAAGTCTTTGAGCACGCCGTTATCGACGAGATCGACGCGCTGCGCGGGCTGGCCTTCATCGTCGACGAGATAGTGGCCGCTGAGGGCCTGGCCGTTGAACTGGGCGAGCGTGGGGTCGTCGACGACGGAGAGGAAAGTAGGCAGAATGGGTTTGTTGACGAGCTTGGTGAAGGTCTGGCCCTCTTCGTCTCCACGCTGGCGCTGTCCTTCAAGACGGTGGCCGAGGACCTCATGAAAGAAGACGGCGGCGGCCCGGCCGGAGAGAATAGCAGGGCCATCGTAGGGCTCGGTGATGGGCGCGGTGCGGAGGTCGTCGAGATTTTTGGCCATGGCCTCGGTTTTGGCGAGCACCGTGGCCTGGTCGGGAAGATTGCCGGCGGCGTCTGACTCGAATGTCTCGGCGCGGAAGAGGTCCATGCCGTCGACAGCGCGGGTGCGGGCGAGGACGATGAGGCGCGCGACCTGGTTGGGCGTGGCTACGCGCGAGCCTTCGCTGGAGACAAAGTAGTCGGTCTCGTGCGAGGCCTGCAGGACCGCCATGTCATAGAGGATGTTCTGATGGCTGCGGAAGACGGCGGTGATCGCACGCAGGCGATCCTCCCAGGCGGCGCGGTTGACTTCGAGCTCCGACGCGGCGGTGAGAACGTCGCTGACGGGCTTCTGCGCGGAGAAATCGGCGGAGGTGTCCTCTTCCTTGGCGCGCACCTGCTGCTCGGTTTTTACTTTCTCGAGCGCATCGAGCGCCTTGCCGTAGCCGCGATTGGTGGCGAACCAGAGCGTGCGCTCGATGGCGTCGCGGTCGTCGGTGAGCGGAAGAGGCATGGTGGTGAGGGCGCTGGTGCGATGGTCGCCGTGGGTGTTGTCGAGCGCGGGAGAGCCGAGGCGAATCTGCACGTCGGCTGTGCGGGCGTGCGACGAGGAAGAGTTGACCAGGGCGCCGTACTGCGCGGTGAGGACGACGCTCTCAGCGTCGGCGACGGAGTAGCTGAGGAAGTAGGGTTTGGGCTGGGCGGATGGAACGCTGGTAGCGGACGTAGCGCTGGTGTTTGTGGCGGATGGGGTGGCGGTCGAGCCTGACAAATCTGAGGAGCCTAGCGAGTTCATGGCGCGGTGCAACTCGGCCTGCATGGCGTCGAGCAGCACGGGATCGGCGGGCGCAGCGGCCGCGGGTGTAGCTGCGGCATCGTGCTTCGCGGCAGCGCGGGCGGAGGGCGGCATGGCCGCGGATGTTGCGGCGAGCAGGAAGGCAAGCGGCAACGCGGCGGCTGTCCGGCGATGCGATCCTGCGCTGTCGTGTGTGGTCAAGAGGGCTGGGGCTTTCAAGCGTGCGGAGGTCAACGGAAGGGCCGATCTGGAAGCGTGGTGGACTGTGTAGCGAGTTTACTCGACTGGTCAATAGCTGTGCCGCTCCACTTTTGGCGCAGATTGAGACTGTGACAAAGATGCTCTTGCGCGAACGGCGGCCGTGGGTCAGACTCGGAAGACCGTGGATTGCCAGCCGGAAGGAGACTCATGTCTTTGCGCCGCTTTGTTCTGCCGGTTTGCCTGATGATTCCGCTGCTATTGCTCGCCGGCTGCTCGCACGAGACGGACGCCGAACATGCGGCGAACGCCTATGCCGCGCAGGAGATAGCCGCGGCCGCGCCGCATGGGAATCTGCCGGATTATTCGCTGCCTCCGGACAAGCTGGCCAAGGCGCAACACCTGGCCAGCGTGCATGTGACGACGCATTTTGCCGATGAGGCGTGGGGGATCGTCCAGTTGCTGCTGCTGTTGTGGCTGGGAGCGATTGCGTGGTTTCGCGATGTGGCCGTGCGGTCCGGCCGCAACCGGTGGCTGCAGGGATATGTGTTTCTGCTGCTGTTTCTGGTGGCGAGCTTTCTGCTGGAGCTGCCGCTGGATCTGTACCTGCACCATCTTTCGCTGAAGTATGGGCTGTCGGTGCAGGGGTGGGGAAGCTGGTTCGGCGACCAGGCGAAGAGCTTTGGGCTGACGTGGATCATCGGCGGCCTGGTGATGATGCTGCTGTTCTGGGTGATCCGCAGGCTGCCCAAGCGGTGGTGGTTGCTGTTCTGGGCATTCACGATTCCGATGACGCTGTTCGGCGTCTTCGCCGGTCCGTATATTGAGCCGATCTTCAACCACTATGAGCCGTTGCAGAAGACGCATCCTGAGCTCGTCGCGCAGCTGGAGCAGGTAGCGGAGCGCGGACATATGAATATTCCGCCAGAGCGGATGTTTCTGATGAAGGCGTCAGCGAAGGTGACGACGCTGAATGCGGATGTCGAGGGCTTTGGGCACTCGAAGCGCGTGGTGGTGTGGGACACGTCAATCGCGAAGGCGACGCCGGGCGAGATCCTGTTCATCTTCGGGCATGAGAGCGGACACTACGTGCTGGGGCATATCAGGCGCGGGCTCTTCATCAGCTTTGTGGGCTTGTTTGTGCTGCTGTATCTCGGCTTCCGGTTTGTGCGCTGGGCGATTGCGCGGTTTGGCGGGAGCTGGCGGATTCCGTCACAGCAGGACTGGGGCGCGCTGGCGGTGCTGCTGCTGGCGTTCAGCATCTTCAGCGTCTTCCTGGAGCCGGTGACGTGTGCGCTCAGCCGCAGCCAGGAGCATGCGGCGGATGTCTACGGGCAAGAGGCGATTCATGGGATCGTTGCCGACCCGCGGGCAACGGCCAAGGGCGCGTTCGATGTGCTTGGAGAGACTGGACTCGCCGATCCGAATCCGAGTCCGTTCGTCGAGTTCTGGACCTACGACCATCCGGCAGTTGGCCGGCGCGCAGCCTTTGCAGCCGCGTATGACCCGTGGGTCGCGGGGTATATGCCGAAGTATTTTCAGAAGCAGTGAAGAGATGCAGTCGTTAGTAGTTAGTGGTTAGTGGTAGTGAAAAGCGAGTCTTCCCGGCTTTGATCCCACTAATCCACTAACTACTAATCACTAACCACTTGTATCTTCATTCTTATGGACTGCCTCTTCTGTAAGATTGCTTCCGGCGCGATTCCTGTTGAGCGGATTTATGAGGATGAGCGCGTGCTGGCGTTTCCGGATATCCATCCGCAGGCGCCTGTGCATGTGCTGGTGATTCCCAAGCAACACCTGGCTTCGCATGCCGAGGCTGCGGCGGCCGACACTGACCTGCTCGGACATCTGCTCTGGGCGGTGGGCGAGGTGGCTCGGACCAGGAAGCTGGAGCGCGGCTATCGGCTGGTGATCAATACGGGGCCGGACGGCGGGCAGACGGTCGATCATCTGCATCTTCACCTGCTGGGCGGGCGGGCTATGCACTGGCCTCCGGGATAGACGCTGCAGGGGAATTAACTACTGAGTAACACCTCAAGTACAGGTTGAGGAGGGGGTTAACTTCCGTGGTTCACCTGTTGCACGCATCGGCGGGAGGGGCTGCGGCGTCCAATGGAGAGTTGGATTTACGGTAGGGGAAGGTGAGCTATGGCAGAGATGCGAAGGGAGCCGGTTCCGGCTCCACTGCACGATATTGTGGCGCCGGAGAGTGGATGGGAGGCTGGGCAGGAGGAGACTGCGGTCTTTGCCGGAGGGTGCTTCTGGGGGGTGCAGTCGGTCTTTCAGCGGGTGAAGGGAGTGCTGCGCACGACGACCGGGTACAGTGGCGGATCGGCGCAAACCGCAGATTACAGGACAGTTTGTGGAGGGAACACGGGCCATGCGGAGGCTCTGGAGGTGGTCTATGACCCGGAAAAGGTCAGTTATGGGACGCTTTTGCGGATCTTCTTCTCCGTCGTGCATGATCCGACCCAACTGAACCGGCAGGGAGCGGATACGGGGACACAGTACCGGTCGGCGATCTTCTCTACGAACGACCAGCAGCGGGAGGCGGCCGAGGCCTATGTGAAGCAGCTCGACGCGGCGCATGTGTTTGATAAGCCAATCGTTACGCAGATTGCTCCGCTGGAGCACTTCTATGCGGGCGAGGGATATCACCAGGATTATGCGATCAAAAATCCGCACAATCCTTACATCCAGGTGTGCGATATTCCCAAGATTGCGGCGCTGGAGAAGCAGTTTCCAGCGCTATTTCAGGAGTACAGGGGATAGATTTCCCTCCATAGCCGTCCACGATCGTGGAGCGGGGGCCATCCGGGCGGGGCCGTTTCGCGTCTAATGCGCTGAATCGTCAATAGAATCAGTGGCTTTCGCTACTGAGTCCGAGCCGATCCGGAGCGAGGAAGACATGAGGCAAGCCAAACTGCGCCACAAAAACGTGGTGAAAGTTGTGGTCGCGGTGTGGATATTGGCTGGTTCGCTGTGGACGGTACGCGTGGTGGGAGCGCAGGCGGCAGCGGCGCAGCCGATCGTGCAGGGGCAGACGACACTGCAGGAGCTGGGAGGCAAGGGCAAGGAGGCGGCTGCCCAGTCGGGCCTGGGGCAGAAGGATGCGACTGGCAAGCAAACGCCGCCCAGCGGGAAGGACAAGACGTCGGCGACGAAGCCGGCCAGCGCGGGAGAGAAGTCGGCGAGCACGACGACGCTGCGGCTGGGGCCGCTCGACCCGTCGACACCGCCGGCAGATCTGCCGAAGGACCGGCCGGTGATCGGACTGGCGATGGGCGGAGGCGCGGCCATCGCGCTGAGCGAGATTGGGACATTGCAATGGCTGGAGGACCACCACATTCCGGTGGACGTGATTGCGGGCACCAGCATGGGGTCGATTCTGGCGGCGCTGTATTCGACAGGCAAGACGCCGGACGAGATGAAACACATCCTGGACCCGGAGGAGGTGAGCCGCGTCTTTCGGATCTCGTCCGCGTATGCGTCGAAGAGTTTCCGAAGACGCCAGGACTCGCAGGAGATTCCGAACGCGATTGGAATTGGCTTGAAGCATGGCGTCTCGCTGCGCAACAGCCTGCTGATCGACACGGGATTGAACGAGCTGTTGGATAAAGAATTTCTGCGCTACAACGACCAGACCGACTTCAACAATCTGCCGATTCCCTTTCGCTGCCAGGCCACGGATTTGAACGCGGGCAAGAGCGTGACATTTGCGCGCGGCTCGCTGCAGGATGCGGTGCGCGCGTCGGCGTCGCTGCCCGGCGTCTTCCAACCTTTTCAACTGAACGGGCATGAGTACGTTGACGGCGCGATTCTGGAGAACCTGCCGACGCCTGACGTGAAGGCGATGGGCGCGGACGTGATCATCGCCGTCAGCATGCCGCTGGGCGCGGTGGGCAAGGGCGATCTGGATTCGATCCTGGGCGTGTTGCAGCGGGCGTTTGCGGTGGGCATTGAGAACAACGAGGCTCGCGACCGCAAGCTGGCGAATGTGGTGATCGTGCCGGATGTGAGCGGATTTACGGCGGGCGACTACTCCAAGGCAACGGAGCTGGCGTCGCGCGGATATGAAGCCGCCGAGGCGCAAAAGGACGAGCTGATGAAGTATTCGCTGCCCGACGACCAGTGGGCAGCGTACCTGGCCAAGCGCACGGCGAAGGAGCGGCCGCCGGTGGGAACGGTGCTGGCGGTGAAGGTGAAGGCGCCGGACCACGGTGTTGAAGAGGTGGCGCGCCGCAAGTTCGAGCCGCTGGTGAATCAGCCGATCGACACCAAGAAGGTGGAGGGCCTGCTGGCCGACCTGCGCGCCGACGGACGCTACGACGCCGACTACACGGTGGGCTACGACTCGCAGAACTCCGACCGGCCGATCCTGCTGATCGATGTGGAAGACAAGAAGACGGGGCCACCGTTTCTTGCGGTCGGCTTCAACATTGCAGCGCAGACAGGCGGCGTGACGCGCGCTACGCTCGAAGGCATTCTGATCGATCAGGACTTCGGGGGCTATGGATCGGAGCTGCGCGGCAAGATCGACGTTGGATTCCTGACGCTGCTGGAGGGTGAGTACTATCGCAAGCTCACGGCTTCGGGATACTTCGTGGCGCCGCGCGCGAACCTGACGCGGCAGCCGTATTACATCTACTCCGGCGACACGCGGCTTTCAGAGAGGCAGTCGCAGTTTGGCGGCCTGGGCGTGGATGTGGGATGGAGCGACAGCCGGACGCAGGAGTTGCGCGCCGGATGGAACTTTGAAAATGTGCAATGGCATACGACGACCGGGTTCGACAGTCTGCCGGACTATGCGGGCAACTCGCAGACGGCGCGCGTGCGGTATGTCTTCGACAACCAGGACCGCGCGCTGATTCCGCGCTACGGCCTGCGCCTGACTACGGACCTGGGATATCTCTACGGCACAGCGGGAAGCCCGTCGGCGCCGCAGCTCTTCACGCAGATTGGATTCGCGCATTCGATCAACAAGAACAACATCATCCTGGGCGATATCGAAGGCGCGACGATGTTCAACCGCAACGTCGCGCAGCCGTTCCGGTATACGCTGGGCGGACCGCTGCGGCTGAGCGCAGAGGCGATCGATCAGCTTCGCGGAACGGACTACTTCCTCATTACGCCGGGTTACATGCACAGGATCGCCACGCTGCCGCAGCCGCTGGGGCAACGGATTTATGTCGGCGGAACGTTTGAGCTGGGGCAGATGCGGTCGCCGGATGGAGCGACGATTACGCGCGAGGATGTCTACCTGGGGCTGGTGGCGGAGACGCCGCTGGGCGTGATTACGCTGGCGCCTGCCTTTGGAAGCAATGGGCAGCATAAGCTGGTGTTTACGATTGGGAAGTTTTTTTGAGTGGTTAGTGGTTGCTCTTTAACACTCAAAGGAACCGCCAATTGTCCAGGCTACGATGCGGCGAATGCGATCGGGATACCACTCGTATGTCTCGGCAGACGCCAATCGGCAACTTAGGAGAATTGACACCTTCTGATATGTATATGCCGTGTTCTCAATTCGGAGTCGGAAGTTTGATTTCATCTATTACAAATACGGTGAACTTCTCCTTATGAGGCACGAGCTTGAAACCAAGCTGCTCTTGCAGTGCCGTGAACAGCGACGGTCCGTCGCTTGCAGTTGCCACTGCGTCTTCGTCTGCCTGCAAGTCCATTCTTGCCCATTGAAGGTCAATGTCGTACGAATCCGTCAACCCAGTTCTATCCACCACCGGTCTTCCCAGCATGCTTTGCAAAGCGTGTGCGAGGTCCTGTGTAGACCGTGCTCCGCCCGTTAAGGATTTTCGCGTGACGATCATGGTGCATATTGGCCTCTTTCCTGAGGTCAACACAGGACTGGAGCGTCCTGCAGCGGTATTGGATTGGTTTGCGGCGAGCAAGACTGCGCAATTCATGTCGGACTTGTGAAGCTGCGGCCCCATTCGTCCATCCTTCCGCGCGATCACCAGGTCATACGCCGAGAGTTCACGCTGCTCCTGGTGCAGCTTCAGATCGAATCGGTCGATCAGCAAATTTTGCAGCATAACGCGGATTTCAGGGTCAGGAGGGCGCCGTTCCCTGGGATAGGCGCCAACTATGTCGAAGGCCTTATCAAGCGTCCACGCTGGGGCACCGACGAGCTGGTGATCAAGCAAAGCATATGCATACAAAATCAGAAAGCGTACCGGAACATTTGTCGCAACGAACCGGTCTTCAGCCGAACTGGAGATATTCGACGCGGTGCTCTGTGACATGTTTTGCCTAACCACGGAGACTTCAA
>Ga0207933_1001447_pt1 | contig 17807 bp, 15 predicted proteins | sample NGESurdeep092012_4_FD_184488 | JGI IMG/M metagenome (GOLD analysis project Ga0207933, IMG submission 184488) | Arctic peat soil microbial communities from Barrow, Alaska - NGEE Surface sample F53-3 deep-092012 (SPAdes) | ecosystem: Environmental > Terrestrial > Soil > Wetlands > Peat ...
CCTTTTTAGATTTTAAATACGAAATAACTAAAAGCCGTTTCGTCTCCTGACTATCTTTTGAACCTCTCTTTTTTTGCATACACAAATATACAAAATAAAATCTTAGCATATCACTAAATTATGCTCCCATTAATATCTGCTTTATTCTATAAATTTAAAGTGAATTTACATGTCGTTTATAATGCAGATGAAAGTAAAATAATAATGCATTTTTTTCGTTACTAAAATAAAAATAAAGAAAGGAGTAGTTCAGTTTGTTATACCTTTTTATGGTATTTGAAGTTGAAATTCTTTTATAAAACCATTTTAAATGCGAAATCTGCAAACCTTACTGAAATGAATTATGTTGATTTTGTACTGACTCCGGTATATATCTTCCTTCTCTACTTTTTCTTTAAAATGCGAAGGAAAAAATATACAGATCCATTATTACAAAAATACCACCGGCAAGGTTTCTGGATAAAAATGTTCGCAAGCATTTTATTCATTTTATATTATTCCTATCTTACAGAAGGCGACTCTACAGCACTTTATCAGTTGGAGGGAAACAATCTCTATCATCTTATTTTAAATAATAGTGATAACTTAAAATATCTCTTTAAAAAGGGAAAAGACTTTGATCTTTCCCTGGTAAAAGCTCACGGGAATGAAGGTTACTTCAGAGAGGAAGCTAATTTTATGGTGATAAGGCTTGATGCTATCTTTTCGTTTATTTCATTCGGAAGCTATGCGGTTATCAATTTATTTTTTGCATCCCTGGCATTTTCGGGGCTATGGAAGTTGTATAGATTTTTTTATGAGCAATACCCGCACCTGCATAAGCAGTTTGCGATTTCTATTTTATATTTCCCAACGTTGGCCTTTTGGAGTGCCGGCTTGTTAAAAGACACGTTGTGTATCGCCGCCATTGGATGGCTTACCTACTCGGTGTATGGCTTACTTTATAAGAGAAGATCTTTAATAAAAAATTCAATTATCATTTTTGTATCAATATATTTTTTAGCCGTGCTTAAAGTATATATTTTACTTGCGTATCTCCCATTTTTTGTTTTATTTATTATTTTAAAAAGCATGCAGGGAGTCAAGTTTAGACTTTTAAGGTATGTTTTTGCACCCGGATTGATTGCTCTAAGTATTTTTGGTTTTACTCAAGTTTTAAATACTTATAATAATGAATTGGGCGCTTACGCTGTGGAAGACCTGACTTCCAGTATTACGCAACTTAATGAAGTGATGGAGCAGCGAACCGGCCGAGAGGATGCAGCTTCTAATTTTAGTCTGGGCGCTACATTTGACGGAACTTTCAGCGGATTAATAAAAATAGCACCTATAGCAGTCGCTACTACGTTTTTCAGGCCATTTATTTGGGAAGCATACAAAATATCGCAATTGATGGCGGCGATGGAAAGTCTTGTCCTGATGTTTTTTACAATCTACATATTATTTAAAAGTGGTCTGTTCACATTTTTCAAATTGATTATTGCAGATCCTTTGATTATGTATTGTTTTTTCTTTGCGGTGGTCTTTGGCCTATTCGTAGGCGCCAGCACGTTGAACTTTGGCACACTTGTTCGTTACAAAATTCCATGTCTTCCATTCTATTCTATTTCACTATTTCTTATTTATGAAAAAGCGAAAGTGAAGAAATCCAAAAGGGCATTGAAAATAGCTTCTAAGATTCACGTTCCAATAATCCAATTACAATCGGCGATTGGATAAATGATTTTTAATTCACTATTGTCTTCCATTCACAAATAATAAAGTTATTTTGCAATAATTAAATTAATCAAAGACAAAAAATGTGTGGTATTGCGGGGGCGATAAATACGGATTTCTCCTATGAAACTGTGATTCAAACCATGGGACATCGCGGCCCTGATGAGCAAAACAGCTACCGAAATAAAAATGTAGACCTTTTTCATCTACGATTGTCCATACTTGATATAGCTTGTGGTAAACAACCGATGCAACTTGGTGAAAAATACACCATCATTTTCAACGGAGAAATTTATAATCACCAGGAGTTAAGAAATCAATTTAATCTTTCGGGAAGCACTTCGTCTGATACAGAAACTTTACTTCTACTATACGATCGCTTCGGAACCAGGCTTCTTCAATACCTTGACGGGATGTTTGCTTTCGTAATTCACGACAGGACAAAAGATCAACTTTTTATTGCGAGGGATCGGGCGGGTGAAAAGCCTCTTTATTACTTTTTTGATACAAAAAAATTTGTTTTTGCCAGCGAATTAAATTGCTTAAAAAGCATGGTAAAACTGGAAATTCAAAAATCAAATTTTTATCAATACCTGCGGCTCGGTTCCTTTTACAGGCAATTTACACCTTACGAAAATGTTGCAGAATTAAGGGCAGGAAGTTTTTTGACTGTTGATTGTAATTCACTTTCCACTAAAGAAACAAGATGGTGGGATATCAATAATTATTATCAAGAACAAAATACCGATTCATTTGAAGAAAGTTTGCAAAAAACGGACGGCTTCCTTCACCAATCTGTGAAACGAAGATTAGAATCAAGCGACCTGGAAGTGGGAAGTTTTTTAAGCGGCGGTATAGATAGTGGATTGGTAACAGCCATTGCCAGCGAATATAATAAGAACCTAAAAACCTTTACAGTTTCTTTCGACGGGGAATATGATGAAGCGCCACTAGCCAAATTAGTGGCTGAAAAATACCATACGAAACATACTGAGATAAGAATATCGTTTGATAATCTGAAGAATGACCTGGAAAATATTCTATGCAATTATGGCGAACCGTTTTTTGATAGTTCAGCTATTCCCAGTTATTATGTAAGCCGGGAAGCAAAAAAATATGTTACGGTGATTCTTACCGGAGACGGCGCTGACGAGCTTTTTGGAGGGTACAGGCGATATGTACCTTTCGCAAAATATGATTTCTTTAAAAGGAATTTTTTGGTAAAAAAGAGTGCTTCGATTATTAAAAATGCCCTTCCGCCTTCTAATAATAAAAAATCATCTTACAATTATTTATACAGGCTTGCATCGTTGGCTTCCAGTTCAGACCTGGAGATATATCTTTCGGCCGGCGTAGATATTTTCGAAAATTTTGATTCATTTTTTATTGATCCGGGCTTTGATTATCTTGAAGCAGTGAGAGGCGATTTCGATAAAATTGCCAACAGTAATTTGTCGGGGTTAAAAAAAATTATGAATCTCGATTTTGACACTAATTTGTTCGACGACTTGTTGGTAAAGATGGATATTGCTACAATGGCAAATTCCCAGGAAGGTAGAAGCCCTTTTCTTTCAAAAGAAATCTTGGAGTATGTGCCTTCGTTTCAGGATGGTTACAAGATAAAAGGGAGCCAAACCAAATACTTGTTGAGGCAACTTGCAGTGAAATATCTTCCAGAGTCCTTAATAAATCAACCCAAAAGAGGATTTGAAATTCCTTTAAAAAAATGGGTTGAAGACGAACTCAAGGAGCCGATTTTTGATTATCTTTCATCTAATAATAATTTTTATTCGAATTTCGTTCAAACACGATTTGTAAAAGGCCTTCTAACGAAAAAAATCAAAATTGCTGATGAGAAGCGAGCGAAAATCTTATGGACACTTTTATCATTGGAGATTTGGCATAAAAAAGTGTACCAATGAATAATGCACGATCCAATAAGAAAAAGATAGCGGTTATTGAAAACGGCTTATTTTCCACCTATACGATGCGAGACGGCCTTATGCAATTTCTATTGAAAGAGGGCTATGAAGTCACAATTCTTACGCACACCAATAGTTTTGTTTCGCAAGTGGAAAAAAGCGGACTAAAGGTGATTAACATAGGGTCAGGCAACGTAAATCCTATAAAGGTTTTTAAATATATTTTTAATTTATACCACGCATTAAAACAGGTACAACCGGATGTGTGTCTTACTTTCAGTATTCGGCCGGCAATTTGGGGAAATTATATAACACGGTACTTAAAAATTCCCACGATTACGAATATCACAGGCGTAGGCCCCCTTTTTACAAGTAAAAATCTGGCTTATAAAGTGGCGCGTTCGATATATCGGTCTGCGTTAACCAGAACTAGAAAGGTGTTTTTTCAAAACTTCGACGATATGGATTTATTTATTGAAAAAAACTTTGTGAGAAAAGAGATCGCCGAAAGAATTCCCGGTTCTGGAATAGATTATCAAAAATTCAGTCCCATTAATTCAAATGAAATAGCCCATGATCATTTTATCTTTTTATTCATCGGCAGGCTGATAAAGGACAAAGGAATATTCGAATTTGTAGAAGCCGCAAGAATTATCAGGAAGAAATATCCCCATGTATTATTTAACGTAATCGGCCCATTTTGGAGTCAAAATTTAAAATCAAATACTATTACGAAATTAGATCTTCAAAACTGGATTACTGAAAGAATCATAGATTACCAGGGAGAAAAAAAAGACGTTAGGGAATTTATCGCCGGTGCCGATTGTGTAGTTCTTCCTTCGTATCGCGAAGGAACGTCTAATATTTTGCTCGAGGCGGCAAGCATGGAACGGCCGATAATTACAACGAATGCCACTGGATGCAAAGAAATAGTAGAAGATGGGGCAACCGGATTTTTATGCGAAGTAAAAGATGGCGTTGACCTAGCGAATAAAATGGAAAAAATGCTTTTGTTGCCACGGGCACAGCAGGAAGTCATGGGCAAGAATGCCCGACAAAAAATGATAAAGGAATTTGACAAACAGATAGTTCTCAAGGCATATTTAAAAGCGATAACGGATATTACAAAAGAAAATAAAAACAAATTTGATGACTATGGAAATTCTTGGAATTGAAGTTAAACTATTCGGTTTCAAATTAGTCTTACAAAGAACGATAAGTTGGTTGCAGAAGTAAATATTATGAACCCAATCCTGAACGACCAGGAGCTTTTAGCTCTTTTTAAAGACCCTGCAACCAAAGAGCAGGCGTTTACAGGTATATTGAAAAAATACCAGGAAAAATTGTATTGGCATATAAGAAGAATGGTGATAAGCCATGATGATACCGATGATATTTTGCAGAATATGTTTATTAAAGTATGGAAAAGTTTAGATAATTTTCGGGAAGACAGCCAACTGTATACGTGGCTATACCGCATTGCCACCAATGAATCGCTTACCTTTTTAAATCAACAGAAAAAAAGAGGTACGGTTTCACTGAGTGACGACGAGAACGGATTAAGCAATAAGCTTAGGAGCGATACCCAGTTTGATGCCAATAAGCTTGAATGGAAACTTCAATTGGGAATCCAATCTCTGCCTGAAAAGCAAAAACTGGTGTTTAATCTCAGGTACTATGACGAAATGCCTTATGAAGAAATGAGTCGTGTGTTGGATACCAGCGAGGGAGCACTAAAAGCGAGTTACCATCATGCGGCTAAAAAAATTGAGGAATTTATATTGAATCATTAAACTAAACAAACGATAAGAAGTCTGAGTAATCGCGATGGAAAGCAAATCAGAAATATTAAACAAATTAAAAACGATTAGTCCTTTACTGGCTTCAATAGATAAGAAGAATGTTTTTAAAACTCCAGATGGCTATTTTGAGATTCTTGATAAAAGAATCACTGCTAATGTTTTGCTTAATGACCTTAAAACATCCCGCACTCAGGAAGTTCCGGAAGGATACTTTGAATTATTGACTTCAAAAATTATTTCAAAAATTAAAAACATGGATTCAGGAGAGGAAATTCAGGATATTTCTCCTGTTTTATTTTCCTTAAGAGATAAAGGTACATTTGCAGTTCCGCCCGGTTATTTTGAAAATCTCAGTAGCAGTGTCTTCAAAAAAATAGACAACGGGAAAGCAAAAGTTATTTCTATCCACGGCTCTAAAAAATGGTGGAGATATGCGGCAGCGGCAGCAGTGGCATTTCTTGTCATAATAGGTTCTTTGGAGTTTTTCAATAATAAGAAGGCAACCGACGATAACACAAAAATGGCATCGGTTTCAGCTAATTTGCCAGATTACATAAAATTGTCCTTTCAATACGAAACCCCGGAGCAATTTGAAAATGGGATAGCTTCTTTAAATGATACTGATATTATCGCTTACCTGGAGCAGCATGGTAATGTGTTGGATGATGAGCAAATTAATAATGGCATAGACGTCGATGAACTGCCTGATGCAGTAGATTATTTGCTTAATGATAATACGCTGAATGATTTTTTGAAAATGACGAACGCGCAGGCGAAAAAAGAGTAATGATGAAGAAATTTCTACTTATATTAATGGTGGTGTCTGGAAGTATTTCATTTGCCAATGCCCAGTCGGGAAATGGCCAGCGACAGGAAAAATTACAGGCCCTGAAAATAGCATACATTACTCAAAGATTAAAACTGACACCTGCGGAGGCAGAAAAATTCTGGCCGGTTTATAATCGATACAATGATGAAATTAGAACTTTACGGATTAATAATAAAAATGGTGATGTTCTTGATAACGAGCAAAAACTTTTAGACATCAGGAAGAAATACAAAACTCAATTCGAAAATATTTTGGGACCCCAGCGAATGAATAATCTCTATAATGCCGAAAGGGACTTCCGGAATTTACTGATAAAGCGTCTTAAGGAACAAAAGCAGCAAAACAATAAATAACGGACGACAGAAAATTTAGCAAAAAATAAGACTCGTTTCGATATAGCTTTGATTTTACGAAATAACTGTTTTGCTGTATTATAGTAAATCAACAAATAGTCTCAATTCTTATTTTGATCAACATCAGTCGGACTTAGAAAGATTAGTTCTGTGATTTTAAAAAGGCCACGATATTATTCATATCTTCTTTCGTTAGAATTCCGCCATAAGCGGGCATATTTTTTCCTCCGTTTACAATTCGCACTTTTAATTCCTGGATCGATAAACGATTGCCGATAGTGGTGAGATCAGGGCCGTCTATGCCGCCGTAGTTGTTGATCTTATGGCAGTAGTTGCAGCCTTTTGAATAAAACAAATGCACCCCTTGAATGATGGTGGAATCCGGATTGGCGGATTTAATGGCGGTTAATGGTAATGGCTTTGTATTAAAATGCGGCGACCAAGGTGCTTTCAAACCGATCACCAACAAACTGATCACAAATACAGTAACACAAATAACTCCATAAACTGCCCAAGGCCTTTTTAAAGGGCTTCTTTCTCCTTTGTTGGAAATAAACGGAATTGAAAATAAAATAACAACAGTGAGAATAGGACCAAGTAACATCGATATGGATTCGATATTATGAGGCATCAACGCAAATAATGCAAAGAACGGAACCATGTACCAGTCAGGCTTTGGCGTTGTAGTCAATACAGAAGGGTCTGGCTTTCCTGATAGCGCCGGAGGTCCAAAAATGACCGCAAGGCAAATGATACAAATGATCACGATTGAACTGAACATCACATCCCTCCAAGCAGCATTTGGCCAAAAAGGAACACCTTTTTCTTTCAACAAATTTTTATACCAGGCACGATATTTTTTCGGTTCCACCAATCTTCCGGCTTTTGGCGGTTCTGAAATTCCATTTTGGATAACGAGATACAAATGAATTCCTATAAATATAAAAATCATGGCAGGCACCATAAAAACATGGTACGAATAAAACCGGCTGAGACTTTGCCCACCGATTGTGTCGCCGCCCAATAGTAATCTCGCAAGGTATTTTCCAATAATAGGCGTTCTTCCTAATTGTTCTGCGGCTACTACCGAAGACCAAACACCATTAGAATCCCAACGCAACAACTGGCCTGTAAATCCCATGAAAATGGTACATAATAAAAGAATCACTCCACTGATCCAATTCATTTCCCTGGGAAATTTATACGATGCGGTAATGTAAACTCTCATCATGTGAATGCCTACCAGGATGATCATTGCAGAAGCGCCAAAGTAATGAATACCTCTAAGTACATTTCCAAATTTTGCCTTATCTGTAATAAATACAAGGGATTGATAGGCGTCTTTGGAAGAGGGCTGATATAATAGAGATAAAGCAACCCCTGTAATTACCTGTAATATGAAACAAAATAATACAGCGCTTCCGAAAACGTAAGCCCACGTTGCTTTTGGTGGCACCGGATGTTTCATGATCGGAACAATGTTCTCAGTAATGCCCGTCCTGTCATCAATCCAATTCCATATTTTTTTTAAATATTTTTTCATGCGTTTTTGGATGCGTTGATGCTGGTAATAGGTAACGGTGCTGTTTTAAGCTGTACCTCGTTATTATATACTCTCACTTCATATCTTGTTAACGGTTTGGGTGGCGGCCCTGCGGCCACGTTTCCATTTTCATAATAAACACCGCCATGACAGGGACACATAAATAAATGGGCATCTTTTTCCCATCTTACCGGGCAACCCAAATGGGTGCAATTAGCGGCAAAAGCAATAAAATCATTTTGATCAGTTCTCCTCAACCACGCGGCAGATTTTGCAGTTACTCCTGCATAAGGTTTCGGATCTGCGTTTATAAAGGTTACCAAATTCGTGGTACCCGTTTGAAAGTCAGCCAATTTCCCTACTGTTCGCCATTGTTGATTTTGTTTTTCCAGCAAAGGTGCTATCAGAGCGCTGACAATCGGGATAGCCGCAGCCATCGCGCCAATACCGGCCAGGCCCAGACTGACTTTAAGAAAAAAATCCCTCCTGGTTATTTCGTCTTTTTGTGATTCTTCATTCATGACGTAAAATATTTATCCATCCAGTGAGCGCTATTACTAAGATAATAAAACCAGCCAGGGAAATCAACCAGGTAGTCAATAACCCCCATCCTAAAAATGCTAATCCCATCGCCATAAAAAATGGCCAGTAGGTTGGCTCCGGCAATACTTCCGGTTTTGCTTTTACTTTTTCTATTTGTGAGTTCATATAATTGTTTTCTTTTTTATTTTCAGTTAATGTACTATTATTTTCAACTTCTTTAGGATGATTGATACCTGCTTTTAAACCAGGACTGCTTCCGTTAATAGATCCCATAAAAGCATTTATGAAAGTATTCTTGAGCTGATAACCCAATTTTCTTTTTGACAAATAGCCTGCTCCAAACGCAAGCGCTTCTTTAAATAAAGAATATTTTGACGAAGACGATTTCTTTAGATTTTGGAGCGTATGATCCAGGGCAGCTATGGGATTTAAATTTTCCAACAAATGATGCGCCCGATCTTTAAAATCATCTTCCATGACCTCCCTTTTTCTTTCAAGATTTTCGATGGCAGTTGAAAGATCTTTAGTAGCGGAAATTTTTTTGAGCTTTTTTTTTGCTATTTCGTCGTCATCCATTTCTTAAAATTTTATTTAATTGGTTACGCCTCACCTATCAGTTATTGATAACAGCGTTATTGGGTACCTCGTACAATTCTTTTCTATCATACCAATTTATTAAAATAGCCATTGAAGCCGTTAAATAGATCAGGCAACAAGGAACCCACATGATCAATCCCGCCGCTTGCTGGTCTATACCGGCAGATATTTTCCATTGATTTCTGATTAAATGCAAATAGCCATACGTGTCGCCGATATCGACATAATGAGAATAGATTCCCAACGGAGCAAATGTGATCATCAAACCGAGTATGGTACAAAAGATACATGCTGTGGAAAGATAGAGCACTGCTGATAAAGGCGGAATGCGATACTCATGATAAGGATTGATGACCGGCCAGCAAAAAATTATTCCGCCAACCAGTAAACTCAGCCATTGCAAATACATTAAACCCATTCCATGGCCAGAGGTAACTTCATTAAAAATGAAGGGAACGTGCCAGAACCACATAATACCCACGCCAGTAAACCAACATAAAGCGAAGATTCTTATTTTGTTCGTGGAAAGAGCAAGAAGATATTTTTTCAATCTGTTTTCTTTCGGAATGCCTGCTACCAACAATGGCGCTGCTATCAACAACAATAATACATGCGAAACCATGTGTGCGCTGAATAAATAGTGTTCGGCCAGAAAATGCAAAGGTGAAGCGACACAAACAATAATTAGAAGAATTCCCCCCAAAAAATACAGCGACTGTTTTCTTAATTTAAAATGAATGGCATACAAATAAATAATACAAAGCACCGAAAGAAATAAAATTACGATCGGATCAAAATGCCAATAAGAAAATATAGAACGCATAATGCTAAGTTTTAAATATTCGTAAAATGTGGCAGCACATATACCACCGTAAAAACAACGATCCACACTACATCTACAAAGTGCCAGTAGTAGCCCACAGAGGTTATTACGTTGGATCCTGGTTTATTAAAATCTCCCAGGAATGTTAACAAAAGAATGATGGATAAAATCACTAATCCCACAAAAACGTGGAATCCATGAAAACCTGTCAGCGTATAAAAGCTGGTGCCGAAAACACCGCTACCCAACGTAACATGGTCATTTACTAACCTCCAGTATTCCCTTCCCTGTCCAATGAGAAATATAACTCCCAATAAAATAGTTATTATCAACCAAATTTTCAGGTTCTTAATTTTTCCATTTTTATAATTCTTGTCAGCCATCCAAAAAGTAAAACTGCTAGCAATTAATACAACGGTGAATATTCCGGTCTTTTCTATGTCAAGCGCATGTAACTGGTGTGGCTCAAAACCTGATGTGAAAGCCATATAGACAAATGACATGATAAGGCAAACGAAAAACATGCCTTCCGTTCCCACTACCAATTTCATCATTGTTTTGTTCATACAATTTTTTATTACACGTTTTTTTAATTACACGAATTGAAACGGATTATACGAATTTTCCCTCATGCCTTATTATTTCAATTGGATATTGAATATCGAAAATTGAACATTGAATAATTTCTTTTCATATTCCCTATTACTCATTCCTTATCCTTCAAATCCCACAGCGGATATCTACTATTCACTACCGGCACTTCATCAAAATTCTTTAATGAAGGGGGAGAACTCGCAGCCCATTCCAGCGTAGAAGCCTCCCAGGGATCATCGCCCGCTTTCTTGCCGCTTTTTCGGCTTTTCACTATTATATATCCCAGGTACAAAACCGACAGGCCCATTATGAAAGCGCTAATTGTAGAAATCATATTTAGCGTGCCATACCACGGAAGATCAGGATAAGTAAAAACTCTTCTTGGCATTCCAATCATCCCTAAGGCATGCTGCACAAGGAAAGTGCCGTTAAACCCAATCACAAACAACCAGAAAAACACCTTACCCATTTTCTCATCCAAGAATTTTCCGGTCATTTTTGGGAACCAATAGAACAAACCGGCAAGAACTCCGAAGATGGTGCCGCCGATAAACACATAATGCAAATGTGCCACTACAAAATAAGTGTCGGTGAGTTGCCAGTCTATCGGCACAATGGCAAATGCAATACCTGAAAGGCCACCAATCGTGAATTCAATTAGAAACGCGACAGCAAACATCATCGAGACAGTAAATCTTATTTTACCCCCATACATCGTCGCGATCCAGGCAAAGACTTTTACACCGGTCGGGATGCCTATCAACATACTGGCTGCCGAAAAAAATGCGTCAGCGGTATTTCCCATGCCAACCGCAAACATATGGTGTGCCCACACTCCGAACGCAAGCAAAGCGATGGCAACAGAAGAAGCTGCAACAAATGAAGCCCCAAAAATCGGCTTACGTGAAAATGTAGGAATCACTTCCGAGATAATTCCGAATGGAGGAAGGATTACAATATACACTTCTGGGTGCCCGAAGATCCAGAATAAATGTTGCCACAACAATGCAGAACCACCAGAAGCGGTATCAAAAAAGTGTGCACCGAATTGCCTGTCCAATAAAAGCATGGACAGCGCCGCATTGAGCGCGGGAAAGGCGGCCAGCAATAAAAATGAATTTACAAAAACCATCCACACAAACATGGGTACTTTGTTCAGCCCCATGCCTTTCACACGGTAGTGGAGCACGGTAACGACAAGGTTTATAGAAGTGGTAACGCTGCCAATTCCGGCAAGCAGTAATCCCATGCAGTAATAATCCACTCCCGAATTAATAGAGTAATTTTTTTCGCTGAGCGGTACATAATTAAACCATCCCGCATCTGGTGCACCACCCGCCAGGAAGCTGAAATACAGCAACATGCCTCCCAGCAACGTCATCCAAAAACTAAAAGCATTTAATCGGGGGAAAGCCATTTCATTAGCGCCTATCATCAAAGGCGTAAAATAAATAGCAAATCCAAACACAGCCGGCATCGCTACAAAAAAAACCATCGTAGTTCCGTGCATCGTGAAAAATTGATTATAGGTTTCAGGACCTAAGAAGTGATTTAGCGGTTCCGCTAATTGAATCCGCATGAGCAGCACTTCTACCCCACCAATGATCAGAAATAACAGCGCCATCAACAGGTACATAATTCCAATCATCTTATGATCGACGGTAGATATCCATTGCAGCAAACCCTGGTCGCCAGTGACACTTACACTTGGAAAGGCTTTGGATGGTTCCGGAATGTAAATTGGTTCACTCATTTTTTTGACATTGTTTTTATTTTAATTCTTCCAAATAATGTACAATCGCATTTACTGAATCCTTATCCATATTGAAATCCGGCATGTGCGCCCCAGGTTTTATTTGCTGAGGATGGCTAATCCATTTAAATAAATTGGTTTCATTATTTTCCATCAATCCTGTTAATAGCGTTTGCCTGCTTGCCAGGTGAGTAAGGTCAGGGCCTACATTCGAAGTGGCAGCAGTTCCTGCGATACGATGACAACTTCCGCATGACTTTGATTGAATTAATTCAGCGCCTTTCATTGCTAATTCGTCCGAGGGCTGTACCGCAGCTGTCGCGTTTGCTGCGAGCCATTTATTAAAATCACTTTCGCTTTGTGCAATTACATTTATCCGCATCCAGGCATGTTGTGCACCGCAAAACTCACTGCAGGCGCCGATATATTTACCAGGTTTATTAATGTTAAGCCATAAGTAATTGGGATCATTAGGAACCAGGTCCATTTTATTTCCTAACTGAGGCACCCACCAGTCGTGTATCACATCTGCTGAGCGCATTTCCATCAATAATTGTTTGCCCACCGGCAAATGCACTTCGTTGGCCGCAACTACATTAGCGCCCGGATAATCCACTTCCCACCACCACTGGTGGCCGATGATCACGATATCCGGTTGCCTGTTTTTGGGAATAGAAGGAGACACTGCGTTCATCGTAGCCAGAGTTTGATAAAAGAAAAACGCAAGCAATAAAACAGGACCTCCAATCATTGCAGCCTCAAGCTTATTATTGTGGGCCGTTTGCACCGGCTCATCCGTATCCCCTTTTTTTTGCCTGAATTTGATACAGATATACACGATCAGAAAAATTACCAGCAGCAGCATACCGGCAGCTGCAACGTTGAAATAATTGAACAGCCTATTGATTCTGTCCGCTTGCTGCGATGCAGGATTTTCAATCGATTGTAAAAAAATGGGATTCAGAAAATATAGATGTAACGCAAACATTCACTAACCGGATTTTTTATTAAAAATTTCTAACAGTAACTCTTATTAAACAGTCGAATATTAAACAGTCGAAAACCTATGGGAATCCGTCGATTCGAGGATTCTTAAAGAAGAATGGTAAGAACAGGTCATTATTTAAAATATTGATTCTATTAAATTTAGATTCCTGCCGGATCTTAATCGGGCGTATTTTTTTACACAAAAAGAATTGGTATGCGAATAAAAAAATACCGCGTGTCATTAAATGGTTTCGATTTTTTTGACGATCAGGATTTAAATGCGGCATCAAACATTGTGCCTATTGATAATTTTAACAAAATAGAAACCAGGAATATTCCTTCGTTTACTGGTAACCGTTATATAAGTATTCTAGGTTTCAAATAGTTCTGCTCGTCTTAATATAGTGCGCCTTACTAGTTTGTCTTTTAGTCCAAAAGAGCGTCTTGTGGTCATGTTAACAGAAGATATAATTATACGAATTCTAACGTGCAGCCCTATAAAATCGGTGATAGCATAAATTGGTAAAAAAAATACAGACATGCAATTATTAAATTGAAGAAAATTTTCCCCGATAAAATAAATCGGGAAAAATTGTCACTTCATAAAATTCAAAAAACATCCGGACGTCTTTATTATACTTTTTCAAGTTTATCACGACCCATCATTTTCGGGAAGTTGGGCATTTCTTTTTTACTGTTCGCTATGACATCTCCGGCTTTTACGAGATCTGCTCCTTTTTCACCAATCATGAGCACCGCAGCATTGATATTACCTGATGTAAGAGTCGGCATCACCGATGCATCTATCACTCTAAGTTTCTTCAAACCATGTACCCGCAACTGGGAATCCACTACAGACATGTCATCGTTACCCATGCGCGCAGTGCCCGCAAAATGGTGGGCTATAAAAGCATTTTTACGAATGTAATCGAGCAACCCCTCATCGGTGTTAACGTCAGGGCCCGGTGCTACTTCTTTGATATTGAATTTACCCATCATCGCATCACCAACCCGTTTAACAATTTTCAATCCTTCCATCATCGTATGAATATCCTCTTCCGCAGTTAAATGATTGAATAAACATGACGGGCTGTCTTTCGGGTTCGTTGAAGTGATTTGAACACGCCCACGACTAACAGGACGCCCCTGGTACATACTCAAATGGAACCCGGAACCCTTTGCAAGGTTCCATACTTTCTTGCCTTGCAGGAAAGGAAGTAAGTGCAGTTGTATATCTGGAGCTATCAATCCTTCTTTTGTGTATAGAAATGCTCCGGCCATTGCCGCACCAACCTTTAACGGGCTTTCCTTTTTTCCAAGGTAATATTTGATTCCTGACCATGCCTGGGAGAATACGTTACCGACTTGCTTATTGAAGGTGTACTTGCTTGAGGTCGTGTATTTACGGGATACCTGTGGATGATTCATCAGGTTTTCGCCTACCCCTTTTAAATCAAGCAACACCTCAATACCGTACTTTTTTAATAAGTCTGCCGGGCCTACTCCTGATAGTTGAAGTAATTGTGGCGTCATTAATGTACCCGCACTTAAAATGATTTCACGATTGGCTTTTACACGATGAAGCTTTCCATCTTGCTCATAAATAATTGCATCCGCTGACTTTCCCTCAAATTCAATTTTCGTAGCAAACGCTTTAGAGATAATCGTTAAATTAGGGCGATCACGATTCGGTTTAATGTAGCAGGCAGAGGTAGAGGAACGGTGCCCTTTCCATGTCGTCAGATCCCAGTATCCGGCGCCCGGAAGAGTAGGTCCGTTAAAGTCATTATTCCGCGGAACGCCAAGGCTTTCCACGACTGCATTGATGAATTCATCGGCCAACGGATTTTTCCACTGAGCTAATTCAACTCCGATTGGGCCCTTCCAACCGTGATATTTGGTTTCTCCCCTGTGATCGTGCTCATACTTTTTAAAGTAAGGCAATACATCTTCGTATCCCCAACCTTCTGCACCCATCTTTTCCCAGGTATTATAATCGGTTGGCGAACAACGCACATGCACCAGCCCGTTGATTGAACTTGAACCGCCCATTATTTTTCCATGGAGCAGAGGAAATTTTCTGTTATCGAGCCCTGGCTCAGGTTCTGAATATTGTTTCCACCACATATACTTATGTATGAAAATAATCTTCGCAAAACCGAGGGGTATTTTAGACCAGTAACTATTATTTCTGGGTCCGGCTTCGAGAAGCAGCACTTTAACATTGGGATCCTCAGACAGGCGAGTCGCAACAATTGCGCCTGCTGACCCTGCACCCACGACTATATAATCATAGCTTTTTGGATCTGATTCAATTCGTGAATATTTCATTGTGTTCATTTGATTTAATTTAAAGTTTTAAAGTGACAGTAGTCAGGTTCTCAAGAAGGTTGATGGGAGTCGGCTAAAATCAGCTTTTTAATTATTATGTTTCAACTGATGTCTTTCTTAACAGACCATCAGGAATATGATTTGGTCTACATTTTTCAAAACAAGTACGATTGACCATACTTCTTCATTTTACCGATGACGATTTTCAATGCGACATCAAACATTGTGCCTATTGGAAATTTTAAAAAAAACAGAAATAGGGATTATTTGTTCGTTTACTGATCACCGTTAGTTAGATATTCAAATCTGTAAATAGGCTCGCTTAGTTCTTTACGAGAGACCTGTACGTACGTTTTTTAGGTCAAAAGAGCCGTCCTTGTTATTATACCAGGTAAAATAATTCTATCGCACGGCTCCATAAAAAATAGTTAATAACATAAATTAGCCGAATAGAAAAACACAAACATGCATTTGCGAAATCGAAGAAAAAATTTCCCGCTAAAACAAATTGTACAAAAACTTTCGCCTTCACTTAGTTGAAAAAACCAAGCAGGAAAGGATTTGTGTTACTTCTAATATAGGCTCCTCTTTTTTAACAACTGCTTTTTTTATAGGCACGCTCTTTGATTGGCAACGCATCAGAGAGACCCTCTGCATCTTGATGTAATCACCTATGATGACTTAGGATTTCCTAATTTTTCTCATCTATTAATAAAATTTTATGGCAAAGCAAGTAAGTGATTTCTTAATTGAAAGATTATTAGAATGGAATATTACGCGCATTTTTGGTTTTCCCGGCGATGGTATCAATGGCATCTTGGGCGCTCTTGATCGCGCCAAGGATAAGATGGATTTTATCCAGGTAAGACACGAAGAAGATGCAGCCTTTATGGCTTGTGCGCATTCAAAGTTTACGGGAGAAGTAGGCGTGTGTATGGCCACCTCCGGCCCTGGTGCTATTCACCTGTTAAATGGATTGTATGATGCAAAAATGGATCATCAATCGGTGGTTGCGATAGTAGGCCAATCGGCCAGGGAGTCGCAGGGCGGCGCTTTTCAACAGGAAGTTGATTTAAATAGTTTGTACAAAGATGTGGCTCATGAATACATTCACATGGTTTCTGTGCCTTCGCAAATGCAGCAATTACTCGATCGTGCTATCCGTATTGCGAAAGCTGAAAGAACTGTTACCTGTGTGGTGATTCCTAATGATATCCAGGAGCTGGACGCCAAAGAGCCACCACGTGGACATGGTACCATTCATACGGGAATTGGTTTTCCGGAAGTACGAATCGTACCACCTGAATCAGAATTGGTGAAGACTGCTGATTTATTAAATGAGGGGAAAAAAGTTGCGATCTTGGTTGGAGCAGGCGCGTTAGATGCTGCGGACGAAGTAATACAAGTAGCCGAATTATTGGGTGCAGGTGTTGCAAAAGCGCTGCTCGGAAAAGCAGTACTGCCTGATGACCTTCCTTATGTGACTGGAGCGATTGGTTTATTAGGTACGGAACCGAGTTATAAAATGATGATGGATTGCGATACGTTACTGATGGTAGGAAGCAGTTTTCCGTATTCTGAATTTTTGCCAAAGATTGGACAGGCAAGGGGCGTGCAGATAGATATTGATGGCAAAATGTTAAGTCTTCGTTTTCCTATGGAAATAAATTTAGTGGGCGGTAGTAAGGAAACTTTAAAAGCGCTTATTCCTCATTTGAAAAGAAAAGAGGATCGTTCATGGCGCGAAGGAATTGAAAAAGGAATGAAAAAGTGGTGGGAACTTTTGGATGCGAGAGCAAAGGATTCTGCCAAACCTATTAATCCACAAAGAGTCTTTCAGGAATTATCGCCTAAACTTCCTGATAATTGTATCCTCTCTTCTGATTCCGGCACTTCCGCAGACTGGTTTGCACGCCATCTCAAAATACGTAAAGGAATGAAAGCTTCTTTATCCGGCAATCTCGCCACGATGTGCCCGGGCGTTCCTTATGCCATAGCCGCAAAATTTGCGTAT
>Ga0207933_1001448_pt1 | contig 17807 bp, 13 predicted proteins | sample NGESurdeep092012_4_FD_184488 | JGI IMG/M metagenome (GOLD analysis project Ga0207933, IMG submission 184488) | Arctic peat soil microbial communities from Barrow, Alaska - NGEE Surface sample F53-3 deep-092012 (SPAdes) | ecosystem: Environmental > Terrestrial > Soil > Wetlands > Peat ...
CCGTCGTCGCGGGGCTCGCCGTCGACGTACTTCTCGTAGTCATCTTCGGGGTCGAACGGCGCGTACTTCTTCCCCGCGTGGGTTGCCTCCTTCGTCAAAAACTCGTCGAACGTCTGTTTCCACGCCGCTGCGTGCACCGAAGCGGTATCGGTCAGTACGCCGTCCATGTCGAACAACCACGCGTCGTAGGCGGCAACGTCTACCTGCTCGACCTGCTCGACCTGCCCAACTTTTCTTGGTACGTTCATTATTCCTCCTGGTGCTCGTGAGAACCGTTAGCGACGCGATGCCGTGGGATTCGTCCGAAGGGTTGAGTCGGCGACGGGGGTGACGAATGACGCAAATCGCCGCGAGTCAACTTAAAGACAGTGGGGCGTCTCGTGGACGCGGTCAACGCTCTATCAAAGTGAAAGAGCTCCAGATCGTCGCCGCGCTTCAAGACGTAACTCGCCGTCGATGGCGTTACCTCGACGCGAAGACGTCGACCGCGAAACGCCAGGTTGAAGGCCAGTCGAGTAATTCCCTCGGGCAGACGCGGGGCGAAAGTGAGCGTGTTGTTTGCTTCGCGCATCCCGCCGAAACCAGCCACCAGCGCAATCCACGTTCCCGCCAACGACGCCACGTGGAGACCATCACGAGTGTTGTTTTGGAGATTCTCGAGGTCCATCAGGGCGGCTTCGCCGAGGTAGTCGTACGCCAACGCCACGTAGCCAACTTCGGCCGCGACGACCGCTTGGCAACACGCTGAGAGTGAAGAGTCGCGAACGGTGAGCTCTTCGTAGTAGTCGAAGTTGCGTCTCTTCTGTTCGAGAGTAAACGCATCACCGCGCAAGTACATGGCCAGCACGAGGTCGGCCTGCTTGACGACCTGCTTGCGGTAGAGGTCGAAATAGGGAAAATGTAAAAAGAGCGGGTACTGCTCTTTTGACGCGGCAGCAAAGTCCCACACCTGGTGATCAGTAAAACGTTCGGACTGCGAATGGACCCCCAGGACCGGGTCGAAGGGAATCATCATCGTGTCGGCGGCACGGCGCCAGTCGGCTATCTCCGCGACTGCAATCTCCAGCGTGCGTGACGCATCGGGGTAACGCTCGGCCGTGTCGGAAGCGGCTCGAAGATTCCTCTGCGCCATGAGATTGGTGTAGATGTTGTTATCAGCGATCGCGCTGTACTCGTCGGGACCCGTCACTCCGTCGATGCGGAATCCTCCGTCTCGATCAAAGTGGCCGAGCGAGTACCACAGTCTCGCCGTTTCGCACAATAACTCGAGACCTACGCCTCGCTCAAACGTTTCGTCGGCGCTCGCGTGGACGTAGCGAATGACGGCGTCTGCGACGTCGGCGTTGACGTGAAATGCCGCCGTTCCCGCCGGCCAGTACGCCGAGCACGCCTCTCCCGTAATCGTACGCCAGGGAAAGTTTGCACCTCGTAGACCTAGATACGACGCTCGTGTCTTTGCTGCTGCAAGAGTGTCGTAGCGCCACGTCAGCGCGTGAAGAGTCGCTTCGGGCAAGGTGTACGTGAGCACGGATAAGACGAATGTCTCACTATCCCAGAACGCGTGTCCGTCGTACCCGGTGCCGGTGAGACCTTTGGCGGGTATCGCCCGACGTTCAGCGCGAGCTCCCGACTGCAATACGTGAAAGAGTGAGAAGCGCGCAGACTGCTGAATCTCGTCGTCGCCGTCAATTTCGACGTCCGCCCGATCCCAAAAATCGGTCAGGAACCGGCGCTGCTCCTCCAATAATCCTTCCCATCCGGTGCTCGAGGCGACTACGAGCGCGGCGTCAACTTGATCGCGCAGCGCCTTCTTCGACCGCACGCCCGACCATCCGTACGTGACGTACTTGACGATCGTCAGAAGCTCTCCCGGTTTGAGCGCGACCGCAATCGTCACACGACCGAGATCCTCGAAGCATTCAGCGACAACTTCCGTTGAGCGCGGGCCCTTCACCACGTGGTCCATTGCGGCCGCCACGGTGAGTTCACTACGCCTCGAGCGGTGCACCAGTCCACATCGGGTCCCTTCGACGGAGTGATCCACTGCTCGCCACGGGTCTTCTAACACCGCTGAGGCGCGCGGATCACCACTCGCGGCCGGCGCCGGTTCATTGGTGACCAACTCGGACTGAACGACGAGGCGCGCTTCGTTGTCGATGGCTTCGACCTCGTACTTGATCGCCGCGACGGAACGCTGGACCAGTGACACCATTCGCGTGGATGTTACCCGTATCCTTCGACCAGACGGTGACGACCACTCGACGTGACGTCGCAGGACCCCCGTGCGAAAATCCAAGATTCGCTCGTGGTGGTGCAACTCACCGTAGCGAATATCGAACGGTTCGTCGTCGACCAAGAGTCGAATCAACTTTCCGTCGGTGACGTTGATCATGACTTGATCTCGTTCGGGATACCCGTAGCCAACTTCGGCGTAGGGGAGTGGTCGAAGTTCGTGTACGCCGTTCAGATAAGTTCCCGAAAGACCGTAGGGGTCACCTTCATCTAGATTGCCCCGCCAGCCAATGTGTCCGTTGGATAACGCGAAGAGGGATTCGGTTTGAGCCAAGATGTCGAGATCGAATTCGGTTTCACGCAGGCACCACGGTTCAACGGTAAAGGCAGGATGTTGAATCAAAGGAGCGCTCGTCCACAAGAAGCAATGTGCAGCGAGTTGAGGCCCACATCCAAAAGACTGTTGTCAGGGATCAGCCGAATCACTCTCACGCGTTCATCGCCTGTTACGTTGCGGGCAGACGGTCACCTGCGATTCGCAACCAACGAAGCCGGTCCACGGGGATGGGAAGGGGAGCGCTGATTGGCTGGACTCCGTTATCGCCACTGCATACTCCGTCTTCGATCAGGGATCAACGTCCATCGGCGAAGGCAACAGGGTCCAGGTGTCTACGTGAACAGCGTACGACGCCCGTCGCGATGTGTCAACGACTTCGAGGGATCTGCACTTGAAAGCTGTGACCACTGAGTTGATGGGGGGTGGGCGAGAATCGATGCGAACGAATACGTAAGTCACATTGACACGATGGAATCAACGATTAATGAGGAAAGTGAAGGTCCTCTCCGACGGCGTTGGTCTCTCGCCGTGTGACGCCGCGTCCGCCAACTTTTAGTCAGAGGTACCAAGAACCGATTGGTTGATGGTGATGGTGATGGTGATGGTGATGGGGTTTCGACACTTCGTCGAGCGCGAATCAAGCGATATTGCTTTGATGAAGCGCAGCATGTGAGCGATGGCTCGGGTCTTTGGGATTGCTCGCGGACAAATCCTCGAGATCGCCGTAGAGGGCAATTAGACGAGGCATGAAACAGTACGTTGATTTCAGCGGGATTAGTTGGGGGTACAGCGTCGTCGGCGCTTGCCGCTTCGCTCAATGGGCTCGGTAAAACAGACGCACTGTGTGGAACCCGCTTCGAGGCTGTGAATTAGGGTAGGGGCAATAGAGAAGTCGACGCCCATCTCGGGCTTTACCGCGTCGATGGAGCCAATCTAGGTTCGTCAAGGTTATGACTTCTCCGTACCGCGACGTTTCGGTCAACAATTCGACACGGGATCACTTCGTCCTCCTCGAGGTGGTAACTAGCGCAAATACGGTGGTAGCCGTCTGCAATCTGCGGGGTTCTCGCACTAGCAAGTCGGGGGAGACCCTCTCCTCCGACTTCACCTTTTTCTGATCCTTATTGACTTCGTGGTCGTCGGCTGGCGCGTGGGGCAGACCACTCGCTCGAAAGAGGTCCTTGGCCATAAAGTGTTCGATCCGTGAACTGCGCCTCATTGCCGTAACGATGGTTTTGGCTCGCGGGGATCGATCAGGAGAGACAAATCGTTGAGTGCAGCGGATTAGTCCTTCTTCTCTGGGTCTTCCTTCCAATGCTCCGTCTTCATAGAGGCGTCCTGCTATTCAAGATAATTGGTGAAATTGCCACCTCACGGGGAGTCTGGTATCAACTTTCGTTAGGACTGTGTCGAAGGAAAAGTTGCTCTGTGTCATTTGGGCTTGGCGTTGCCGAGCGTGCCTTCTGCCGCGGCGATGGCGTCTCGGTCGCCGCCACGACCGCGCAACACTTGGGCGATGGCGACAGCCAAGATGGCACCCACAATCGGGCCGACCGCGTATACCCAAAAATCGGTGAAGTTTGTGGCCACTAAATCTGGTCCGAAAGTTCGCGCCGGGTTCATCGAAGCGCCCGACAGCGGACTGGCCCATAGTCCCGCTACGGCAATGTAACCTCCGACGCCGAAGGCGCCGAGGATGCCAACGTTCTGGGCGCCTGAGGCAGTGCCGAGGATTACGCTTACGAGGCCCAAGGTCAAGATGACCTCCATCCACATGGCCGCTGCGCCTGAGTAGCCGTTCGCCGGGTAGTTGGACCCGTAAAAGGATGAAACATTCACTACGGCGCGCAAGAAGAGAGCGGCGACGGTGGCGCCGACGAGTTGGACAACGATGTAGCCAGGCACGCGACGCCACAAGAAGTCTCCGCGAAGAGCGAAGCCGATGGTGACGGCCGGGTTTAGGTGCGCCCCGCTTACTTTGCCCATGAACAAGATGACCGCCATGACCATGACCCCCGGTGCGATGACTGCTGCGGAACGGCCAATTGTGCCAGGAAAGGCTTCGTTCATCATGCCGGCACCGGATGCGACCAACACCAGGAAGAAGGTGCCGAGTAGTTCCGCGAAGAGACGACGCCACTCTTGACGTGGGTCCTTGAAGTTTTCGACTCGTTCGACGCCGCCACTCTCGTGGTGATCGATGGAACTCGAATCGAGAATTTCTTGCCGAGGGCTCCTCGTCATCACACCTTCCCACTCGATGTTCACACCGGGTGAATGCACCCTGGTGACGCCACCGCAGCACTAGGGTACCCCTACATTGAAGATCCTAGAGATACTGGACACGGTTCATGCAGCTCAGTAGGGGCGCACGTCGTCGTAACAGAGCACGATGGAGTTGATCTGGATCTCTAGCCCCCCATGCGACGCAAAAGTGGGGGTTGGGTGAGGCTTTTATACGCGGTGCCCGGGGACTCTTCACGAGGTCCCGGGCACCGCTTGTTCTCACGAAGCGGCGCTACTTGACCAAGTAACCTACCTTGCAGGAATGACCATTGGCCAGGATGATGGTGAATACGTGCCAACCCTGAGCCAATCCGGGAAGCAATCTGACCCCCACCACGAGTTCATGACCTAAGTCATGGATGACGTATGGCTCAACGTTGGCAACGTGAGCAGTACGACAATTCTTGAGATAGTCCACCATAACCGCGACACGATCACACACTTCTCGGACAACTCTGAAGAGTCGTTTCTATTACTGTCGCGATAGTCGGGAAATAATATCGTGGCGTTCGCCACCCGGCCGCTCGGCGACACGTCCAATTCCGAAGGTGACGATTTTGCCTCAGTCTCAAACATGGCTGAGGTCATTTTGCTCCACAAATTGCGTCGTGTGCAGTTGTCTCGCGGCGTCTCGCGTTGTCATTAGTCCTGGTCAGGGTGGTCTGTCGTCGTGTGGGGTCGTCTGGTGAAATACGTATTAACATTTTCACACGGCTGGGGTCGAGGGTTCGAGTCCCTCAGCGCTACCGTGGTCAGAAGCTAGAAAAGGGGTTTAGACCCTATGACATCGTCCCGGTTCGGCATCTCCATTTAACGGGAGTAGTGCTGGTCGGCGGCACTCTACGGCAGATTCAATGTCGGGCGATCGAGAGCTGGTCAGTATGCCCTCGTCCTTGGGGACGTAGCCATTATCAAATGTGGCTTTTGTCCGGCGGTGTTGTCGCCCAAACGCACGCGGCTATGCCCAACCGCGAGTTCGAGCCCTCGGCTAGCGCCTCGCGCGAAACTCGAACAGTCCTGAGATCGCCGCCAAACGATGATTAAGTGTGGCCGCCGCGTAGCCATCGGCGAGTTGTCCATCGAGTCGCACCAAGTTCGGACCGGGATGTCCGCGCACCGTTGCACGTCGACACGCAGCAAGGTAGTGCAAGAGCAGGTCGGTGTTCGCTGCGCCAAATCCAACGTTACGGACCCGCATCCTCGCACGTTCGCAACTTACGAGCTCCTCCATTCCCTCGAGGCTCGAGGGAAGTCATTCATATGCTCGTATATCGTGAAGATCCGCGACACCACAGGGGCTCGCTCGTACCAACGCGGTCCCTTAGTGCTCAAGTACGTTGGTGCGTGTCGACGTACATATCGAGAGCTACGAAGTCGTTGCGCGGTTCGATTTGCGATCATTGTCGCTCGAATTAAGGAGATCGCCTCTGAAAGCTCCCATTCAATCTCGCTTCTTGTCGCGTTTATTAATGTATCGAAGGCTTCGCCAAAATCCTGCCCTTCACTGAGGCTCACGGGTTGTATTCCTCTGGCCATCTGAGTTGAAGCGTCGATCAGCACGCGACGGTGCGTCGCTCGGTCCATCATTCGCGAACCGATTGCGTGTAATTCGGGCATCGACGTTATTACCGTCGCCACGTTCACGAGGCTGGCCTGGCGAATTGCGATGTGGCGGAGTATTTCTTTAGCCAGATTGCCGTACGCGTAGCGTTCCTCTACCGACGTTCCTCGGTTGAGGGCGATGCCCTGAAAGAGTTGGAGTAGCCAACGGTCCTCGTTCTCGAGAGTGTCGAGCGCGGATTTCTCATTTTTCTTGGCTGGTTTGCTGTAATTGTCCGAACTCTCTGGCTTGACGTCACCCTTTGAATTTTCTGAGTTGGTGCGCTCGGTGCTGTTTGGCGTGTCAGAAGTCGCTTCAACGGGTGAAGTGGGAGGTTCGAGAGTCGACGTCAGTTCGTGGACGCCGAGATGTGGGTCACTCTCTTGGGGATCGACAACGCCAGGGTGCGTCGCAGATGGAGCCCCGATCGTGTGGCGACGATGGAGATCCGCTCGCTTCCGAACTTCAATCTTTTCGCGCACTGTTAATTCGCTGGCTCTGAGATAGGTCACGGCAATCTTGGGAAGGGTGATGAGGAACGAAGGATCCTTGACGCCTCGAGCCTTGTTGTCGAAGATTCCGTGGCCGCCGTAGTCGACGTCGCTGTCAGCGGGCGCTCGCAAGTTCGAGGGTCGATCGTTCCTTACAGGCTGTTTCGTCAGTTGACTGTTCCAGGCGCCCAGCGATGCGAAGTGGTTGCCGAGTCCCGGAAAGAAACTGTCCATGACCACGAGCATCTTGTTCCACGAGCCAACAATTCGAGCACGTTTTCCGTCGACGGCGGTATCGAATATTGCCTGCGCGGCAATCTCGGGCTGATATATCGGCGGGACGGGCTGGGGGTGTCTATCCATCGTGGTCTCGCACCAATCGAATTGGGGTGTGTTCATTGCGGGCAAGTGGACCATGGAAATTCGTACGTGGGACCGGTCGTGGAGAAGTTCCGCTCGAGTGGCTTCGAAGAATCCTCGACACGCGAACTTCGACGCGCAGTACACGGACTGTAAGGGAATGCCCACAAACGCGAGAGCGGAACCGACATTGATGATCGAGCCCACATCGCGCTGCCGCATCCGTTTTAACGCGGTCATTGTTCCCCACACTTGGCCCAGAAAGGTGACTTGGACGGCTCGCTCAAAATCTTCGGGTTCCACGGCCGCGAGCGGTGAGAACACTGTGGTCATCGCGTTATTCACCCATACGTGGATTGGTCCGAGTTCCAACTCAACCTGGGTTGCCGCGTCGTCGACCTGAGCAAAATCGGCGACGTCGGTGGGAATGATGAGGCAACGCTGCCCAAAGCTCTCCACTTCGCGGGCGGCCGCTCGAAGGCCGGCGTCACCGCGAGCGAGCAGGGCAACGTCGTATCCGTTCTTGGCAAAGATGCGCGCCGTCTCTCGTCCGACACCGGCGGAGGCACCGGTAATAACTGCTGTTCTGCGAATCGTTGTCATAGGGTTCTCTCCGGTTCTTCAAAGCTGATAATTGAAAATCGATTCACTCAAAATTCGGGAATAGTGGGTGGCTCTTTCGAACATGTAGTCGAGGCGCAACGCTCAATTTGTTCTTCGGCTTTTGAGAACTACTCAAGGCCGACCACCGACGGATCAGGTGACGTTGGCATTTGGTATTGTTCGTTGACAAGTGCAATGAACGTCATCAATGAATGCACGTGTTGCCTCAACTTTCGATCAGCTTCCACGGTGTGAGCGACGAACGGTTTGCAGCCCAAGCGTCAAATAAATGGGTCGAAAATTGCTGTTCGAGCATCGGCATAGCCACCGCGCCAAAAAGTAAGTCCGGCGTCAACTCTGGCTCTGTAGCAATCGAGCCAGCAATCATCCGATCACGAGCAATCGCTGCGTGTCTGACACCTGCCGCGACGCGGACGTCATGAAAATGCTCACCCATCACAGAGTCAACTGCCCACAAAGACATTGGCTGAAAGTTCGGAGTTCGTGCGCTGACGCCGTAGTTTCGTATTTGATCTTCGTAGTAGTGGGAGTTGTGTGCGTGCCTATCGCCGCAGTCCACGTCCACGAGATCGAATACTGTCGAAGTTGGGTGGAAAGCGATGCTCGCAGAAACTCGTGATGTCATCACTTTGTGCGCTCTCGACGCATTCTGCAAGAGAGTCATTTCAAGCTTTCTGCTAACACACTTGACCAAATGTCCAGGGCTAAGGAAGCAGAGTCTTGACGTCCTCCCAGAACTCTACCAGTACTCCAAGAAAAGTGAGCAGGAATCGGCGTCATGACGCTTTGACACGGCACTTGGAATTGAGGCAAAAATACTTTCGGCGCGATTCGGATTGATGGTGGTTGAAAAACGCCGTTGGGCGTCTGCGAATTGGTGACAATCAACTCGGGATATTCGTCATTCTCGACTTTGAAATGGCCACTCCGGCAATTAGGGCAATTGTGCCGCTGGTACTGAACGCAATATCTGGTTTCAACGCTCCGAATTGAAGATCGTCACTCAGATTCGGCGTCTTACGGAGATCTCACCCATCAACTCGGTACTTTCTCGCGTCGCTGATCTTCAGTTCGAGTCCGAGTCCCGGCCTCGACAGATCGGGACGAAGAACGCCCCCATCGGGATCGAGCACACCTTCGAACAGGAGTCGGTCGACGCGAGCGTGATCGGCGAAGTACTCGAGATGGCGAACGTTCGCTACCGCGCAAGCTGCATGTACGTGCAGCGATTGCGCGCAGTGCCCAGAGATCTGAAGTCCGTGCGCTTCGGCGAGTGCCGCCACTCGTAGCCACTCGCTGATGCCAGCGCATCGCGACGCATCGGCCTGCAGGCAGTCGATGGCTTGCGCCTCGCACATCGCCTTAAAGTAGAAGAGGTCGTAGCCATACTCACCCGCTGCGACGTCGATCGAAGTCTGTGAACGAACTTCGGCGAGCGACGAAAGATGATCCGACGACACCGGCTCTTCGAACCAAGAGACGTCGTAGTGAGCGAACTCTTTCGCCATTCGAATAGCTTGTTTGACGCTGTAGCCGCCGTTCGCGTCGACGAACAAGGCGGTTGATTCACCGATCACTTTACGTGCGAATTTGACTCGTTCGAGGTCACGTCCAGGCCGCGATCCCCAGGCTTCGCCTACTTTCATCTTCACGCGAGGTATACCTTGCTCGTGCACCCAGTGGTTGAACTGACCGGCAAGTTCTTCATCGCTGTATGAAGTAAATCCGCCGCTCCCGTAAACGGATACCGTGTCGGTCACCTGTCCGAGGAGTTTCACCAGCGGTACGTTGAGGAGTTTTGCCTTGAGGTCCCACAACGCGCAGTCCACGGCGGCAATGGCCATGGACGCGATACCCGGACGGCCGAAGTTGCGAATCGATCGCACCATTGCCGACCAACTTCTCGTCACGTCGAGCGCGTCTTCGCCAATGAGCACGTCGTGAAGGACGTCGTCAATGAGACGAGCACAGGCGCCCGTGGCGTAGGAAAACCCAATGCCCGTGACGCCAGCGGCGGACGGTTCCACGACGACCAGTGTCGTCGCGCTCCAGGTGAGGGTCCCGTCGGACTCGGGTTCGTCGGTGGGAACCGTGAAGACGCTGACTTTGAGTTTGTCAATGGTGGGCATGGCGACGTTCGTTCTTTTCGTAGGGTTGCGGCGTCATTCTGGTGGCCCCGACGGCGTCATTCGATATCGCGACCCGCGTGTGAGCGATCATGCGGTGTTCGTATGACTTAGGTGTTCAGCTAAGCGTGAGGACATCGCCATGATGGTAAGGGCGGGATTGGCCGAACCCTGCGTTGGAGCGACACTGCCGTCCGCCACGTACACGTTGGGCACCGACCAGGTGCGGTGATGAAGGTCGACCACGCTGTTAGCCGGTGAGGTCCCCATCCTCGCGCCGCCGATCAGATGGGCGTAGCGCGAGATCGTGAGGACATCCTGGGCTCCTGCGGCGTCGAGTATGTTCCGAAGTACTTTTTTGGAATAGGCAATATTCGCCTTGTCATTTTCACTCAGCGAGTGAGTGAATTTGGCTACTGGAAGACCGTATTGATCCTTCTCGTCAGCCAGGGTGACGCGATTCTCCGCGTTCGGAAGCAGTTCGTTCAAGACACCGATCGTGGTCCAATGGTTGTAGTCGCGCATGTACTCACGCATCTCTCGCCCCCAATGACCCTCGGCAGCCACGTGTTCGGCCCATCCAATTGGCTGTGGCGATACGGTCTGGATGGAGAAGCCGCGCGCGAACCCTCTCGAGGCGTCAGTTTCGTAGAAATCCTCGGAAGAGACCTGGGGGGGTGGGGCTTTGTACATGCGTAGTTCATCGGGAAAGCGACCCGCCGACTGGGCGGCACCTTGGACCATGACATAGCGGCCAACCTGATCGTCGTTGTTTGCGAGTCCGTTGGGAAATCGACCCGAGGTCGAGTTCAGCAGAAGCCGAGGCGTCTCGATGGAGTACCCGGCGACCGCGATCACCTTCGCGCGCTGGAGGTGTTCTGTGTTCGAATTTTCCGACATGTAGACGACGCCCGTTGCCCGACCGCTGGCCTGGTCGATCTCGATGCGCGAAGCCATCGAGTTTGCACGAATCTCGACGTCGTGGGCCAGAGCGTCCGGTAGATGCGTTACGTAAGGGCTGGCTTTAGCATTGACCTTGCAGCCCTGAAGACACCATCCGCGATATATGCAGTGGGGACGATTGCCGAAGGTTCCGTTGACGATGCCGACTGGCCCCACGCGCATCGTAATGCCACACTTCATTGCTCCGCGCCAGAGCACCGATGCAGCTTCGGAAATGGGATGCGGCGAAAAGGGGTAAGTGTGAGGATGTCCCCACGGCCAGTTCTGTCCAGCGACCGGGAGCTCACGTTCTACTTGCTCGTAGTGTGAGAGCAGGTCAACGTAGTCAATGGGCCAGTCCGCGCCTACGCCGTCTCGCGTTCGAGTCTCGAAATCTGAGGGATGAAAGCGTGGACAATATCCGGCGTAGTGCACCATCGAGCCACCGACACCGCGACCCGAGTTATTCTTTCCCATTTCAATCGGATCACTGCCCGCGATGATACGCTTTTGCGTCCAGTACAACTCGTGCGAACCCGCTTCGTCCGAGACCCAGTCTTCATCGGGATGCCAAAAAGGTCCGGCTTCGAGAATGACTACTCGCCAACCCTTACGTGCGAGGCGTTGGGCCAGGACCGACCCTCCGGCACCGGCACCGACGATGCAGAGGTCGATCTCCTCGTCGTCACTGTAGCGGTGCATGGTATCCTCACCGGGAAGGTCGCGACGATCCACGTCTAAGAGATAACGCGAGTCATTGTTCTTCGGGCCCCGCGCGCCTTTTAGGAGATTCTTCTTCATTACGAACTGTCAATCACTTGACGTACCGGATCCTCGGACGTCGCACCTCGAGTTTCGTGCGGTTCTAGAATGCTCAGTGGTCCGAGACGCATATAGCCCTGCGGATAGGCGGGGCCACCGAAACCAATCTCATTCCACGCCCATGGATGAGAGTAGAACGCACTGACAATGGCGCGCAAACATACTGACCACGCCCGTGATACGTTCAGTTCATTCCACGGGCCCTCCGAGAGCTTCGCGGTCGCGAAGTCAGAGACGATGCGTTGCGCATCCTTCAGGTCGCACTCAGCGAAGGCGACGGCGTAGCATTCGCGCGCCTCGTGTTCGAGGCCGGACACTACGAGTCGCCACGTGTCGTAATCGTCGGGCATGTCGTCGTATTGAAAACCATCGAGGTGACCGGTGCGCAGTTTTTGGTCAATGAGTTCGGCGACCGGAATCCGAGGTTCAGCGTCTTGGGCCATGACAACGTCACAGAGGCGCCGAAGGGTGGCCTGCTCGTCGAGGTGAAAGAACGTCATCTGCGCGCTGACGTTCATGCGGGCTTGGACGACCTGGGTCGTCGCTGCGTCCCATTCGTCGACCGACGCCAGTACGTCATAGTCGGGGTAGCGACCAATCATCTGGGGTGTCGTTCCGCGACGTTGGCGAGGCAACCAATTAGGATGCGGCGCACGGCCACCGGGTCGAAGGTTAGGCAAATGGTCGGGACGTGAAAGGTCGCGTGGCTCGAGAGATTCACGCTGGTCGAGCACGCCCACTCACTTCTCCCGGCGAAGCAGTGCGGCCAGCACTCCCATGCCGGCCACCAGCAACATCAAACCCGGTGCTGCAATCGGAGGTCCCATGGGCACGTTGTAGCTGGCATTCGACCAACCGCCCGGCTTACGACTCACGCCGCGCGCGTGAAAGTACTCACCCGCCAGTCCCGTCAGGCCGTAGACGATCGCTGCCGCCGGGAGCAGGGTCTTCGCGTAACGCTTGGAAAAAATGCCGGCGACGCCCGCGACGACGACCGGCGGCGTGATCACGATCGGAATCCACATTGCTTTGTTGCCGAAACTGCCTCGGTAGTGCTCGATGTAAATCTCGGTCGTGGTCACCATGGCGGCAATCGCGGTCAGTCCCGCCAGTGAACGCTCGAAGCGACCATGCGCAATGTCGGCGCAGGCGATGTCAATAAGGTAATCGAGACTGCCGAGTGCTTCTCGGTGGCTGGGGGAGTGGGCGGCGCGGGCCACGGTGTTAGTGCCGACTCGGGAGGACATCGTGCAACAGTTCACGTACCGCCTCCTTCGCGCCCGCGATGCCACCCGCGGGATCGGCCATAAGCGACTTTGTGAGTGCCTTGGCTTCGTCGAAAGTGATGTGCGGTGGCAGGGGAGGCTCATCGGGTGTCGTGAGCGCGTCGATGATCACGGGCCGGTCGGAGGTGAACGCTTCGAGGTACGCCTCTTCGATCTGGTCGGCCCGCGTGACGCGAATGCCCTTGAGTCCAATCAGTTTTGCCCAGTCGGCGTAGGACAGCGCCGGAACGGACTGCGAGGCTGCAAAGCGAGGATCGCCCTCCATCGCGCGTTGCTCCCAGGTCACCTGATTAAGGTCTTCGTTGTTGAGAACTAAGACGACTAAGCGAGGATCTGACCACGTCTTGTAGTACTTGGCGGCCGTTATCATCTCTGCCATTCCTCCCATCTGCATCGCTCCGTCGCCGACCATGGCGACCGCGACGCGATCGGGGTAGGCGAACTTCGCGGCGATCGCGTAGGGAACACCGGGTCCCATGGTGGCCAAGTTTCCCGAGAGGGAGGCCTTCATGCCGCTGCGGATTCGTACGTGTCGCGCGTACCAATCTGCTGCAGTCCCGGAGTCCGAGGAGAGAATGGCGTTATCGGGGAGATGACGAGAGAGTGACGAAAAGAGACCCTGCGGTCTCATCCTTCCATTCACGTCCGAGGGCCTTCCGAGTTCGTCCATCTGTTGCCACCACTTGGTCACGTTCTTGATGATGTCGTCTTGCCAATCGCGATTCGATTTTCGATGAAGCAGTGGTAAGAGTTCGGCCAACGTCGCCTTGGCGTCACCCACTAGCGCCAAGTCCATGGGATATCGGATGGACAGCATCCGAGGGGCCAGGTCGATCTGAATACCCTTGGCCTGTCCCGTGGTGGGCAGGAACTCGGAGTATGGAAAGCTCGAACCAACCATGAGCAGCGTGTCGGCCTTTTGCATCATGTCCCAAGAAGGCTTGGTACCGAGGAGTCCGATCGAGCCGGTGCAATACCCGACGTCGTCGGGAACCGACGCCTTACCGAGGAGCGCTTTCGCCACGCCCGCGCCCAACGTGTCGGCGACAGCGAGGACCTCGTCGGTGGCGTGCATCGCGCCCGCACCCACGAGCATTGCCACCCGTTCACCACTGTTGAGGAGATCGGCAGCTTGTTGAAGTTGGTCTTTCGACGGGATCACACGCGGAGCCCACCACCCGATACCAGAGTGCACAGTGTGGGTCTTCTTGGGTTGTTCTTCGATGGCGTCCATGTCTTGCACATCGGCGGGGACGATAATGCACGTGACCGTTCGATCTGCTTGGGCGATGCGCATCGCCCGGTCAACGTTGTGACGAATGGCCGAAGGCGTGTTGACTTGTTGGCAGTAACTCGATGCGACGTCGGAGTAGAGCTGCAAGAGATTGACTTCTTGTTGAAAATCGCCACCCATGGCGCGCACGAAGGTCTGGCCGACAATCGCCACGACGGGTTGGTGGTCGAGTTTTGCGTCGTAGAGACCATTCAGCAGGTGTATCGCTCCGGGCCCCGAGGTGGCCATGCAGACACCGACTTCACCAGTGAATTTCGCGTGCCCGCACGCCATGAACGAGGCCATCTCTTCGTGGCGCGTCTGGATGAAACGCAACTTGTCCTCGTGTCGTCGCAGCGCACCGAGAATTCCGTTGATTCCGTCGCCGGGAAAGCCGTAGATCGTGGTCACGCCCCATTCGATCAGACGTTCACAGAGGTTGTCAGCGGCATTCTGAGACATTGCGTCACTCCTACGGCTTACGTCCGCACGCTCACATCAACTGCGAAACGCCGAAACAGCTTCTTGCGCTTACCCTAGTTGGCACCGTCTTAACGCATACACATCAGAATTGTTCACTACCAGTTCGAGCTCCTTGTTGTGCTCGAACGAGCGTAAAGGCGGCGTTGATGAGCGCAAGATGAGAGAGGCCCTGGGGTAGGTTTCCCAGGAACGCACCATTCGATGGGTCAATCTGTTCAGAAAGTATTCCAACGTCGTTTGTGAGTTTTACGGCGTTGGTCATCATGCGTTGCGCTCGATCGAGCTGGTTCGAGTGGGCGAGTGCTTCCACCATCCAAAACGTGCACGCGACGAAGGCGCCCTCCTCTTTGTCAGCGTCGGTGAAGCGGTAGATCAGCACGCCCTCGGAAAGTTCATCGTTGATGGCTTCGATGGTGCTGCGTAGACGTTCACCTCGATCGAATCCCATGCGCGCCGCCAACAGCACCGCCGCGTCGAGTTCGTCGGTGTCCGCGCACAAAGAGTACGCCTGCTTCCGGTCCGACCAGCACCGACTCTCGATGAACCCGCGGATCTCTGCGCGCTCCTTTCGCCACTGCTCAACCAACGCGTCGGGTAGTTGAGCACATTGGACCAGTTGAATTGCTCGATCGAAAGCCACCCAGCACCCGATCTTCGAGATCGTGTAGTGACGCAGTTCGTGCAGCTCCCAAATCCCCGAGTCAGGGTCTCGCCAGCGCTCACGACACTGTTCAGCAAAACCCACGAGCATCGTTTGTGTCGATTTATCGAGAACGTGCCCGGCCATGACGTAGCGATGGATTGTGTCAAAGAGGTCCCCGTAGTTGCCCAACTGCAGTTGACCCGAGGCATCATTGCCCGCACGAGCCGGACGACTGAACCGGTAGCCCGGTACGTCGAGTTCTTGTTCGCCAACCTGGAGGTCGCCGTCGAGCGAATAGAAGACGTGTAAGTGGGGCCCGTTCTTTCGAATTGCACGAATGAGGAACGCGACCGAATTTTGAACCTCTTCGCTCATCCCCATATTCGATAAAGCGTTGATCGCAAAGGACGAGTCGCGTAGCCACGCGAAGCGGTAGTCCCAGTTCTTGGGGCCACCTACTCGTTCGGGAAGCGACGTCGTGATGGCGGCGGCGATCGCTCCGCTTCCTTCGGCGACGAGGGTCTTTAGGGCGAGTGCTGATCGTACGACATAGGGCGACCACTCGCCGCACTTATTGACGTGGCTGGACCAACTGCGCCACGCCTTTTTGGTGTTTTCTAATCTGCGATCGATCTCTTCGGGCGTGGGCACGACGACGGGCACGTCTTTCGTGCCGGTGAGGGCCACGAGTGAGCGCTCCTGCTCGACTGCGACAAAATGACCATGGACCCGATCGGCGAGAATATCGACCGTTCCCTTCGCATCAATCACGATGGCGATGGTTTGATCACCCATGGTTACGACGGGGATCTCGCAAATGCTCGACACGCGAGGTGTGCAGTTCCCAAAGGAAGTACCGGGACGAAACTCCCAGGTCATTTGAACGGGCCCGCCCAGCGCGATGGTACTGAACACGAGTTCGGTCCACGGAAGTCGACCTGAAGCGCCCGTATTGAGTGCGGTGGTCACGACGACTATGCCTCTCGCGGTCGTGAACGTGGTTTGGAGCACGTTCGTCGAATTGATGTATTGCCGCTCAACGTCGAGGTAGTTCTCGGGTCGGAGGAAAACGTAACCACCGCTTGCGGGGTCTAGGAGGGCGCCGCAGACGGGAGAGTCGTCCAACGACGGCATTGCCCACCAGTCGACTTGTCCATCGAGCGCGAGCAGAGCCGATGTTCGCCCGTCCGAGAGCGCCGCGTAGTCGGCGAGTTGGGCGAAACCGTCAATTCTCGGATCCACGATTCTTCGGGCTCCCTTCCGTAGCGAGAACTGGTCGCACGCTCAGAGTGTGTACAAGATTCGAGCGCAGAGGAATCAATTCAATCAAAAAGGTCAACATCGGTGCTCAGACGCGCGTAGCAGAGACGTGGATTGTCCTGGAAAATTTGGGTTCCTCTCGGTCGCTTCTGTCAATTCTGTTAGTTTGCCCTCAGATCCCGGTTTCGGTACGGTTCTTATGCTCAATCTCTACCTTAGTGAGGTTGAATTACTCGTGGTCCGAAGAGAATTGTCGATTCCGTCGCTTCGATGAGAGTCGGAGCGGCGGACACCTAGGAATATTGGTGCAAGTGTTGGCGATGCGGCGACTAGTGCCAATGCGTTCCAAGAAGGCGAACCCAGTCGAACCGCACAGCATTCAAATTAATCTGTCGTAACGCAGGTACCGGCTGCGGAATAGCACAGGGCCAACGCGAAACGATTGACGACATTCCGACCTGCGCTGGGTTTTGTTACCCGGGTCGCTCTGGTTCTTATTGAGTTCTCCAAGGCGCACCCGGTCACAGACGGTCACACGTGCGAACTCATAAATCCTTGAGTTGACGATGCAATTGCTTCGCGAATTGCGCGATTTCGAAGCCGGATGGTCCAGTGGGGAATCATCTGGTGCACGTACGTGGCAATGCGCAGCCCTCTCATAGGAACCCAGTGACAAAATTCCTTGAAGGACGCCACTCTCACCACAGGGTTTGGACGCTCGCGAAACTGAATCTCGCGACGTTCGCCCTCGACTCACATGAGATTCTTCGGCTTGAAGATACTCCCGCACCGGTAGTGTGTAGTTCTGGACGTCAAGACTTCGCATCCTTCTGGTCTGGCCCCGTGCCGGTAGTAGGGAAGTTGGTGCGAAATGAGTCTCTCGCTAATGGCGTTCAGCGCCTCCTTCGATGTCGGTGGATTGGTTAGGTACTGGGCGATCGAATATCACCGTACGGTTTTTCACCTCTCGAGCGCGGCTCTGGCCTGGCTGAACCTTGGCGCCCTTGTCTTCGTCATCTCGTTGATAGTCCATCTCAGAACG
>Ga0207933_1001449_pt1 | contig 17793 bp, 16 predicted proteins | sample NGESurdeep092012_4_FD_184488 | JGI IMG/M metagenome (GOLD analysis project Ga0207933, IMG submission 184488) | Arctic peat soil microbial communities from Barrow, Alaska - NGEE Surface sample F53-3 deep-092012 (SPAdes) | ecosystem: Environmental > Terrestrial > Soil > Wetlands > Peat ...
ATGCACGGCTTTTTAATGCTTTTGCCATATTTGCTTGCACTTGATTCAATCAAATTTCAACAAAATCCACGACAGTACGGAATTTGATAATAATCAGCAGACCCTATTTAATAAAAGGCTCATGCGATTGCTTTTGTTAAAGGTGATCAATTTTTTCCAAACCTGTTTTATTTTGAAGTAGTAAAAACTGCCGATCATTCGTATAAAATTCTTTCCTTTGCCTTCAATGTCATTATTCATTACTTCTCTTAACTCAGGCAGCAACGGCAATTGTTATTATGTAGGAAATGAAACCGAAGCCATTTTGGTTGATGCCGGTATTTCGTGTCGGGAAATAGAAAAGAGAATGAACCGTCTAAATTTAAAAATAGAAAAAGTAAAAGCCGTCTTTGTTTCGCACGAGCATTCTGATCATATTAAAGGATTGCCGGTTTTAATTAAGAAATATCAATTGCCGGTTTACATTACTTCTGCAACCATGCGGTATGGACAGTTAGATTTTGAGTCGCACCTTGTAAAAAGTTTCATTGCGCATGAACCGGTTTGTATCGGCGGATTATCTGTTACAGCATTTCCAAAATTTCACGATGCCAGCGATCCGTATAGTTTTGTGGTCTCCTCCAATAAAATTTGTGTGGGTGTTTTTACCGATATCGGAAGGCCTTGTCAGCATTTGATCACTTATTTTAAACAATGTCACGCTGCTTTCCTGGAAGCAAATTATGATGAAGAAATGCTTGACAAAGGTAGCTATCCCATCTATCTTAAAAACCGTATTCGTGGTGGGAATGGGCATTTAAGTAATCAACAGGCACTTGCGTTTTTTCTTAAAAATCGGCCGAAATTTTTGACTCACTTGTTATTAGCCCATCTTTCAAAAAATAATAATAACCCTGAGCTTGTCTATAATTTATTTAATGCTCATGCAAATAATGTGAAAGTAACCGTGGCGTCACGACACGAGGAAACGCAAGTCTTTCGTATCCACACAAACGATCCTTCAGATCAGCCTTTTCCAACTCGCCAGGTAAAAAAACCGCAACCGGTGCAATTGTCTTTCTCTTTTGTTTAAGAAATTTTATTGGCACAATATTTACGGGTCTTCATTTAAAAGTATAGCTATGGCAGAAAAAAATGAAATGCACAAAAGCCCAAAGGCAGAGAGCAAAAATCCTCAAGACGACAAAACGAATGCAAAAGCAGCCTTTGAGCAAGCCGAAGAAGATATAGAAAATGATCCCGAAACAAAATTAAATGAAGATGAAGATCTTGATGAAGGCGAGCTGGCAAGAAAAGAAGGACATCCATAAAAAAGATCATTTATATTTCTTTGGAAACCCCGTTCAAACGGTTGCTACAAAATGATTTAATTTTATAGGCAATGCGATTGCGCTGCACCTATTTCTAAATCTTTAATTTTTTTATACCGCGCGACAATTCTCAAAATAATAAAATCAAAAACTATGAGTACCAATGATGCAAGAGGAATTAATAAAAACATAAAAGAAGAAGCTGCGAACTTTACAGTGAATGGCAAAAACTACCTGGGTTATTTCTATTACGATGAAAGGCTCACAGAAAAGCGCCCGGGAATAATTGTAGTTCCGGAATGGTGGGGATTAAATGATTACCCAAAAACTCGTGCGAGACAACTGGCAGCACTTGGCTACGTCGCGTTAGCGATAGACATGTACGGCGATGGTAAACTGGGCACAAATCCTCAGGAAGCTCAAACCCTTGCTACGCCATTTTATAAAGACCCTTCTTTGGCAAAAGCTCATATTGACGCTGCCATTGATAAGATAAAATCGTTTCCCCAAACAGACACAACTAAAATAGCTGCAATCGGGTATTGCTTTGGGGGCTTCGTGGCTTTGAACGCGGCAAAGTTGGGCTCAAGATTGAAGGGAGTAGTTTCTTTTCACGGAGGTCTCGGTGGGCCGGCGACTGATAAAAATGTATTGAAAGCGAAAATGTTGATTTGCCATGGCGGAGAAGATGTATTTGAAAATCCCCACGTAGCAGAATTTAAAAAACAAATGGATTCGGTAGATGCCGATTATCAATTCATAATTTATCCCGGAGCTACTCATGCTTTTACTAACCCCGGAGCTACTGAAAATGGAAAAAAATTCAACATGCCGATTAAATACAACGCTGAAGCAGACGCCGCTTCCTGGAATGACATGAAAGAGTTTTTTAAAGAACTATTCTGAATAGAATCATTCAATAAAAGTTTGTTTACTGTAAAAGATCTTGTCGAAAAAAAATGAAGTCCCTGGAAAGTCAAGCGAGGGCAGGGCAAACTTAGTGGTTAAAATTTCATAAAAGGAAATATCACTTTTCTCTTCGTTTACTGAAAATTCTATTTCCGATTAAGTGTTGAAGAGATAGTAGGTAGTTATTGATAAAAGTTTGTACAGGCGCGATTTCTATAATATGGTCTCCAGTTCTTTTAAATGATGAATCGTATATGTGGGATCTTCATTACTTGTTGCGTTGACATGATTTACGAACACGGAATCCATGCCTGCGTTTTTTGCTCCCAATATATCAGCATTCAGGTTATCGCCGATCATGATACTCTTGTTCATTTTCCCATTTGCCTTGGTAACGGCATATTCAAAAATTTCTTTCTTGGGTTTCATCGAATTGGAAGCTTCAGAAGTAACGATGGTTTTAAAATACTTTGTGAGGCCGGCGCTTTCTAATTTTAATCTTTGCGTTTTTTCGAATCCGTTTGTGATCAGATGAACTGCATATTTTTTTTCAGCCAGGTAGTTCAGGATTTCGTAGGTATATTCAAACACACGCTTTTTTTGGGGAAGTACAACTAAAAAATATTCACTCATTTCTTTAGCCAATTTTTCATCCGCAATTTGAAAATCGAGCAAAGTGCGCCACATCCTTCTCCATTTCAATTCTTCCGCTGAAATGTATCCTTTTTCAAAACGACTCCATAAAGTGGCGTTGTGGTTTATATAAATTGTATAAAATTGTTGAAAATCTCCGATGGCCTTTGATTGAAGATTGAAATAACCATATATTTCCTTGAGCGATTCTTTTGCGTTGGCATCAAAATCCCAAAGGGTATGGTCAAGATCAAAGAAAATATCTTGGTACTTCAAAATGTTATGTTTAACTATGTCAGGTTTAGATTTTAGATTTGATGTCATCCTAACAAAAAAAACGTATTAATAATATGAATATTGTAATAACAGGAGGAAGCAAAGGTATAGGAAAAGCGATTGCCGTTAAATTTGCGTCCGAAAAAAATAACATTTTCCTATGTTCAAGAAATAAACCGGCACTTTCAGCCACTGCGGATGAACTTAATAAAAATGGGATTGGAATCGTAAAACCTTTTGCAGCGGACCTAACAGACAAAGAAGCGATTTTAAGATTTTCTGATTGGATCCTGAGCCAATGTGAATCGGTGGATGTTTTGGTCAATAATGCCGGTGACTTTATTCCAGGCAGTGTTCACAATGAAGAAGATGGAACATTGGAAAAGATGCTTAGCGTAAATTTATTAAGCGCTTATCATCTGACAAGGGCATTCCTACCTTCTATGATGCAAAAAAAATCCGGTCATATTTTCAACATGAGTTCGATAGCGGCTTTAAGCGCTTACAACAATGGTGGATCTTACAGCATCAGTAAATTCGCGCTCACAGGTTTTAGCAAAAACCTCAGAGAAGAAATGAAACCATTCGATATCAAAGTGACAACCATTTACCCAGGCGCAGTTTACACAGATTCATGGAAAGATTCCGGTGTGAAACCCGAACGCATCATGGAAGCGAATGATATAGCAGACATGGTTTATGCGGCTACACTTCTCTCGCCCCAGGCATGTGTGGAAGATATTGTAATTCGACCTTTAAAAGGTGACCTTCCTTAATTTTTTTTAACAACAGCTTATTCTATTAACCTTTTTTTAGATTCATTTACAAGTAAATTTGTAACTCATCTTTAGCTGAAGAAATGGTTACATTTTTACAATCTCGGTTTACTAATATTCTGTTTTTTTCCTTTTTTTCTACCGCTGTCTTAATGGCTCAATCCGCGTCCGCGCAGGCCAAGTTTTCTGTTGTGTGTCCTAACAAAACCATTGGTAAAGATGATGTACTGGAGATTCAGTTTAAGATGGAAAATGCCAATAATGTAGAAAGTATTGTTCCGCCGGATTTTAAGAATTTTAATATAGTAAGCGGGCCTAACCAGGAAAGTAGCTCGAGCAATATTAATGGTAAAGTGAGCCAGTATGTGTCCATTGGATTTTCATTACAACCAAAGAAACCCGGCAAATTCACGATAGGCCATGCAAAAGCCGTTGCAGATGGAAAAACCTATGAAAGCGCTCCGGTAACTGTGCAAGTTACCAACGCCTCTTCTGTATTACCAAAAAATAGCAATTCACCGGGTTCTAATTTATCGCCATTTGCAGGTTTCAGTTTTGATATGCCGACAGCTCCGATGGAGCATCAGTTTGATGATTATATTTTAAAACCAGGGGAAAATGTAGCAGCAAAGATTCAAAAAAATCTTTTTGTAAAATTAGACGTAAGCAAAACCAGTTGTTATGTTGGAGAACCTATTGTAGCATCCTTTAAACTTTATACGCGCCTTCATTCTGAAACCACCATCACTAATGCACCTTCATTTAATGGATTTTCTGTAAGTGATCTTGATGTGAATAACAACGCCCAAATTGAGAAATATAACGGACGCATGTACAATGTTTATACGTTAAGAAAAGTGGAGTTATATCCGTTACAATCAGAAAAAATTACACTTGATCCCGTGGTAGCTGACAATAAGGTTACTTTCATAAAATCAGACTATGCCAATTCGCAGGCAAATAATGGCTTTTTTGATATGTTACAAAATTTTGGTGATGCAGGTGTGCCAGCGAGTGGTTTAGATGTTCAAAATGTAACGTTAAAAACCGCACCGGTTACTATTGATGTAAAGCCTTTGCCATTGGACAACAAACCCAAAAACTTTAGAGGCGCCGTTGGCAATTTTAATATTTCGTCGTCGCTACAAAAAAATAGTTTCACTACTGACGACGCGGGAAATTTAACAATAGTATTAAGTGGCAAAGGCAATATACAATTAGTAAATGCGCCTACCATCGTTTGGCCCGCCGGTATTGACGCGTATGATGCGAGTGTAAAAGATAATGTGGATAAATCACAGGTACCCATGCAGGGAAGCAAAGTATTTTCATTTCCATTTACTGTATCCAAACCGGGAGATTATAAAATTGATTCAATTTCCTTTTCTTATTTTGATCCTGCATCTGCAACTTATAAAACAGTACTTACTCCGGCGCTGGAAGTGCACGTAAGCATGGGCTCCGGCCATCCAAAAAATTCATTTGTACAAAATGAAAATACGATGCCCGAAAACAACCACCTTATTTCAACAACAATAGAATGGCTAGCAGGTATGTTTTTATTATTGGGAATTATTATTTTGATCTTTGTCTCAATTATCAAAAAGAATAAAAATAAAGACGCCTTAGAAACTAAAATTAAATTAGACGATCTCAAAAACAAACAGGACGAAAAGGAAAAACAATTTGTAATTCCCGAAAATCCACTGCTCGCAGCGCACGAAATGCTCGTAGCTCAAAACAGTGCCGCATTTTTTTCTACCCTCCATAATTCAATAAAAAAATACCTGGCAACAAAACTTAACGTACCTGTAAATGAACTAAACAGGAAGCGCATAATCGAAGAACTGGATAGATGTAATGTCAGCCTTGGCACTACACTAATGCTCTCTTCCCTGTTAGATGAAATAGAAATCAATTTGTATGCCCCGCCTTCCAATATTCACCATCTGAATAATATATTTGAAAAAGCGTCCGAAGTGGTATCTCTTCTCGACAAGCAGGTGTGCATTTAGACTTTTCCTGAAAACTACATCGTGAATGGCTTTACCAAGGGATAAAAAAAGCCATACCCTGCAGAGCAAGAGATGAGGCTCTACAGCGCATGGCTAAAATTTACTATTGAAATGATTTTGTTACATTATTATTAATAAGAACGCGTTACAACTTCACAGCCAAGCCTACGCCTAAGACAGATTGAAATTGCAGGGCAGGAGAATCACCATTAGGGCCAAATTGCTTTATATCGTCATCCTAAATTAAATTGATATTCAGATTTACACTGAACACTTTCGAAATTGAAGCCTGAAACATATTGGTCATGTTTACATCCACATCCTGTGGATTGTGCTCATAGTTAGAAAAGAGATCGAGCCTTCCCTTATAAAGAATGGTTTTGGTTATTTTTTTCATATAATTTATACTCGCAAAGGCGCCTATTTCATTTCTCACTTTTTTCCCAGGAGTAACGCCGTATGCTCCATGTGCCGATAAGGTATCATTATTAACTATGGTCCATCTTGAGGTGATTGGAGAAACAAAGATTGACAGCCCTTCTACGGGTTTATAATCTAACCCCAGGCCAAGCAGAACATATCCGGGCGCAAGAAAATCGGACAAAAGAGTTTTCGACCCGTCCTTATCATAACTATATCCCTTTGCAAATTGGCTATGGAAATTCAACAGGCCGCTCAAACTTAAATTTTTTGTAAGGCCGTATCCACCTTTAGATAACAAATCTATTCTATCATCGTTTTTCCTGGTACCCACACTCGTGGTATTTATCACCCCATAATTCATTTCAAGCGTATTGTCCCAGCTATATCTTCCTTTTTTATAAAAACCATACAAGCCAAGATAGGTATTAAGAGAAAAGGAAAAATCATCACCACCAGCAGCCCAGTTACTCTGGCTTCCCTGGCCGATGTTCAAATTAAACAAGCCACCTGTGTTCCAAATTTTTGAACTGTCTATCTTTCCGGTCTTATCAATTGCCTTATTGGCATCTGATTGAAGACCCTTTACTGTCGCATCCTGCGCGTAAGAAACATGAAAAATAATAAGGAAAGAAATAATAACAAGGGGGGAAATAATCCCACGAAATAATTTTGTTTTCATGTGAAGGGTTTTTATAAGTTACGTAAAATTGCAAAATTAGCATAGTATCCACAAGAATCCATAAAATTTTTATCTGCATTTGAGCCGATTAAAAATTACGATTTTTTATTGAGGTGCCGATAAATGATTTACTTTGTGGTAACAGATTTATTAATCATTAAAAAAAATTAATCATGGAAGAGTTACTTCAAAAATTGCAAAATGTTCACGGTTTGTCCGCTGAGCAATCTCAAGGCATTTTAACTACCATAACGGGCTATATCAAAGAAAAATTTCCTATGGTAGCGGGCGCAGTAGATAATCTTTTCCAATCCGGTACTACTCCTTCAGCCGGCAGCACTCCTGCTGATGTGCAGGCAACAACAGCCAACCCATCAACGGCAAGCGGAGACATTCTCGACAAAATTTCTGATTTTATTCCCGGAGCTACAGGAGAAAAGATCGAAGAATTAGCTAAAGAAAAATTGGGTGGTTTTTTTGGAGGAAATAAAGCTGTCTGATAAATTCAATAAAAAATCGGAAAATATATCCCGGTTTTTTATTCTGTCCAATTATTGTAAACTTTCTCTTGCTATTACAATCTTTTGTATTTCGCTGGTGCCTTCGCCTATCGTACACAATTTGCTGTCCCTGTAAAACTTTTCAACAGGATAGTCTTTTGTATAACCATAACCTCCAAAGATTTGGACCGCGTCAGTCGAAACTTTTACAGCTACCTCGCTGGAATAATACTTGGCCATTGCAGCTTCTTTAGTTACATTTTCTCCCCGGATTTTCAGGTCGCAAGCTTGGTCTATCAATAATTCAGCGGCCATTATTTCGGTAGCCATATCCGCCAGTTTAAAAGATATCGCCTGGAAATCGGCAATAGGTTTTCCAAACTGGTGCCTTTCTTTGGCATATTTTAAAGCGGCTTCATAAGCACCTTTTGCGATTCCTAATCCCAATGCAGCAATCGAGATGCGTCCACCGTCAAGCACCTTCATTGACTGCTTAAAACCATCTCCTACTTCTCCCATTCTGGCAGAATCGGGCATTCTGCAATTGTCAAATATCATCTCTGCGGTTTCACTAGCGCGCATTCCCAACTTATTTTCTTTCTTTCCGCCTTTGAATCCTTTGGTGCCACGAGGCACTATAAATGAAGTGGCATTATCCCTGGTATGTGGCTTTCCTGTTCGGCAAATTACCACAGCTACATCCCCGGTTTTACCATGAGTAATCCAGTTTTTTGTTCCGTTTATAATCCATTCATCACCGTCTTTTTCAGCCGTGCATTGCATGTTACCGGCATCGCTTCCTGTGTTTGCTTCAGTAAGGCCCCACGCGCCAATGTATTCAGCAGTGGCCAGTTTGGGTAAAAATTCCATCTTCTGCTCTTCATTTCCGAAAGCAAGAATATGACCGGTACACAACGAATTGTGCGCGGCTACACTTAACCCGATGGAGCCGCATACTTTTGAGATTTCCTGTATTACTGCGCTATATTCATAATAGCTCATGCCACTACCCCCATATTTTTCGGGTACTAAAACGCCCATCAAACCCAGTTTACCCATTTCTTTAAAAATATGAACAGGAAACTCCTGGGTTTCATCCCAAATCATCATGTCAGGTTTGATAAATTGATCGGCAAAATCCTTTGCGGTTTGAGCTACCTGTTTGGTTATTTCACTCGTTTTAAAGTCCATGTGATATTATTAATTATTGCATGCCAGATGTAATTCTTCAAACGGGTCTTTAACGTACAAGATACCAATTTTCTTCTTCTTCTTTCGTTTGTGCGTGTTAAAAATACAGCTAATTTGTTTGTCTACATTAGCGCAATTTAAAAAACCGAAAGTGGTTATTCTACAGTAAGATAAGGAAAAGCTTTACTATAAAAATCATCGGTTACGGTCATAATCTTTTTTATCTCCTCCACGGAATTATAATTTCCATGCTGCTGGCGATACTGAAAAATAGCATTGGCAACATTATATTTTATATATGGGTGCAATTTCATTTCGTCTACAGAAGCAGAATTAATATTTATCTTTTTTATTGCTTTACTGTCGGCGACCAGGTAAGGTTTTATTTTTTGAAAAGTAGAATCAGGCAAAAAGTAGGTTTCACTTATTTGGTCAACAGAATAAAAACCGCCCAGTTTTTCCCTAAAGACGATAATTCGTTTGGCAAGCTTGCTGCCAATGCCAGGCAACGCAATTAATTCAGATGTGTCGGCGAGGTTGATATCTGTTTTTTGTTTCGCATAGTCTCTTGAATAGCTTTTCTTGTCAGTATATTCTTTTTGCTCATAACGTGGATATTCTTTTTTGGCTTCTTTTATAGAAATGTAAGGAATCAAACGTCCCGCGTCTTTTACACTCAAGCCATATATCTTTTTTATGTCTTCAGGTTTGGAAAACCTCCCTCCTTTAGCAATATATTTTTGAATCGTTTCGGCTGTGTGTGGCATTATACCAAGCCTTATCCAATCTTCAACGGAGGCCGTATTGGGGTCAAAGAAGAAAACTTCTGGTTTAATATCAGGCTTATTTGTCGACGGCGTATAATCATTGAAATATCCATCATCAATTTTATTTACGCTACTTTTTTTCGAAGAGGTATCGAGTTGCAATTGCGCAATTTCTTTTGCGAACTGAGAAGCATCCACTTTTTCTTTCTCAACAATAAAGGGGAAGAAAAACGGAAGAATGATCAAAAGTAAAATAACGGATACAACCGCGATAATTCCCAATCTTTCTTTGTAAAGCTGAAATAGTCTTTTAAAACCTGTTGCCACATAGCGGTTAGTTTTTGAAGTAAGTTACTATTTAGATTTTAAAGAAATGCAAGTTTGCAAAATAATTATTTGTATTTGAAGGAACGGAAAAATTGCCAAAGGCAATACCTCACTGCCTAGCAAACAAATAAATACCGAAGATTCCTATTTCCCTTTTTCGATAAACTTTACGATATCTTCCACTAAAATGTTATCTAAAGGCATGTCTTCGTCAGTATAAGTGATCTGCTCGTCTACACAATCTTTACCCGCATTTTTTAGCGTATGCGACATGAAAGTAATCATATCCAACGTGCTCTTTTTATTTGCTTTGTGCAGATTTTCAGCATCTTCAGTTTTAACCTGGATATCGCAGCCACCCTGTAAAATAAGTATTGGGCATTTTAGTTTTTCTATTTCTTTTTGAGGAGAATATTTCAGCCAGGAAATCATATACGGTTGGACGGATTTTCTAAAAAGTGGCGCAAGCACATCAGGAATATTATCAACTTCATTCCCCAGTTTTAACTGATTAAAAATACCTGGAATTTGTTGCTTTACTGAATCAGGTAACGGTTGATGCTGCATCTGTTCTTCTAAAATAATATCAATCGGGCGTCCGGCACCGGCGATAGAAATATAACCTTTCACTTTCTTTTTTTGGGATGCAAGCATGGCAATCAGCGAGCCTTCGCTATGGCCAATAAAATAAATATCTTTAAATCCAAGGGTATCATGCAGGTAATCAAAGATTTTTTCTGCGTCTTTCACATAATCATCAAACACAATATCTTTTTCTTTAAAATCAGGAGAAGCACTTTTTGAAACGCCTCGCTTATCATAGCGAAATGTTGCAATGTTTTGCGAATCAAGACTGTGAGCCAGCATTTTATATTCATTGGTCGGTGGTGCCATTGTACTGTTTCCATCCCGGTCAGTGGGCCCAGAACCAGCAACAATAATCGCGATTTTTTGTTGATTGTTTTTAGAAAGCAAGGTTCCGTAAAGTTTGCTTCCTGCTGCAGAGATAATCGAAATTTCTTTTTCTCCTGGATATACGAAAACAGCCTTTTTCGCATGGCTGTTTTCTGATTGTCTTGAAACATTAAGTGGAATCTTATTTCCTCCCTGTTCCCAAATTCCTGTTATCGAGTCAGCATTTGCAAAAGCGCCACTATAAGATCCGGCGATCATTTTTATACCAAGATGAATACTGTCCTCTTTTAATTCAATATCACTAAAAGGAAGGCCTATAGCATTCTGTTTTGGGCTGTCCCATTTGCCATCAATCTTTCCTGAATCGTCTTTTTTAAAATAAAAAATTATTGGAAGTTGGTTCCCATTTACGTCAATACTTCCTTTCCATTCGCCGGAAATATTTTGTGAAAATACAGGGGAGTTCATATAAATAAATAGAAAAGAAATTACTACATATTTCATTGTATAAAGCTATTTATTGCGATACAAACATCGTGCAATAAAATAACTTTAATTCGCAAAAACTTTTTTCAAAATATCGGTAACCCTGGCGGCAGGATTTTTTCGGATATTCAATTCTTCCTGGGCTACATAATAGAATACTCCATCAAGCGCTTTGCCGGTTACATAACTGTTGATATCTGTATCAACCGGGTCTTTTGAAAAGCGATTATAGGCAGTAAAAACCTGGTTCCAGTATTTAGCCGCATCGAACTTTTTCAGTGAGGTTTCTATCACGGGCATAAATGCATCCGTAAGTTGGGGTGTAGTTGTTTTCCTTAAATAGGCAGTAGCGGCGGTATCCGTGCCCTTAAGAATATTCAGCGCGTCTGTTACCGTCATTTGTTTAATAGCGGATAGAAAAATGGGTGCAGCAGATTTGGCAGCATCTTCGGCGGCGCGATTCATGCTGAGTTCTGCATCGTCCACCAGTTTGCCCATGCCAAACATCCGCATTTTATCTTCTATATCCCGCACTTGTTTTGGCAATAATATTTTTACAGCAGCGTCTTTAAAAAACCCATCAGCAGTGGAGAGTTTATCGCCACTTTTTTGTGCGCCAAGGGACAAGGCTTCTTTTAAGCCGGAAACAATTTCATCAGTAGATAATTTCCCTGATGAAGATTTTTTAGAAAACAAAGACTTGCCGCTTTTGAATAAATCATTGCCCATCTTCCCAAGAGAATCCACTTGAGCGGAAAGCGAATAAGAAAATAATATCAAAGCCGATAGAGTGAGTAATTTCTTCATAGGTACTTTTTAATGTTAGTATTTCAAATGTAGATAGAATTCAATGATGCCAAGCTATAAACGCAGAATCGAACCTTTTTTAACACAAATTTTTTAAGGTAAAGAGAACCATTTAATTTAAAATCCCTTGAACTAACGCTCACATTTTTACTTTATTTCATTAAAGGCTTTAAGGTATTTGTCAATATAAAGTTCTTTAGTTTTGAATTTATATTGCATAATGTATCGTGGATGTTCGAGCGCGATAATTTTTTTAAAGAACCGATGTTCCTCATTTACTTTTTTTAGAAACTTTTCATTCTTTCCTGTTCCAAAGCAAAAACACAAGTCAGTATTAATACCAAAATTAGTTTGTGTTTTTATATTTTCAATCATTGCGTCGTAAACCGCTTCGGTAAGTTCTTTGCTGTCGTAATAATTATAATTTACTTCTTTCCCTTTTTCATTGGTAGCTGTGAATCCCAGCGGAAAAATAGATTGGATATAAAAATCATTATAAAACTTTTTAGTTCCACCATAAGCGTTGATTACTTCATACACAAACGTTGCAGATGGCTCGTGCGTTGGCTTTCCGGAAAAAGACAATCCACATTCGTTCAATAACCTTTTGGTGTCTGTAAACGGAACACCGGTAACGCCGGCTCCGAATCTTCCGGGATTGATCCCCAAAATAATATGTCGCTGATGATGATCGTTATAAAATTTTTTATAAAATTGAGACGATATTTCTACGGCTTCCGGATTTTCTTTAAAGGGATTCATGACACTAATCCCCTTTGGCAAAGAACCGTTGAACGATACTTTTTTATTGAATGAAATTATTTTTTCTGCAAAAGTTTTCATGATATAAATACTCACAAACTCGCCATATCAATTACAAACCGGTACTTCACGTCGCCTTTTAGCATCCGTTCATAGGCTTCGTTAATTTCGCTAATCTTGATTACTTCCACATCGCTTACGATGTTATGCTCAGCGCAATAGTCAAGCATTTCCTGGGTTTCTGGAAGGCCCCCAATGAGTGATCCCGCCAGCGTTTTTCTTCCGGAAATTAAATTGAATGCAGGTACCTGAGCGGGTTTTGCCGGTGCGCCTACACAAACCATTACTCCATTTGTTCTCAACATTCCGAGGTACAAATTATAATCATGATCTGCGGATACCGTATCAAGGATAAAATCGAAATATTTGGTCACGCTTTTAAGTTGTTCTTTATCGCTTGTCAATATAAATTTATGTGCCCCCAGTTTTTTTGCATCGCTTTCTTTAGATGGAGAATGACTAAGCATGGTAACTTCCGCTCCCATAGAAGCCGCAAGTTTTACACCCATGTGGCCCAAGCCCCCCAACCCTACCACACCTACCTTATCACCTTTGCCTACTTTCCAGTGACGCAATGGTGAGTACGTGGTAATGCCCGCGCAAAGCAATGGTGCTATAGCTTCCAGTGGCTGCTTATCAGAAATGCGAAGCACAAAATCTTCATGCGCTAAAATTTGTTTACTGTATCCGCCCAAAGTAGTTCCGCTACCGTCCCGTTCCTTTCCATTGTAGGTGCCCACCATTCCTTTTTCACAGTATTGTTCCAATCCATCCTTACAATTATCACATTCCCTGCAGCAGCTATCTACCATGCAACCGATTCCTGCTAAATCGCCCACTTTAAATTTGGTGACCTTATCGCCCACTGCTGTTACGCGTCCTACTATTTCATGTCCCGGCACTACAGGGTAAATAGTACCTCCCCAATCGTTGCGAACCGTATGTAAATCGCTGTGGCAAACGCCACAGTATAAAATTTCTATCTGTACGTCAGTTGTTTTAGGCGTTCTCCTTTCTATTTCATAATTGTCTAACGGGCTTGTAGCAGACTGGGCTGCATAAGATTTCACTTTACTCATAACCATAAATTTCTAATCCCCAAATTTATGGCATTATTAATAAGGTCGCATTTAAACAAAACCTAAAATTAAATCTTATTCCTTAACAGGAGCTAAGGCTCGGTAAACAAGTCCTGCAAGTATTGCTCCTACAATAGGCGCCACCCAGAACATCCCGCTGTTGTCATTTATAAGGAGTCAAAAAAAATGTTTACAAATATGTTCTCTGATCTTAATATTTTCTGAAACATTAACCGCGCATCAAAGAAGGAGGAAACAAAAGGATCTTATTTTGCTAAACTCAAATAATTCCTATAATAACTGTTTTGCTCTTTTGCATACTGCGCCAGTTCATTTAATTTCTCCTGTAGCCCGCCGGTGTTCAATGTTAAGGTTGCTTCCGATTTATTCAAATCGCTCAAGTTTTGATTGGCGGAGACGATCTTTTTTAAAATATTATCGAACAAATGTTGTACTTCACTACTTTTTTTTACAGGCTGAAATTGATTATTTCTATAAATAATAAACTCATTTAGCATGTCGATGCCTGTATTATAATCTGCAATAGCGGAATTGTAAGCCGCCATATCCCTATCCTGGTAAATCAATTCAATCTCCAATTGCAGTTGTTTAAGCTTTGCGTCAATCTTGGAAGAAGGCCAATCAAAATTTGCAATCCTGTGAAGCGCTGATACATATCTTGATAAGGAATCTGAATTGAAATAGATGCCCAGAGAATCTTTATAATTAAAATAAGAATTTGGATTATTAGTTGGTTTACTGTGGCCATCAAATTCTTTGTAAGAAACGGGATCGTTTAAAAACTGGAACATTGGATCAAATGGAAGATGAGATAAAATAAAATCCTTGGGAGAGATCTGAAAATAATTTGCACCAGTTCCTATTAGATAGCTGTCGCCGTTCCAAAATCCTGCATCCCAGGTAGGATCATAAAACGCCCACTTATTATTCACTAACGCGGCACACCAAACGTGTCCTCCGCGATCGACTGAGCCATTTTGCTTAGTACATCCTTCTATATAAAATGAGGGTATTCCACTTTTTATACAAAGATCATTGAAGATAGCTGCAAAGTTTTCGCATACGCCCCTTCTACCTTTTAATGCATAGGTTACTCTTTGCTCCTGGTCTTCATCCAAAATAATTCTGTGAACATTATTTCGATCGTATTTTATATTGGAAGTCACCCAGGCATAAATGGCTCGTACTTTTTCCTCATCATTTTTAAAATGATTATCGATGTACGCCGCTATTTGGGTTGTGGTATTGGTTTGCGAATCGGGGATATTCAGCGCAATTCTTTCTATCATTCCATTTTGAGCCATCGACGGAAATCCGCATAAAATAAAAGCTATTAAAATAGATAGCCATCTCATTTCCTAAAGTTAGACTGCTATTTTTAATAAAAAAAGTGAATTTTTTAGAACTAAATTACTCTTGCGACACGACATTTTTCTCTCCTTCATCAGTATGAAAGTAATCGAACACAATAGTAGCTCTTGACTTGCCAATGCTTTCTTCAAGTATTTGAAAGGGAAGGTCTTTTATTTTCTTTACTGATCGGTATTTTTTTAAAAGCGACTCAGCAGTGCTTTTCCCGATTCCTTTTATGTGTTCCAATTCATTTACAAAAGTGCCACGACTGCGTTGGTTCCGATGAAAAGTAATTCCGAACCGATGCACCTCGTCTCTTATTCTTCTTATCAGTTTTAGGCTTTCGCTATTCCATGGCAACTTAATAGATTCCTGATCGCCAGGAAAAAATATTTCTTCTTCATTTTTCGCAAGCCCTACTACGGTTGTTTTTCCCATCATTCCTGTTTCTTTCAGTCCTTCAACTGCGGCATTTAACTGACCTTTGCCGCCATCAATAATTATTAACTCGGGCAATTGAGCGCCTTCGGTTAAAAGTCGTTTATACCTTCGGGAAACAATTTCCTTCATACTCGCAAAATCATTAATTCCGGCCACCGTTTTAATATTAAATCTGCGATATTCATTTTTATCAGGCAGTCCATTTTTAAAATAAACCATCGCAGCCACCGGAAAACTTCCCTGGAAATTTGAGTTGTCAAAACACTCAATATGATGTGGCAATGCGGGCAGATGAAGATCTTCTTGTAGTTGGATCAAAACTTCTTTCTTCTCGATTTCTGTTTTCCCTTCCAAGTGAAGCACTTTTTTCCGTTTCATTTCCTCCCTAAAATAATTGACATTCTTCTCTGAAAGATCCAGCAGTTTCTTTTTGTCGCCGCCGCGCGGTATCGTGAATATCAAATCTTCTCCAGCATACTCTATAGAGAAAGGAATGATAATCTCATTCGCTTCACTGTTGAATCTTTTTCTTAATTCGGTGATGGCAAGCGCTAATATTTCTGCATCAGTCTCGTCCAGTTTTGGCTCCAGTGTAATCGTATGAGTTTGAATAATGGCGCCATTCTGAACCATTAAATAATTTACATAGGCTGTCTCCTTCTCCCGGAGAATAGAAAATACATCAACGTTAGAAAAAGATTTGCTAACCACCACCGACCTGGACTGGTAATCTTCGAGACCTTCTAATTTTTTCTTTATCACGGCCGCTTTTTCAAACTGAAGGTGCGTTGAATAATATTTCATCTCTTCCCGATACCGTTGTATTACCGGCCCTAAATTTCCCTTTATCATTTGTCTTATTTGCTGGAGACCCTGTTCGTAATCTTCTTTGGATTGAAAACCTTCACACGGACCATTGCAATTTCCAAGGTGGAATTCAAGACATACTTTGAATTTTTTTTTCAAAATATTTTGTTCCGTAAGATTCAGTTTGCACGTGCGCAACGGAATGAACTCCTTGATAAAACTGAGCAACTCCCTTACTCTTCCAACAGAGGTAAAGGGGCCGAGGTATTCGGATCCATCGTTAATTTTATTTCGCGTTAAAAATATCCGGGGAAAAGGCTCATTCTTGATAACAATGTATGGGTACGTTTTGTCATCTTTCAGGTTGATATTGAATTTCGGTTGATATTGTTTTATCAGCGAATTTTCAAGAAGGAAAGCATCTTGTTCTGTGTCCACAATGGTAAATTCGATCTTGTGGATTTTTTTTACCAGTTCGTGGGTTTTGTATCCAGTAAAGGTTTTTGTAAAATAGGAGCTTACTCTTTTTCGGATGTTCTTTGCCTTACCAATATAAATCAGCTCATCGTGGTCGTCAAAATATTTATAAATTCCCGGTTGAATGGGAAGGGTTTTCATTATGTTTTGAAAAATCTCGCTGGTCATTATAAAAATTCTTTCAGATCACTATCAGGAATTTGAAATCAATCATCAAAATTCCAAATCATTTTTTCTTCTTTTATTTCTGGTTCCTTGCCGGGTGTTTGTGTTATCGTTCGGATGCTAAACCATTTATTGGAAAACCAGGTTAATTGTGTAATAATCTTCACATTTTGTTCTGTCTTTTCCTTCACCATATATATACGAGTAATCGTATTGGTTTGAGGACTCATATATACATCCCAATGTCTGAGATCCATTGAATCAGGTAGCTTAACCTTAGGATCGTGCGTAAAAGTATAGGCGTTGATTGTTTGATCGAGAAATGATTTTTCAGAAAAAAGCGACGTCATTGTAGCCGAATCAATTACAGGAGTTAGAAAAGGCGCGGCAGCGAGCCTTATATCTTTTAGCTTTAGCCAAACAGAATCAGTCTTGCCGTTCTCCGCAGTTATTTTCAAAGGTGTTGTTGCCATACTATCTATCTCCAACAACTGCCCTTTTAAAAAACTGGTTACAGGCAATATCGTAGGATTTTCAGCGGCGTTAGTATTCGAAGGAGGCACCGCTTCTGTGGTAGTGTTACATCCCGAAACAATGAGACACAAACAAAAGCT
>Ga0207933_1001451_pt1 | contig 17780 bp, 26 predicted proteins | sample NGESurdeep092012_4_FD_184488 | JGI IMG/M metagenome (GOLD analysis project Ga0207933, IMG submission 184488) | Arctic peat soil microbial communities from Barrow, Alaska - NGEE Surface sample F53-3 deep-092012 (SPAdes) | ecosystem: Environmental > Terrestrial > Soil > Wetlands > Peat ...
GCGCGCGTTTGTAGCGGGCGAGGATGTCCGTGGCCGTGTAACCTTCGGGATGCCCGACGTGCAAGCCCGCGCCGCTCGGATACGGAAACATGTCGAGGATGTAAAACTTCGGCGGCAACTGCGCCGCGGAAATTTTGCCGGAAAGTTTGTGGCGTTGTGCGAACGGATGATTCGCCGGAATTTCCTCGCCCGGATTGAACGCGCGGAAACTTTGCGATTCGTCCCAAACTTTTTGCCATTTGGGTTCGATCAGATGAAACGGATATTGTCTGCGGCTGCTCGACATAGAAAGAGAAGTCTAAAGTCCAAAGCCCAAAGTCTAAAGTCCAAAGTCATGCGAAATTGAACGGCTTGACTTGAAAATCAGCCGCAGGCCTTCGAGCGTCAAATCTTGTCTGACGGCGGAAATTTCCGGCAGCTTTGCGGCGATCAATTTTGCGTAGCCTCCTGTAGCCACAACGGGAAGATTTTCCGCCCGCAATTCGCGCCTTAATTCACCGATCAATTCCCGGACCAAACCACGATAGCCATGCACCGCGCCGATCAGCATCGCTTCTTCCGTGCTTTTGCCGACGACATTTTTTGTCTCGCGAATTTTGATTTTGGGCAGCAGCGCCGTTTTCTCGTGCAAATAATCGGTCATCGCCGCCAGCCCCGGCGCGATGATGCCGCCGATATAATTTCCTTTGCCGTTCACGACGTCAAACGTCACCGCCGTCCCGAAATCAACAACCACCACTGGAGCGCCGAAATAAAATTTCGCCGCGACCGCATTCGCCAGGCGGTCTGCGCCGATTGAATTGGGTTTCGGATAATCAACGCCAACGCCGCGGATGGTTTTCGGATTGAGTTCAAGTGTTTCCAATTTCCAAATCGTGCGGACAGTTTTTTGCACGAGCGGCGTCGCGCGCGGGACAACGCTGCACAAAATCGCGCCGATAATTTTAGTTTTGCCGGCAAATTTTTTTGCGAGCGTCTTCGCATCGCCGCCAAACCATTCGCGCGTCGGCACATTTGTTTGCTTCAGCACGCGCCGTCCGTCCGCCAGCCCGACGTGCGTGTGCGTGTTGCCGATGTCGAAAAGTAAAATCATTTTTCCAAAGTCACGTCGCCGCCGGTGATGCGTTCCAAATGGCCGTGCTCCGTGCGCAGCAGCAACGCGCCGTCGTCGTCCAGCGATTCCGCGCGGCCGCGAATTTTGCGGCCACCAATTTGCACCGTCACGTTTTTGCCGATGGTCACGCAATTTTCTTCCCATTCGTCGGCAACCGCCGTGAATTTTCCGCCGCAAATCCGCATATAATCAAAATCCAGTTCTCTCAAAATCGCAGCCGCCAGTTCCGGGCGGGAAATCGTTTCGCCAGCTTCAATTTTCAACGAAGTCGCGGTCTTGCACAATTCCGACAGAAATTCGTCCGCATCCTGGTTCACGTCCACGCCGATGCCGAGGATGACGTAACGGACTTTGTCCGGTTCCGCGCTCAATTCCGTCAGGATGCCCGCGACTTTTTTTCCGCCGATCAAAATGTCGTTCGGCCATTTGATTTCCGGCTGCAAATTTGTTTCCAAAAAAATCGCGCGGCGCAAAGCTGTGGCCGAGGCAACGGTCAATTGCGTCGTTTCCTGCGGACGCAAATCCGGGCGCAGCAAAATGGAAAACCAAAGGCCTTTGTGCGCGAGCGAAATCCATTTTCGTCCCAACCGCCCGCGCCCGCGTGTTTGCGATTCGGAAAAAACCACGACGCCTTCCTTCACGCCGTCGCGCGCGAGTTTTTCAATCACGTCGTTCGTCGAAGTCGTCTGCTTGAAAACATGGATGTCGCGCCCGATGACTTTTGTTTTGCCCAGATGCGCGAGCAAATCATCCGCGAGCAATGCGTCCGGCTCGCCGACAATTCGATAACCGAAATGCGGACTGGCCGAAATGTCAAAACCGGCACGTCGCAATTCCTCGATGCGCGACCAGATGGCCGCTCGACTGATCTTCAATTGCTCCGCAAGCTCCGTGCCCGAAACGCCGTCAGGATTCGCGCGCAACGCGGAAAGAATTTTTGCATCAGTTGTCACAATTTTTTAGCCACAGATAAACACAGATGGACACAGATAAGAATTTGTTTCGGAAATCTGTGTTTCATCTGTGCCCATCTGTGGCTCAAGTTAGTTTTCAAAATCCAAACCGATGTCCACCGCCCGCGACGAATGCGTGAGCGCGCCGACGGAAATATAATCCACGCCGGTTTCGGCAATCGCGCGGACGGTTTTCAGATTCACGCCGCCGCTGGCTTCGGTTAGCGCGCGGCCATTCACGATTTTCACGGCCCGCCGCAATTGCGCGGCTGTCATGTTATCGAGCACGATGATGTCAGCTCCGGCGTCGGCGGCTTGCGCAACTTGTTCCAGCGTGTCCGCTTCGACTTCCACCTTCAGCTCCGGAAATTTTTTGCGGGCGCGCACGACGGCGGCGGCGATGGCGTTTGGCGTTTCATTTTTCAGCGTGGCGAGGTGATTGTCCTTGATCAAAATCATGTCGAACAAACCGAAACGATGATTTTTCCCGCCGCCGCAGGCGACGGCGTATTTTTCAAACCGCCGCCAGCCGGGCGTCGTTTTGCGCGTGTCGAGAATTTGAGCGCGGGCTCCTTTGATGGCTTCAACAAATTGCGAAGTCAAAGTGGCGACGCCGGAAAGCCGCTGGACAAAATTCAGCGCGACGCGCTCGGCAGTCAAAATCGCGCGCGCCGGGCCGGAAATTTTCAGCAGGATTTTTCCGGCGGCAATCCGTTGTCCGTCGCGCGCAATTTTCTCCATTTTGATTTTTGATGAGAGTTCGCGAAACGCCGCTTCCGCAAATCCAATGCCCGCGACGACGAGCGGTTCGCGCGCGCGCATGACGGCTTGGGCCGGCGCGTTTGCGGGAACGGTTGCCAGCGTCGTCGCGTCGCCGCCGCCGATGTCCTCGGCGAGCGCGAGGCGGACGGAAGCGCGGATTTCTGCGGCGGACAATTTCACGCCGTCAAAGTGAAGGTAAATTGAAAAGGGGAAAAGGAAAAACGGACGATTGGAAAAAACGCGGAAAATTATAATGGCCTAAAACGCGGCTTTGGTTTAGAACGGCGGCGTGCATAACCCGATGTCATTCTTCATTCCGGCGTTTATTCTCATCGCCATAATCGGCGCCATTTACAGCGCGATTGCCGCGCGCAAGCGACGTGAAGGACTTTTTGAATTGGCGCAGCGGCTGAATCTGAATTTTGACGCAGGCAAAGACGAGGAAATTCCCGAACGCTTTGGCTTTCTCAAACAGTTCGACGAAGGCCACGACCGTTATGCGGCCAATGTCATTTCCGGGAATTATCAACAAAATGAAATTCTCGCGTTCGATTATCATTACACGACCGGCTCCGGCAAAAACCGGCAGGATCATAATTTAAGTTTTGTTATTCTGGTCGTGCGAGGAAGCCAATTCCCGCAACTGACCATCCATCGCGAAGGATTTTTCGACCGGGTGGCCGAGACGTTTGGATTGCAAGACATCAAATTCGAGTCGGCTGAATTTTCAAAGGCATTTTGCGTGCGCTCGCCGGACAAAAAATTCGCCTACGACGTCTGCAATGCAAGGATGATGGAATATCTCCTCGCCAACCGCGACTTGAGCGTTGAAATCGAAAACGAAGTGATCGCGCTCGCGTTCAATTCCCGCATTTCAGCCGATCAATTTGAACTCAACCTCCAACGATTGATTGAAATCCGCTCGCGGTTGCCGGATTATCTTTTCACAAACACATGACTGCCATTCTCATCGCCATTTTTGTCATCGTCGGATTGCCCGTCATTTATCTGCTCGCGCAATACAACGCGCTCGTCGCGTTGAAAAATTACATCCGCGAATCGTGGAGCGACGTGGACGTGGAATTGAAACGCCGCTATGACCTCATTCCGAACCTCGTCGCGACGGTGAAAGGTTACGCGACGCACGAATGCGAAGTTTTTGAGCGCGTCACGGAATTGCGGAATCGTTGCGCGGCGAACAACGGCGCGGTGGCCGACCAGTCCCGCGATGAAACCGAACTTGTCGGCGCGTTGAAACAATTGCTCGTGGTCGTGGAAAATTATCCGCAACTCAAGGCCGACCAGAATTATCTCCAATTGCAGAAGGAACTGGTCAACACCGAAGACCGCATCCAGGCCGCGCGCCGGTTTTACAACGGCAACGTCCGCGACTACCGGAACAAGTGCGAAACCTTTCCGAGCAACCTCGTGGCGAATATGTTCGGCTTCAAATCCGAGGGCGATTTTTTCAGCGTGCCGCCGTCCGTCCGCGACGTGCCGAACGTGGATTTTACAACGACATAACTGCTCGAATTTTCCAAATGCACCACGTTTTCCACTGTGTCCCGCAAGCAAGATTTTATGTGGATTTTAACCCGCATTCTGCGACACTTCACTTTCGATATGACTCCGCTCGTTAAACTGTTGCTCGAAGAAACCGGCCTTTCGACCGCGCAGATGGCGCAGATCCTCAAGCTGTCCGAAGCCGATTTGAATGCTCAACTCGACACGTTGAAAAAAGCAGGCGTGCTGCTGGGTTTCCGGCCCGTTCTGAATCTCGCCGAGGAAGACTCCGGCGTCGTCCGCGCTGTCATCGAGGTGCGGATCACGCCCGAGCGCGGCGGCGGCTTCAACCGCCTGGCCGAGCGCATCAGCAAGTTCGACGAGGTGGAATCCTGCTACCTCATGTCCGGCGGCTACGACCTGCTGGTGTTCGTCAACGGCGCGAGCCTGCAAAAGGTCGCGGCGTTCGTCTCGGAAAAACTCTCCACCATCGAAGGCGTGCTCTCCACAGCCACGCATTTCATGCTGCGCTCCTACAAGGAACACGGCTTCCTGCTCGGCGGCAAAGTCGAGGAAACGGAACGGCTCAAGGTCGCGCCGTGAACCATGCATATCATCACGCGTAAACGACTGAATGAATTTGCCGGAAAGCACCCGACAACAACAACCGGATTGGTGCATTGGTATCGGGTGTTGAAGCGGAATAATCCGGCAAATTTTGTTGAACTGCGACGAGTGTTTCCGCACGCAGACCAAGTTGGCGGGCTGACGGTTTTCAATATCGGCGGCAACAAAGCTCGCCTGATTGCAGCGATTCATTATAATCGCCGGAAAGTGTATATTCGCGCGGTGCTGACCCACGCCGAATACGACGCGGGCAAATGGAAAGAGAGAAAATAATATGTCAACCGCACAACTGAACAAAGCGTTCGCCGTCTGGCCGCAGGTCGAACCGGCCTTGCGCGTGCCGCACAATGACCGCGAATACCGCCAGTTGGTGAAGCAACTCGACCGGCTTGTGGATGAAGTCGGCGAGAACGAAGACCATCCGCTGGCCTCGCTGATGGAAATTCTCGGCGTGCTCATCGAAAAATACGAGGACGAAAACGTCGCGGAACTGGCTTGAGAATTTATGGATCGCCAACTTTCCACCATCGAGGGCGTGCTCTCCACGGCCACGCATTTCATGCTGCGCTCCTACAAGGAACACGACTTCCTGCTCGGCGGCAAAGTCGAGGAAACGGAACGGCTCAAGGTCGCTCCGTGAAAAATTCCGCGATTCGTTAATTCGTCAAAAACGACGAATTAAGCCTTGACGCGTTAATTGTGACGTGTTAGTGTCGCCTCATGCAAACGACAATAATCAAAGTGGCTCTTTCAACCTCGACCTACGCGTTAATTGCCGAACGCGCGAAAGCTGAAGGTGTAGAACCCGCCCATTACTGTTCAATTCTGTTAACGGATTATTTTCTAAACGGCAGCAAAAACGTCCCCTCAAACTCCGCCGCAAAGAAATACGTCCCTCCGATAAATGACATTGAAACGATTGACGTGCCACGCAAACTTCCAAGCACGATAGAACAAATTTTTTCAGTCTGTCATCATGTATGGCGGGAAAAAATGGAATTTGCCGACGCGCTCCGCAAAGTTGCGCAAAAATTCAAGGTTGGGGAGACGACCGTGCGTGATAAATGCACGAGGAGAATTTCGCTCCCGCATTCACAAATTGATACGGATAGATTCGTCCAAATGTTAAATCAGCCAAACAGCCTTCGAGATTACTTGTGCCACCGATTCCCGAAATTTTCTGGCCAGATTATCCAGCGCTTTGAATCTGTAACGCCTCCGAATTTCGAGGCAAACTAAAATAATGCAGCACGGGCGCAATCCAGCATCGGATGCAAGAAAGAGACATGTCGTCTCTCTGTTACAGGTTCGCTTGGGAATTTTGGAAAGAAAATTCTCCAATCGCCCTGATTGGTATTTGTCGGACGGCGACAACGTCGAAGTTTTTATTACGGATTCCAAGCCCCATTGTGAGCGTCGTCCTTGGTTTGATATGTCTGTTGCCGATATTAAGGCACTAGCCGGACATTCCTGTGGGTTCATTATTTTTGTTTTGGGATACAAAGACAATTTTCTAGTTATTCCGGCTAAGGATTTAATGGCACACCTTCCAGAATATCGTGACAACCAAACGCAAAACGGCAGATACCATCTAAACTTGAACAAAAAAAGAACTGAATTTGAGCAGTTTCCGGGCTGGAGTCTTTATCCCTATGCCGACAAACTTGAATTAATTCCAAACGGCATCTCGTGAGCACACGGTCACAAAATGAAAAGAAGTTCGGCCAGTGGGATGAGTTGCCCAGTGGTGGGCGGCGTTATCGGCTCGATGTGCCGGGTAAGCTGGGCTGGCTGGCGCATTATTTGAAGGATGTGGACGCGAACGAAACAACGGTGCGTTTCTGGCAAGAAATTTACGACGACCGGGGAAAACTGGTCGAGACGCACGAGAAATTCCCTGTGGATAAAGGCCATCGCAAAGTGTAATCTGCAACCATGACGATCACGAAACAAACCGTCGCCGACAAGATTGCCGCGTATCTCCATCACGAGATTTCGCTGGCACAGTTGGTGGACTGGTCGGAGAACGCGTTTCTTGACGGCGAACTCGCCGAGCGCGATACCCAGACCGTTTCGTCTGTCATTGCCCGTCTCGGTGTCGCCGATGTGCGTGCGTTTGGTCTGGCGTGGGAAGATTGCGAAGAGTTGCTTCAGAAGCTCGGGTTTGCTCCACGGGTTGAGGTCGTCGCCGCCTGATTCATTTTCGTTCGTTCGTATATTGGTTTGCGAACGTCGTTCAAAATTTTTATCTTCCATCAATCAAATGGACCAGTCACGTTACATCGCTAGGCACGTCGTCAACCTGCCCAAGTCGGGCATCCGCGACTTTTTTGACATCGTCGCCAAGATGAAGGACGCCATCTCGCTCGGCGTCGGCGAACCGGATTTCGACACGCCCTGGCACATCCGCGAGACCGGCATCTACGCGCTCGAAAAGGGCAGGACGCATTACACGTCCAACCTCGGCCTCATCGAACTGCGCCGCGCCATCAACAAATACGTCGAGAAAAATTACGCTGTCAGCTACGCGCCGGAAAATGAAGTCATCATCACCGTCGGTGTCAGCGAGGCGCTCGACCTCGCCTGCCGCGCGCTCATCAATCCCGGCGACAAGGTGATGTATCATCAGCCGTGCTACGTCAGCTATTCGCCGAGCATCACGCTCGCCCACGGCATCGCCGTGCCCGTGCCGACGTTCGCAAAAGATAATTTTGCGTTGACGGTGGACGCGTTGCGCGCCGCGTGGCAGCCGGGCTGCAAAATTTTAATGTTGAATTTGCCATGCAATCCCACCGGTGGCACCTGCGACCACGCGCAGATCGAAGCGATTGCAAAATTCGCCGTGGAAAAAGATTTGATCGTGTTGAGCGACGAAATCTATTCCGAGCTGACGTTCGAGGGCGTGCATACGAGCATCGCCAGCTTGCCCGGCATGAAGGAGCGCACGATTTTTCTGCACGGATTTTCCAAGGCGTTCGCGATGACCGGCTGGCGTATTGGCTACGCTTGCGGCCCGGCGACGCTCATCGAGGCGATGATGAAAGTGCATCAATACTCCATGCTCTGCGCGTCCATCATCGCGCAGGAAGCGGCCATCGAAGCACTCGTGCGCGGCGAGGACGCGATGGAAAAAATGCGCGACCAGTATCATCGCCGCCGCGATTTTATCGTGCGCCGGTTCAATGAAATCGGCTTGAAATGCCACTTGCCGCGCGGTTCGTTCTACGCGTTTCCCGATGTTTCAAAATGTGAGATGAACGAAAAGGATTTTGCCATTGGTTTGTTGCAAACGGAAAAAGTGGCGATTGTTCCCGGTTCTGCCTTTGGCGAAAACGGCAAAGGTTTTTGCCGCGCGTGCTTCGCGACCAGTTACGAGCAACTCATCGAAGCGAGCAACCGCATTGAGCGGCACGTGCAGAATTTAAAAAAGCGGGAGCCGAGGTAACGAGGCTCAAATTTTCGATTTTATAAATGAGCCTCCTCACGTCGGCTCCTGCAATTTTTAGCTTAACAACTTCTCAAATCGTGCAGCAGCCGTATCCCATTGCGCGGCGTCCTGCGGGGTGAAAGTTTTCAGTTCAAATGAATTGCGGACGACTTCGCGTGCGGCGGTAAGCGATGGCAAATGGCCGAGCGCGATGGCCTGAACGAGGATGTTTCCGAGCGCGGCACATTCAGTCGGCCCGGCAAGCACGGGAATTTTCAGGGCGTTGGCGGTGAATTGGTTGAGCAGCGCGTCCTTGCTGCCGCCGCCGACGATGTGCAGCCGCTCGATTTTTTTGCCGGTGAGCCGTTCGAGCCGGCGCAGCGTGGCACGATAGGACAGCGCGAGACTTTCGCAAATGCAGCGCATGAACTCGGCGCGATTTGCGGGAACGGGCTGGTTGGTTTCCAGGCAGAACCCGGCGATTTTATCCGGCATGTCGTCAGGGCTTAAAAAGCGCGGGTCGTCGGGATTGATGAGCGAGACAAACGGCGGCGCGGCGGCGGCCATTTGTTCGAGCGCGATGAAATCGTATTTTTTCCCTTCCTTCGCCCAATGGCGGCGACATTCCTGGACGATCCAGAGTCCGACGATGTTTTTGAGCAGGCGCACCGAACCGCCGAAACCGATCTCGTTCGTGAAGCCGAGCGAGCGCGCCTGGTCGTTGATGACGGGCTGCGGCCATTCGACGCCCATGAGCGACCATGTGCCGGAACTCAAATAGGCCCAGTTCCCGCCGCTCGCGGGGATGGCGGCGACCGCCGCGCCGGTGTCGTGCGAACAACTGGCGATGACTTCGATTTGCGGCAGGCCGACTTCCGCGGCGAGATTTTTTTTCATCGGGCCGAGCCTGGTGCCAGACGGGCAGATGGAGGCGAACATTTCCTCGCGCAGCCCGAGCGCGCCGAAAATTTTCTTCGACCACGCCTGCGTCTTCGGATTGTAAAGCTGCGTGGTGCTGGCGAGGGAGACTTCGTTGCGCGCGACGCCGGAGCAGAAAAAGTTGAAGGCGTTGCCGATGAGCAGCAATTGCTTGGCGCGGGCGAGGCGCTCTGGCGGTTCGGCGGCGAGCTGGTAAATGGTGTTGAGCGCCATGAACTGGATGCCGGTCTCGGCGTAAATCGCCGGCCAGTCCACTTTTGCCCGGACATTTTCGACGCCGCTGGCCGTGCGCGCATCGCGATAGCACCAAACCGGCTGCATGATCGAGCCGCGCTGGTCGTAAAGCACATAGTCCACGCCCCACGAATCGGTGCTGATGCTGGCGATGGGCAGATTTCGCGCGGCGGCCTTCTTGAGACCGTTTTTCAATTCGTTGAACAACGCGTCAATGTTCCAGTGCAGCGCGCCGCTGGTCTTGACAGGGCCGGTGGGAAAGCGGTGCAGTTCTTCCAGCGAAATTTTCCCGTCGGCGAGCGTGCCGAGCATCAGGCGTCCGCTGTCCGCGCCGAGGTCGCAGGCGAGATAATGTGTGGCCATAATGAAATCCAGCGCAGTTTAAGGCAAGGGCGCGCCGTGTCAAAAATGTTCCCTGATTGAACATCCGGCGCAGATCGCCGTCAAAAAATTTGCTATCGCGCGCGGACGGCGTATTTTGAGGAGCATAAAATTTATGAGTTCTGAAAATCAACTGGACCAACTGAAGAAATTCACCGTCGTCGTCGCCGACAGCGGCGATTTCGCCACGCTCAAGCAGTTCGCGCCGCGCGACGCCACGACCAACCCGTCGCTCATCCTGAAGGCCACGGAAAAACCCGAATATGCCTTTCTCGTGGACAAGGCGGTTGCCGACGGCAAAAATTCCGGCGCGAGCGGCGAACAATTGGTTCACAGCGTCATGGACAACGTGCTGATTTTGTTCGGCTGCGAAATTCTGAAAATTTTGCCGGGCAGAGTTTCAACGGAAACCGACGCGAACCTGGCGTTTGACACCGAGGCGCTGCTCGCCAAGGCGCGGCGCTTCATCGAGCTTTATCAAAAGAACGGCGTCGGGCGCGAGCGCATCCTCATCAAGCTTGCCTCGACGTGGGAAGGCATCCGAGCGGCGGAAATTCTCCAGCGCGAAGGCATCAACTGCAACATGACGCTGCTTTTTTCGTTGCCGCAGGCCGTCGCGTGCGCCGAGGCGAAGGCGAAATTGATCTCGCCATTCGTCGGCAGAATCATGGACTGGTATAAGGCGAAGGAAAAAAAAGATTTTGCCCCAGCCGAAGACCCCGGCGTGATTTCGGTGAAGGAAATTTATTCCTACTACAAAAAATTCGGCCACGCGACGGAGGTGATGGGCGCGAGCTTCCGCAACGTCGGCGAAATTCAGGAACTGGCCGGCTGCGATTTGCTGACCATCAGCCCGCAACTGCTCGGCGAATTGCAAAAAAATTCTGCGCCGCTGGAGCGCAAGTTAAGCCCGGAAATCGCGCGCGAAAGCAAAATTGAAAAACTGCCGCTGGACGAAAAAAAATTCCGCTGGCTGCTCAACGAAAACGCGATGGCGACGGAAAAAACTTCCGAGGGCATCCGTCTTTTCAATGCGGACGCGGTGAAGCTGGCGCGGTTCATCGCGGCGAAGCTTTAACTCTTCGACTTGCGGTTTTGATTCTGGCAGCATTGATTTATGGACACAGACGAGCGCGAAATTTTCCAGTTTCTAAAAAGCTGGGGCGCCGACTATGTCAATGGGACGGAGATTTGCCGCCGCGCCGGTGGCAAGAGAAAATTCCACGAAGACCCGAATTGGGCCAAGCCGATCTTGCTGCGCATGGAGGAGCGCGGCATCGTCGAAAGCGACTCGCAGGGACGTTTTCGCATCAAGCCGGTGCCCAGAAAGAAAAAGCACACGCAATGGGTCTCGCCCGACATCGCCAAAATCCTCGCGGAAAGCGGCGTCGTGCCTGATGGTGAGGACGGCGCACTCGCCCCGGACGATTTTTACGACGGATTGTAAAGCCCGCCGTGATCATCACCTTCGGCGGAGTGATCGGGCTGTCGTTGCTGCATTAAAAAATCCTCGTCATCCTCATTCTCTTCGACATAAATCGAGAATGACGAGAATGCCTTTATGAAAGACGAACTGCAAACCGCAGTTGAAACGCTCGGCATCCGAAAATTCCGGCGCCATATTTTTCTTTGCACGGATGCGACGGAGCCGAAATGCTGCCTGCGCGAAAAATCCCTGGAGTCGTGGGAATTTTTGAAGCGGCGGCTGAAGGAATTAGATTTGGTGGGCGCGGAGCCGCTGGTTTATCGGACGAAGGCGAACTGTCTGCGCGTGTGCGTGCGCGGGCCAGTGGCGGTGGTTTATCCCGAAGGCGTGTGGTATCACTCGTGCGCGCCGGAAGTTTTGGAACGCATCATCCAGGAGCATTTGATCGGCGGAAAAATCGTCGTGGAATTTGCGTTCGCAAAAAATCCGATGGAGTAATTATCAGCGGAAATCTTCCACGTCCAAACCGCTGCCTTCAACGATGCTTTTCAGGGTGCCGATGGGAATCGGTTTGCTGCCGTGCATCGCGACGATGACCTGCCGTCCGTTTTCATGCCGCCATTTCTGATGGCTGCCGGATTGCGAGACGAGGACAAATCCGTTTTTCCGCAAACTTCCTTCGCGTTGCAAATGGGAAATCTCCGGCTCACGCGACGGCAAGTTCCAGCAATTTTGCGCCTTTGTTCAGCTTGACGGGCGCGGGTTCAAACCAAAGTTCCAGGGCTTCTTTCGCGTTGGCGATGGCTTCGGCTTCCGTGTCGCCTGCGGAGGCGCAGCCGGGCAGTTCTGGAAACACGGCGGACCAGCGATTTGTTTCCGGGTCAAGTTCCACCAGCAGACGCAATTTCATGGAAGCAATGTAGCGAAATATTTTGTTGAAGCAAGCCGCGGCGGAAAAATCGTCGGGGAATTTGCGTTCGCAAAAAATCCGCCGGCTGAACGCCTGCGGGCAAATCAGGTCTAACCTCAAATGAAATTTGTCGCAATCGTCTTGGTGGCGGCCTTTGTTGCGTTTTTCCTGCAAAAGGCGGCCACGCAAACAGATTGGCAACCGTCAATGGCTTCGCCGCCGCCTATCATCATTTATACGAATCAAAATTTTCAACTCTCAAAAGCCAATCCCGCATTGCTTGCTGGCGCGCCGTCGGCACAACCGCTGAAACCGGGGATTTATCAAACATATCCTTACGCCATGACTCTCGTTGTGCCAAAGCCTTCAAATGATGATTGCAAAATAAAAGCACAGCCAGATGTTGATTCAAAAATGCCGGTCTTCCGTCCAAAATTTGAAGTTGTTCCAGAAACTTCTGCCGTGGAATAGCGGTTCGATTTTTTTCGCTCGACTTCTGTTTTGCCCGTGCGCAAAGTTCCGGCGGGTTCAGAAAGATTATGGCCAGGCTGCTCATCAAGACGGCGGGTTTGGAAAACCAGGTTCTTGAATTGCGCCTCGGCGTCAGCCGCGTCGGCCGCGACCGCGATTGCGAATTCCGCATTGACCACCCCACGGTTTCGTCCCTCCATTGCGAGCTGGCGCTGTCGGCTGACGGCATTTTCATCCGCGATTGCGATTCCACCAACGGCACGTTCGTCAACGGCAGTCCCGTCACGGAAGCGTGGCTGGTTGCCGGACAGGAAGTGCGGCTGGGCGAAGTGGAATTGCTGGTCGAAAACACCGGCGCCAACGTGGCGATCCCCAAATTCGAGCGCGAACGCCCGAAGCCGCCGGTCGTCCTGCCCGACGGAATGGTCGCCTGCTCGCGCCACGCGCAGACGCCGGCGACCTACAAATGCACGAACTGCCTCGACGTGATGTGCAACGAATGTGTCCAGGTCATGCGGCGCAAAGGCGGCCTGCCGCTTTTTCTCTGCCGCCTGTGCAGCCACAAAGCCGAGCGCATCGGGGCCGCGCGGCAGCCGAAAAAGAAAAAGGGGTTCGCCGGGTTTCTGGACACGGTCAAGCTCAAGTTCAGCCATCCGCGCGGGAAAACGGGTGAATAAAATAAATCAGCCCAGAAAATTCCGCGCCATTTTTTCCAGCGCCTCAATCCAGAGCGGATGCTCGTTCATGCACGGAATGCGGGTGAACTCCTTTCCATTCCCGGCCATGAACTGTTCGCAGCCGCGGATGCCGATTTCTTCAATCGTCTCCAGGCAGTCCGACACGAACGCCGGGCAGATGACGAGCATCCGCTTTTTGCCTTCCGTAGCGAGGCGCGGCAGCTCGTAATCCGTGTAAGGTTTCAGCCATGGGTCCTTGCCGAGCCGCGACTGGAATGACACCGACCATTTTCCCGCCGGGACGCCTGCTTTTTCAACAAACAACGCCGCTGTTTTGAAACATTGCGCGCGATAGCACGTCGCGAGCGCCGGACTGGGCGTCTCGCAGCAATTCGGCGTGGCAAGGCAATGACAGCCGGTCCGATCCGATTTTTTGATGTGCCGCTCCGGGATGCCATGAAAGCTGAACAGCAGATGCTCGTAATCCTTCTTCAAATAGTCCGCCGCGCTCGCCGCCAGCGCAGCGATATAATCCGGCTGGTCAAAATACGGCGGCTGCACAACGACTTTTATTTTCGGCGCAAGTTTCGCGACGACTTCCTGAACGCGAACAACGGCGGTTTCGTAGCTGGACATCGCGTAATGCGGAAACAGCGGGATGAGCAAAACTTCCGTCACCCCTTTTGCCGCCAGATTTTTCACGGCGGATTCGATGGACGGATTCTGGTAGCGCATCGCCAATTCCACCGGCGCATTGACGCGCTCCTGCAATTTTTTCTGAACGTGCCTGCTCGTGACGACGAGCGGCGAGCCTTCCTTCGTCCAGACTTTTTCGTAGGCGTGCGCGGACTCCTTTGGACGATTGATCAAAATCATCCCGACGATAAACCGCCGCGCCAGCCACGGCGCGTCAATCACGCGGCCGTCCATCAGAAATTCGTTCAGATACCGCCGCACGTCGCCGACGGAAGTGGAGTCCGGCGAACCAAGATTGACCAGCAGAATTGCCTTGCTCATAAAAATTCTGCCACAGATAAACACAGACAGACCCAGATTCAAAAACTCTTTTCGGATTTAGCTGCGTTTCATCTGTGAACATCTGTGGCTAAAAAAGTTTCCCAACGCGTTCGGCGATATTAACGCCCGAAACGATCGAATCGCCCAGCGAAACGCCGTCGCGGAAACTTCCGGCAAAAAACAAACCACGCGCCTTTGATTCAATTTCGTTGAGCAAGTCCTTGAACTTTCCGTAGCCGAGATTGTATTGCGGAATTGCGCGCGGCCAGAAATGGTGATGCGTGAAAACCGGCTGGCCGCGCACGCCCAGCAGCACGCGTAAATCGTCGCAGACCAGTTTCACCAGTTCGTCCTCCGGCAGCGCCGCCAGTTCCGGCTGCCGCTCGCCGCCGACGTAAATCGAAAGCAGAACGTGTCCGGCGGGCGCGCGGTTCGGAAACAGCGACGACGAAAAAATCGCGCCGAGAATTTTGAAGTCTTCGATTTTCGGGATCAACATCCCGAAACCCTCGCACGAATGAGCCACGTCTTCGCGGCGAAAACCCAGCACCACGCTCGCCACCGGCGGATAACGGATTTCTGCGAACGTGGAAAAGTTCAACGGCGTTTGCGTTTCGATTTTCAATTCCGCCAGTTTGAAAGCCGTGCCGCAATAAATCACGGCGTTGTGTTCAACTTCGCCATTCGCAGTTGAAACACGCCAGCCATCGCCCGTTTGCGCGAGCATTGTCACCGGCGAATTTAATTTCAACGAGTCGCCAAGCTGCGCCGCGATCGTGTCCGGCAAAACCTGCAAGCCTTCGTCGAATGAAAATTTCGGCGCCCGGTCGCGCGCCACTTCGCCGGATTGCTTGCGTTCGCGTGCGCCGCGAACCTGGCCTTTGATGAGCGAACCGTATTTGTCCTCCAGAGCCTTCAACCTCGGCAGCGCGTGCTGGACGGAAAGCCTGTGCGGATCGCCCGCGTAAATTCCGGCGACGAGCGCGTCCACCATGCGATCCAGAAATTCCCGGTTCAGCCGGCGCATTACAAATTCCGCGACGCTTTCTTCCCGCCCATCGCGGCGCGGCGGCACGAACGGCTCGCGAACCAGCGCAAACTTTGCCTTCGCACTCAACAGTTCCGACGTGAAAATGCCAAGCTGCGACGACGGCATGGCGACAGTCCTTCCGCCGCGCACAACGTAACGCGCCCCGGCTTTTGGATTAGAATTAAGTTTGCGCGTTTCCAATCCGGCGTCGCGGACGAGCTGCGCGATTTTCGGCGATGTTTCAAGAATCGTGTTCGGCCCGGACTCGGCGAGAAAGCCGTCGTTGCGGACGGACTGAATCACGCCGCCCGCCCGCCCGCCCGCCTCATAAACCGTGACCGGCACGCCCTTGCGTTTCAGATAAAACGCGGCGGTCAACCCCGTAATGCCAGCGCCGATGATTGCGACGGATTTCATTCAATTCGGAAAAATTAAACCATGCCGTCGCATTGTCCAGAAAGCTTCCATTTCCACATCTTGGCTGTATGCTCGTCATCAACAACGGCGCGGACGGCGGCGAAACCGTGCCGCACCTGCACATCCACATTCTCGGCGGACGCCCCATGGCCTGGCCACCGGGTTGAATTCGCGCTGGACAGGAATTTTTTTGGACGCGAAGATAGTCGAATTAAGATTTAAGTGGATTTATGAATGAATCGTCTCAAATTCCGCCGATTATTGAACAATGCAATTTGCATAAGAAATCTTTCGCAACTCAAAGATTGTTCGTAGAAATTATTCTAGCCGCAATTGTCGGCATAACCGTCTGTGTTTTGCCAGTTTTGTTTCTTAAGGAAAGACCACCAAATTATGAGGGCGTTGTTTTTCTTCCCATAGTTGGAGAATCTTCTGAAATGCCTGATTCGCTTCAGCATCTTTCGTTAGGAATTACTTTAGCAGTTGGTCTCGCATTGGGCATTTTTGGGCGAGGTCCGATATGGCTTATCGGCCCCGCTGTAGTATTCGCATTTCCGATTTGGTCGTTAATTGATGGACTAGCGGGCGGTGGTGGCCATGACTTGTGGCCATTTGAAATGCTTGCCTATGGTGTCTGGTCACTGATTTACATTATTCCTACTGGCATCGGGCGTTTGACAAAACGATGGTGGATAAAAAGGAAATTAGTTCACAGTTCTTAACCTGTAGCTAAACTGTTTTCTTCAACACCTTGCCCAGCCGCGCGATTCCTTTGCGGATGTTTTCCTCGTTCGCGCTGCCGTTGAAATTTTAGCTGCCCGGCGGAACCGGCACGGAAAGATTGCGGCAGATGGAACGCGCGAGAAACTTTTTGATTTCGTTGTGGCGGGGAACGGCTTCCTTGCGTCCAGTCTGCGGGTTGCTCCAGATGGAATGACTGCCGCCTTCGCGAACCGGCACGCAGCCATGCTCCTGAAGATGCCGAGCAGCGCCCGCCGCTTCATGCCAGCACCAGTTCGGTCGTCTCGGCCTGCGGATCAAGCCGGAAAACTTCCTCGCGTTCGGTGTCCAGCAGCAGCTTGATGGCTTCCTTGAGGCTGGCCAGACATTCCGCCTTGGTCTCGCCCTGGCCGTTCGCGCCGGGAACTTCCAGGCACGTCGCCCAAAATCCGCCTTCGTCCGATTCGCCCCGGTGAACAATGGCTGTGAATTGTTTCATGTGACTATCTATAATCCAATTTGCCGTGAAAGAAAAATGATTTTATTGCGTCGTCCTACCGGACAAATTTCTCCAACACCTTGCCCAGCCGCGCGATTCCTTTGCGGATATTTTCCTCGTTCGCGCTGCCGAAGCTGATGCGCAGTTCGTTGTCCGGTTTGGCGCGCGACGGGTCGTCGGCGTAGCAGAGTTCGCCAGGAACGTAGAGCACGTCGGCTTTCAGCGCGGTCTGAAATACGCGTGATTTCACGCCGGCAGAAATGTGTTCCGGCAATCGCACCCAGAAATAAAGTCCGCCGCCGGATCCCCAGATTTCCACGCTGGCAGGAAAATGTTTTGCGAGCGCGGGCTGGCCGGTTTTTGAAGAACGCAGAATGTCATTGAGCAGGTTGCGTGAAATTTCCACGGCAAAGCGGCATTGTCCGTGAATCCGGCGGCTAGCGAAATGAGTTTTGGCCGCGTGAGCGCGGTTTGCATGAGCCAGGAAATGGGCGGCAGCGCGGTGCGCCGGCCCAATCTGGACAGGCCGTTTGTTTTCATGTGAAAAAGGGTGTGACGTTAGCAGAGATTGCACATCGCCGGCAAGAGGTGTTCGTCAGAGACACTTGCAACTTTTGAAAGCGGGAAATCCTTCGTATTTATGGCAGTTCACAATGACTTATTTGGCCGGTGG
>Ga0207933_1001452_pt1 | contig 17775 bp, 13 predicted proteins | sample NGESurdeep092012_4_FD_184488 | JGI IMG/M metagenome (GOLD analysis project Ga0207933, IMG submission 184488) | Arctic peat soil microbial communities from Barrow, Alaska - NGEE Surface sample F53-3 deep-092012 (SPAdes) | ecosystem: Environmental > Terrestrial > Soil > Wetlands > Peat ...
TTCCCGCTCCATCTCAAAGAATCCGAGTGGCGTTGGAATCATCGCCGTGATAACCTCTATGCGTTGCTCTTGAAAAATACCCGTTCACTCCCGCTCAACTAGGAAAGACCCTCTCCTATTATGTAATCCTCCTCCGGATGTTCCACCGTTACGCTGCCGCCGGGAGCGAGAAATTGATATATTGAATCAAAAACCAACAATCCGGTGCTCGGATCAATGGCAGGGTAAAAGTCAATTTCGTAACCCGTTTGAAACGGCAGTCCAAACAGATTGTGAATGCCATTTTGCAAGCTTGCCATCGTATCATCGTCGCTGATGGCAATGCCCCAATTGGTGATGTTATTTTCAAGTCCACCGAAACCTGGCTGCACAATCCAATAAGGACTGGCTGTCAATATCGGCCGCGCGGGGATGTTGGTGGCAAAATCAGGCATAAAATTAAAATTGGCAACACCCCAGGGGCTTTGGGCATAATTGGTTCGACGGGTATCAATCAAAAAATTGGCCAGATAATAATTCGCGGTGAACGGCCACAGATTGTCCAGTTGATAGCTGCTTAAATCTTCCAAAGCCCCGCCGTTCCACGAGCCATGATGCAGAAAACTGAATTCCTCAAAATTCGTCGCGCCTTGATTAAACTCTCCCACGGTGGAATCAACATAACTGCTCCCGAAAGATGCGTTTAACGATGCCGCGCGAATCAAAAAATCAAGGTCTTGCTTCAGATGTGCGCGTCCATCCACGAAATACGGCGCGTCATTGGCCAGAACTCCGGCTTGAGAAATTGTCCCGGCTTCCCCATTCGTTTGCATCCCCTGCACGGAAATTGTGTCGCCCAAATGATTGACCGAATCGGTGTCGGGAATCTGATAGATTCCATTGGTCAGATTGCTGGCCGGAATGTTGGCAGTTGCGCCATTGCCCCATATCAATTGCACCGACTGCGCGTTGGCGGGCAGACCCGCAAACATCAATTGCCAGCGGCCGGTTGCATTACGGATAAGCGTGGCGGAAACATCAATATTGTAAGTGGGCGTTGGCGGAGTCGGCGGTGGTGGCGCACTGTCATAAATATGTGAAGAAGCAGTTCCCGAAGTGTTGTCGCCCGCATAATCCGTGTCATATTCATCACCATCGCTGACGACTCCGACATCCGTGAACGAAGTTGCCGGAGCGCTCACCGTATTGGTGAAATAATCAAATTCATACGTGTCAAAATCATAAACGCGGCGCACGATTGTATAATCCATCACCGATCCCTGTGCGGCCGCCCATGAAAGCAGGACATCCGTTCTATTCGTGCTTAGCACGGCCACAAAATTACTCGGCGCGGGCGGCGTCACAAAAGTGGTGGGCGCCAGACCGCTTTGGTATTTTGAGAAAATATCAAAACCGTCGCCCGCCGGGCTGGCGGCGTAAGGGTCTATGCCGATTGTCCCGAAGTATTGCAACTGCCACCAGTCAGGGATGCCGACATTGTCACTGTCAATCCATGAGCGGATTCTAAAGAACAAATTCGGATAATCCGCCGCCGCCGCGCTCGCCGGAGTCCAGTTGGTCAGTTCCGAGCCATACACAAATCCTTCGGAAACCCATTGGGCATCAGTCAAATTCGTCGTGCCTTGAATCTCATATTGGATGTCCGGCTGCGTGTTGCTGATGAGAATGCCCGCCGTGCCGCCGGATAAATTGGTGATCGCCAGCCACAGGTTGGTGCCAAAATCTGAAAGGACAAAATCGGGACTGAATGTATCGTCTGAATCGCTCAAATCCATCGCGCTCATCGAGCCGTTGACTTTGAGCCGCTTTGAAGTTGCGTTGTAATTGAAATCCAAGTCGGACAGCAGAAACAAGCCATCACCCAGATTCCAGACGGGCGCGTTGTTTATATTTTCCGGCAAGGGCGGCCAGTCCTCGGCATGTTGGGCGGAATAGAAGGTTCCCATTTGCGGAGCAGCCATAGCCGCCGTGGGCGTGGTGGATTCGACGGCCTTCAGTTCAATCTCAAAATCCGAGAGCGAACTATAATCGGTGTTCGTGTCGGAAAAAATATCGCTGGCAGTTTGGGCGAAAAGGTTTGGCAGAATAAATCCAGCGACGATTGCTAATCCGCAGAAGATATTTTTGATTGGCTTCATAATTTTAGCGCGGTTGGTTTGCCAATCAAAAGGGCGTGATTACTTACGCCCATCACCGGCACGTGGATGCCTTCAAAGAACGCTTTCGGCACGCCCACTGTGGGCGTACTTCAAACGCTGTCCTTGAATCCGAAATTTCCACGTTTCGTGATGACAGCAGCCGAAGCCGCAAATTTATTTTAATTTAAGTTTTTTCGATAATTGTTTTTGAAACGTCCTGACTGACGGTTTTGGTTTTACGCGGTTTGTCCCCTATTGCCAAGAATTATTTTGGCAAATCCTTCATCGGCCACTCGCAATGCTGTTTTATCAATTCCCCGTTTTCAATTCCACCACGTCGTGCGGCGCGGCTTCGCGCATTCCGGCGGGGCTGACGCGGATGTAACGCGCTTTTTCCCGAAGCTGTTCCAGATTTTTCGCGCCGAGATAACCCATGCCCGATTGAATGCCGCCGATGAGTTGCGCGAGCACGCGGTCAACGGAACCGCACGCTTCCTTGAGCGCCTCAACGCCTTCGGGCGCGACTTTTTGCGATGGGTTTTTTTCGTGGCCGTAACGCGCCGCGCTGCCGGCCTTCATCGCCGCAAAACTGCCCATGCCGCGATATTGTTTGTAAAGTTTGCCGCTGATTTCCACGACGTCGCCGGGCGCTTCGTTGCAACCGGCGAAAATTCCGCCGCAAATAACTGCACCGCTCAATGTCAATGCCTTCACGATGTCGCCGGATTTGGTGATGCCGCCGTCCGCGAGAATTGAAACTTTTTTCTTCGCCGCCGCTTGCGAACAAACATACAGCGCGGTCATTTGCGGGATGCCGACGCCCGCGACAATCCGCGTCGTGCAAATGGAACCCGGCCCTTGCCCGACTTTGATCGCGTCCGCGCCGCAGTCCGCGAGAAATTCCACGCCCGCCGCGCTCGTGACGTTTCCGGCGATGAGCGGCAATTTCGGAAAAGCGTCGCGCAAAACTTTCACGGTGTCGCCGACGCCTTTCGTATGACCATGCGCAGTTGAAACCGCAATCGTGTCCACGCCGCGTTCCACCAGCGCGCCGGCGTGCTCGAGGATTCTTTTTTTGTCCAATTCACCGAACGCATTGCGCGTCGCCGAAACCGCCGCGCCGCAAACCAGGCGGAAATGCGAATCGCGCGCGGGCTTGAATTGCGCGAGGCGTTCCTGCGTGATGTGCTCCACGTCGTTGAGCGTGATGAGTCCGCGCAAATGATCCTTGTCGTCCACGACGAGCAATTTGTGGATGCCGAGATGTTCGGTGAAAAATTTGTCGGCGCGCGCAATCGGGTCTTTGCCCAATTCTTTATGCGCGATGGTGTGAACTTGCGCGCGCGGCTGGAGCGCCTCGGAAATTTTTCTTTTCGCGTAACGCGGCTTGACAACGTGGCCGGGCAAAAGGCCGACGAGTTTTCCTTTTTCGTCCACGACGGGAAACGTGCTGAAGCCGAATTTTTTTTGCTCGATCAACGCCAGCACGTCGCCGATGAATTGGTCGGGCGAAACTTTGATCGGCTCCTGGATCAAACCATGAACGTGATTTTTCACGCGGCTGACCTGGGACAATTGCTCGCGCTCCGGCAGATTGTAATGGATCAAACCGAGTCCGCCGTTGAGCGCCATCGCGATCGCCATGCGCGATTCGGTCACGGTGTCCATGTCGGACGAAATAACGGGAATGTTCAGGCGCAAATGTTCCGCGAGCGTCGTGTCCAGTTGCGTGTCGCGCGGCAGGATTTCGGAATACATCGTCGCGAGCGTGAGGTCGTCGAACGTGAGGCCGAGGTTATTGTTCGCGGGAAAAAATTGTTCCGCCGGTTGGTAGAACGGATGGTCGAAGTTGGAATTGCGCGTCGCTGCCATGTCGGAAAATGCCTGCCGGCCAATGCGTTTGGCAAGCAAAAAATGTTCAGGCTGGCGGCAGATGTTAACATGGCGTTGCCCCGGTTGTGTGGACAGAGAGTGAGTGCATGAGGCATGGGTCTGTTTCCGTTACTGCCTTAAAATAATCTTTTTCCGGCGCGCACAATCTTCTAACCTGCTGCGTGTCTTTCAAAATTGGCGATAAAACTTCCCTGACGATCCACGACATCGCGTTCGGCGGCGAAGGCGTCGGGCGCGTGGACGATTTTGTCATCTTTGTGCCCTTTGTCCTTTTGGAAGAAATCGTTGAGGTCGAAATCATCGAGGTGAAAAAGAATTTTGCGCGCGCCAAACTCTTGCGCGTGGAAAAATCCTCGCCGCAGCGCGTCCAGCCGCCATGCGTTTATTTCGGCAAATGCGGCGGCTGCCAGTATCAACACATTGATTACGCGACGCAGTTGCGATTGAAACACAAGCAGATTTCGGATTTGTTCGAGCGCGTCGGAAAAATCTCTGCGGAAAAAATTGCGCCGGTCCTCGCGTGCCCTTCGCCTTACGGTTATCGCAACCGCATCATGATCCGCAGCCAGTGGAACAAGCCGGAGCAAAAGCTGAACATCGGTTTTGTGCGCGCCGATTGCGGGCTGGTCGAGGACATCGAGGAATGCAAAATCGCCGAGACGGCGTTGAACGAACAGATCAAAAACGTGCGCGCCAACCCGCCGCCCAAAGGCGGAATCAAAATTGTGCTGCGCGTGCAGCCGGAAGACTGGGAGGTGCCGCGCGATTCGTTTTTTCAAAATAATTTTTTCCTGCTGCCAAAACTGGTTGAAATTGTGCGCGGTTTTTTGCAAGCCGGCGGCGCGAAACACCTGGTGGATTTATATTGCGGCGTCGGATTTTTTGGGATTGAGACCGCCGGTTTGGTGGAATCGTTTGTGGGCGTGGAACTGGATCGGCTGGCGATTGCCGCCGCGCAAAAAAATGCGGCGAACCGAAAAATTGCCAACGGTGAATTTCGGGCCGCGCCGGTCGAGGACATTTTGCCGGAGTTGCTGCAAAAATTTTCTCCGGAAAAAACAGCGGTGATTTTGGACCCGCCGCGCAAAGGTTGCTGGCCGGAAACGCTGCGGTTGTTGCGCGAAACCAGGCCGGCGCAAATCATTTATGTCTCGTGTCATCCGGCGACGATGGCGCGGGATTTGAACATTTTGTGCGCGGAAGGTGTCTTTGAATTGGCGCGCGTGCAGCCGCTGGACATGTTTCCGCAGACGCAGCACGTCGAGTGCGTGGCGGACTTGCGCGCGGGACAAAACCTTGCCAAACCGCATGAAATCGTTTCAACTGAATAAATCCAATGGCTAACGAAAAGCGAGTTGACCCGCGAGAAAATTTTGTGCCCCGAACGCTGCCCTGGCTGCTGGCGGCGGCGGCCCTGGTGATTTATCTGCTGACGTTGAACCGCTGGGTCTCGCTGTTCAATCTCGGAACCGTCGCCAAAATTTCCGGCTGGATTTGGGAGCCGGAATTTTATGCGCCGCTTTTTTTCCTGGTCACGATTCCCTTCCGCTGGCTGCCGGTGACAGCAATTCCCGTGGCGCTGAATCTTTTTTCCGCCGTGTGCGCGGCGGCGACGCTCGGCCTGCTGGCGCGCTCGGTCGCCATCCTGCCCCAAGACCGCACGGACGCGCAACGCGAGCGCGAACGCAGCGATTTTTCGTTTTTAACCCTTTGGAGCGCGTGGCTGCCGCCCGTTTTGGCGGTCGCCGTTTGCGGCCTGCAAATGACTTTTTGGGAACAGGCGACCAATGGCACCGGCGAAATGTTTGAACTGCTGCTCTTCGCCTTCGTCATCTGGCAATTGCTGGAATACCGGCTGGACGAACGCGAAGGGCGCCTGTTTCTCACCGCGTTCGTTTACGGCGCGGCGATGGTGGACAACTGGGCGATGATCGGATTTTTCCCGCTGTTTCTTGCGGCGATCATCTGGACACGAAAATTAAATTTTTTCAATGCGCGATTTTTGCAACGGATGTTTTTCTGCGGCGTGGCCGGCCTGCTGTTTTATTTTTTGCTGCCGTTGCTGGCGGTCATCTCGCACAAAGTGCCGGTGAATTTCTGGCAGGCGCTCAAGTTCAATCTGTCGTCACAATGGGAGCCGGTGAAATCATTTTTCACCGTGCCCCAAGTGCGGCAAACGATTGCGTTGCTTTCGCTGACTTCATTGCTGCCGGTTTTATTGCTTTCCATCCGCTGGAAATCTTCCTTTGGCGACAACAGCAAACTGGGGCAGGCCCTGACCAGTTTCATGTTTCACCTGGTTCACGCGGTTATTTTTGTCATCTGCCTTTGGGTGGCGTTTGATCCGCCGTTTAGTCCGCGACATCTTGGCCACGGTTTGTTTTTGACTTTTTATTATTTGACCGCGCTGGCCATCGGTTATTTTTGCGGCTATTTCCTGCTGGTGTTCGGCAAGCGCGCGACCCGCAGCCGTTCCGAAGAAGTCAGACCCTCGGCGCTTGATTTTTTGAACAAGCCGGTCAGCCTCGCCGTCTGGGCGCTGGCGATTCTGGCCGTCGTCGGCCTCTTTTATAAAAATACGCCGCAAATCCGCAACACCAATGACGATGCGCTCAAGAAATACGCCGCGCTGGCGACCGGAAATCTTTCATCCAACGGCGGCATTTTGCTGGCCGACGATCCGCGCCTGTTGATCCTCGTGCAATCCGCGCTGGCGCGCGAAGGCCGCGCCAAGAATTTTGTGCCGCTGGACACGCATTCGTTGGCTTACCCTTCGTATCATCAATTTTTGCACGAACAGTTTCCGAACCGATGGCCGGATACCGTTCGCGGCGCTGAAATAACCAACGGCGTAAGTCCGCTGCATCTCATCGGCCTGCTCGCGGTGCTCAGCAAAACGAATGAACTTTATTATTTGCATCCGAGCTTCGGCTATTATTTCGAGGAATTTTATCTGGAGCCGCATGGCCTCGTTTATAGATTGAAAACGTTGCCGCCCACCACGCTCCGACCGCCGCCGCCAGATAATGATCTTATCGCCGAAAATGAAAATTTTTGGGCGCAGGCCGGCAAAACCATTCTGCCGCAAACTGAAAATGCCGTTAATTATTCCACGGATTCCGCATCCCATTCCTGGGCCCAAAATCTTTTTGAAGATTTGCATCTTCAACCAGAGCCAAATCCAAACGCCTTTGTTGCCGGAATGTTTTACTCGCGCGCCCTGGATTTTTGGGCCGTGCAATTGCAGCGCGCCAACGATTTGACCAAAGCCGCCGCGCATTTTGAGGCCGCTCTGAAATTGAATCCCGACAACATGGTCGCGCAAACCAATCTGGAATTTAACCAAAGCCTTCAGGCTGGCCGGCATGTCCCGCTCGATCTGTCCAAAACCACTTCCGATCAATTCGGCAAATATCGTTCCTGGAACGCCATGCTCGATGACGATGGCCCGTTCGACGAGCCGAGCTTCTGTTTTGAAGACGGAATTATTTTAGAGAAAGACAATGGATTTTTCCGGCAAGCCATCGCGCCGTTGGAACGCGTCCGCCAATTGGAGCCGGACAATCTCGCGCCGCGCCTGTGGCTTTCGCAGGCGTATCTCGCGTCCCGCCTGCCGGCCCGCGCGCTGGAAGTTTTGCAAGAACCGCTCAATGACCCGGAAAAATTTTCGCTCAACGACACCAATTCCACGCAGCTTGATATTTTTGCCGCCGCCGCCTATTTCCAAAAAAACGACACGGCTCCCGGCGCCCGCCTGCTCGAACTGGAAATTTCCCGGCATCCGCATAACGACCAGTTGCTCACGATGACCGCGCAAGCCTATCTGCTCCACGGCATGTTCACCAACGCCCTGGAAATTATTGATCGCCGGCTGAAATTGACCCCCGAAGATCCCAACTGGCTCTTCAGTCGCGGCTATGTCAGCATCCAGTTGAAAAAATATCCCGGCGCCATCGCCGACATGACGCGCGTGCTTTCAATCCAGCCGACCAACAACAACGCCCTTTTCAACCGCGCCGTCGCCTATCTCGAAAGCGACAAGCTGGACGCCGCCCGCGCCGATTACGAAACTTTGCGCCAGTCATTCACCAATTCTTTTCAAGTCGCCTACGGCCTCGGCGAAATCGCCTGGCGCCAGCACGACACCAACGCCGCGATCAGGAACTACGAAATTTACCTCGCCAACGCCCGAACCAACACCGCCGAGGCCACCAACATTATTCAACGCCTGCGCGAACTCAAAGGCAACCCACCCTGACGCCATGCGCGTCACCCACATCATCACGCGCCTCGTCATCGGCGGCGCGCAGGAAAATACGCTCGCCACCATTTCCGGCTTGCAAAAAAAATCGGGCCTCGAAGTCAATTTGATTTCCGGCCCGACACTCGGTCCCGAAGGCTCGCTCGAAAATAAAGCGCGCGAAATTTTTCCACAACTCTCAACTCTCAACTCAAATTCCTCTCAACTCACAATCCTTCCCGAACTCATCCGTCCCATTCATCCGCTCAAAGATTTTATCGCACTGCGCAAATTGGAAAAAATTTTGCGCGCGCAAAAACCGGACCTCGTTCACACCCATAGCGGCAAAGCCGGAATTCTCGGACGCCTCGCGGCCAAACGCGCGCGCGTTCCCATCATCATCCATCACCTTCACGGCCCGTCGTTTGGAAAATTTCAAAATCCTTTTGCCAATTTTATTTTTACCGCCGCTGAAAAATATGCCGCGCGCGTCACCGGCCATTTTTTTGTTTCCGCCAACGCGATGACGCGGATTTATCTCGCCGCCGGAATCGGCCAACCGGAAATGTTCACGCGCATTTTCAGCGGCTTCAACTTGCAACCGTTTTTGGAATCAACAAACGATTTGGCTTTGCGCGAAAAATTGAAAATTCCCGCCGGCGCTTTTGTCATCGGCAAAATTGCGCGCCTGTTCAAACTCAAAGGCCACGACGATCTGCTCCGCGCCTTCGCCAAAATTTTGCCGCAAATCCCCAACGCGCGCTTGCTTTTCGTCGGCGACGGTGCCTTGCGCACGCAACTTGAAAATCGCGCGCGCGAACTGAATTTATCCGGCAAAGTTATTTTCGCCGGACTCGTTGCGCCGAACGAAGTCGCGCGTTACGTCGGCCTCATGGATTGCGTCGCACATTTGTCCTCGCGCGAAGCGCTTTCCCGCGCGCTGCCGCAAGCCCTCGCCTCCGCCAAGCCGATTGTCGCTTACGATTTCGACGGCGCGGATGAAATCTGCCTCGAAAATGAAACCGGATTTTTAGTTCGCACCGGCGACATTGACACTGTTGCGCAAAAAATTTTATTGCTGGCAAATAATTCTGAATTGCGAAAAACATTTGGCGCGCGCGGCCAAAATTTTGTGCGCGAAAATTTTGGCGTCGAAAAAATGGTGAACGACCAATACGATTGGTATTTGAAACTTGCCGCCGAACGCGGTCTGCGTTTTTAATCACGCGTGAAATTTCCGCTTAACTTTTATCTCGTCGCTTTTGCCGGCGCATTTTTGACTTCACTGCTTTTGCTGCCGCTCTGGCGCAAATGGTGTTTGCGCAAAAATCTCGTGGATGATCCCGGCCATCGCAAAATCCACGACACTCCCATTCCGCTCGCCGGCGGCTTTGCCGTTTTGACGGCAATTTTATTTCCGCTTTTCATGGGCGCAATTTTTTTGAAATTTGGCGTTGTCAAAATTTCTTCCGAAAATTTGATCGCGCACGGCTTGGAACGTCGCGGCCCTGAACTCGTCGCGCTCGCCTTTGGCGCAATCATGATCACGATTCTTGGCTGGCTCGATGACAAACACGAATTGAAACCGCTTCCAAAATTCATCGGCCAGTTTTTAATCGCCCTGCTGGTCGCGACCGTTTGCAAACGCATCACGCTTTTTGTGCCGAACATTTTTTTCAGTTACGCGATCACGATTCTTTGGCTGCTCACGCTCATCAACGCCTTCAACTTCATTGACAATATGAACGGACTGTGCGCGGGACTCGGCGCCATCGGCGCGACGCAATTTTTTATCTTCGCAGGCGCCAGTGGCGAATATCTCGTCGCGCTCGTCGCGCTGCTGACGTGCGGCGCACTGCTCGGATTTTTGCCGTGGAATTTTCCGAACGCGCGCGCCTTTCTCGGCGACGCCGGCAGCCATCTCGTCGGTTACTTGCTCGCCGTGCTCGCCATTCTTCCGCATTTTTACACGAAACAAAATCCGCATCCGCTCGCCGTGCTCACGCCACTTTTCGTTTTGGCGATTCCTCTCATTGATCTGGCGCAAGTTGTTTGTCTTCGCACTTTCAATCGCAAACCGTTTTGGATCGGCGACACCAATCATTTGTCGCATCGCCTTGTTCGCGCCGGATTAACCCGAACCCAAGCCGTTTTAATTCTTTGGCTCGCCGCCGCGCTGATCGGGACCATTGCTTTTATTTTTAACCGCTGATTTCGCGGATTAAAAAATCTAAAAAAATCCGCGCAATCCGCAGTTTCTTTTTGGTTTGCGAAACTTTTATTTTCTTCGTGTCTTTGTTTCTTTGTGGTTAATTTCTGGCGTGAAAATTCTTTTCATCGGCGACATCGTGGGCGAACCCGGTCGCAAAGCCGTAAAAATTCTTTTGCCAAAATTGCGCGAACAACACGCCCTCGATTTCGTCATCGCCAACGGCGAAAATTCCGCCGGCGGCAGCGGCATCACGCCAAAAACCGCCAACGAAATTTTTTCCGCCGGCGTAGACGTGATTACCAGCGGCGATCATTTGTGGGACCAAAAAGAAGTCGTCGAACTTCTCGCCAATGAAAAAAGATTTTTGCGTCCGCTGAATTATTCTGAAAACGTTCCCGGCTTCGGCAGCGGGATTTTTCAAGTCCAAAGTCCAAAGTCCAAAGTCCAGGGTTTGAAAATTGCCGTTTTGAATTTTCAAGGCCGCACCTTTATGCCGCCGCTGGAAAATCCGTTTCCATTGGCGCGCGACGAAGTCAAAAAATTGCGCGAACAGACAAAAATTATTTTTGTGGATTTTCATGCCGAAGCGACCTCGGAAAAAATTGCGTTCGCGCGTTTTCTCGATGGTCAAGCCAGCGCGGTTATCGGCACACACACGCACGTGCAAACGGCGGACGAACAAATTTTTCCGGGCGGCACGGCGTATTTGACTGACGCCGGATTCACCGGCCCGCACGAAAGTGTTTTGGGCCGCGAAATCGAACCGGTCATCAAAAAATTCCTGACGGGAATTCCGCAGCGATTTGAAGTCGCCCGCGCAAAAATTATTTTGCACGGAGCGATGATTGAAATTGACGACGCGAGTGGCAACGCCATTAAAATCCAGCGCATTTCCGAAGCGATCAATGACTGACGCGTTATGGAAAAACTTACCGACACACTTTGTCTGCAATGCGGGATGTGTTGCAACGGGGTGCTTTTTGCCGATGTTCGCCGCGAGCGCATTGATCCTTCGCCGCTGTTTGAGCAACATGGTTCGCGCGTCGCGCAACCTTGTCCGGCGTTCAATTTTGGAACGTGCGCCTGCGCGATTTATGCCGGACGTCCGGCGCGCTGCCGCACCTTTGAATGCCGCCAGCTTCTGGGCGTGCGCAACGGAACAATTCCAACTAAAAATGCGCTACGACAAATTCGCGCCGCGCGCAAGCTTGTTTCCAAAATTGAAAAATTGCTGGGGCAGCTTGGTTTCAACGATGCCAAGCTGCCGCTGAAAAGCCGGTTTGAAAAATGTCGGAACGCCGTCGAGTCGGAAAAAATTCCGGCGGCGGATTTGGGAATTCTCGCCCGGTTACAACTGGCTTTTCACCGGCTTAATCTTTTGCTGGCGGAGAAATTTTTGTAGTGAATTGTCGGGCTTGAAATTTTCCGCAACTCCCTGACCATCTGCGCGTGTTAAAAACGCTGCGCAAAGCCGAATACGCCGAACTGACGATTCTTTTTTTCGTTCAAGGATTGGCGATGAGCACCTGGTTCGTGCCGCTGGGCAACGTCCTCGACACGCACGGGCTGCACCGTATCAAGCCGTTCGCTTTTGCCGCGAGCGCGTTGGCGGCGTTTGTCTCGCCGCTGATTTTTGGGGCGATGGCCGACCGTCAGGCGTCGCCGACACGAGTGTTGCGCTGGCTCGCAATGGCCACGGCCGTGATGATGTCGCTCGTCAGCACAGCCATAAAATTTCATGGCAACGCGTGGCTCATCCTTGCGCTCATCCAGCTTCTTAACTTGTGCAGCGCGCCGATGTTGAGCATTTCGTCCGCCATCATTTTCTCACGGCTGGCGGATTCAAATGAATTTGCGCCGATGCGCGTGATGTTGACGTTCGGGTGGATGGGCGGCGGCCTGCTGGCAAGTTTGTTGAATGCCGATACGTCCTCCCTCGCCGGTTATACCAGCGCAATCATTTGGTTCATCCTCGCCGGGTTCACGTTTTTTTTGCCGTCGCTGGAAGTTCCGAAATCTGTTGAAAACCTTTCGTGGCACGAGCGGCTCGGTCTCGATGCGCTGACGCTGCTGAAAAATCGCGACCTGCGCGTGGTCTTTATCATGACGACGCTGTTGTGCATTCCGTTGGCGGCATTTTATCCGTATGCGCCGACGAATTTACTCGATCTCGGCCTCAAGCACACGAGCGCCTGGATGAGTCTCGCGCAAACCACGGAAGTTCCCGGCATCATGTGCCTGGGCTGGCTGCTGTTGAAATGGCGGATGAAATGGATTTTCGCCTGCGGTGTCGGCTTCGGCGTTCTGCGCCTCATCTTTTGCGCCGTCAATACCAAAGCGCTTTTGCTTTTGGGCATCGCCTTGCATGGCGCGCCGTTCACGCTCGTTTATATCACCGTGCAAATTTTTCTTGAACAACGCGTGGACAAAACGTGGCGCGCGCGGGCGCAGGCGTTGTTGACTTTAATGAATAACGGCGTGGGAAATCTCATCGGCTATCTCGGCGCCGGCTGGTGGTTCAATGCCTGCACGCATCCGGCGGGAACACAATGGACGCTTTTTTGGAGCGGGCTTTCCGCATCGGTGGCGGGCGTCCTGATTTATTTTCTGATCGCGTATAAAGGAAAAGACGCAAGGAGGTAAAACAAAATTTAAAAAAAATCCAATTCTGATAATTTTATGGATTCGGTCTAAAGTCCCAATTTCTTGAAACGATTTTTTACTTCCTTGAAATGAAAATCGAGCGAGCAAAGTTTTTCCAATTCGCCTTTCGCAAAATGATTGGCCACTTCAGGATCAGATTTTAATTGCCCGACGAAATCCGCATCGTTGCGCCCCGCGTGTTTGACTTCCCACGTTTTCATCGCGGCGTCCTGAACGAGTTTGTAAGCGGCCTCGCGCGTCAGGCCTTTTTTGATGAGCGCCAGCAAAACCGTTTGCGAATTCCACATGCCCAAACTCAAACCGAGATTGCGCTTCATGTTTTCAGGATAAACCGCGAGGCCATCCATCAAGCGCGTCAACAAGCCGAACATATAATCCAGCAGCGTGCAGGAATCTGGAAAAATTATTCGTTCGACGGACGAATGCGAAATATCGCGTTCATGCCAGAGCGCGACGTTTTCTAAAGCGGCCAGCGCGTTTCCGCGCAGAACCCGCGCGAGGCCGGTCAATCTTTCCCAAGTAATCGGATTGCGCTTGTGCGGCATCGCGCTCGAACCTTTTTGGCCTTTGGTGAATGGTTCTTCCGCTTCCAAAACTTCCGTGCGTTGCAAATGGCGAAATTCAACCGCCCAGCGTTCGATGCTCGCGCCCACGAGTGCAAGCGTGGTTTGAAATTCCGCATGAATATCGCGCTGCACCACTTGCGTGGCGATTGGCGCGGGACGCAATCCGAGTTTTTTGCAGACGAAATTTTCCACGCGCGGAGACAAATGCGCGCTGGTGCCGACCGCGCCGCTCAATTTGCCAACCGCAATAACTTCGCGCGCGCGTTGGAGCCGTGCCAAAGCGCGGCCAAATTCATCGTGCATCAACGCGAGTTTCAAACCGAACGTCGTCGGCTCGGCGTGAATGCCGTGGCTGCGGCCAATGCACGGCGTGAATTGAAATTCTTTTGCGCGGCGCGCGATGATCGGCAAAAGTTTTTTTACGTCGGCGATCAAAATGTCTGCGCTTTGCGTCATTTGCATCGCGAAAGCAGTGTCGCCGACATCGCTGCTGGTCAGGCCGAAATGAAACCAACGGCTCGCGTCGTCCTTGATTTTTTCCGCGACGGCGGTCGTGAAGCCAATAACATCGTGATTGAGAATTTTTTCGAGTTCCTTTTGCCGTTCGACGAGCCATTTCAAATCGGCAAAACATTTTTCCGCGCCGCTTTTAATTTTTGCAAAATCTTTTTTGGGCACGATGCCTTCGGCGACGAGCGCTTCGCTGGCGAGCAATTCGATTTGCAGCCAGAGGCGGAGTTTATTTTCGTCCGTCCAAATCGCCCGCATTTCCGGGCGCGAGTAGCGCGTAATCATGGGGTTAATTAAAAAGGAAAATTGAAAATTGTTAAAGCGTTAAAGAGTTGGCTGGGTGTGATTCTACCGTTTCAACGATTTGACCTTCAACGTTTCAACCAATCACCGCTTCGACATTTTTGTCCGCGCTTTTTCAAGGATGTCGCGTTCGCGCTTCGTCAAGCTCTGGATGCCGTGCGCGGAAATTTTTTCGAGGATCGGGTTCACTTCGTTTTGCACAAATTCGTCGGCGGAAGATTCGGTTTCAGGTTTTGCGGCCGGCTGACGGCGCGACGGAAATTTCCATTGCGGCCAGTGAAAATTTATATTTGGCCCCGGCCAGCTTCCGTGAAGAATCCGGCGCGCAAAAACAAATCCGGTGAGAATGCCGCCGAGGTGCGCGGCGTTGGCGACGCCGGTGTTTCCGAGCAACATGCCGCCGATGGCGAGCGCGAGAATGACCCAGAGCAGCGTTCTGCCGCGCATGGTCACGGGAATGAAATAAATAAAAAGGGTGAAGCGTTCCATCCAGTTCATCACGGCGAACGCGGCGACCAGACCGTAGCCGCCCGCCGAAGCGCCGACGACCGCGCCATCAAACGAAGGAAAGACGAGCGCAAAAAGCATTTGCACCAGGCCGCCGATGATGCCGCTGGCAAAATAGAGCGTCAAAAAACGCGCGGAGCCAAAAATCGTTTCGATCTGCCGTCCGAAAAAAAAGATGGCGATGGAATTGAAAATCAAATGCAGCCAGTTGGCGTGCATGAATTGAAAGGTGAGCAGTTGCCAGACGTAACCGTGCTTGATGCCGGCGAGGCTCAACGCGAAATAGTTCCATTCAATTTCCCGGCCGCGCACAGAATGATTGGCCGTCAGTTGAATGAGAAAAATGATCGTGTTGACGATCAGCAACCCGATGGTGAAGGAAAGGCGCGGCGCGTGGAACGATGGCTGGCGCATATAATCTCGATCTTCAAGCATGGCGAATGAAGCTAAACGCGGCGGGTGAAATTTTCAAGCGAGCCGGCCATCGGCCAGTTCGATGACGCGTTGCGCGTGCGCGGCGACTTTCGCGTCGTGCGTGGCAATGATCAAAGTCATATTTTTTTCGACACGCAAAGTTTTGAGGAGTTCAATAATTTCCTCGCCGGTTTTGGAATCGAGATTGCCGGTCGGTTCGTCAGCGAGCAAAAGTTCCGGCTCGTTGACGAGCGCGCGGGCAATGGCGACGCGCTGCTGTTCGCCGCCGGAAAGTTCGGACGGCTTGTGGTCGAGCCGATTTTTGAGGCCGACGCGGTTCAGCAATTCTTCGGCGCGAATTTTTATTTTGCCGGACGCGATGCGTGAAATACGTCCGGGCAGGCAAACATTTTCGAGCGCGGTCAATTCGGGCAGCAAATGGTAGGCTTGAAAAACAAAACCGACGCGGCGGTTGCGAAAATTGGTTAATTTATTTTCTGAAAACGCGGAAAGTTTTTCGCCGTGAAAAAAAATTTCCCCGGCGTTCGGCGTGTCGAGTCCGCCAAGCAAATGGAGCAGCGTGCTTTTGCCGGTGCCGGATGCGCCGCGCAAAGCAACAAAATCGCCCCGCGCAATTTCCAAATCCACGCCGCGCAAAACTTCGAGCGAGCGTTTGCCGAGCGAATACGTTTTTTTAAGCCCGCGCGCGGACAAAAGAATTTCATTCATAACGCAGCGCCTCGACGGGTTTCAAATTTCCGGCGCGCCACGCGGGCAGCAGGCCGCCGAGAACGCAAATAATAAAGGAGCTGAGGCAAATGACGGCGACATCGCGCGGCGTGATGAGCGCGGGCAATTCGCTGAATTGATAAACGGAGGCGGGAAAAAGTTCCCAGCCCGTCGCGCGGCGCATGAAATGTAAAAACTCGTTGCGATAAGCGATGGCGAGCATTCCCAGGCCGTAACCGGACGCCACGCCCAAAATTCCGATGATGGCGCTTTGGCTTAAAAAAATTCCGGAGATTTGCAGCTTGGTTGCGCCGAGCGCCTTGAGCATCCCGATTTCGCGCGTTTTTTGAATCACAAAAGTAATTTGCGCGCTCAAGATGCACAGCGCCGCAACGAGCACGATGAAAAATAAAAGATAAAACATGACGTTTTTTTCGACGACGAGCGCGCTTAAAATTCCCGAACTTTGATCCATCCATGTGGTTACGACGTAATCAGCGCCCAGAATTTTTTGCAATTGCGCCTTTACCGCGTCGGCCTGATACGGATCGTCTATCATGACGAACAAGCCGTGAACCGAATCGTCGAGATCGTATAAATCCTGCGCGTTTTCGAGCGAGACGATGACGACGTGCGCATCATAATCGTAATAACCCGTCTGAAAAATACCGCGCACTTCGTAATCGTCCGGCGCGATGGCGACCTCTTCCTTTTTGTTGTAGGCGTCGCGCATTTTTTTGATTTGCGCTTCTGACAAAACTGACAAATGGTCGCCGACGCTTAAATTCAAATGATCCGCGAAGTCCGAACCCACAATCATGCCGCGCCCGCTCAAATCAAATTTTCCCGCGACAATTTCGCCCGGCAATTTGCTGATCCTGCCTTCGTTCGCCGGATCCACGCCGCGCATCAGCGGCGCGTCTTGAAAGGGGGGTTGGTTCGTGGGGCCTTCCGTTTCAACCAAGATCGGCCCGACGACGAAGGGCGAAACGCCGCGCACATTTTTGTTGGAAGCAATGACCGCCGCGATCTGCGGATAATTGCTCATGGTCGTTCCGTTGGCCGTGACGGTGAGATGCGCGTTGAAGCCGAGGATTTTATTGCGCAAATCGTGATCGAAGCCCGTCATCACGCTGATGACGATGATCAAAACGGCTACACCGAGTGCGACGCCAAGAATCGAAATCAAAGTGATGATGGAAACGAACGTCCGCTTGGGCCGCAGATAACGCAGCGCGAGAAAAAATTCAAACGGAAGCTTCGACATGGGCGGCAAGGCTAAAGGCGCAGCGCGCCGGTGTCAATTTTTTGGCGCTCGGCCAAAAATTTCTCTCTGGCTTCATTCCAGAAATTCTTGTGGTTTATTTTTAAATAAAGGGATTAGTCCTCATTTTTGCCCCAACCTCATTGACAGGAAATTCTTCCGTTGCCAATGTTAAATTTACATAGCTGGGATGGTCGCATCCATGACCGAGCCTGTGTAAAAACTCGATTGTATTTTTTGAACAGTTTGCCTGACTGGGAGTCTGAAGGGCATGAATCATCGTTCCGGCTTGGATCGCGGCCAGACCCTTCTGTTTCCCGAACGGCTTGAGGATT
>Ga0207933_1001453_pt1 | contig 17770 bp, 14 predicted proteins | sample NGESurdeep092012_4_FD_184488 | JGI IMG/M metagenome (GOLD analysis project Ga0207933, IMG submission 184488) | Arctic peat soil microbial communities from Barrow, Alaska - NGEE Surface sample F53-3 deep-092012 (SPAdes) | ecosystem: Environmental > Terrestrial > Soil > Wetlands > Peat ...
GGCCCTTGCGCCGCAGCTCCCGCGGGCTCCAGTCCAGCAGCCGCAGCGAATCCAGAATCGCTCCGCGAATCCGAAACTGCGCATAGCTCTTGAACTGCACATGCCGCGCCGCATCGAACTTGCTGCACGCATCGATCAGCCCCACCACCCCCGCCGACACAAGGTCGTCCAGCTCGACATGCTGCGGAAGCCGCTCATGCAGCCGCCGCGCAATATAACGCACCGCCGGCAGATGCTCCATCAGCAACTTCTCCCGATCCAATGCCTCCACAGCCTCCACAGACTCCGCAGACGCCGAAACCTTCAAAAATTCTGAGGTCCCCTCCGCTTCGATCTCCTCGGCCTTCACCACCGGCAAAGCCTGCGCGCTCGCGAGATCGGTCTCCTCCGCTGAATCCTGAAAAAACTGTGCTGTCGCAAAATCGTTCATCGTAGTGCTCCTCGTTGGCCCTGCTCGCAGCGATTGCGATTCGCAACATCACTGCTTCAATGCAGGACATAAGGTGCACTACACGTGCCGAAACAACCCGCCCAACCTAAGCCGTTTCCAATCGGAAACCTAAGCGCACACAAAGAAAAATACCCCTGTCTCCAGGGGCTATGCGTTGAACCAAATTGTCTGAAATCCCTTGCCGTCCTAACTCACAGTTCCAAACTCACGACTCACGACTCACATCTCACAGTTCACAGCTCAAAACTCAAAACTCACAGCTCACAGCTCAAAACTCACAGCTCACGGCTCACAGCTCAAAGCTCAAAGCTCAAAGCTCACAGCTCAAAGCTCAAAGCTCAAAGCTCAAAGCTCAAAGCTGGATAGGATCCGCCTTTGCCTTTGCTTCTTTGTTGTCATCCTTCGCCGAAGGCGGAGGATCTGCGTTTGCCGTTGCCGTTGCTTTTGTTTTTGCTTTTGCTTTTGCTTTTGCTTTTGCGTTTGCGTTTGTGTTTGCCGTTGCTTTCGCTTTTCTGATTGTCATCCTGAGCGAAGCGAAGGACCTGCTTCTGTCTTTAGCTTCTATCTTTAGCTTCTGTCTTTGCTCGCGCTACCTCAACTCCGCACCGAGCGCCGGCAGCGAATATGTTCCGCCGCGATCTCCGGCGCGTCTCCCGCCAGGATCACCGCGCGCTCCAGAACATGCCCCAGCTCGCGCACATTTCCCGGCCATCCATGCTGCTTGAGCGCCTCCAGCGCGGCCGCCGAAAGCCGTTTGCGCGGAGCCTCCACGCCCAACCGCCGCAGCAGATGCTCCGCCAGCAGAGGAAGATCGCTCATCCGGTCGCGCAGCGGTGAAACCTCCACCGGAAACACCGCCAGCCGATGATAAAGATCCAGCCGGAACGCGCCTTCCTCCACCCGCTTCTCCAGATGCTGATGCGTCGCCGCGATCACCCGCACATCCACGCGCACCACATCGTTATCGCCCACCCGCTGCAGCTCGCCGCACTCCAGAAAACGCAGCATCTTCGCCTGCACCGCCAGCGGCATCTCTCCAATCTCATCCAGAAACAGCGTTCCGCCGTTGGCCGCTTCAATGCGTCCCGTGCGCGACTGCACAGCTCCCGTAAACGCTCCGCGCGTGTGCCCAAACAGCTCCGACTCCAGCAGCGCCTCAGGAATGGCTGCGCAGTTCAGCACCGTCATCGGCCGCGCCGCCCGCGCACTCAACCGATGCAGCGCCGCCGCCACAATCTCCTTGCCCGTTCCCGTCTCACCTTCAATCAACACAGTCGAGTTGCGCGGAGCCACGAGCCGTATGAGCCGCGCCAGCTCCAGCATCGACTCGCTCTCCCCTACCAGCTCGGGAATCGCCACACCCCGCGCCGCGCCCACCGCCGGTTTCGTCTTCCCAATCGGCCCCAACTTCGTTGCCAGCTCCGGCGCCGCCGGCGCCAAAGCCTCCGGCCGGCAATACATCTTAGCCAGCGACTCCTGCACCACCACATCGTTCCACACCGCGGCCTTTGCCGCAGGCACCGACACCGGCGCCGCCTGCCACGCCGCCGTATCCGTCCGCGGCATCTCCTGCGCCTCGCGCAGCGCATGCAGCAGCTCATTCCGCCACGAGCTGCGCGCCGCCGTCAACGGCCCGCCATCCACGCGCAAAACATCCATCCGCGGATACATCGCCGCAATCTGCCCGGCAAACTCACCCGCCTCCAGGTCCGGCAGCCAGTCATCCATCAGCAGCGCCTCGGCGCGCTGCCCCTCCAGCAGCGAGAGCGCCTCCGCTCCGCCGCTGGCCTCATGCACGCGCCACCGCAAACCCGTCAGGCTCTCCCGCAACCGCTGCCGCAACGCCTGATCCGCACTGGCCAGCACCACATCTTTTCCTGCACCCTGCTCGAACTCTCTCATCACGCCTGCTCTCCCATCGCTCTGTCCGCTCCAGGCGGTCTCGCTATATCGGTAGCTTGTAATTGATTGAACTTGTAGTTGATCGCACTTGTAGTCGATCGAATAAGTAGTTGGTTGAACAAGTAGTTCATTGAACAAGATAAAAATTGTCATCCTGAGCGGAGCCTCTCGCGTCTCATCGCGAGAGGCGCAGTCGAAGGACCTGCTGTCCGCTCGTAGCGCCGACGCTCTTTCCGGTTTTCAACCCATTGCGTCCCTGCCATCTCGACCTGTATGTCGATCCGCCCTCACTCCGTCCGCTATAACTCCGTCGGTCATAGCCGCGCCCATCCGTTCACCGGCCAGCTGCGCCCTTACCCGACGCACCCACTCCGTCATCTCTCTCGCATCGTCCAGGCTTCCTTCCACCGTCTCCCGCAATGTCGCCTCATCGCCCGCGCGCCTTCCAATCTCCAGCCGCCACTGCAGCCGGGTCAGCGGCTGACATAACTCATGCAGCTCATGCCGCCAGTTCTCGACCGTACCGTCCTCACCCGCCTCCGCGCGCCTCATGCCTGCACCGCCACAGCGCAATTCACCGCGACCGGCAGCGTCGCGACCGCGGCCACAGCCGCCGCCGCCATCCGATATCCACTCCCGCGCACGGTCTCAATCAGCGCCACATCCGACCGATTCTCCGCGCCCGCCGCGCCCAGCTTGCGGCGAAGATAGTTCACATAAACATCCAGCACATTCGTCCCCGACTCCGGCTCCATATGCCACACCTCGCGCAGCAGCTCCGCCCGCGCGCAGCATCCGCCCCGCCGCAGCATCAGAAACTCCAGCAGCGCAAACTCCTTGCCGGTCAACTCGACGTGAACCCCACCCCGTTCTACGGTCCGCTGCAGCCGGTCCAGCTCCACCTCTCCCCACTTCAGCACCGAATCCACAAAGCGCTCGCGCCTCCGCAGAATCGCCCGGCAGCGCGCCGTCAGCTCATGAAAGCTGAACGGCTTGGCCAGAAAATCGTCCGCGCCCAGGTTCAGGCAGCGCACTCGCTCCTCCACCTCGCCCCTGCCCGTCAACACCAGCACCGAGGTCTGCCGCAGCCCCTCGCCCATCGCCGCCAGCACCTCCGCTCCATCGCGCAGCGGCAGCCCCAGGTCCAGCACCACCAGGTCCGGAGCCCACGCCATGGCCCGCTCCAGCGCGGCCTCGCCATCGCCCACCCACTCCACCTCGTGGCCTTCCATCTTCAGGCCCTTTTCCAGAAACAATCCCAACGCCCGATCGTCTTCCGCAATCAACACTCGCATCGCTGCTCCTAGCTACGTACTCAACGGTTCCAGCTCAACAGTTCCCATGACAACCCGAATTCGCTTCTGTAAGCGTTCGCTTAATCCGGTTCAATTCGGTGACTTGAGCTAAGCATCGCCTCTGACTCGCAGCAGGACAATGAAAAAGCTGTCCGCGTACAAGCCAATCGTTCCGATTCGGGAAACCACCCCTTGCCCGTTATGGGCCGCCGAGCCGTTTGAATCCTGAATCCTGAATCCTGAATCCATAGATCGACCAATCGCTAGATCGGAGTCAGATCGGAGTCCACCCGTAAAAGAAGTCATGGGCGGCTCAACAGGGTAGTCTCACGCATGGGAAAGACATCCTCATGCCTGACACTCAGGTTCCCTGGTAACTCGATGAGCGCATCCGCGATTTGGCGAGAATATACTTGGCGTAGACGGGCCGCAGCTATTCGCAGTTGCCGAAAACGCCGTTTTCAGGGAGTAGATGTTCGTGGCCGTTTTCGCGCGATCTACTGTTCTTGCCTAACATGCGAAATACTCGGCTGCTATTATGCCGCCATGCTCATTATCCGAACCTTATTGAGCCGTCTAGCCTATTTGGCTTGCGCGTGTTGCGTCGTGTCAGCCACGGCACGGACGCCTGCCGCGAATACTGATGCGGCCGACGCTTTGCTGGATCACATGATTGCGACCAACGTGCTCACGACTCCAGGCGCGCCTCCTTTTCACGCCATCTTGGAAATCAGCAGCGAGGCTTCTAGCGCCACCGAACACCATGGTCGAATCGAGGTGTTCTGGGCAGACCCAACTAGCTATTTCCTCAAGCTGGAGACACCCGAATTTGGTCAGACTCTCATTGTTAGTCGGGATAAGGTTCAGGAATCGGATAGAGGAGACTTCTATCCAGGTTGGCTGCAGGATTTCGTCGGCGCTCTGCTGGATCCGATGGCGCGCGCCAAAGACCTTCGTGGTCATCCCAACGCCTACGATGACAATCCATCCTTCGTCTATTTCTGCATCAAACGCGACGACCGCAACAACGGCATTACCGATGATCTCACCTTCGCTCAGGTCTGCTACAACAAGTCGCTGGGCGCGAACCTCTCTTATACGCTCGACTTCACTCACTATCTTGGCTTAGAGAACTTCAGCCCTTTCCACGAGAAGTCGGTTGCTCACACCTATCATGTCAGCACCCGCGACGACACCAAACTACAGGGAGTACTCACAACACTTGAAGACTGGAAACCCGATAGTACTCAGTTAACCATTACAAATCCTACGGCGCCCTCCGGTCGTATTCTCACAAGCGTTGTCTCTACCGCAACCGAGGAGTCACTTCTCCAGTCAGTACCCAAGGACGTCCACTGGCCGCCAATTCGCGAAGGCCGACTTGATGGCTATCTCATTGTCCACGCCATCACCGATCGCACGGGTCAGGTTCGCGAAGCCTCTCCATACAACTCAGATGACAATGAAGAGCTTGCGCCCTTCGTTCGGCAGGTCGCGTTGCAATATAAGTTCAAACCGTTCTTGGTGGACGGAGCCCCGCGACAGATGGAGATGCCTCTTGTCCTTCACTTCACCACAACTTCCGGTGAGCTCCTCCCTGAACTGAATGATGGCCAGACACGGAAGCTGATCACCGGCTGCGATCTTCCGCACAGAATCTCAGACCCGGCGTCCGCCGGGCAACAAATTGAGATCATCTTCAAGGTCCATGAGGACGGACATATGGATACAGTCGGGAGTTCAGACCGAAAGATTCCTGTGCTAAGCCTATTCCGGGAGTTCCAAAGCTGCAGATTTGGAATCTACTCACAAAACGGAAAGCCCACGCCATACTACGCACACCTGAGCGTCAAGGCGCAGTAGGCGACAGGTACGAAGCGAATGGTTTCAATCTTCATCCTCCGGCGACCTTTGGGCTCAATATAAGGGGGATCGTCAATCGGTTGGCTCTCCGAAAGTCGCATTTTCCGCAAGTTCGATTTCACCGTTGTTGCCTACAGGCCAACGCGCTCCTTGAAGTGACTCGACAAGAGGCGCCTTGCTTCTGTTATTGCCCTTGCCTTTGCCTCTCTCGTTGTCATTAGCGCAGAAGTCCGCTGTTCGCCAATTCAACCAGAAACCATCAGGACAGCCCGCGCCGTAACTCCGCAGATTCCGCTCAGAAACCCCTTGCAGTTCGCCGTTTCTTCGCTACAATGAGCGCATGGCGATTACGCGGCGGCAAAAAGAGGTCCTCGACTTTCTCACCAGCTTCACCTCCCGTCACGGCTACTCTCCCTCCTATGAGGAGATGGCCGCCGGCCTCGGCCTCAGCTCCCTCGCCACCGTCCACAAGCACGTCACCAACCTCCAGAACAAGGGCCTGCTGCAGCGCGCGCACAACCGCAGCCGCTCCATCGATGTGCTTCCGCAGCGCTCCGCGCGCAAGAGCTTCGACCGCCTCCCTCTGCTCGGCCGCATCGCCGCCGGCAAGCCGGTCGAGGCCATCGAGACCGCAGAGTCCATCTCTCTCAACGACATCATCGGCAACCGCGAGGTCTTCGCCCTCGAGGTCCGCGGCGACTCCATGCGAGATGAGCACATCGTCTCCGGCGACTACGTCCTGGTCGAGCGCACCCGCACCGCCCGCGAGGGCGAGATCGTCGTCGCCCTCATCGACGGCACCGACGCCACCCTCAAGCGCTTCTACCGCGAAGGCTCGCTCATCCGCCTCCAGCCCTCCAACACCGAGATGGCCCCCATCTACGCCCCCGCCGTCAACGTCAGCATCCAGGGCAAAGTCCTCGGCGTCCTCCGCAAATACGCCTAGCCCCTCCCGTCGCCCCTGACGGAACAATCCTGCCCTCGTCTGCGTAAACCTCCACATCCCCCACGGTGGAGGCAGCTGTTGAGCTCGTCCCGCAATTCCCGCAAGTCACGCAAGCGGCTGTGGATCATCCTCGGCACCGTCGCCGTCGTTCTGGTCGCCGGCGTCGCCCTCGCGCTCAAGGCCCTCAACACGCCCGCCGCCCTTGACCCCTCCCAGCTCGGCACCGCCTCCCTCGGCGACATCGCCCGCTCCGTCGTCGCCACCGGCAAGATCTGGCCCATCACCCAGGTCGAGGTCAAATCCAAGGCCAGCGGCATCGTCACCAAACTCGACACCGACATCAACCACACCGTGCACGTCGGCCAGGTGCTCGCCCAGCTCGATCAGGAGGAGATCCTCGACGAGGTCGCCGCGCAGAAGGCGCAACTCGCCGCCGCCCAGGCCAACTTCCACTCCGCCGCCGCCGCCGTCGCCTACGACAAGGTCGCCGCCGAAGCCCCCGACCTTCCCGACTTCAAGCGCGCCTACGACCGCGCTCTTGAGATGGAAAAATCCGGCGTCGTCTCCAAGCAAACTCTCGACACCGCCCAGCAGCTGTACCTCTCCGCGCTCAACACCCGCGACCGCGCCGTCGCGCAGGTCACCGTCGACGCCGCCAAGCAGCGCATGGCGCAGTCCCAGGTCGCGCAGGCCGAGGCCTCGCTCAAGCAGCTCGAAGAGCAGCTCTCCTACACCACCATCACCTCGCCCATCAACGGCGTCGTCCTCTCCCGCGACGTCCAGGTCGGCGACGCCGTCTCGTCCATCCTCGTCCTCGGGTCTACAGCAACATTAGTGATGACACTCGGCGACACCCACCAGGTCTACGTCAAAGGCAAGGTCGACGAGTCCGACATCGGCAAGGTCTATCTCGGCCAGGCCGCCCGCATCAAGGTGCAGAGCTTTCCCGACCGCACCTTCTCCGGCAAGGTCACCAAGATCGCTCCTTTAGGCGTAGAAAAGGACAACGTCACCACCTTCGAGGTCCAGATCTCCATCGACAACCCCGGCGGCGAATTGAAGGCCAACATGACCGCCAACGCCGAGATCGTTCTCGAAGAGCACAAGAACGTCCTCACCATTCCCGAGCAGGCCGTCCTCTACGATAAGGACCGCCACGCCACCGTCTGGGTTCCCGATGCGCATGTCCAAAGCGGCCACCGCATCGTCCCCATCCACGTCGGTCTCTCCAACGGCAGCCGTATCGAAGTCACCTCCGGCCTCAAATCAGGCGACACTGTCATCCTTCAGCAGACGTCGTAACATTCTTCCCAACGGGCAACGCAAGGCCCCACAACCGCTCGCTGAAAACAAACTTCGCGCGATGGAGCACACACCATGAATCTTCGCAATCTTCGACCCCTTCTTCTCTCCGCCGCCCTGCTCGGCCTCCCCGCCACCGCAGCTCTGGCCGACACCACCTTCGACCGCACGCTGAACGTCTCCTCCTCGCCCGATCTCTACGTCTCCACCGGCTCCGGCAACATCCGCATCATGCCTGGCAGCGGCAATCAGATCCATGTCGTCGGTCACGTTCACGCCGGCTGGAGCGCCTTCGGCGACGTCGACGGCCGCATCACCAGGATCGTGCAGAACCCGCCCATCGTCCAGAACGGCAATACCGTCCGTATCGGCGAGACCACCGACCACTCGCTCTTCAACAACGTCTCCATCGACTACGACATCAGCGTCCCGGCCGACGTCGCGTTGAATCTGCACAGCGGCTCCGGCGACGTTGAAATCAATCACGTCGGCCGCTTCCTCTCCGCCACCAGCGGCTCCGGCAACGTGCGCGGCCACGGCATCCACGGCGCGGCCGATCTCCAAGCCGGCTCCGGCGATCTCGAGATCGAGGAAGATGGTCCCGGCGACGTCAAGGCCAAAACAGGCTCCGGCAGTATCCAGATCCATGGCCTCAACGGCGCCTTCACCGCGCGCACCGGCTCCGGCGACATCACGGCCGACGGCCATCTGCAGGGTGCGAGCACCATCTTCGCCGGCTCCGGCGGCGTGAAGCTGCGCCTCACCTCGGACTCGCAGTTCACTCTTGAAGCCGCCACCGGCTCCGGCGACATCCGCGTCCACATGCCCGGCGTCACCGCCGCCAACAACGAAACCTCCCGCCACCACGTCACCGTCTCGGTCAACGGTGGCGGCCCTCCGCTCGAGATCCGCACCGGCTCCGGCGACATCGATATCTCCCCGCGCTAAACCGCCATCGCCGCGATGATCCTCTGCCTCCATCATCGCGGCGACATGCATCCTCGCCGCGACATTGAATGCCGTGACATTGAATGCCATGACATTGAATGTTGTGAATTGAACGGAATGTTGTGAATTGAACGCGTAACCATGAATGCCGTAACCAGAGATGAATTGTCATCCTGAGTGCAGCGAAGGATCTGCTGTTGCCGTTGCTTTTGCTTATCCAGTTGTCCCCCGATCCTGAACGGAAGCGCCACGCCTTCAACTCGAAACGCGTAACGCGAAACGCGAAACTCCTTCAGACCCGCTCTTGCTCCGGCAACATCCCAGATAAACTTCCATCATGACCGCCCCACGCCTGCTCGTCTTCGACCTCGACGGCACGCTCATCGACTCCTCGCTCGATCTCTGCAACTCCGTCAACGCCGCCATGACCGCCCTCGGCAAGCCCACGCTGCCCAACGCCGTCATCGCCACCTACATCGGAGACGGCGCCGCCATGCTCGTCCGCCGCGCTCTCGGCGACCCCGGCGATCTGGACTCCCGCGACCCTGACGCCGCCGGCGCCCAGCTCTTCCACCACGCCTTCGACCTCTTCCTCGACTTCTACCGCGAGCACAAGCTCGACAACACCCGCTGCTACGCCGGCGTTCTCAGCTCACTCAAATCCATTCGCGACCGCCACCCGCATCTCCCCATGGCCGTGCTCACCAACAAACCCGTCAACCCCTCGCGCCAGATCTGCGAAGCCCTCGATCTCGCACCCTTCTTCTTTCAGAACTACGGCGGCAACTCCTTCAGCACCAAGAAACCCGACCCCGAAGGCCTGCTCACGCTCATCGCTGAAGCCGATGCCCTGCGGAAAACCCACGACCCCCACACCGCTCCGCTCGCACCTGCGGACGTCGTCATGATCGGCGACTCCGACGTCGACATCCTCACTGCCCGCCGCTGCGGTGCCCGCTCCCTGGGCTGCCTCTACGGTCTAGCGCCGCACACGCTCCAGGCCGCCCGCCCCGACCTCACCGCCCACCACCCCACCGAATGGCCAGCCGCCCTCGACCTCTAAGCTCGATAGTTGCTATCTGGAGCGAACGGAACGACGTGGGTCGCTATGTACGGCGCTCAGACAAACAACGCATCGCTGAGGCCTTCCACCTCGGCAAGCTGCCCAAAACCGAAGCAAAAGCCAGACTCGCACTTCAATGAGTGCGTTGCCCTGTTATCGCCATTTGACCCCTATGGACTCACGAAGAGCGTTATGGAGGACATGAGGCAGCGTCTTTATCCTGAAGCAGGATATTATCCTGCATGAAAACAATAGACCAAAGACTCTCGGAAACTTATACAGTCCTTCTTGCAGTCTCAAAGGGCTTAGGTGGTGGCTTCTGGTTCAGCTAACTTAAATATTTGGCAGCAGGTCGAAGTATTCATCATCCTCGTTCGCTCCGCCCTCGCCGTTTCCGAGTTCTTTTTCGGACTCGATGAACTCGATCCGCTCAATCCATTTGACCATCTTGTATCCCAACTGGTTTTCGACCCGCAACCGCAGTGGAGCGCCATGTTCGCTAGGCAGTGTGTTGCCGTTCATCCTGTAGGCGAGTATGCACTCCGGTTTCAGTACGTTCTCCAGGCTTTGTGTGTCGTAGTACGGTTCCCCGTACTTGTCTTCACCAAAAGAAAAGAAGGCAACAGTCCGAGCCGACGGTTTCGGCTGGACAAGCTGGATGATCTTCTTCATGGACACGCCGTTCCATTGCGCGATTCCGGACCATCCCTGGATGCAATGATGCATGGTGATGTGTTCTTCCTCTTCGAGCGCTTGAATTTGCGGCAATGATAGCTCCACTGGGTTCTCTACCAGTCCACCGATCTTCAGCCTGTAGTCGCGGAAGTTGTCACGCTCCAGATGTTTCCAGTCTTCGCGGTCGGGTGGCTTGCCGTTCGACCAGAAATAGGGTGAGATTTGTTCCTTTGTAAAGTGACTCCTGGGGTGGAGCCGATTGATGAGAGCGAGCCGCAGAGGCAGCGACACGGCCTTCTGCGCGTGCTGTAGCAGGCGCGGCGCTTTCCAGGAGATGTAGTGGGCCGCAATCCACGAGCCAATCACTGCGGAGAGGCCCACAAAGCCGAGAATCATTCCCAACGGCCTGTAATTGTCCGTTCCCAGGACAATGTGGTTCATGTTGCGTTCGAACCCCGTCAAGGCAACCAGCGCGACGTGGGCGATGAGGAACCCGACCCAGGCAAGCATCATCAAGAAGTGGATGGAGCGCGCTCCTTGCCTCCCCCCGAAGATGCGGGTAAACCATGGAAAATGGTTGACCATGGCGGGTGACATCGCGGCGCCCGCGACAATCGAGATAGGAGCAAACACGAATACGACGAAAAAATACGCGATCTGCTGCAGAGCGTTGTAGGTGTAAAATCCGTTTGGTTCGGGTGGAAAATGGAAATTCGCATAGTGGACGAAGGTCGCCCAGGCCTGCGGCAGAATGGACCAGGAGTTCGGCACCAGCCTCTCCCACTGGCCTGACACAAACAACAATGGAATAAAAATCAGCCCGGTGATGATGAACCCATACACGTCGATGAAATGCCATGAGCGCGCGATGCCCACGCTATGACGATAGCCGGGTGTTGCAATCAACGGCGAGATGTAACGGTCATCGTCGCTCGCTCTCCAGACCCGATCTTTGGGAACCTTCAACGGAGTAAAGCGAATCCATTCCGTGCCCGGAGTGCAGCCGTTATTGAAATAAAGCCGCGGATGATCCACCAGAATCGACAGGCCGCTGCGGACCAGCATCATCAGAAAGACAAAGTTGAAAAAGTGCGCCCAGCGCAGCCACCAGGGAAAGCCATGCACTCCGGTAAAGGTTGCTGCATTGAAGTGTTGCACCGGAGCAAGATACGGCAACCCGTAAATTGCTGCCTGTCCCCAGGCCAATCCAAGCGGAATCAGCACCAGGCAGATGGCAGTCGCAATAAAGGACGGCTTGATCCAGATTCGAAATCGCCGGTCCGAGGGGTAGTGAACGGCTTTATGTGCTGCATCGAATGCAATCATAGTGCCAAGCCTATTCCAGTACGTCATGCAGAGATCGCTAGCCCAAGGTCAAATCCCAGCTGTCCTGCCCAGTCAGTTGTTGCCAAATCGCCAAGTCACTCATTGGGCTACGAGTGAAACTAAGTGTCACGCACGATAACGTCTTTCCCATGCGTGAGGCTGTTCTACTGAGCCACACATGAATTCACTACCCTTTTTCACAACACATTACCCTGGCCGCTTTGGCCATAGGCCGATACCGCCTGCGAACAGCCATCACCCCTCCCACGCGCCCAGCACTCGCCGCAGCACAATCATCTCGCCCACGTGATACGCCTCATGGTCAGCGATCAACAGCGCCTCACGCAGCAGGTTCTGCCCATCGCCCCACGCAAACGGCTTGACCAGGTTTGCATTATCGACCGATTCCAGCACCTCAACAAACGCCGCGCGGTCCTCTTGCACCTTCCGCACCGACGCATCCCACGCCTCCGCACTCGGCGGCGCTGCCTTCTTGGGCCAATATCCCTCCGGCCACTTGGGCGCCTTATAACTTCCATCCGCATTGCGGCTGAAGTCCAGGATGTCGCGCTGCGCAATCCGTATATGCTCCAGCAGCTGCCACGCCGAGTATGGCAGCCCCTCAGGAACCTCGCCCCGCAGCTTCACCGGCAGCCCCTCCACCGCCTTCTCAAAGGTCGCATGCGCCTGCCCGCCCTCCAGCAGCGCCTTCAACTGCTTGCGCAGCTCCCCGCCCAAACTGCGATACGGCGGAATTGCAGCAGCCTTCTTCTTCTTCGACTGGATCATCGTCTCCCTCTCGCATCAGCAATGCCAGTTCAGATGCAGTCCACCGCCGCCAAGTTCCGAAAGTTCCGCAAGCTCCGAAAGCCCCGCAACGTTCCATCTTTCGCAACCTGACTCAGCTTAAGGCAGTTTTCCCCTCACGATGACAGTGTCATCTCGACCGGAGCGAACGGTCTCATCGTTCGCGCTAAGGCAGTTTTCCCCTCACGATGACAGTGTCATCTCGACCGAAGCGAACGGTCTCATCGTTCGCGCTAAGGCAGTTTTCCCTTCCCTATGAAGTGTTATCTCGACCGAAGCGAACGGTCTCCTCGTTCGCGCAGTGGAGAGACCTGCAGTTCTGCCCGGATTGCCTGCACACTTTCAGGAAATCTGCTCTACGCCCGGCTCCCCGCCGGCCACAGCCACGCCGCTCCCCGCACTCCGCTCGAATCCCCATGCACATTCCGAATCACCGGAGTCTCCACGCCGCCGCCAAAGCCGTAGTCCCGCAGTCGCCCGCTCACTCCGCCCTCATACAGCCGGTCGATGCGCGACAACCCGCCGCCCAGCACGATCACATCCGGATCGAGCACATTCACCACCGTCGCCAGGCTTCGCGCCAGGCGATCCTCCAGCCGGTCCAGCGCGGCCGCAGCCTCCCGGTCGCCCCGCTCCGCCGCCTCCACAATCTCCGGGCTGCGCAACGAGCGTCCGCTCGCCTTCTGAAAGTCCCGCTCAAACCCTGGCCCTGAGATCCACGTCTCCACGCACCCCTGCCGCCCGCAATAACAAGCCGGCCCCGGATACTCGTCGGCGCTCATCCAGGGCAACGGTGTGTGACCCCACTCCCCTGCGAGCCCGTTCAGACCACCATGAACGGAACCATCAAAAACCACGCCGCCACCACATCCTGTCCCCAGAATTACGCCAAAGACAACCCTGGTCCCGGCCGCCGCTCCATCCGTCGATTCGCTGATTGCAAAGCAGTTAGCGTCGTTAGCGCATCGCACTTCCCTCCCCAGTGCCGCCTCCAGGTCGCGCTCTAAAGCCTTTCCATTCAACCAGATAGAGTTCGCATTTTTGACCAGCCCGGTGGATGCGACGATGGTCCCCGGAATCCCAACCCCAACCGTACCAACAACTTGCGTCTCCCGCTCAAGCTCCCGCACTACCCCAGCCACAGCCGCCACAGTCCCCAAATAATCCCCATGCGGCGTCGCTAAACGCTTGCGAATCAGCTCCTTGCCGGCATCATCCAGAGCCAGCGCCTCGATCTTCGTCCCACCCAGGTCCACCCCAATCCGCATACATCCCCACCCGTCCCTAAGCGAAATCCGGCGCTGATCGGCACCGGCAGCATAGCGGGCGTTGAATGTTCAGCGCGAAGCCGATGCCGGCGTGTTGCTGTTCGGTGCCGCAGGCAGCGTATAGATCACCTCGCCCGCCCGCGCATAGTGCAGCTCTTCACGAGCCTGATGTTCAATCGCGCTCGGATCATTTTGCAGCTGGTCTACATGCCCCTGCATCCGGCTGTTCTCTATTTGCAGCTGCTGCATCTGCTGCTGCAACGTCCGTGCTTCTTCGCGCTTGTGTGCAAACGCTGTCAATCCGTTGTGCCCAAAGACAACGCCATAGCCCATCACCATCACCAGCGAACCCGCTGCGACTGTCGCGATCTTGCGCCGCGAGTCATACACCCGCTGCCGCACCGCCGCGAGCGCGCTGAACGCCGGCTTACGCTTCGAACTGTTCTGTCGCTTCCGCAAACGCCGAACCCACCCAGATGGATTCTAGTCAGTATCGCGCATTCCGCAGCAAACGTTATGTCCAAGGCGCATCCGTCGAACCAGGCGAACCAGAATCGTCACCGAACAATGGGAAATCCTTCCACAGCCGAATCGTCGCGCGGCTCGACGCAACCCAGCACCGCCGGGTCCTTTGGTATCCTTAGCAGCGACTGATGCGTATTCTCTTCGCCATCGCGCTGGTAGCCCTCGCCGCATTGCTCTGGGCCTCGGTTTCGATCGCACAACACATTCATCGCTCACGACACCGTAAGCGGCAACTGACATTGGAAGGTCCCCAGCCAGAAGACTCCCGGATCAATTCTTTTGCGCCGGCTAGCGCGAATCCGCCCGTCGCCTCTCCAATCGGCCCCGTATCCAGCCGCCTGCACGACGAGAACACCCAACACCGAAAGGCCTCCTGAACTCCGCGCCAAATCGCTATTTCGCACTCCACCGTTCGCCCCGAGAACCTATGCAGACCGCCCTCACAAACCGCTCCGGCCCCAATCAAGTCCGGGATCAGCTCAGGTCCTTCACTTCCACGCTGCCCGGCAAACTCGCGCTCGGCCTCGCCGCCACGGCAGTCATCGCGCTCGCTGCTCACATCTCGTCCCCGCTCTGGTTTACGCCGGTACCCTTCACGCTCCAACCGCTCGCGGTCCTGGGCGTCGGCCTCGCTTTTGGCCCGGTCGGCGGCTTCCTCACGCTCATCGCCTATCTCGCCGAAGGCGCCTGCGGTCTCCCGGTCTTCAGTCCCACGGGATTAGGCGGCGTCGCTCAACTGCTCGGCCCCACCGGCGGTTATCTGCTCGCTTATCCTCTTGTCGCCGCCATCGCCGGAGGCCTCTCGCGCACGCTCGCCAAGCGGCTCTCTCTCTTTATCGCCGCCGCGCTCGCCTGCACAGCAGCCACTACGCTGCTCTTTTTCGCGGGCGCAGGCTGGCTCATGGCTCTCACGCATCTCTCGCTTCGTGCCACCTGGATCGCAGCCATCGCGCCCTTCCTGCCCGGCGAAGCCATCAAGATACTCGCCGCCGCTGGCATCTACAGCACTCTCCGCCGACCCCGTCACAACTAAATTTCTCTACGCTCGTTGCATCCCGCATCTGAAGGAAATGATGACCCCCGCTTCACTAGCAGTTCGCGAAATCACCATCGCCCACAGCCCTGACTCCGACGACGCCTTCATGTTCTACGGCCTGGCCACCAACAAGGTTCGCGTCCCCGGCTACCGCTTCGTCCACACCCTCGCCGACATCGAAACGCTCAACCGCAAGGCCATGAACGAGCAGTTCTACGACGTCACTGCCATCAGCTTTCACGCCTACCCCTACCTCCAGGAGCACTACACGCTCATGGCCTGCGGCGGCTCGGTCGGCGAAAACTACGGCCCGATGATCGTTGCGCCGAAGGCTTACACCCTTGACGAGGTGAAGAAGCTCCGCATCGCCGTTCCCGGCACGCTCACCACGGCTTATCTAACGCTCAAGCTCTTCGCGCCGGAGATCGAAACCGTCACCGTCGACTTCGACAAGATCATCCCCGCCGTACTCGCGGGCGAGTTCGACGCCGGCCTCATCATCCACGAGGGCCAGCTTACTTACAGCCGCGACGGCCTCAAGAAGATCCTCGACCTCGGGGTCTGGTGGAACGAGCAGACCGGTCTTCCGCTTCCACTCGGCGGCAACGCCATCCGCCGCTCGCTCGGCGGCGACGCGCAGCTCATCACCACCAACGCCCTGCGCGACAGCATCCAGCATGCGCTCGACCATCGCGAGGCCGCGCTCGAGTACGCCATGCAGTTCGCCCGCGATCTCGATCCCAATCTCGCCAATCGCTTCGTCGGCATGTACGTCAACGACCGCACCATCAACTACGGCGACGACGGCCGCGAAGCCATTCGCAAGCTGCTTGACATGGGCTACGAACGCGGCATCATCCCCATGCGCGCGAACGTCGACTTCGTTGGCTGATCCACAGCGAAAGCGGCCCTGAAAGGGTCCGCAACTCCGTGGTACATTTAAGGGAGTGCGCAGGACGTCTTGGCGCACTCCTCGCGAACGTCAATCGCAGTTCGCCCCGCTCGCCCGAGCGGTCTCCGAGGCCTGGACGCGTAGCTCAGCTGGTAGAGCATTCGACTCTTAATCGACTGGTCGCAGGTTCGATCCCTGCCGCGTCCACCAATTTACTTAGGAAAGAAATACCACTCAAAAATGACGCTTGGTTCGACAGACCACGGGTGGCTATTCTGGCGGCATTTCCACCGAACATCCCCGGACCTTGTAATCAGACCCCGAATGCGGCATGGTCGATACATGAACCCCGCAGTTTCGGTCTCGCATACCTCATGTCCTGTCGTGGTGCTGCCAACACAACGCATAAATTGTGCCCGCGTGTTGTCGCTTGCAATTCTGATAGCATCGACCGCTCTGGCCAGCAGGGCTCAAGGTGGGCATCCCGTGCCCCCGCCCCCGCCCCCGCGTGCAACCCAGAAAACGTGCAGCCACCGGACGATACCGCAATTTATTGACATTACTGCTAAAGCCGGCATCCGTTTCAAACATACATCCGATCCGGAAAAAAAATACATCATTGAGTCAATGAGTGGAGGCGTCCTTCTGCTTGACTACGACCGCGATGGCTGGCCGGATATCTACTTCACCAATGCACCTACGGTAGCGATGGCCGTTGCCGGGAAAGCAAGTCCCGGTGCCCTCTACCATAACAATCACGATGGAACCTTCACAGATGTGACTCGAACTTCCGGGCTTTCAAGCGCGTGCTTCGCGATGGGAGGAGCGGTCGGCGATTACAACAATGACGGCTGGCCTGATATCTACCTGACATGTCTCGGGGGAAACATTCTATACAAGAATAATGGGGATGGAACGTTCACTGATGTCACCTCACGAGCTGGGGTCCGTGACGGGAGATGGTCTACCGGCGCGTCGTTCGGAGATTATGACGGCGATGGATTCGTCGACCTGATGGTAACGAATTATGTAGATCTTCACCTGGATGATCTGCCGAAATTCGGTAGCTCATCTTACTGCAAGTATCGCGGCCTTGACGTGCAATGCGGCCCACGCGGTCTCAAGGGCGCAGGTGATTCGCTATTTCACAATAATGGCGATGGTACGTTCACGAACGTCTCAGATGCCGCGGGCGTTAGTGACCCGCACGGCTACTACGGACTCAGCGTCTTATGGGCCGACTTCAATAATACTGGACGTCCCGACATTTATGTCGCGAACGATTCAACTCCGAAATTTCTTTACCGGAACATGGGTCATGGACGTTTCGAGGAGATTGGTCTCGAATCGGGCACAGCCCTCAGTGAAGAAGGCGCTGAACAAGCATCCATGGGGATTGCCGTGGGTGACTATCTCCACACTGGAAGGCCGTCTCTGTATGTAACTAACTTCTCTGACGAAAATGATGACC
>Ga0207933_1001454_pt1 | contig 17755 bp, 20 predicted proteins | sample NGESurdeep092012_4_FD_184488 | JGI IMG/M metagenome (GOLD analysis project Ga0207933, IMG submission 184488) | Arctic peat soil microbial communities from Barrow, Alaska - NGEE Surface sample F53-3 deep-092012 (SPAdes) | ecosystem: Environmental > Terrestrial > Soil > Wetlands > Peat ...
AAATTATGCTACGCAAAAGAAGTGTAATCGAATGTGTGATGGATAGCCTGAAAAATATATGCCAACTGGAACACTCAAGGCATAGGAGCATTCATGGATTTATTATCAACGTTTTTTCAGCAATTGGTGCTTATCACTTCCTGCCTAAAAAACCTTCCTTAGCCAGCCATTTTGAAACTGATAATTCTAAATCTTTACAACTTTCCCTGTAATTTTGTCTCGCTTATCTCGAACTCACGTTAATATAATTATTTCACCAGTGTGGTAAGCGTTATGATCCGCTAAAACCAATGCTTCACGTAGCAGAGTCTGCCCATTCCCGTGCTCAAAATGTTCATACAAATTTTCAGCTTTCTCTTTTAATAATGCAATAAAAGATTCTCTGTCTTCTTTAATCTGGCGAAGGCAATTTTCCCATTCTTCTTCTGATGAAGGTTGGGTATTTGAAGGCCAATACCCTTCAGGCCATTGGGGAGATTTATATTTTGAATTCCGTGAAAACTCAAGAATATCTTTTTGAGAAATACGTATATGTTCTGACATTTGCCACAAATTATACGGCAAATTTTCAGGTGTTTTACCCAACATGCCAAAAGGAATATTATCCAAAGCATCATCTAATAAAACGTGTGAATTACCTTTATTCAAAAGCTCAATCAAATTTTTTAGCAGAATTTCAGTTTCAGATTTTTGAGATTTCATAATGATCAATTAAAGTGGTTTAAAGAATTATTTTTTAAAAGTTTGTAACCTTTTTATTATTCCTTTCGTTACACAATTATCCTTCCAAAAAAATTAAAACTATTATCATGAAAAAGTTATTCATTCTTCCTTTTATGCTGTTAAGTGTAAGCTTATTTGCTCAACCCTGGAAAAGTATCAAAGGCGATGGCAATGTAAAAAAAGAAACCCGGCAGGTAGAAAATTTTACCTCTTTGTCTTCTCACAGTTCGATAGAGGTAAAAATTAATTATGGCAATTCAAACAGCATTCAAATTGAAGCCGATGAAAATTTATTGCCTTACATTGAAACTACTGTAGAGAACGGCCAATTGAACATTAAAACAAAAAATAATGCCAATCTAAAGTCAGGATCAAAAATGATTGTGTATGTTTCTATGTCTAAAATTGATGGGCTGCAGATTAGTGGTAGCGGCAGTATTGATGGCAATGGAGAATTTACAGGTGATAACACAACCGAAATATCACTTTCAGGATCGGGTAATATTCATTTAAGTTCCGGCTCCTTTAAAAATCTGGAATTTCAGATTTCAGGAAGTGGAAACATCAATTTAAAATCTGGCAAGGCTGATGCAATTTCTGCTTCAATTAGCGGAAGTGGAAATATCGATTGCAGCAACCTTTCTGCTGACAACGTTGATGTAAAAATAAGTGGGAGTGGAAACGTAAGAGTAACTGCGATTAAAAGCCTTACAACAAATATAATGGGAAGTGGAAATGTATATTATAAAGGAAATGCCACCAATATATCAACTAAGGTTGCAGGAAGTGGAAAAGCAATTAAAATATAAAACAGCCAAAAGATCAAAAAGTTTTTTAAAAAAGGGTTCTTAACAGGAACCCTTTTAATATTTTTATCATCAAATAAGAAAGTACAAATTTGATTCATTCACTATCTATTTAAATTATCAACTTATTACCTGTTGACAAAAACAATCTGTTCCTCCTTTAATATTGGAAGCCCTTTGAACTTTAGAATTACATTGGCAACAGTAGCTACATCTTTTTCACAATAAATTGAAATGCGGTTGAGATCTTTTTCTTTCCAATAAACATTTCCAACCTGGCTTCCGTCAATATCATCTTTGGGAGACGGAACTCCTAAAACCGCTGCTAATAATTTTAAAGAAGTATAATGTTTGTAATCACCAAATCGCCATAGATGCAATGTATCCAGTATAGGCGATTCCCATGGCTTCATATTTTGAAAATCTATGTAGGAAGGGATTTGAATATTATTGATCAGCATTCTTCTACATAAAAAAGGAACATCAAATTCTTTAATATTGTGGCCAGTAAAAATCCAGCTTTGATTATTATTGTGTAGTTGTTTTACTGTGTCGATAAACTTGTTTAGAATTTCTGGTTCATTATCTGAAAATAAAGATTTTATGCGCAATTTCCATTCATTATTTTCTTTTTTAAAATACCCGAAACTAATGCAGGCTACTTTTGCAAATTCTGCAAGAATAGCAGCCCTTGCAGGGTAAAATTCTTCGGCACTTGTATCAGGTGGAAGGTGCCTTCTCACTTTTTCAGTCCACAATTCTTTCCATGTATCATCTAACAAATGAAAATGTTCCTTTTCAGAAACAGTTTCAATATCTATTAAAAATAAATTTTCAAGCGCTATCTGATTCATGAAGAGAGTTTGATAAATGAATGTACAAAAAAACCCGCTATTGAAACGGGTTTTAAATTTTCTTTAAAAAAATTAATTAAAATGTTACTCCCACAAAAATTGTAAATGACTGGCTTTTCCATTTTTCTGAATTGTCAATGTCATTCAAATTGTTAAGCCCAACTTCATACCTTCCACCAATATTGACAAAAGGAAGTTGTAGCCATAATCCGCCCACAGCAGCAAAATCGCCATTCTTGAAAATATTCCGTGGGCTATTCAGGCTATCTACTTTTTGGTTTAATAAACTGCCAAACTGAGGGCCTAACTGGAGTTTTACTCTTTTGCTAGGGCCAACATTTATGTTCAATAGTAACGGTACTTTCAGATAGTCCAGTTTTGCTTTTCGCTGGCTGCCTATGCGGAAAAGGTCATCATAAACATCAGATGCATCCTGTGAAAATTCTGAAGAAGCCTGAACAAAATTTACTTCGGGCTGAAAACCAAATGTTTTTGAAAAATTGAATTGCATAAAAACGCCCAGCAAATAATTGTAGTTAAATCCATCTTTATAAGATTCGCCATTTATCTTATTAATATTAAATCCAGCTTTTGCACCAATTCTAAAAAAGTTTTCATGATCAGAATTCGGATCAAATTTTCTCTGTGAAAATGCATTGAATGAAAGAAATAATAGTGCGGCTAAAAATGATTTTTTTATCATGTTTTCACGGGGTGTTTTGAAAAAAAAATTAAAGAATCAGAAATACAAATGTAAGTGGCATTTCTAAAAATATTCTTAAATGAAAGCCAACTTTAATAACGCCAACGCCCCGGCATCCATATCCATCCTCCCCTCTTTTTCTGCCAATGGCCTGAAATATAATGCCTGCGGCCGGAAGGGGCTATTATCCAGGAGCCTCTCCGGTATATATATCCGTTTCCTTTCCATACCCAATCCCCATTATGCCAAATATAATTTGGCCCCGGAGACATCGGCATTGTGTAATGAGGCTCCATCGGCCTTTCCCGAACTACATAACGAGAGGAATGGCAGCCTGCAATAAAAAAAATTAATAAAATTAATGTGCTTAAAAAAAGAAACTTTTTCATTTTCATGGTTTTACTTTTAGATGCTATTCTAAAGTAAAAGTTTAATAGCATCTCAATTTTTTAAAAAAAAAGGTAGTAAACCAACAAATAAGATCAATTATTATTCTCAATATTCTTTTTAAACCAGGTCACTTGCCTTTTCGCATAATGGCGTGTGTTCTTTTTTATTTCTTCTATTGCCTTTTCAAGTGGAATTTTTCCATCTAAATAATCAAACAATTCTCTGTAACCTACTGTTTGTAATGCATTCAAATGTTTATAAGGGTAAAGCCGTTCAGCTTCTTTTAATAAACCGCTATTCATCATTTCATCAACCCGAAGATTGATACTTTGATAAAGCTGTTCACGTGGAAGTTCCAGTAAACGAACTTTTATTTCAAATTCCCGTTCTGTTTTTTTCCCTGTCTGGAAATCAAGAATAGATTTACCAGTCGACATTTTTACTTCTAAAGCGCGCAACATTCTTTGTGGGTTTTGCATTTCACCTTTTTCAAAAAAAACGGGGTCGTGCAACTTTAATTCATTGAACAACCAATCAATTCCGTTCAATAAGTATTTTTCATTTATTTGCTTTCTGATAAGCTCATTTACTTCAGGAATTTCATCTAAACCTTCAGCAAAAGCTTTTATATATAATCCTGTTCCGCCTACCATTATTGCTACATCATTCTTCTCAAAAATTTCATTTATAGCTTTTAGGGAATACGCTTCAAATATCCTGGCATTCATTTCTTCCTGAATGGAATGAGAATTAATAAAGTAATGTTTTACTTTTTCGAGCTGGGCTTTTGAAGGTTTGGCTACGCCAATATCAAGTTCTTTAAAACATTGGCGGCTATCTGCAGAAATAATTTGAGTTTTGTATTTTTGGGCAAGCTCTATTGCAAAAGATGTTTTCCCAACGGCCGTTGGCCCGGAAATAATAATACAGGTTTTCTTATTCATTTTAAATTGCAGGTTTGTAAAGAACCTGCTAATTAATTTCTATAATTCTTCGCTAGTTGATTCATCCACTTCCTCTTCTTCCTCTGTTTCGTTTTCACTATCAGTTTCACCTTCCTGGCTGAATCCATCAGGCATTACGGCCGTATTTAAATCATACTTTTCTTCCAACTCAGAAAGCTTTTCATTGATCAATCCTTTGGTACCATATTGGCTTGGAGCAATTCCTTCACTTCTGCTACAAGAAGGGAAGCCTGCTTTCCCCTCTGCATCTTTATTTACATTGATAAGCTCAACCAGGAAAGTCCAGTTTTTATGAAAATCATAAACATAGATAAACTTCTGATTGGGTTCCCGGATCTCTTTGCCAACTGCGGTTTCACTCATGATTAAAGGTTCCGCTTTATACTCTTTGTCGCTGTATTTTTCTAAAGTAATCTCTTTACCACGTTGCCAATTATCGTTGCTCCTGTAAAAAGTTGCATGATGCTTGCTATCAAATTCAAAACATTTTAAAATGCATTTATGAAGTTCTGCAAAAGTTTGCGTATGCAGAATTACCAAATCACGATAAATGCTTTCATCATCTTCCCAATAAACTCTGAATTTTAAAATTGCCATACAACAAATTTAAGGCTTAGTTTTTAATTAGTTTTTTTTGCTTTTAAATTTAATAAAATGCAAAAATTAAGTTAATCTATTTATTAGAAAAAAGTCACTTTACTCCAAGATTTTTTGCCGTTTTTTTCATGTATTCAAAAGCAGCATTATAGTCATTAGGAATTTCACCATCCAGGATTGCCTCACGAACCGCGTTTTTAATTTCACCTACTATTCTTGATGGTGGCAAATTAAATTCCTTCATAATAATCTCACCAGTAATTGGTGGTTGCCAGTTTCTGAGATGATCGGATTCTTCAACTTCTTTCAGGCGTTTTTCAACCATTTCAAAATTGTCAAGGAAGCGGGCTGCTTTTTGTTTGTTTTTTGAAGTGATGTCTGCCTTGCAAAGCATCATCAGGCTTTCAATATCATCGCCTGCGTCAAAAAGTAATCTTCGTATAGCCGAGTCCGTTATATTTTCTTTCGTAAGGCTGATTGGGCGCAAATGGAGTTCCACCATTTTTTTTACAAACTTCATTTTTTCATTTAACGGAAGTTTTAGTTGCGCAAAAATTTTGGGGACCATTCTTCCGCCCAAAACTTCATGCCCATGAAACGTCCAGCCATGGCCTTTTTCAAATTTTTTAGTAACAGGCTTAGCGATGTCATGCAAAATAGCGGACCAGCGCAACCAAATATCATCTGTGTGCAGAGAAATATTATCCAACACCTGAAGCGTATGGTAAAAATTATCTTTATGGCCTTTGCCATCAATAAATTCAGCACCAACCAACGCAACCATTTGAGGAAAGATTATTTTCAATAATCCGGATTTATACAAAAGATCAAATCCCAAAGAAGGTTTTTTTGTTAGTATTATTTTATTAATCTCGTCAATAATTCTTTCGCCGCTTACTATTTTAATTCTTTCAGCATTCTGTTGTATTGCATGAAAAGTTTCCAGCAAAATATCGAAATTTAATTGTGCTGCGAAACGAATGGCACGCATCATGCGCAAAGGGTCATCAATAAAAGTCTGATCTGGCGGAAGTGGTGTTTTAATGGTTTTATTTTTAATGTCTTCAAGCCCGTTCAGAGGATCAATTATTTCAAAGAAATTTTTCTTATCAAGGCTGGCCGAAAGCGTGTTTATGGTAAAATCCCTCCGCATCCTGTCTTCATCAATACTGCCGGGCAAAACGTCTGGCTTTCTGCTGTTATGATTATAGCTTTCTTTGCGGGCACCAATAAATTCAATTTCGAAAAAATTTCCATTCAAAGGGATTTTAATCTGTGCGGTACCAAAGTTTTTGAAAAAAATGACATTCGGTTTTGCCGGGAATTTTTCTGCTGTTTTATTGGCTAGCTCTATTCCATTACCAATACAAACAATATCAGCATCTTTTGTTTTACGGTTTAAAATTTTATCGCGCACAAAGCCACCAATTATAAAGGCCGGAATTTTTAATTCATCAGCTGCTTCGCTTATTTTTTTAAAAATAAAAATCTCTTCATCTGTACAAGTAATTTCCATGTGGCAAAAATAAATGGATAAATTATTTTACAATTCAATTGTTTCAGCTAAAACTTTTTCGATTCTTTCTTCCAGAACTTCAAAATTTGTATAACCTTCTGCTAACAAATAAAATTTCGAATCTGATAATTGAATAAACACAGCCGGGAAGCCAGTTACATTTAATTGTTTACACAATGCAAATTCGTAATGCGCCTGCTCTTTATATTCTTCATCATCCATTTTTTCATAAAATTCTTCTGCAGGAATATTGTATTTATCCAATAACAAACGATATGCTTCATCGTCAGTAAGGTCGCGGCCTTCAAAATGAAGCGCATATTGAAGATCTGACGCAAAACTAATTTGCTTATCAGGATAATACTCCTTAAAAATACATAAAGCAATTGCGGGTTTTCCAGAATCAGGAAACCAATCGCTAACGTCAGGATGCTTAATGTGCCAGAGATAATCTTCTCCAAATTTAATCCCGGTTATTTCTTCTACACGTTTATAAGCGCTTTCGATATATTTTGCTGTAGCGCCAATAGAAACAGGCTCTTCAGGCAATATCATCCCTCCCGAAAGCACTTCAAAATCCATTTTGTTTTTGTATTGTGAATGAATTTTTTTTATCACTTCACTAAATCCATAACACCAACCGCAATAAGCATCGTAACAATATATTAATGTTTTCATTGAAATTATTTTTGAGCAAGAAACCTGCCGAAATTCGTATAAATTTCTTTGTTATTGGTAAAATAATATTCCCCGCTATTTGTTGCTTTACTATAATAATCAATTCATTTTTTTCACCAGGTGCTACTACATTTGCAAACTATGGCACAAAAAAAATTAAAGAGGTTTGGAGAAATAAAAACATTTTCAAACGTTTTAGAATCTCCGGAAAATATGAAGGGGAAATGGAATGAATTTTTTAAAAATGAAAATGATAATGTGCTCGAACTCGCCTGTGGCAAGGGAGAATATACGATTGGACTGGCAAGATTATATCCCAAAAAAAACTTTGTTGGTGTGGATATTAAAGGCAACCGAATTTGGGTAGGCGCTAAATTTGCTTTGGAAAACCAACTAAAAAACGTTGCATTCTTAAGAATTCAAATTGATAAGCTTAACCTCTATTTTTCAAAAAATGAAATAGATGAAATCTGGATTACTTTTCCTGATCCACAACTTCGAATATCAAAAGCAAAAAAAAGATTGACGCATCCAAAGTTTTTGCGGTTATATCAGCAAATATTAAAACCTGGTGGAAAAATTCATTTAAAAACCGATTCTCCCGATCTATATGAATTTACAAAATTGGTTATAAAATTATATAACCTTACTGTCATTTCTGACATTGGCGATGTATATAAAACGGAACTTTTAGCTGAAGAATTGGCAATAAAAACTCATTATGAGAATCTTAATATTTCTAAAAGCAACTGTATTTTTTATGTGTGTTTTTCTTTACCGGAAATATTAGATGGAAATGATAAAACACTTCAAGATATTTTAAAAAACCAAAATGAAAAATGAAGAATTTATAGAAGGGATTCATTTTTATTTTGATGAATCTGGCTTAATGGTACTCACCGAAAAATATCATTTGGAAAGAGGGTATTGTTGTGGAAATGGATGCAGGCACTGCCCGTTTGATTATGAAAAAGTAGAAGATTTAAAAAGAAATGAATTACTGGAAAAAAGAAAAAAGGTAAACTTTGATAAGCAGCAGTAAACGAACAAATATTGAAGAATCCTATTTTCAGGAATTAAAAAAAGGGAACCAAATTGGCTCCCTTTTTTATTCTATAATAAGCTATAAATATGATTAATAACTCCACAAATTCTGTTCATAATTAAATATTTCATTTTTAATTTTTTCTCCCTGCAATAATTGGAGAATTGGCCTGTCTTTTAATCCGGTTTGATTTTTTAAGTAAGTATCAAAAGGATTATCCAACGTGCTCTTTATAATTCTGCCATGAAACATTCTTGATTCAAAAAGGTCTTCCCATGTCATTCGGGCTCCGTAATTCTTTCCATTATACACATAATATTTAGCAAATATAGGGCGCATATCAGGATAATAAACCCAGAAAAGCGGCGTATCTCCCAGGTCAACTCCTGAATTAGTAATTACCCTTTTCATTGGAGCGATACCCAATATTCTCCAGAACAACCGGGAACTTTGCTTATCGAAAATCACTTCTTCTTTAATCCTGAATTTGTAAAATGAATCAAGGTTCACTTCCTGCATTACTTCTTTAGTACTTACTACATTACCCAAAGAATCATATTGGGGCACAGCAATACTACCTCCGGACACCACTTTGGCAACTTCTGCTTTGGTCATTGGAGTAGTAAAACGGTCATCAATAGCATTAAATGCTGTAACACCACCGTTATCAGGGCCGTCCTGGATTGCTTTCAAAAGAATTGTAATAAATCTTTGGTTGCCGTTGTCTTCATCTGCTGAATACCTGAAAGGCAGATTAATTTTTTCACGTGTATCAATTTCACGCCAAATTCTTTCATCATATGCGGCATCTTCCTGGCGCAGTTGCTGATAAGGAAGTGGGGTCCTGTCAGTTATTAAACCATTGTGAACATCTAACGCAGACTCAGGGCGTAGTGACGGCTTTACATTTGCGATAGGAAGGCTGTCATTTACCGGAGCTGGAGCCACCACTATTGCAGTATCAACCACACTAGGAGCAGCGGGCGCTTTAGCAACGGCTGTTTTTTTTGCTCTTTTCTTTACTGTGCGCTTTTTCTTAGTTGTTTGAGCATCTGCCACATTGCACAGTATTCCAAAGGAAAGTACCAGCATCAAACATTTTAAAACAATAGTTTTCATAACCTTTTATTTTATTTCTTATTAATTCAATATAAACCCTGGGCCAGGTATACTCCTGATAACTCCATCTGGCCCCTGCACTTTTACATTATCAAAAGTAACTGAAGTTCCTGGAATAGACCTTTGCAAAAAGTTTTTTACAGGTTCAAGGCTTCCACCATGAATTTCACCAGATTGTACATTTGGAAAGTTAGCACCGGAAAAATACATGGTGGCACTAACTATGTTAAAATGAGCATCAAATTCGAAATTTTTTAATTCCGCTCTTGCAAAACTTTGATTCTTAAACATAACTGATTGAATTCTCCCACCTTCACTATTTCCAACTGCCAAAGTTGGGTCAGGAATCATTTTTACTCTAAAATCATAAGTGCTTGCTTTCCCATCTGCATTCACAGTTATCGAAGCTTTTCCAACTTTCTTCACATTTACAGTAAATTTCCCTGGGCCACCACCTGCAGAGGTAATTGAACCGTTATCCATAGAAACATGCGTTTTATCCCAACCTGTACCTGATGAAATTGTTACCGGATTGGGAACACCAATATAAAATACATTCATTTTATCAAGCATCACTGCCGCACCACCAGGCGTTCCTACAACATAATTCACTGTTTGACGGATTTGAACCGGTTTACCATCTTCACCAATAAATGAGCCGTTGATCTGAACAGTATGTTCTCCTGCACCACTTACGGTAGTTTCGTACTGGCCCTGGCCATTAACCATGTTCACCGGCTGGCCGTTGATAGTTATATTACTTTTAACACTTGAGCTATAAGCACCAACTCCGGCAGTAACAGTTAATTTCTGGCCAGGCATAAGATAGTTTGAACTTTGTCCCACTAATACACCCACCTGGTCCATGTGTACTTCAACAGCGCCAATTTGAGAATGGCAATAAGTTACAATCATATTTTCTGCATTCTTAATATTATTTTGGAATTTACTAAGAATAGTTAAAGCTGCCACAGTTGGCGTCATGTGAAAAAAAGTTTGTGTAAAATCTTTGGGTTTACCATCGGAAGAAGCCGGTGGTATTGTACTAACAGGAAAATTATTTTGAAATTGTTTTCCTATACTGTCACTTATACCCAGCATATCTTTTTTATACTCATCAAGGCGTGCTTTCAATCTATCGCCTTCTTTATTTGTTTCAAATAACCTGGTAGAGGCATCAAGATTTTCTTCTTTAAAATCTTCTACACTGTCTTTAGCCTTTTCGTTCCATACTATTTTTAGATCAGCTGCATTTTTAAGAGCTAGCTTCAGGCTATCGAGATATGTCATCATATCATCGGATAATTTTTTTGCCTGCATTGCTCTCGGTGCCCAAACAGCAGCTTTTTCTTTGGATTGAGGTTCAGTTAATTTTTCTTCTAACGATTTATATAAGGTATTGTTAGATGCCGCAATGTTGTTATTAGAAGTAATTAGACTATTATTTACAACTTTAAAAGAATCTATCACCTCGTGAGATACATTCAAGGCTAAGATAGCTGTAAGTACGAGGTACATTACATTTATCATTTTTTGCCGGGGATCCCTGGGTAGTCCTGCCATGTTAATTTAATTTACTGTTGGTTAGTTTTTAGAATTTGGATTTTCAAATTATTGCCTTCCCTGCATTGCGCTGAGCATATTGCCATAAACCTGGTTTAATTTACCCAGGTTATTAGCGAGGGCGTTTATTTGATCTTTAGTAGCCTTTGCATCATCTACAGTTGAAACCATTACTTCACTGGCTTTAGCCATTTTACCATAAAAGCTATTCAAAGTTTTCAAATGATTATTACTTTCTGTTAACTCGAGTTCGTATATACTATTTAAAGAGCCGAGGTTTTTGGTAAGCACCTGAACCTGCTCATGAAATCCTTTTGCACTATCAGCGGCACTATTAAAATTACTCATCGTATTTGCAGAATTAGTGTAAGCATCTTTCATCAGGCCAAGCGCATTGGTAGCTTCTTTTGTCTTTGCAGAAAAATCGCCTGTAGATTTAACTACATCGCCTACTTCACCGATCTGGGATACAGTTACTCCCAATTTTTGGAAATTTTCACCAAGCCTTTTCATGTTAGCTGGTGTGATCTCTGCATCTTTCATCATTTTTTCCATTGATTGTAAAGCAGGGTTTCCTTCCTGAATAGCAGCAGGCGCTACTGAATGAGCTACTTCGTGTGGCCTAGGTTTTACCCATTCGATACAGGCATATACCATAAATATTCCGGTTTCTGTCCACATACCAATAGTAAGCATAGTATCGGCATAAGACTGGTGGGTTAGTTTTGCCCAAGCGGCAAAAATTACAACTGCGGCACCTGCACTTACAAGTACATCTACCAGTGTTAAAAAGTTTCTTTTGGGAGGTTGTTGGGTCATAACAGGGTTGATTTTTTTAGTTTTATTTTTTAGTTTTTGTTTTTTTAGCGGCCATAAAAAATGCCCATATTAATTTAATTAAATTACAATTAATACAGGCAGTAAAATGTTAAGCTAAAATTTTTTCTATGGGTTATTATTTATTTTTTAAAATTATTTTCTGTCTTTCTTGCTGGTTACCGGTGGCAAATCAATTACACAACGGAAGCCAATATAAGATTTTGCTGTGTCCTCATATTCAAAAGTACGTGTACTGGTGCGAAGGTAAAATCCTACATCTTTCCAGCTTCCCCCGCGGATAACTTTACGCTTCATACGTGGTGCATCCTGGTCTTTTGCATTCCAACGTACATCCGGGTTCATATCAGATTGAAAATTATAGCTGCCTTCATAATATAGTGAAGATGTCCATTCTGCCACGTTTCCTGCCATACAATACAATCCAAAATCGTTAGGCCAATAAGCATCAGCACGTACGGTATAAAATCCGCCATCTTCAGGATAGTTACCTCTTCCGGGTTTAAAGTTTGCAAGCAGGCAACCTTTCCTGTTTCTTAAATATGGGCCGCCCCATGGATAAGGCTCCTGAGACCTGCCACCTCTTGCTGCATATTCCCATTGGGCTTCTGTAGGCAGACGAAAATTAGTTTCAGTTGACCTATGTTTTCCGATCAAATAAGAATTTAAAGTTTGAGTTCTCCATTCGCAGAATGCATTTGCCTGTTTCCAGTTAACACCTACAACAGGGTAATTTCCGAAAGCAGGGTGGCTATAATATTGTTTAGCCATTGGTTCATTATACGAATATGCAAAATCCCTTACCCATACTAAAGTATCTGGATAGATGGGAATGTCTTTTTTAATAATGTAATTACTACGTGGAATATTCGGGTCTTTATTACCAGCTGCTGCTGCATAATCGAAAGTCTCTGAATGATAAACCAATTTATTCGGATCAATTTCTTTCCTTCCAAATATCCGGTTATCGGGAGTAACTATAATGGCATCAATCTTCTCCATAGTAGTTTTATCGTTCCATTTAATAGCCTCTACTTTTTTCCAATCCAGGTCCTGGCTACCATCAGCTCCTTGTTTTACATAACCCATTAATCTTCCGGCTATTGAATCGCGAACGTAATTAGTAAACTGGCGGTATTCGTTATTGGTTATTTCAGTTGCATCCATCCAAAACCCACTTATAGATACTTGTTTATTCCTCGCTGTAAACGTATAGTTTACATCTTCATCGCTAGGGCCCATGTGAAAGGTTCCTGGTGGGATATAAACCATACCGGGAGGTTTTGGCAATACATAACGGCCGGCCGGCGCAACCCCATGAAGTTGGCCATCATCAGGTAACCCTTTGGATTTCCCAAATTTACCACAACCTGCCATAATAATTGCTGCAATCAGAATTGGAGCGACAAATGCAATTTTCATTTTTTTTACTTTTAAGGGTAAGGGCAAATGTAATATTTATTTAAAAAATTCTTTTCCTTTTACTCTATCATTTACCATATATAAATATAGAAAGTGATTTTCAATAAACGAGTAAGGATTTTAATTATTGTAAATAAGGATCAAATTTATTTAAAATATCTTTTTATTTAAAGAAGAAAAAACGGCCTTGAAGGATATTAATTCATTTTGACAAATGTTTTTCATATAATAGTTGGATCAAAAGCGGCTTAAAGAAAATAAAACTACGAAAAAACAATTAATAAAATCATTTCAATGAATTTATTTTTCAACATCCTAAATCTTAATTTTTTTCAACTTTCATTCCTTACACTATTGATAAAACTCAATTTTTTATTAATTATTGTGTACCAACCAGTTTTACATTTCATAATATCGGAGATTGTGATTTTAGAATTTCGTTACTTTATATATTAACTATAAAATAACAAAGAAGTATTTCAATAAGAGTATGATAAAGGCATTGTGATATTTTTTCAAATAATTCGGTATTCAAACTATTAAGCTTTCTATAAATAGAATTAAATAAGGCTACTAAATAATATCTCTTAATAGTTCAATATATATTATTACCCTTGCTTTACAGTAAAGCAACAAATTTGCTATTTTTCTATTTTGGGCAGACTTTAAATTTCCCGGATTTTAATATTTTTAAAACGCACTTTTATACCACCTCCCTGGTGAATTTGTAATGCAATGGACCCAGTCTTACTTCCAATCTTTTCGTCATGAAGATCGATCATTTGAACTCCATTAAGCCACGTAGTAACGTGGCTGCCTTCCACACGGATTTTCATACTATTCCATTCGCCCATTTTTAAAACTTTTTCTTTAGCAGAATCGGGCAGAATGAGCCAGCCTCTTCCGTAGGATTCATAAATACCACCGGTATGAAGCCCTGGAGGCGCTACTTCTGCCTGCCAGCCAGAAATAGTAGTTCCATCAATTGATGAATGAAAAAACACACCACTGTTCCCATTGGCTTCCTGCTTAAAATCTATGGTAAGTTCAAAATTTTTATATTGAGCATTGGTGCCGAGATATCCATATTTTTTTTCAGGGCCACTTTCGCAAACCAAATCACCTTTATCTACATACCATTTTTCAGTACCATATATTTTCCAGCCCGAAAGATCTTTTCCATTAAAAATGGAATGGTATTTCCCCTGGCAAAAAGAAGTATTTGAAATGGCTAACCAAAAAAAAATTATTCCTGTAGCTATTTTGACAAATCGTTTCATAATTATTTTGTTTTTTTCGACTGAATTAAAATCAAAGAAGGTTTACACCAGTTTCATATTTACCGGGTCCCAATTAATGATTTTCTTTTGAAAATAACTCATGTTACATGCAATTGCCGGCGCTGCAGCCCGCAAACCAAAAGTAGGGTCTTCCACCACCGGTTTTCCTCCCTGCATAGCATTAAAAAAATTGTGAAAATGATCTACGTGCTCATCATACCCTTGTGGAGCCGCATAAGTAATATCAGGCTCATTACTTACAGCCCTGGTTAATGGTGGATATTTTTTTTCATATTCCTCAACATAAGCTTTTTGCATCGCATTTGAAAAAGTATCAAACGAATCCCATCCGCCATAGCCGGGCGCTTCAGGCAATTTATTCATTTTGACTTTAAAACTATTGCCAGACATTTCTATCATTCCTTCGGTATCTATCAACCTTGTATATTCACCTTCACCGCCACCATCGGCAAAGTTTACACTTAGCATCAACTGAAATTTTGGGTGGGTTTTAGCTTCGGGATAATCCATGATTGCGGTCATCACATCCGGTACATTGCGGCCATCTTTCCAATAACTCAATTCGCCGCTTGCCAAAATCCTTTCTGGACCATAAGAACTTGTAATAAAATGCAGGCCTGTTAAAAGATGTACGAACAAATCCCCCGGAATACCTGTACCGTATTCGTTGTAATTTCTCCAGCGAAAAAACCTTATGGGATCGAAAGTTACCTTTTTTGTATTTTTTAAAAAAGTATCGAAATCCATAGTTGCAGGCGATACATCAGGCGGAATAGAATATTGCCATGCACCCAATGCATCATGGCGGCTCATCTTTGCTTCTACTAAATTTAATTTTCCTATTTTACCTGATTCATAAATCTCTTTTGCTTTTTCAAATGCAATGCTGCTGATGCGTTGGCTGCCAACTTGCAACACCTTACCTGTCTTCTTCTGCGTAGCTATTACTGCATGGCCCAAATCAATATGTTGCACCATTGGCTTTTCACAATAAACTGCTTTTCCTGCATTCATTGCATCAATGCTGATAGTATCGTGCCATAAGTCATGCGTAGTAACAATAACAGCGTCAATGTCTTTTCTGTTCAGGATTTCACGGTAATCGCGGGTAGTGAAAATATCTTTCCCGTATAATTCTTTTGCATGCGTTAACCGCCCGTCATACAAATCTGCTGCAGCAACCAATTCCGCATTCGGCACTTTTAAAGCGGTTGCAGTATCATCATATCCCATAATGCCCATTCCTATGGTGGCAAACCTGATTTTATCATTTGGGCTAATACGTTTGGATGGCGTTAAAATTTCCCTTCTCTTTAATTCAGCAGCTTCTGATAATAAAGGGCTGGCAGCAACAAGAGCAGCAGTGGCGCCTAATTGTTTAATAAATTTCCGGCGCGTGTTTGTTTTTTTTTTGTCATAAGGAGTGTTTTTAAAATAAAAAAAGATAGATTCAGTATAAATATGCAAACAAAAAATTGTGTTCAATAAAAATAAGAATATTACTTAAATGTTGGTTTACTATGAATGACTCAATTCAACAGTTGCTTGGTGCTCAAAAATAAAAGGGATAATATCTTCCAGTTCTACCCCAGCCTTTGAGCAGGCATCTACAATTTCTTCCCTTGACACATTAGCAGCAAAAGATTTTTCTTTCAATCTTTTTTTAACTCCTTTTAATTCCATTCCTTCATATCCGTTTGGCCGCATTAAAGAATAAGCATGAATCAATCCTGATAACTCATCAAAAGCATATAACATCTTGTCCATTTTAGTTTCAGGCTCTACGCCAAAATGATTAGGGCCATGGGAAGCAATTGCATGAATAATTTCCGGGTCAATATTTCTATGTTCCAATTCTTCGATAATTTTTTTGCAATGTTGATCTGGCCATTGGCCCCAATCGGCATCATGAAGTAAACCAGCCATTTCCCAACGCCATTGGCCGCCTTCATTTAGGTTTTCTTTTTCAGCAGCCCAGCTTTTCATAAGATGAGCAACCTGCAGCATGTGTAAACGCAATTTATCATTCAAAACCCACTCATTCAACAGTGAATAAGCTTCTTCTTTAGAAAGTGTATTTCCATTATTAGCAATATCCCCAAATGTGTTTCTGTTTAATAAAAGGCTCATTTTATAGTTTCCTTAAAGATGCGGATTTTTTTTCAAAAAAAGGTTTCAAAAAATTAAGGGATGAAAATATTATCGAAGAATTGAAAAAGATTTATTTTATTAAGTAACAAAATTCTTTCCTTTGCCCCAATGCCTTTATTTATTACATCGCTTAATTCCGGTAGCAATGGGAATTGCTATTATATTGGTAACGAAACAGAAGCCGTATTGGTGGATGTTGGTATTTCCTGCCGGGAAATTGAGAAAAGAATGAAGCGGCTTGGATTGCTAATGGAAAAAATTAAAGCCGTTTTTATTTCTCATGAACATTCTGATCATATAAAAGGGCTGGATACTTTAGCAAGAAAATATTCCTTACCGGTTTATATTACAGAAGCCACGAGGCGAAATGGTGGAATCGAATTGGAACCAGCCTTCTTAAAAGTTTTTGAGGCGCATAATGAGATAATGATTGGAAGCCTTTCTGTAATTGCTTTTCCTAAATTTCATGATGCAAGTGATCCATACAGTTTCGTTGTTGCCTGCTGTAAAATCTGCGTTGGGATTTTTACAGATATCGGCAAACCTTGTAAAAATCTTATCAAATATTTTAAGCTTTGCCATGCGGCTTTTCTTGAAACCAATTATGACGACGAAATGTTAGAAAAAGGGAATTATCCTTTTTATTTAAAAAACCGCATTCGTGGTGGAATGGGACATTTAAGCAACAAAGAAGCACTTGAAGTTTTTGTCAATTACCGCCCTGTTTTTATGAGCCATTTATTATTATCGCATCTTTCAAAAAATAATAATTCTCCTAAATTGGTGCAGGAATTATTTAACCTTCACGCCGGTAATGTAAAGATTATCGTCACCTCAAGGTTCTGTGAAACTGAAATTTTCCATATTCAATCACACCCGCACCCGCAAAGTATTTCCCGCAGAAGAAATTATCAAAAACCAGTTGCGACTCAACTTTCCCTGCAGTTCATTTAATCTGAGAAGCTGTTTAAAAATAGGATTTAGAAAAGTATTATGTGGAAAAGTGGATAAAAAAGTTGTCGCCTGATTGAAAATAAGTTTTACTAATTGTGAATAACAACAAACTCAATTAGTATGACAAACTA
>Ga0207933_1001456_pt1 | contig 17739 bp, 12 predicted proteins | sample NGESurdeep092012_4_FD_184488 | JGI IMG/M metagenome (GOLD analysis project Ga0207933, IMG submission 184488) | Arctic peat soil microbial communities from Barrow, Alaska - NGEE Surface sample F53-3 deep-092012 (SPAdes) | ecosystem: Environmental > Terrestrial > Soil > Wetlands > Peat ...
CCAAAAACCATCCATGCCGTCGAGATCAGCGCCATCAAAATCAGGCTGTGCATCATCGTGGACAAAACATTTTTTGTCCGCACCAACCCGCCGTAAAATAAAATCAAACCGGGTGCGGTCATCATCAGCACCAGCGCGGAACTCGCGAGCAGCCAGGCGTTGTCGCCATTGTTGATCACGACGAGCGGCGCGACGGCTGGCTGAAGCTGGGCCGCGGGAAGCACCGTGGCCGCCGCTTCAAGTCGCGGCGTCTGAACCCAAAACAGAAAAGCCACGCAGGAAAACAACAATAATTTTCTGACTTCTGAATAAAAGGGATTCATGGAAGAGAAGTTCAACAAACCCGCCGTGGGGTGTCAACGCCTGTATTGCTCAAAACTTGTTCGATTTTGTCCACGTTCGCGGTTAATTTTTCCCCCCGTATGTCCGCCGAAACCCAGCTCACGCCGATGATGGCGCAGTATCGCCGCATCAAGGGCGAGCTGCCGAAGGACGCGCTGCTGCTTTTCCGCCTCGGCGATTTTTATGAGATGTTTTTCGAGGACGCGCAGGCCGGCGCGCAGTTACTTAATCTTTCGCTCACCGCGCGCAACGGAGTGCCGATGTGCGGTCTGCCGCATCATGCCGCGAATAATTACATCGCGCGGATTTTGCGCGCTGGTCGCAAAGTCGCCATCTGCGATCAAATGGAGGACGCGCGTCCCGGCCAATTGACCAAACGCGAGGTCACGCAAATCCTTTCGCCCGGCACGCATTTCGATGAACGGATGCTCGTCGCGGAACGGAATAATTTTCTCGCAGCGGTAAATACGAGCGGAAAAATCTTCGGCCTCGCGCTCGTGGATTTGACGACGGGCGATTTTCTTACAACTGAACTGGAAAATGATTCCGCGCTGCTCGCGGAACTGGAACGCCTCCGCCCAGCGGAAATTATTTTCCCCACCGAGGCCACGTCGCTCCGCGATCTGCTGCGCGGCACGTTCAAAATTTTAAGCGGCTACGACGACTGGACGTTCGCGCCGGAGACAGCGTTCTTCACCGTCAAAGAACATTTCAAAGTCGTCTCGCTCGACGGTTTTGGCTTGAAAGACAAGACAGCCGCCATCGGCGCGGCGGGCGGCGCGCTGCATTATCTCACGCAAAATCTGCGCCGCGACGTGAAGCATCTCACACGCATCTCCTTTTATCAGCGTAGTGATTTTCTCACGCTCGACTACACGACGCTGCGGCATCTGGAAATTCTCGAGCCTCAACATCACGACGCCCCGCGCAACGCCTCGCTTTATGGCGCGCTCAACAAAACCGTCACGCCGATGGGCGCACGGCTGCTGCGCCAATGGCTTTCGCAGCCGCTCGCCAAAGTTGACCCAATTCGCCAGCGGCAAGACGCGGTGGAAAATTTTATTAACAATTCCTTCGGCCTTGACGCATTTCGCCAGCAGCTTGCGAAAGTGCGCGATCTCGAACGCACGCTGGGCCGCTTAAGTTCCGGCAGCGGCAACGCGCGCGACTTGGCCGCGCTGCGTTTGGCGCTCGAACAAATTCCGGCGTTGAAACAAATCCTCGCCACCGTAGGACAGGCGTCGCGCCTGTCTCCCATTTCAGAAGAAAATCTTCCGAAGCTGGAAGACGCGGAAAATAATGAGACGGGCGCGACGCCTGTCCTACTGGAAAATCTGGCCGCACAAATCTCTGAATCACCAGACTTGGTCGAATTGATTTCCCGCGCCATCGTGGACGAACCGCCGCTGCCGATCAAAGAAGGCGGCATGATTCGCGACGGCTTCGACACGAATCTTGACGAACTCCGCACGGCGCAGCGCGGCGGCAAAGATTGGATTGCAAAATTGCAGGCCGATGAAATTACTGCCACGGGAATTTCCTCGCTAAAAGTCCGGTTCAATTCCGTTTTTGGTTATTACATCGAAGTCACCAAGTCGAATCTCGCCAAAGTTCCAGCGCATTATCATCGCAAGCAGACCGTCGCGAACGGCGAGCGTTTCATCACGCCGGAGCTGAAAGCGATGGAGGGAAAAATTCTCGGCGCGGAGGAACGCAGCGTGAAATTGGAATACGAAATTTTCCAGCGCGTGCGCGAGGAAGTCCTGGGCCAGTTGCCGAAAATCCAGCAGACCGCGAGTGCGCTGGCACAGTTGGATGTGCTGGCTTCTTTTGCAGAAACTGCGCGGCTGCATAATTATTGCCGCCCGCAAATTTCCGAAGAAGGCGTTTTTCAAATCCGCGACGGGCGGCATCCGGTTTTGGAACAGCAGCTCATCGAAGAACGCTTCGTGCCGAATGACACAGGGCTGACAAGTAGGACAGGCGTCGCGCCTGTCTCTAACTTGAATCCCAAATCCGCCACGCCTCAAGGCGGAGATTTTTCAGATGGAGACAGGCGCGACGCCTGTCCTACGCCCCAAATCGCTTTGATCACCGGGCCGAACATGGCGGGCAAATCCACTTACATCCGGCAGGTCGCGCTGCTCACGCTGCTCGCGCACACCGGAAGTTTTGTGCCGGCGACGGAAGCGCGGATTGATCTCGTGGATCGCATTTTCACTCGCATCGGCGCGAGCGATGATTTGTCGCGCGGTCAAAGCACGTTCATGGTCGAGATGACCGAGACGGCGAACATTTTGAACAATGCCACGGCGCGCAGCCTCATCGTGCTGGATGAAATCGGGCGCGGCACGAGCACGTTCGACGGCTTGAGCCTCGCGTGGTCCATCGTCGAGCATCTGCACAATGCCGTCGGCGCGAAAACTTTGTTCGCCACGCATTATCACGAGTTGACGGAACTTTCGGCGCGCTTGCCGCGATTGAAAAATTTCAACGTCGCCGTGCGCGAGTGGCATGACCAGATTGTTTTTCTCCGCAAAATCGTCGAGGGCGGCACGGACAAAAGTTACGGCATCCAGGTCGCGCGGCTGGCGGGCGTGCCGAAGGAAGTGTTGGAACGCGCGAAACAGATTTTGTCGAACCTCGAAGAATCCGAACTCACGCCGGAAGGCAACGTGCGCCCGCAAACGCGGCAGCGCGGCAAGCTGCAAAGTCTTCCCGTGCCGCCGCAGATGGATTTATTTGCGGGCTGAAAAGTTACTGGCACAACATGGGCTGGAGAGACGGTTGTGCCAAGCGAGCAAGCCGGAGGTTCCAACGAAGAAGAAATTGTTTCGTTCATATTGTTTGAATGGATTTTTTTTTAACACCGCTGACGAAAAGCAGGGTGTCCGGTGTTTCTGAAAAGTCAAATGTCTGCTTTGCCTTTTGACCACACCGCGTTGTGCGGTTTAACCTGATTGCCGGCGACGGCCGTCAGCGAGATCAATTCCGCCGGATCGAGGTGCAGCTTCCGGCGGGCGCAAAACGCGGGCGCGTCGTCCCGGCCATTCTCAACGCGACGGATGTGACGAAAGCCTGCGCGGAATTTGCAACCGGTTGCAAACTGCAACCAATTGGGGCAAAATCCCGGAATGAAATCAATTGCCGTCGTCTTCATTTCTCTCTGTTTTCTCGCGTCCGCTTTTGCCTCACCCGGCGGCAAAATCGTTTTCGATGTTCGCGATTTCGGCGCGATGGGTGACGGGACAAATCTGGACAGCCCGGCGATTAACCGGGCCATTCAAGCGGCGGCACAGGCCGGCGGTGGAACCGTTTTCATTCCGGCGGGAGCCTATTTGTGCGGCAGCATCCATCTCACAAACAATCTCAATTTACATCTCGACGCTGGCGCGGTTATTTTTGGCGCGCCACAGGCGATGAGCGCCTACGATTTGACGGAACCTTGGCACGGCCAGGCGTATCAGGACGGCGGGCACACTTATTTTCACAACAGCCTCATCTGGGGCGAAAATCTCACCAATGTATCCATCACCGGCACAGGCATGATCAACGGCGGCGGGTTGGTGCGCGACGACGGATTGCTGGACACGATGTGCGGATTCTCAAAATGGAGTCCGGCGAACCGCACACCGCAACTGGAAAACAGCCATCCGCCCAGCCGGCTCGGCAACAAGGCCATCGCGCTCAAACTATGCCGCAATGTTTTGATCCGCGACATCACCATTGCGCACGGCGGCCACTTTGCGGTTCTCGTCACCGGCTGCGACGACCTGACCGTGGACAACGTGACGATGGACACCGACCGCGACGGCATTGACATTGATTGCTGCCGCAACACGACCGTCTCCAACTGCCGCATCAACTCCCCGCACGACGACGGCTTGTGTCTCAAAAGCTCGTTCGCGCTTGGCCGGAACGTCATCACCGAAAATCTGACCATCGTGAACTGCCAGGTCTCCGGGTTTCAGGAAGGCACGCTGCTGGATGGCACGATGAAGCCCAGTCGCGGCGGCATTGGCCGGATAAAATTTGGCACCGAGGCGAACGGCGGCTTCCGCAACGTGACCATCGCCAACTGCACGTTTCGGAACTGTCGTGGCCTGGCCTTGGAGGAGGTGGACGGCGGCATCATGGAAAACATCGTCATCAACAACATCACCATGATGGATGTCAACTCGTATCCCATTTACATCACCGCCGGCAAACGCAACCGTGGCCCCGACGTGACCGCAACGAGCCGCATTAAAAATATTTTCATTTCCAATGTCGTCGCCACGGGCGTTGATCGGGAGAGCGGCATTCAAATCACCGGCACTCCCGCCCAGCCGATTGAAGGCGTGCGGCTGGACAACCTCCGGCTCGATTTCAAAGGCGGCGGAACAAAGCAACAAGCCGCGCGCAATCCGCCCGAACTCGGCACGGGCTATCCCGAACCCGGCGAACTCGGCACGATGCCCGCCTACGGGCTGTTCGTCCGCCACGTCCGCGATCTGGAACTGGCGAACGTCAGCGTGAGCTTTGCGCAGGACGATTTCCGTCCCGCCATCGAATGCGCGGACGTGGACGGACTGGAGATTGACAACTTCAAGGCGCAACTCGCTCCGGGCGTGCCGACGGCGGTTCTGGCCGGCAACGTGCGCGGAATCACCATTCGCAATTCGCCAGTGCTGGATGGGATTAACCCGGCTCGTGCGCCCGCATTTCCGAGCGCAATCCGGTGAAGAGACGATCTAGCTCCGCCTCGTGTCCGGGCTTCACTTGGACAATTTTTAGTCCGCCAACCATTCCACAATCCTAATTTTTCTCTGCCGGGTGCTGTGAGCGAAGTCCTGTCATCGTGAGCAGCGGCAAAACATTAAAATGTCCGTCGTCTTCGTGCACAATTGCATAAGGCGCGCGCGGCGACAGTGAAATATAATCTCGATGCGGCACGGCATATTCTCTGCCGTCGGCCATCCGCAATGTAAACGGCTCGCCGCTGGCGACCGCTGCCTCTATTTGTTCCCGCGTCATAAAAACACTATCACCCAGACCTTGAAAATTGGCAAGCCTGCTTTGCGATTTGACGGCGCGCGTTTTGAAACAAGGCTCGACGCCCTCAGAATTGAAACTGGGGAGCAGATGTAAGCGGAAAATTTCCTGCTTCAAATTTTCGGGACAATTAGCTTTACCGACGGAAAATAAGTTTTGATCCGGTCGGAATCGCGCGTGACCAATTTCATTCCTTCGGCTTCCGCGTGCGCGCCGATGAAAAAATCGTCCAATGGAATTTTTGATGAAGATGGTTTGCCATGCACTTTCAATCTGCTCCGATAAAGTGCGTAAGCTTCGCTTGCGGGAATCGCCGCGGAAACGGGCAGCGGCGCGAACGACAATCCCATCCGTTTCAAATCTTCCAAAAGCTCGTCGCGTTGCACAAACCCGCCTGCGGCTTCGGAGATGACAACCGTGTTGACGATTGCGCCGTCAACCGCGCCCGCACCAGCGATTTGTTCTTTCGCCCATTCATGCCACGGACTGTCGGTGTCGCGCGCGTCAATCACCACGCTCGTGTCGAAAAGTGTCATCGGATTTCGGCTTTCAATTCATCCCAAGACTTCGTGACTTTGATCGGGCTGTTTTCGATGGCTTCAATGATTTGCTCGCGCGTTATTTTTTTTTCGGTTTCGGCAGCTCGATGCGGCGCAGCACAATCAGGTCGCGCGTTAGTGTTTCCGGGTGATAAACATCACGCGGATGGACGGCGGAAAGTCGGACTCGTTTTTTATCGTCGGCAATTATCATGGTGGGAATTTCCCACAGCGGCGGCGGCTCGGCAAGTTTTTTCCGTTTGTAGGAGACGACGTAAGGAGTCTCTAACTCTCATTTAGAATGAGTCTCGTCACCTCGACTCCTACGATTGCGTTTTGACGGCGCGCGTTTTGAAACAAGCTTTCTTCGCTCTTGGATTTAAGTGCCACAAGATCACGGCGGCGACATATGTTCAATGATTCATGAAAGATCGCGCGCGGGCGGGTCTGGGGCAAAAGGCAGGCCGCCGCGGTAAATCCTGGTGATCGGTTTTGCAGTGCTCGCATCCATCCATTTGTGAATTTCAGAGTGGCCGTCTGCAAAAGAGATGCAGCCGCATCCATTGTGATAAGAGGCCGGCAAATCCTACCAGTCTTCCGTGTTAGTGTCGCTTAATACGGGAAGAAACCATCCGTCATTGATGCTGTCAGGATGCTCCTCCAATAGTGTGAACGTCGTTGAGGTATTGTGAAGATCAGACTGGTGCAGGAAGCTGTGATAGACGGTGCTGCCGGCAAAAGGAATTGACCCAACAAAAGCGTTCAACGAATAAGTTCTGAGGCGAAGCGTCTGTCCCGGGGCGGCGCTGAAATCCGCCGGACAATGATATATTTTCACGCTCTCGGACATTAAAGGGCTGATGGTTCCTTGCACGAGCAACGCGATGTTGGTGTTGTCGCTATTTGCCCCGGACATGTCCTGAAATCCCCTGACCCAGCTTCCATCCGGCGATGCAGGCGGATTCAACAACAAAGCATCATGGTTGTCGCCGGGATACATTGCCCAGGCCAGTGCCAGTTGTTTCGTATTGCCAAGACAAGTGATTGTGTAAGCTTTTTGTTTTGCCCGGGAGATCGCTGGCAGCAACAGCGCAGCAAGAATTGCAATGATTGCGATTACGACAAGCAACTCAATTAGCGTGAAGGCGGACGGTTTTTCGCTTTTGTTTTGGATTGACCAAAAGCGGAAATTCCCCAAATTTGATCTGGTTGCCCTTCTCATTTTTATGACGCCGCTTTTAGGAGCGTCTTGTTTTCAACTCAACCGCATCGGCATGACGACGTAGAGGAACGGTCCGTTGATCTTCAAAACGCCCGGGCTCAATTCGTCAATCAGCTCGAAGAACACCTCGTCCTCGGCCAGCGCGGCCAGCGCGTCAATCAGGTAGCGCGGGTTGAAGGCGATGGCCATTTCCTTGCCCTTGTAATTCACCGCGAGCGTTTCGCGCGCCTCGCCGACTTCGGGCGAGTTGGCGGTGATGGCGAGGTTGTTTTTTCCGAACGCGAGCTTGACGGAGTTCGCCTTTTCACTGGTCATGATCTCGGCGCGGCGCAGCGCCTGCAAAAATTCCTCGCGCACGAGAGGGATGCGTTCCTTGGCCTCGCCGGGGATGACCTGCCGGTAATTCGGATAATTTCCCTCGATCAATTTCGTGACGAGCAGCACGGAAAATCCCTTGTCGTCCTTGAGCGAAAACGACGCCTGATTTTCGCCGAATTTTATTTCCACGTCGCCCTTGTCTTGAAGCAAGCGGTTTAATTCGTTCACGGCCTTGGCCGGAACAATGAATTCGCCGCTGCTTTTTTCTGAGATGTCCACTTCCTCGTCCACGAGCGCGAGCCGGCGGCCGTCGGTGGCCACGAGCGTCATCTTGCCTTCCTTGAGGCTGATGAAAATGCCGTTGAGGACGTAGCGCGATTCGTCGGTGGAAACGGCGAAGGAAGTTTTTTTCAGCATCGCGCGGACGTTTTCCTGCTGGAGCGCGACTTTCTTGTCGTCCTTGAATTTCGGCAGCGGCGGAAATTCATCCGCGCCGAGTCCGTGGATTTTATAAAACGACGAGCCGCTGCGGATGGAAGTTATGTTTTTTTCGTCGGTCTCAAGATCAATTTCATTGCCGTTTAATTCGCGCACTATGCCGAAAAGTTTTTTCACCGGCACGGTTGTCGCGCCTGCTTTTTTAACCTTCGCCTCGACGGAACACGCCACGGTCACGTCCAGATCCGTCGCCGTGAATTCGACGCGTTCCTTTTCGGCGCGCAAAAGAACGTTGGACAAAATCGGCAGCGTGGTGCGCGTGCTGACGACATTTTGGACGGCCTGCAGCCCGGCGAGGATTTGCTCTTTGGAGATCGTGAGGTTCATGTTTGGTTAATAGTAAATTCTTTTCTTAAGAAAACTCTTATTATTAAGGGTTGTGAATAATCCAAACAACTCCACGTGTCAAGGCGGCCACTTGGGTTTTTGAATTATTAGTCATAGCGCAAACTAGGGTAAAGAGATTGAAAAAATTTGAAAGTGAAAGTTGTTGGTGTTGTTGGTCGGCTGTTCACATCCAGTTGGAATCTTATTTGGCACGTTGTGCGCGACGGATTATTTCAGGCAGCACGGAGCACGCGAAGTCAACTTCTTCCACCGTGGATTCGCGTCCAAGGGAAAAACGAACGAGCGAATTTGCCAGGGACTTTCTGCCAATGGCCTCAATGACGTGAGAAGGTTCAATTGACCCCGACGAACAGGCCGAGCCGCTGGACGCGCAAATTCCTTCCAGGTCCAGCCCCGCCATCAACGCGATGCCGTCCGATCCGCGAACGACGAAGGAAACCGTGTTAGCCAGACAAATTGGTGGGGATATCGTCCCCGCGAGCCAGTTTGGAGAAACTATTTCACAACCGTCAATTTGCTCAATCGTCGCAACTAATTTGTCCGCGAGATTCTCCAGCTTTTCATGGTGAAAAACCGGCGGCTTGACAAATTTTTCCAGCGCCGAAACCAAACCGATGATTCCCGCGAGATTTTCTGTTCCAGCGCGCCTTTCATTTTCATGTCCGCCGCCGAACAAAATTGGATACGGATGAAGCGGCGACTTGATGTAAAGCAATCCCGAGCCTTTCGGGCCGTGAAACTTATGAGCGCAGACAGAAACCAAATCCGCGTTGAATTGCCCGACGTTTTCAAATGGCTCCTTGCCAAACCACTGAACTGCGTCCGTGTGAAAAACAATTCCGCGCCCGCTACAAATCGCGCCGAGTTCCGCAACCGGCTGAATCGTGCCGATTTCATTGTTCGCCGCCATGATCGAAACCAGAACGGTGTCCGGGCGAATTGCCTTCATCAAATCGTCCGGCGAAACGCGCCCTTCGGAATTCACCGGTAACCGCATGACTTCAAAACCTTCCTTTTTTTCCAAGTAGTCAAACGATTGCAAAACCGCATCGTGCTCGATGGCGGAAGTGATCAAATGTTTCCCTTTTGATTTAAGCGCCCGCGCCGTTCCAAAAATCGCGAGATTGTTCGATTCCGTCCCGCCGCTGGTGAAAATAATTTCGCTGGGCTTCGCGCCGAGAATTTTTGCCGCCCGGTCGCGCGCATCGTCGAGCAACGCCCGCGCTTTTCTGCCGACGTGATGAACGCTCGACGGATTTCCCCAAACGTCGCCGAGAAACGGCAACATCGCTTCGCGCACCACCGAGTCAAGCGGCGTGGTGGCGTTGTAATCGAAATAAATCGTGCGCGGCATCGCAACCAAAATAGAAGACGGAAAGCCGGGTCACAAAGCAAAACTGCCGCCGAGACCACACCAAGCAGGATTGAAAAAGGGATCAAAATGAAGTATTAGTTTAAGGTGCGTCCCCGCCGAGTTTGTTCCACCAGCAGCCTGTTGCTTGCAGCAGGGCTTCTTTATTTTCTAACGAGTTGGGCCGGCGAAGCCAGAAGCATTCGTTTGCGCAATGAAGTCATTGATACGGATTCCGGCGGCAGTCGTTCAGAAATGGCGGTCGCGATGCACTCCCAGGTTGCAGCCAGCGGCTTGTTTCTCGTTCAATTCAGCGGGACACTTCAATTGGCCCAGCGAACGGCTTTGCAGAAGGCTGGCGTGGAGTTGATTCAATATGTGCCGGACGACGCCTTTGTCGCCAGGTTCAACAAAGCATCGCCGGCGGGCGTTGGGGCAATGAGCTTCGTCACTTGGGTCGGGCCATACCGGAAAGAGGACAAAATTCATCCCCGGCTGGCAGTTGCGGCGCGACTCGCGGCGCAGACAAATGAAACGGTAAGTGTCAGCATTTTGCTCGCGCCGGACGCAACGGAGGCGGAAATTGCCGCCGTACGCACGCACCTCAAGGCGATTTATAGCGAGAGCCATCTCCGTTTGGGAACCATCGTGCGCGGTGAACTGTCGCCCGGCCATCTGGATGCGCTCGCGCAATCCAGCGCGGTGCTTTGGATCGAGCGGACACCTAAAAGAAAACTGGTGGATGAAGCTGCCTCGAAACTCGTCGGCGGCGATGACGGCAAAGTCGCCACGCCAACCGTCACAGAGCAGCTTGGCTTTGACGGCACCGGCGTAACGGTCTGCGTGGCGGACACAGGCTTGGATTCCGGCGACACCAACACGATGCACCCTGACCTGCGCGGACGCGTGACGGGATTTCAGTATTACGGCGATCTGACGGACGGTTCGGACGGCTACGGCCACGGAACGCATTGCGCGGGCATCATCGCGGGCAACGCGGCGACGGGCGAGACGGATCCGGACACCGGCCAGTTCTACGGTCTCGGCGTGGCATCGGGCGCGAATCTTTTTGTCGAGCGCATATTCGACGCCGACGCGAACGAAGCAAATCCGTTTCCCAGCGACGAAACGCTTACTCACGATGCCGTCCGTCACGGCGCAAAAATAGGCTCGAACAGTTGGGGCAACGACGTGCAGGGCGAGTATGACATTGACTGCGCGCAGTTCGATGAACTGGTGCGCGACGCGGACGCGGGCACCGCGGGCGACCAGCCTTACATTTTGGAATTTTCCGCCGGCAATGCCGGGCCGAACACGCAGACCATTGACAGTCCGGCCTGCGCCAAAAATGTGATTGCCACCGGCGCGTCCGAAAATGTTCCCGGCACGCTTGCGGAAACTTACGGCCTTTACGCCGATGGCTCGGACACGATGTGCGATTTTTCCAGCCGCGGACCGTGCGCGGACGGGCGCATCAAACCAGATTTGGTCGCGCCCGGAAGCTGGATTGCTTCCGCCGCGTCATCCGCCGCGCCGGATGAAGCCGCAATTGCGTGGACGGCGATTGACAATTATTACGTCTACATGGGCGGCACGAGCATGTCCGGCCCACACGCGGCGGGCGCGGCGGCGGTGTTTGTGCAGTTTTATCAAAGCACTCACACCAACGCGACGCCGTCGCCCGCGCTGGTCAAGGCGGCATTGATCAATTCCGCCGACGAACTGGACGAAGCCAACGGCGGCCCCGGCCCGGTTCCCAACAACGACGAAGGCTGGGGCCGCATCAATCTCACCAACATCATCGTTCCCAACGTCAACACCGCGCCGCGCTATTACCAGTATCTCGATCAAACGGTGCTGCTGACCAACAGCCAGGTTTTCACGCAGCACATTTTTGTCCAGGGTTCGGATCAGCCGTTGAAAATAACTTTGGCCTACACCGACGTGCCGGGATTTCCGGGCGCATTGCCCGCGCTGGTGAACGATTTGGATCTGGAAGTTGTCGGCCCGGATGGAACGCAGTATCGCGGCAACCAATTCGGCGCGGGCGAGTCGGTGCCGAACGCTCCGACTCCAGATCAATTGAACAACGTCGAGGGCGTTTATCTTTCGCAACCCGCGCCGGGCGATTATCTCGTCTGCGTGCGCGCGAGCAAAGTTGTTCAGGACGCGCGTCTCGACACCGCCGCGATTGACCAGGATTTCGCACTGGTGTCATCCGGCAACTTGGCGCGGCCGGGCACGGGATTCATTTTGCTGGATCGTCCGAGTTACACCGCGCCCGGCGTCATGAAAATCGAAGTGTTCGACGCAGCCCGCGCCGCCAGCAATTCCGTCAGCGTGATGGTGACCAACCTCACCGGGCAGTTGGGAACAACGGTTTTACTTTCCGCTGCGGGAAATTACGGCGTGTTCACCGGCACAGTGGCCACCGTCACCGGCCCGGCGGGTGCGAGACAAATCCAGATTGCCGACGGCGACAGTCTGGCGGCGGATTATTTTGATCCGAGCGGGACAAAACGGATTGCGACGGCAACGGCCGATTTGGTGCCGCCCGCCATCAGCGGCGTGACAGCCAGCACCGATCTCGGCGTTCTCACAATCACTTGGCAGACTGGCGAACCGGCCAACTCCATAGTTCAATACGGAACCGATGCCGCAAATCTGAACCTCGCCGTCACCAATGTCGCGCTCGTGACCAGTCATGTCGTGAGGCTGACCAAACTCATTCCCGGCGTAACGTATTTTTACTTGGTCAGTTCATCGGACGCGGCCGGCAACACTGACTTGGACAACAACTCCGGCGCATTTTTTAATTTAATTGGCAACGCCACGCCGACCGTGTTGCTGGTGGACGATTACGATACGACCGCCGAAGAAGCGAACGGCGCAACGGTGATCCCCGACGGCAGTTACACCAACGTCCTGGCGGCGGCGGGCGTGAGTTTTGGATTTTGGAAAGTGAACGAGCGCGGCGGCCCGCAGCTTGCCGACCTTCAGCCGTTTCCGGTCGTCATCTGGCGGACCACGGATGACATCATCAACTACGGAGTGGACGAAGACGGCCTGCCCGATCCCACCGCCACCAACAACACGTTGAACGCCCAGCAGCAATACATGATTCAAACCTATTTGAACGGCGGCGGCTCGTTCTTCATGGCTTCGATGCAAATCCTCACGCAACTGGGCGACGTGCCGTTCCGGCGGAATGTGCTGCAAGTGGCCGGCTTTGTCCAGAATCCCGACCCGCCCGCGCCTGATCCGGCCGGCGACGAAGATTTTGGCGTGCCGGCAATTCTCGGAGCGCCGGCTTCGATTGCCAACGGCATCAACCTGAATTTGGATTACAGCAGTTATCCAAGTTTCGACGACGGATTCGGTGACGTTTTCGGCCCGGATTTTTCCGACACGTTCACGCCTTCCGCCAGCGCCACGGCCATCACGTTGGAATCAGTTTCGGGCAAGCCGTGCGGCATGAGTTATCCGAACAACGGCGTGGACAGTCCGGGCCGCGTCGTATTTTTGGGCTTTCCGTTCGATGCGATTCCGACGAACGGCCCGGCCACTAACAGCGCGGTGGGTCTGCTGCGGAACATCATCAATTTCCTCGCGCCGGGCGCGAACGGTGCGGGCGTCGTTTTTCTCGACAACATCGTTTATACCACCAACGAAGTGGTCACGGTGGAAGTGGGCGATTCAGATCTCGCTGGCACGGGCCAGATTACGGCCAGTTGCACGGCCAGCTCGCGGACGAACCAGACGAACGTGACGCTATTTGAAACCACTCATCCGGGATTGTTCAGAGGAACGATTACGCTGGTGGCGGGCAGCGCCGGAACAAATCAATTGCAGGTGCAAAATGGAGACACTCTCACGGCAACCTATTTTGATTTTTCCAACCAGAGCAATGTGACCGCGACCGCGACGGTTGACACCGTGCCGCCAGTCATTTCGCAGGTGGCGGCGGCCACGGATTATTCCAACGCCAAAATCACCTGGCTGACCTCCAAACCGACCGACGCTTCGGTGCAATATGGCCTGTCCCAATTGCCCGACCACGCGGCCTACGTTGGCACGCCCGGCGCCAATCACGCCGTCACCATCAGCGGACTTTCAGCGAACCGGATTTATTATTACGAAGTCGTCAGCCGCGATCAGGCCGGCAACACCACTGTGGACGACAACAACGGAAACCTTTACACGTTCCAAACGCTCAAGGCACCGACGCCGCCGTGGTTCGACAATCTGGAAAGTGGAGCGCCCGGCTGGTCGGTGGTGCCCGATCCCGTCAATGGCTCGGACATCAACTGGACGCTCGGCACGCCAAACAACGGCCTTGTGACCAGCGCCTATTCCGGCACCAATGCCTGGGGCAGCGATCTTGACGGCGACCAGAATTTTTTTCTCGCCAGCAGTTATTTGTATAGTCCGGTCATTGACCTCACCGGCCTCAAATCCGCGACGCTGACTTTTTTCGACGCCTGCGATTTCAGCGAGGCTTACGAGGACGGCGTCGTGTATATTAGCACCAACAGCAGCACGCCGCCTGGCAACCTGCCGATGGCAGAGGATTTAACCGGAACCGTAGATGACTGGGATCAGGAGACGGTGGATTTGACTCCGTGGGTCGGCCAGACCATTCAGGTCGTGTTTTATTACGAAGGCGTTGAATTCGGCAACACCGTCAACGGCTGGACGATTGACGACATCGGCATCACCGGCGAATCATCGGGTGGAAATATCAGCATCACAAAAAATCTGGGCCAGGGAACCTGGTCGCTGTTTTCGCTGTCATCCATCGGCCTCGTCCCTGTGCAGTCCGACGTGACGCCGTCCGTCACCATCAGCAATCTGCCCGCCGGCCAATACGTCGTTCAATTCAGCGACGTGCCCTATTATCAAACTCCCGCCACGCAGACCAATACACTGGCCGTCGGTGGCACCCTTTATTTCAACGGCAACTACACATTTTTGGACGCGAACCAAAACGGCATTTCAGACGCCTGGGAACAAAATTATTTCGGCTCCGTCACCACCAACCGCACGCAACGGACCGATTCCGACGGCGACGGAATGAGTGACTACGCCGAATTCATCGCCGGGACCGACCCGGCCAGCCCGGCCTCGCGGTTCCATTTCACCGGCGAAAGCGTCCAGAGCAACCTCGTCCAGATGCAATGGACGGTCGTCACCAACCGGCTCTATCAGGTCAGTGTTTCCACCAATCTTCAAGCATGGCTGCCGGTCACGGGCTGGATTCAGGCGTCAAACGCCCCGACCATGAGTTACACTGCCACGAACAACCGCAGCGGTTCTTGGTTCTACCGTGTTCAAGTATTGCCTTGAGAGAATTGCGCCGGGGGAAACACAGTTGAGCTTTCGCGACCGAAGTGGAATGCTGATCCCGCAACATGAGCGTCAAAGTAAAAATTTGCGGCATCACGAATCTCGCCGACGCGCAGGCCGCCGTCGAGGCGGGCGCGGACGCCTTGGGCTTTAATTTCTATGAAAAAAGCCCGCGCTTCATTTTGTTGGAAACAGCGCCGGAAATAGCGAAACAAATTCCGCCGTTCGTGATGCGCGTGGGAGTTTTTGTGGACGCGGAACCGGATTTTGTTTTGCGCGCCATCGGCGAGGTTGGTTTGACCATGCTCCAGTTTCACGGCGACGAGCGGCCGGAATTTTGCACGCAATTCGGCCTGATGAGCATGAAGGCGTTCCGCATCCGCGACGCGGAATCGTTGAAGAAAATCCCGGATTACCTGACCGACGCGTATCTGCTGGACGCTTTTTCTTCGACGACGCTGGGCGGCACGGGCGAAAAATTCAATTGGGACCTGGCCGTCGCCGCGCAAAAATTCGGCAAGCCGATTTTTCTCGCGGGCGGTTTGACGCCGGAAAACGTGGCCGAGGCCGTGAAAAAAGTCCAGCCGGTCGGCGTGGACGTTTCGAGCGGCGTGGAATCCGCGCCCGGCAAAAAAGATCACGCGAAAGTGAAGGCGTTTATCGCGGCGGCGAAAAGTGTTTGAACCAGAGAAATTTTATTTTCCCTCACGAACTACTTTGTTCAGTTTAACTTTCAATTCGTATTCCAGAAGCGTGACATTGGAAATTAAAGAAGTCGCCAATCTTAAATCTTCACTAATTTCTCGCGCAACAATTACGCCCCGAACTTTTTGATTTTCAACTGCTAGATTTTCTTTAATCCAAGCCATATATCGAAGCAATTGTCCAACCACGCGGTCGTATCCTTTAGAAACTTTCAACTCAACGACGACGTAATCATTTGATTTGTCAGCGGCCAAAATGTCAATAAAACGGTCTCCGGCAGGAAATTCTAAACCCGTAATTTGATCGTCTTCATCATCTTTGTATAACCGCAATTCCGGTTCAATTAGTTCCAGATTTTTGGCTAGAAATTGCTGCAAGTCTTTTTCGTATGCGAATTCCTGTTGATCATTTTCTTCGGAATTTTGAGACCGACGCGCTGGTTCTAGCTGGTCGCTTTGGGCTTTTAGATAAATCGGCGCGGGGTCGGATTTAGGATCATATAATCGGTATCGTCCGGCATCTAATTGAAAAAGAAGATCGTCGCTCGATCCAGCTTGATAATGAATTCTCGAAGGAGCATTTGTAGCAAGGCGAAAACAATGACACCCGACAGTCGAGGTTTTGATTCTTGGATATTTCTGCCGAAACCAGTTGATGATTTGGCTGCGCTCAATGATTTCGCCGGGCTTAAGTTTTAATTCGGAAATTAAATCTGAAAATAATTCTCGAACTGTTTTTTCATAAATGCGTTTAGCCATGAGAAAATGAAGTCATTGCGTTTTCGATACGTCAAGAACTTAAGGCTGCTAAATTCTCTTTGCGCACCTCGCGCCTTTGCGTGAAAAATAAGACCATGAGCGCAATCACCGCCACTTGACATCATCTTAAAAGGACATTAAAAGATGATTATATGAAATTGATCGCCATCAAAGATTTGAAGCAACCGCGCCAATTCAAGCGCCGGTTGCAAACGGAAAAAGAACTGCTTTTGACCAGCGACGGCAATCCAGTCGCGATCTTGTTGAATGTTGAAACGGCGGAAGATCCCGAAATTTTTTTGCAATCCATTCGCGACGCGCGCAGCCGCATGGCTTTGAGCCGCGTTCGCGAGTCGGCGGGCGCGGCGGGCGCGGACGCGATGTCGCTGGCGGAAATCAACCGTGAAATTTCGGCGGCGCGTCAATCGAGAAAATCCCGCCGATGAACCGCGCCGTTTTTGACACGAACGTCTTGGTGTCAGGGTTTTTGTCGCCGCACGGCCCGCCGGGACGCATCGTCGAAGGCTTGCGCGCGGGAATTTTTCAAGCGATTATCGACGACCGGATTTTTTACGAATACAAAGAAGTGCTGGCGCGGCCAACCTTTGCCTTTCCCAAAAGAGAAGTAGAAATTGTTTTGAACACAATCCGAGCAAATGCGTTTTCCATTGAAGTTTTGCGGGCGGCCCATGGATTGCCGGACAAAGACGACGCGCCATTTTTGGAATGCGCGCAAGCCGCCGAAGTTCCGATTGTCACGGGAAACGTTCGCCATTTTCCAAAATCCGTTTGCGGCAATGTAAAAATTTTGACGCCCGCGCAATTCATTCATTTGCACACACAATAATTCCTTTGCGTCTTTGCGCCTTTGCGTGAAAATAAGACCATGAGCGCAATCACCGCAGAAGATTTGCCCGACGTTCACGGCCATTTTGGACCTTACGGCGGACGTTATGTGCCGGAGACGTTGATGCATCCGCTGAAAGAATTGGAGGAGGAATATTTCCGCGCGCAGCACGACCCGGAATTCCAGCGCGAACTTTCCTATTACCTCACGGAATTTGTCGGTCGCCCGACACCGCTTTATTTTGCCGAACGGCTCACCAAGGAACTCGGCGGCGCGAAAATTTATTTGAAGCGCGAAGATTTGTTGCACACCGGCGCGCATAAAATTAATAATGCGATGGGACAAATCCTTTTGGCGAAACGCATGGGCAAGACGCGCATCATCGCCGAGACCGGCGCGGGCCAGCACGGCGTCGCCACGGCCACGGTGAG
>Ga0207933_1001457_pt1 | contig 17736 bp, 12 predicted proteins | sample NGESurdeep092012_4_FD_184488 | JGI IMG/M metagenome (GOLD analysis project Ga0207933, IMG submission 184488) | Arctic peat soil microbial communities from Barrow, Alaska - NGEE Surface sample F53-3 deep-092012 (SPAdes) | ecosystem: Environmental > Terrestrial > Soil > Wetlands > Peat ...
AACCCGTTAGAACAAAGGGAACGTTTTGAAGATCAAGTGAAACTTATGGAGCGCGGCGATGACGAAGCCATGTTTATAGATTATGATTTTTTGCGCGCGCTGGAATATGGCATGCCGCCTACCAGCGGTATTGGATTTGGAATAGACAGACTGGTAATGCTACTCACAGGCCAACAGTCCATCCAGGATGTTTTATTTTTTCCACAGATGAGACCTGAAAAACATCTGGGAGAATAATTTGCTAAAGAGATAAAAGGCTTTAATTGGATTCTTCCGGTAATTGAATTCATTAGTCACGAAATGCTTTTTTAATTCAAATAGAAAACAAGAATCTTCGATTTTTGTTTGTTTACTGTTAGCGTTAAAATCGGTTTGATTTAGACAATTAGACCAAAATCAAATCGCAAAAATATTTCCAGCTAAAACTAAAAGGAATTGTAAATTTAATCGAGAGGATTATTTGTATCTTCAAAATAAAATTTTGAAAATTTCATCCTTCGCGCTCTCCCCACTCATTCATTTATTCTATCCGCACAATTGTATAGGATGCGGCAGCGATGTGATTGGCAGCGAAAATTTACTTTGCATTAGGTGTATTCATGATTTACCAGTAACGAATTTCGCAATGCATGCCAACAATCCCTTGGAAAAAAAATTTTGGGGACGCGTATCAATAACATCTGCAATGAGTGAACTCTATTTTTCAAAAGATTCCATTGTTCAAAATATGATCCATGAATTTAAGTATCGTGGTAATAAAAAGGCAGGGCACTTTTTTGGAAATATGCTAGGTCGAAGTCTACTAAATAGTAATCGTTTCGAGGTTGATTTGATTATACCCCTGCCATTATTTATCCGTAAAGAGAAAATGCGCGGGTTTAACCAGGCAGAAATTTTGTGTGACGGTATTGCTGAGATCATAAATAAACCGGTCATTTCGAAGAACGTAATCCGGAAAATTTTTACCGAATCTCAAACCAGGAAACATCGTGCCGAAAGATGGAAAAATGTAGAAGGTATTTTTTATATAAACGACCCAAAATCCCTGGAAGGAAAGCATATTTTATTGGTTGACGATGTGATTATCACGGGCGCTACGATTGAAGCTTGCGGCAGAGAAATTTTAAACGTAACAGGAACTAAACTAAGTGTGGCAACGCTGGCGATAGCCGCTAGTTGATCAAATGGTTAAAGCAAGAGAGAACTGCTTTCGCAATTCTCTCTTCTTTAAAATCTATTTATTACTGATTATTTGGCAATTCCCATTTTAGCTTCGATAGAAAGGGTGGCGTGTGGAACAGCTCTTAATCTTGCTTTATCTATCAATTTTCCTGTTACGCGGCATATTCCGTACGTTTTATTCTCAATACGCATCATCGCTTTTTCCAGGTGGTCAATAAAGGTGATCTGGCGGCTTGCCATCTGGCTTAACTGCTCCCTTTCCATGCTTAGGCTTCCGTCTTCCATGGTCATATAACGGTTGTCACTTTCATCGCCGCCCATTTGGTCTTTACGTGTGATTAGTCCCTGCAAATATCCCAATTCTTTTTTTGCAGTCTCTAATTTCCTGGTAATCAATTCTCTAAATTCTATAAGTTCGTTATCACTGTAACGCATGCTGGGTCCGTTATCTTCGTATGGTGATTGATCGAGAACCGATTTGGTAAACTCGGGTTCATATTTTCGAGCTTTCTCAGTGTGTGTTTTAGGCATTACAAAGGGCTTTTGAGCCTTCTTAGGTTCGTCTTTTAGTTTTGCTTTGTGAGTGGCAAGCGCCTTCTTTAAGTCTGCCTTATGGGCAGAAATTTCTATAGGGCTTCCTTTAGTCACTGTATTTTTAACGGAAATCTCTTTCGATGGTTTCACAACCTTTGTTACTTTAGGAGCAACCTTTTTTTTCGAAACAATTTTTTCCTTTTTCACTGCGGATTTCTTGGCCGAAACCTTTGGATTTGGAATCGCTATTTTTTTGGCTTTAGTCAACTTTTCGGGGGCTGCTTTTTTCAAACCGGCCTTTGCAGCTTTTTTAACCGGAGTAGGTGTTTTAATTAATTTGCTAGCAGACTTCTTGGGCGCAACAACTTTTTTTGCAGCTTTTTTAGGCTGAATAGTCGCTGATTTTTTGGCAATAGCTTTCTTTACAATCAACTTTTTAGCTTGTACTGGCTTCTTCGCCAGCGTTGCTTTTTTGTTTATAGGCTTGCTTGCGTTTGATTTTTTGGCAACTTTTATTGCCTTTTTAGTCTTTGTCGCCATAAAATTTAAATGCTTTTTTGAATAATGTTTACTGCAAAAGTGTCATTATTAACATCAATTGTGGTGCCATTCAAAATTTCGGCCGAAAATTCAATTTCGGCTGCCAAAATTTCGGCGCGAATATACTCATTAAATTCTGTAACTATATCTTTTATGAGGCCTTTTTCTTCTATATTTACCACGATTTTATCAGTTAATTCAAAGTTTTTTTCTTTTCTTAAATTTTGTATTCTATTTATGAATTCTCTGGCAAATCCTTCCTTTTTTAACTGATCAGAAATAACGAGATCCAAGGCCACCGTTAGGTTACCTTTTACCGCCACTTCAAATCCTGGTATTTCATTGGTACTCACTTCAATATCGTCAAAATTAATGATAATTGGTTCTTCATCATCGCCTTCATTTAGCCCATAATCTCCCGCAAGTATTTGATTGATTGCTACATCATCCAAACCAGCAATTTTTTCCGCAGCCCATTTCATTTTCGGGCCTAATTTTTTCCCAAGGGTTTTATAATTGGCTTTGGCCTTCTTTTTTATAAAATTATTGCCTGCTGGCAAAATGGCAACTTCCTTGATATTAGTTTCAGATTTTATGATATTTTCCACCAGCCTAATCCTATTGTCAAAATCTCCGTCTATTGCCGGAATAATCACTTTTTGAAGCGGTTGCCGAACTTTAATGCTTACCTTTTTCCGAAGCGATAAAATAAGTGAAGAAATATCCTGGGCTAATTTCATTCTTACCTCCAGGTCCGGATTTATCAAACTGCTATCTACTTTTGGAAAATCAGTCAGATGAATAGAATTTTCACTTATTTGTTCGGTTACTGTATTCAAATTCTTAAACAACCAGTCGGCAAAAAACGGGGCAATGGGAGCCATTAATCCACTAATTGCCAGCAGGCATTCATATAAAGTTTGATAAGCTGAAATCTTATCTTTTTCGCCCGAAGGATTGTTTTTATCAATCGGTTTCCAAAATATCCGGCGGCAAAGCCTTACATACCAATTACTTAATTGTTCATTTAAAAAATATTCGATAGCTCTTCCCGCCTGTGTAGGTTCGTACTCATCAAGACTTTTTATAACCTCTCTTACCAGGGAATTTAATACCGAGATAATCCATTGATCCATCTCCGGCCGTTCATTTACTGGAATCAGTTTTTCTTTAAAATTAAATCCGTCCACATTGGCATACAGGGCAAAAAACTGGTAGGTATTGTAAAGCGTACCAAAAAATTTCCGTTGCACTTCCTTAATCCCTTCAGTATCAAATTTTAAGCTGTCCCACGGAGATGCATTGGTGATCAAATACCAGCGAGTAGCGTCGGGACCAAAAACTTCCAACGTTTCAAAAGGATCTACCGCATTGCCTAGCCTTTTGCTCATTTTGTTTCCATTCTTATCCAGCACAAGGCCATTACTCACCACATTTTTATACGCCACACTATCAAACAGCAAAACAGCGAGAGAATGCAGCGTATAAAACCAGCCTCTCGTTTGATCTACTCCTTCACAAATAAAGTCAGCCGGAAAGTTTTTCTCAAATTGTTCTTTATTTTCAAACGGGAAGTGCCATTGAGCGTACGGCATGGCGCCGCTATCGAACCAAACATCTACCAAATCCGGAACTCGTTTCATGGGTTTTCCTTCGGAAGAAGTGAGCCTAATAGTATCAACAAAAGGTTTATGCAAATCGGACACTATTTCATCGATTTTCGATTTCAAATCCGTTTTCTTATCATCAATTAATATCCCGGCATCGAAAGATTTCTTGATTTCTGATTTTAATTCGTCTATTGAGCCGATACATTTTTCTTCCTCTCCATCTTCAGTGCGCCAAATTGGCAACGGCGTTCCCCAGAAACGACTACGACTGAGGTTCCAATCTACCATATTTTCCAGCCAATTTCCAAATCTTCCCGTTCCGGTAGAAGCTGGTTTCCAGTTGATGGTATTATTCAACTCTATCATCCTGTCTTTTACAGCCGTAGTTTTTATAAACCATGCATCCAAAGGATAATAAATTATTGGTTTATCGGTACGCCAGCAATGGGGATAATTATGCTCATATTTTTCAACTTTGAAAGCGCGGTTTTCTTTTTTTAACTTGACAGAAATATCCACATTTACATCTACATAATGCGGATCATCTTTATAGTCTTTTACAAATCGGCCACTGAATTCTCCAACACCATCTACAAATTTTCCTTCCTTATCCACCAGGATTAAAATGCCGAGATTATTTTTCTTTCCTACTTTAAAGTCATCAGCACCAAAAGCTGGAGCTGTATGCACAATTCCGGTTCCGTCTTCAGTAGTCACAAAATCTCCGGTTATTATTTTAAATGGTTCAGCTCCCGGAGTTATTTCTCTGATCTTTTCTAAGGTATTGGCTTCGGATGGAAGAAGTTGTTCATATTGACAGCCTTCCAAAGTTTTGCCTTTAAATTCAAAGAGAATTTCCCAATTAAAAATTTTTCCTTTATTTAGATGAGTTGGTTCATTATCCCATTGACTCCTAATTGAATTACTAATACTTATTACATCACCATTTTCATCTTCAAAATTCATATCAAAGAATTTCACAAGAAGTGTTTTTGCTAATATAACATTGATGGGAAGATGTGTATAAGGGTTAAATGTTTTTACTAACGAATATTCAATGTTAGAGCCTACAGTTAATCCAAGATTGGACGGAAGTGTCCATGGAGTGGTTGTCCAAGCAAGGAAAAAAAGCTGATCATCTTTAATTCCATCAAAAAGAAATGCGCTTTTTTCATTCTTTTCTACCTTAAACATCACCGTCGCACTTGTATCCTTTACATCTTTATAAGTTCCGGGTTGATTTAATTCGTGCGAACTTAAGCCTGTTCCCGCTGCAGGCGAATAAGGCTGAATGCTGACACTTTCATATAAATATCCTTTTTTATATAATTCCTTCAGGCACCACCAAAGAGTTTCGATATAGTTATTTTCAAAGGTGATGTAAGGATTTTTCAAATCGACCCAATAGCCCATTTTCTGAGTCACTTCATCCCACTTATCTTTAAATTTTAATACTTCGCGGCGACAGGTAGCATTATATTCTTCGACAGAAATTGATTTCCCGATATCTTCTTTAGTAATTCCTAATAATTTTTCTACTCCAAGTTCTACGGGCAAACCATGCGTATCCCAGCCTCCTTTACGATTTACCTGGAAACCCTGCATCGTTTTATAGCGGCAAACCAAATCTTTTAAAGTTCTCGAAATTACATGATGAATACCAGGCATTCCGTTAGCGCTTGGGGGCCCTTCATAAAAAACAAAAGAGGGTTTCCCGTCCCGGTTTGTAATACTTTTTTGAAATGTATTTTCCTGGTTCCACAACGTCAGAATTTCATCCGCAATTTGGGCAAGGTTCAACTGTTTGTATTCACGATATTTCTGCTTCATTAATTGTAAACCTTCATGATAAAATAAAAGGTAGCAAAGGTAAAGATTTTTGCAAGGCGTTGATGAATCAATAAAATGCGCGTTTTTTAAACTAAAGATGCGGTTTCATTTCGTTAAATTTGTTTGATCAAATAAATTAAAAAGCTATGAAAATGAAGGCACTAGGTGGACAGGGAATACAAGCATCTGAAATCGGGCTTGGCTGCATGGGAATGAGCGAATTTTATGGAGAACATAATGACGCCGATTCAATACAAACGATTCATAGGGCATACGATCTGGGTGTTACATTTTTTGATACGGCAAATATTTACGGCCCGTTTACGAATGAAATTTTAGTGGGAAAAGCGATAAAACCATTCCGGAATAAGATAACGCTCGCTACCAAATTTGGAATCGTAAGAGACCCGGCGAATCCGAAAGCGAGAGGAATAAATGGCCGTCCTGAATATGTAAAAAGCTCTTGTGAGGCGAGCTTGAAAAGATTAGAGGTGGAGGTAATCGACCTGTATTATCTCCACCGTAAAGACCCTGATACGCCGATAGAAGAAACGGTAGGCGCTATGGGACAATTAGTAAAAGAAGGAAAAGTAAAAGGAATAGGATTAAGCGAGGTGAATGTAGATACTTTGCGAAAAGCGCATTCAACATTTCCACTCACTGCATTACAATCTGAATATAGTTTATGGAGTCGTGATCCGGAGGATGAAATTTTGCCGGCTTGCAAAGAGTTAGAAATTGCCTTCGTTGCCTACAGCCCTCTTGGACGTGGATTTTTAACTGGCCAAATAAAAAAATTTGAAGATTTGGATGAAGATGATTTTCGCAGAAATTCTCCACGTTTCCAGGGAGAAAATTTTGATACAAACCAGGAACTGGTAATTGAGATATCATCAATTGCGAAGTCAAAAGGATGCACGCCATCACAGTTGGCTCTGGCTTGGGTGATGGCACAGGACGATTTTATTTTTCCTATTCCCGGAACAAAGAGAATAAAATATCTTGAAGAAAATGTAAAAGCAGTTACCATTTCATTGTCCTCCAAAGAACTTGAGCAGATTGAAAAAGCATTTCCAAAAAATGCCGCAATTGGATCGCGCTATTCTGAAGTGGGAATGAAGACGTTGAACAAATAGCGGCATGGTCAATAAATTTTTATGGTATGTTTTTATGATTGCGCTCCGATAAAATATTTAATGAATTAACGATAGTTTTATTTCTAATTTCGTCTTAAAATATTTCATTTATTAAAAGATTAATCATGAAAAGAATATCATTGCTTGTGTCATTTCTTGCAATTGTTTTGCCGGCACAATTTGTATGTGCGCAGTCATTTACTTTAGGAGTTAGAAGCGGAATTAGCATTCCTAATTTATCAGCAAGTGGATCAGAAACCAATCCCTTAAATGAGGGCTATAGTTCCAGAATTGGTCCGGATGAAGCGATTTTTGGAGAATATCATGTATCGTCAGCGTTTTCAATTGAGGCGATGCTGGAATATTCATCACAGGGTGGAAAGAAAGATGGAACACAGGCTTTTCCTACTCCATCCCAAATTTCAGGAATGCTCCCTCCGGGACAAGCTCCTACCTATTTATACGCCGATTTTAAAAGTGAAGCCAAACTAAATTATTTGTTAGTTCCGATATTGGCCAAATACAATTGGAAGCTCGGGAGCAATTCCCCGAGGAGTGTTTACGCAGCTGTCGGCCCATTTGCAGGATTTTTGCTTGCTGCTCATCAAGTGACTAGTGGTTCGAGCATGTATTATAGCGATGACAAACAAACGCCATTGCCTTTTGGATTGACCGAAGCGATTGGTACACAGTCTTTTGACACAACTAATAATATTAAAAACCAACTAAATACTTTCAACTTCGGTGTGTCCGGAAATGTAGGATTTGCATATCGCTTTGGCAAAAACAAGATATTTATAGAAGGCGGCGGAAACTATGGGTTTTTAAATATTCAAAAGGGAACTGCCAACGGGAAAAACAATACAGGTGCCGGAACAGTTGCGCTCGGGTATGGCTATACCTTTTGGAAATGATTTTTACCGGCTTGTTGATACAGCGAAAACGATTTGCGCATTGGGCCAGTAAACAAATAAATAACAGAGATTCTTATTCCTTTAGCGTGAAAGTATTCCAAAAAACTTTTTCAGTTTTTGGTTGAATTGATTATTGTGAAACTCAGTTTTTAATTCTTTCATGCAATTGGCGCAAAGGCAATCCTCATATTTTTCATGTAAATGATTTCTTTCAGGCTCAGTAAGCGTTACGCTCGTACATTGGCATAATAAAATAGAACCCACTTTGCATTCAAAGCGGGTTCTGCATCTGGGACAAAACTTCTTTTCATGTTCACACATAAATTAAAGATTTTGATGTAACAGGAAATTGTAATGACAGGTCGCGACCTGTCATTACAACAGATAATTTTAGCTACTGCAACTTACACAACCGTCTTCCATAGAGCAAGTAGTTCCTTCAGTAAAAGTATCACTTTCTAAAACATCGTCCTGAGACTTATTGATTAATGGTTCCACACTTTTGCCACCTTGTTTTTCTACCGTAAACTGCACCGCTTGTGTGGCAGCTTTAGAACGCAAATAATACATCCCGGTTTTCAATCCTTTGCGCCATCCGTAAAAATGCATGGAAGTCAATTTACTTACGGAGGGCTTGTCCATAAAGAGATTGAGCGATTGCGACTGGCAAATATAAGCGCCTCTGTCCGCAGCCATATCAATAATATTACGCTGCTTAATTTCCCAAACGGTTTTATAAATTTCTTTTATCTCAGTCGGAATTTCTTCTATATTTTGTACCGAACCATTGTGTTGAATAATCCGGTTTTTCATATCATCGTTCCATAAATTCAGCTCAACCAAATCTTTCAATAAATGTTTGTTTACTACCACAAATTCACCACTCAAAACGCGCCTTACATAGATGTTAGATGTATAAGGTTCAAAGCATTCGTTGTTTCCCAAAATTTGAGATGTAGAAGCAGTCGGCATCGGCGCTACCAATAAAGAATTCTTTACGCCAAATTTAATGACTTCATCCTTCAGCCTGTACCAATCCCAACGTAAGGATGGTTCCACATTCCACATGTCAAATTGAAAAATTCCTTTTGAAACCGGCGAGTCTTTAAAGGTTTCGTAAGCACCTGAAATCTTTGCGAGGTCTTTGCTCGCAGTCATAGCAGCAAAATAAATGGTTTCAAAAATTTCTTTGTTCATTTGCTTTGCTTCATCGCTTTCAAAAGCCAATCGCAATAGAATAAAAACATCGGCAAGCCCCTGAACCCCCAAACCAATCGGGCGATGTTTCATGTTGGAATTCCTGGCTTCTTCTACGGGATAAAAATTATTATCAATTATTTTATTGAGATTTTTAGTCGCTTCGTAAGTTACCTCATACAATTTATCATGATTAAAATTTCCATCATTTACAAACCTTGGTAATGCCAATGAAGCTAAATTACAAACTGCGATTTCATCAGGGGAAGTGTATTCCAAAATTTCGGTGCAGAGGTTGGAACTCTTGATGGTACCGAGGTTTTGCTGGTTGCTTTTTTCATTTGCTGCATCTTTATATAACAAATAAGGTGTGCCAGTTTCTATCTGAGATTCTAAAATGGTGAACCAAAGCTCCTGCGCTTTGATGGTCTTTTTTGCTTTGCCTTCTGATTCATAGCGCGTGTATAATTCTTCAAATTTTTCGCCCCAGCAGTCCTGTAATCCCGGCGCTTCATTCGGGCAAAACAAACTCCATTCGCCATCTGCTTCCACTCTTTTCATGAATAAATCTGGTATCCATAAGGCATAAAATAAATCTCTTGCGCGCATTTCTTCTTTGCCATGATTTTTTCTTAAATCCAAAAATTCAAAGACGTCTGCATGCCACGGTTCCAAATAAATAGCGAATGCTCCCTTGCGTTTTCCACCGCCCTGGTCTACATAACGCGCTGTGTCGTTAAAAACTTTTAGCATCGGAATAATACCATTACTTGTGCCGTTAGTACCGCCGATATAGCTGCCTGTGGCTCGGATATTATGAATTGCCAAACCAATGCCACCAGCACTTTGGGAGATTTTGGCCGTTTGCTTGAGCGTATCGTAGATTCCTTCAATGCTGTCGTCCTTCATGGTTAATAAAAAGCAACTGCTCATTTGCGGCTTGGGTGTTCCTGCATTAAAAAGAGTTGGCGTAGCATGTGTAAACCATCGTTCGCTCATTAAGTGATAAGTCTTGATTGCACTTTCAATATCATCTTTATGGATGCCGATAGCCACACGCATGTACATGTGTTGAGGACGTTCTACAATCTTATTATTTAATTTTAGAAGATACGATTTCTCTAAAGTTTTAAACCCAAAATAATCAAATCCATAATCGCGGTCGTAGATAATGGTGCTGTCTAAAAGTTCGGCATTATCATGAATAATTTTCCATACATCGTCAGCTATCAGGGGAAGATATTTTCCGGTTCGTTCGTCGTGGCATTCGTACAACGCTTGCATTGTCTTTGAAAAACTCTTAGTAGTGTTTTTATGCAAATTGCTAACCGCAATGCGGCTTGCAAGCAAGGCATAATCAGGATGCTTTACGGTCAGCGATGCTGAGGTTTCCGCCGCGAGATTATCGAGCTCAGTGGTAGATACGCCATCGTACAAGCCTTCGATAACTTTTTTTGCTACGTCAACAGCGCATACGAAACGCCTGTCCAAACTGTAGCAAAGCTTTTCGATACGCGCAGTTATTTTATCAAATTTTACGCTTTCTTTTTTACCGTTTCTTTTTATTACTTGCATGTTATATAATTTTTAATGATTAATAATTTTGTCTCCCGCAGAATTCGCAGATTATCGCTGAATTTATTTTCTGCGTTCATCTCTGTAATCAGCGGGACTTTTTCTCCCACAGATATCGCAGAGTGCCGCTGATTTTTCCTTTCTGCAATTATCTCTGCAATCAGCGGGAAATCTCTTTAAAAATCTTCTTCCAGCGAAAATGCCTGCGCCTCTTTTGTGCCCCCTGCTACGCCTGCTTTTTGATAATCGCCCACTCTTTTTTCGAAGAAATTGGTTTTACCTTCCAGAGAAATCATTTCCATAAAATCAAAAGGATTGCCAGCGTTAAACATTTTGGGATAACCTAATTCCTGGAGCCATCTGTCGGCGACGAATTCAATGTATTGCTGCATTAATTTTGCATTCATGCCGATAAGCGCAACAGGCAAAGCTGAAGTCACAAATTCTTTTTCAATTTCCACTGCATCACCAATAATTTCATAAACTTCTTCTTCTGAAAGTTTTGTTGATAGCATACTGTAGAGTAGGCATGCAAATTCACAATGCAAACCTTCATCGCGACTGATAAGTTCATTGCTAAAAGTAAGCCCCGGCATTAATCCACGTTTTTTCAACCAGAAAATAGAACAAAAACTTCCGCTAAAAAATATGCCTTCTACTGCCGCAAACGCTACGAGGCGTTCAGCGAAATTTCCGTTTTCAATCCAGCGCAAGGCCCACTCCGCTTTCTTTTTTATTGCGTCTATCGTTTCAATCGCGTGAAATAAATGGTCTTTTTCTCTCGGGTTTTTTATGTAGGTATCTATGAGCAGCGCATAGGTTTCTGAGTGAATGTTTTCCATCATTATCTGGAACCCGTAAAAGCATCGCGCTTCCGGTATTTGCACTTCTCTCATAAAATTTACCGCCAGGTTTTCATTCACAATTCCATCGCTTGCAGCAAAAAAAGCAAGCACATGAGAAATGAAATGCCGCTCACCATCATTGAGATTATTCCAATCTTTGATGTCGCTGCTTAAGTCTAATTCTTCCGCCGTCCAAAAACTGGCCATGTGCTTTTTATATTGTTCCCACACTTTGGGGTAATTAATCGGAAGGATTACAAAACGGTCTTTGTTTTCTCTTAATAAAATTTCATTTTCATTCTGCATAGTAACCTATTTTGATTATGATAAAATTTACTCGCAGGCAATAAGAGTGGGCTGAATACAAAAGGATTTTATTCCGAAAAATGTAGCCAGTTCACTGCCTTTCACCCGAAAGCATGATAACTTTTTAATTGATTCGTGGCAGGTCTTCTGACTTTCCCGATTTCCGGATACCTTCCCATCCGATAATTTTGAACAGTGGTTTGTAGATTCCGAAAATACAATGCAAACTAAGTTGCATCGGGATTACAGCTACGGGGATAGTTTCGGATTTTCACCGGATTCCCTTTTAATTCTGATTGCTTTTTTTAAACAATTCAGATAACCGCAAATGCATTGCAACATTAAAACAATAAAAAAGGGAAGCGTAAATTAATTATTAACCGGATGTTGAAAAGTAACTGAAAGACCCAAAGGGATGAAGTTCAAATAATCCGGTTCATAAAATAAAGAGATTTTATTTAAGCCTTTCGACTGATACCCGCTGCCTTTTAATGATTCACCAATAAATCCATCGCCAATACAAAAGCGAATAAAAGTATTATAAGAATTATCCATTGAATTGTTTTTTTGCTCATAACCATTGATTGAATTTTTTAATAAACCATGTTTTAATGAATTGGGTTAACAAACAATAACTGAATAATATACCGATGAGCCAGGGAAAATAACTCAGAGGCAATGCCCGTAATTTGAAAGCTTCTGCAAAAGGCGAAAAAGGAAGAAAAATTCCTATCACCATTATCAATGAAGTCATAGCTATTACAGGTGCTGTAGCCCAGCTTTGTATAAAAGGAATTTTGCGTATACGTATCATGTGTACAATTAATGTTTGCGACAATAAACCTTCTATAAACCAGCCGCTTTGAAAAAGGCTTTGATGCTCCGGGGAATTCGCTTTAAAAACAAAGAACATCACAGCAAATGTGGCATAATCAAATATGGAACTTATAGGCCCGATAAAAATCATAAAGCGGCTGATACCACCGGCATTCCATTTCTGCGGTTTTTCTATAAAATCTTCGTCCATTCTATCCCACGGAATGGAAGTTTGAGAAATGTCGTACAATAAATTTTGCACCAAAATTTGTATTGGAAGCATTGGCAAGAACGGAAAGATGGCGCTGGCACCCAGCATGCTGAACATGTTGCCAAAATTGCTGCTGGCAGTCATCTTGATGTATTTAATGATGTTGCCAAACGTCCTTCGTCCATAAATTACGCCTTTGCGGATTACAATTAAATCTTTTTCAAGCAAAATAATATCAGCGCTTTCCTTGGCAATGTCCACTGCAGTATCTACAGAAATTCCAACGTCCGCATCGCGCAAAGCAGCAGCGTCATTAATGCCATCGCCCATAAAGCCAACCGTGTGTCCTTTAGCCTGTAATAGTTTTACAATCCTTGACTTTTGGATGGGACTTAGTTTTGCAAGAATGCTTGTTTCGTCTAATTTATCTTTAAGTTCTTCATCATTTAAAAATTCTATTTCATTGCCGAGCAGCACATGCTGAATAGGAATGCCCACATCGCGGCAAATCTTTTTGGTTACTATATCGTTATCCCCGGTTAAAACTTTGATAGCTACTCCCAGCTTCTGTAACCCTTCAATGGCAGGTTTTGCAGAGGGTTTAGCCGGGTCAAGAAAACCAATGAAGCCTGTGAGTACCAGGTTGCTTTCGTCAGCCACAGAATATGTAAGCGGGCGTTTGATTTCTTCTTTAATTGCTACCAGTAAAACCCGTAGCCCTTCTTCGTTTAATTTTTTAGAAGTATTTAAAATGGTATTACGCATCGCATCATCCATCGGTACAATAGTATCATTTTCTATATGCAATTGCTTATCAATGCCCGGATCAAATGCGTGTGTACAAATATCGAGCACTTCTTCAACTGCACCCTTACAAATCAATAAATGCTTGCCATTTTTTTCTTCAAGAATCACACTCATTCTCCTGCGCTGAAAATCAAAAGGTATTTCATCTATTTTTTTAAAATACTCATCGGCTCTGATACATTTATGGACTTCTGCGTGTTCAAGCACCGCCACATCCAATAAATTTTTTAATCCAGTCTGATGAAAACTGTTGAGGTAGGCCCACTTCATTACTTCATCATCTTCATCGCCATAAACATTTAGGTGGCGTTCTAAAACAATTTTATCAAGAGTAAGCGTGCCTGTTTTGTCGGTGCATAAAATATCCATAGCGCCAATATTTTGAATCGCATTAAGGCGTTTTACAATCACCTTTCTTTTACTCATATTCTTCGCGCCTTTAGCAAGATTAGCGGTAACAATCATCGGCAACATTTCTGGCGTTAGCCCCACTGCTACTGAAATAGCGAACAATAATGCTTCCCACCAATCGCCTTTGGTAAATCCGTTTATTAAAAAAACCAAAGGTACCATCACGAGCATAAAACGAATGAGCAACCAGCTTACTTTGTTGACACCTTTGTCAAAACTTGTTTCTGCTCGTTTGCCTGTAATCGCTTTTCCGATAGAACCAAAATATGTTAGGTCGCCGATGGTTACCACAATTGCGGAAGCCGTTCCACTCACCACATTCGTTCCCATAAAGCAAAGATTTTCTAATTCCAAAGGTGACTTGATTTCTGCATTCCCGAGGCTGGTCGCCAGCTTTTCAACGGGTAGTGATTCTCCGGTAAGCATGGCCTGGCTTATAAATAAATCTTTGGATTGAATGATACGGCAATCAGCGGGAATCATGTCGCCTGCGCTTAACAAAACAATATCACCGGGAACCAGGTTGATAATATTGATTTCTTTTTTTGCATTATCGCGCCACGCAGTAGCGGTAGTTTTCACCATACTTTTCAATTGTTCTGCAGCACGGTTGCTACTATATTCCTGCCAGAAACGAAGCAGCGAACTCAGCAAAACCATTATCCCAACTACGATTACAGTTTTGTAATCTTTTTCGCTGGGTGCAGCCATCATTACATCTATTACAAAGGATGCCGATGCGAGAATAATTAACACTGCTATGAACGGATTTAGAAACGCTTCAAACAATTGAATATACCATGCGGGCGCTTTTTCATGCGCTATTTCATTAAGGCCAAATTCCTTTTTCTTTTCGTCAATATTTTGATCTCTTAACCCATTTTCATTGCTGTCTAATATTTTAAAAAATGAGTTGCTATCCACACTGGAAACTTTGCGAAGAAGGGTTGCCGCCGATTCGTCAAAACCGCTCACCCTGTTTTGAGAAGGAGAAATTTTTTGAATTATTTTTTCGGTTGTTTTTGAAAGTAACATAGCGATGATTTGTAAGTTTTATTAAATAGCTGCATGTATCCTGATTGAAAAAATATTTACAGGCCCACGCGATTTATTGTACCCGGGATTTATTAAAAATTGATAAGCCCCGGACAGGTATAACAGATTTTTCTTTATCGCTGCAGAATAATATAATTCGGTTAATTGTTCTAAGCCATAATTGAGATTCCCGTCACCAAGTTGAAAACCCTTTCCTCCATGTTTTAAATAATTTCGATGTGGGGCTGAAATGCCTGATATTACATAAGCCAGTCCCACATTATCATTCGGCCTGTTCCATTTATTTCCATTCGATGAAATACCAACACTGACAGTCCGGTCTATTTCTGTAAAAGTCCAGGTTTCGTTATTGCCATCATCCCATACGGCGCGAAAAAATATCCCTGCATCTTTCGTAATACGTTGTTCTGCGTTGATGCCAAAACCATATTTGGTACGGCCATATTTTCGTGTGGAGATAATGTCTGGCGCAGTTGGATTCAATGCAATGCTTTCATTGAAATTTCCCATATTGGCAGTATTAAAATAACCGAGAAAGCGAATAGCACCAGGTTTCCCTTCTAAAAAATAGCGGTGAGTATATTCCAGCGAATGTGCACTGGCTTTATTAATTTTCCAATCCATATCACTACCATTGGCCTCCAAAGGTTCTAAAGAAACAACATACCGAATTTCGTTTTTTGGTGTTACATATTCCAGAACAATACTTGGTGTGTATCCGCGCGTGTTGGCAGGATAGTCCCATGCTCCATTGTCCATAAGGCTCCAGCACATAAATTGAGTGCGCGCGTCATGGCTGTAAATATTATCATCAAAATAATCGGGAATGCTTATTTTACCAATAGTAAGTGCTAAATATTTTGAAGGAACGTTTCCTGCTAATTGGTTCTCATCCGCACTTTGATAAGTTTTAATTTTATCTAATGAAAATAACTGGCGATAAAATAATCTTGCCAAAAAAAGAGTAGGTGCAGGATTCCCAACACGAAATGTTTCCCCATTAGTGGCATCGGCTGCTCCAAAAGCTTCGCTCAAAGCAGCGCCACCGGCCAGTTCGGGATTGATGAAAATAGAGCCGCCTTTCCAAAGTTTTGCTCCTGCAAAAATGGTAGCAGTAATGGATGTTTGGGTTTCCTGCTGCGGTATCAAACTATTAGAACCTGAATATGCAGCCTTAAATGCAGGCTTGTACTGCGTAATAATCGTATTTTGAAAATGAAAAGAGAATTTCTCATTTAATATACTATCTGTCTGCTGTGCCTGTGTACTGAAAGCGCTTAAAATTGCGAAACTTAAAATAATTTTTTTATGCAACATTGCTTTTGTTTATTCCTTTTTACAGGAATACAAAAGCAATCCTATAAAATGGCGGGAATGAATAAATTGTCTGTTCGCGGACTACCGTCCATAATTTTTTTTTTAATTATGATGCAAAGGTAAAACTCACTTCTTTATGGGAACATTAGAGAATGCTTAGAAAAAAATTAGAATTTTATTAGAGAGTTTCGTGCGTACGAGGTATCAGCCATAGTAACAACTTGTGATATACTAAAACTTCACACATGGGGCAACTCAACTCTGAAAGTAGTTCCTTCGTCCACTTTGGACACAACATTAATTTCTCCTTTATGTAAATCAATGATTTTTTTGGTGAGGGATAAACCAATGCCATTCCCTTCAGCGAATCTTTTATTTTCGTCCCGAAAAAAAGATGTGAAAATATTTTGCAGTTCATTCGAACCTATACCTATACCATTATCCTGGAAACGAAGAATGGTTTTGTCTTTAAAATAGGTGATAGCTACCGTGGCTTCTTTTTCTTCAGAAAATTTACAGCCGTTTTCCATCAGGTTCATAAAGGCTGTTTTCAACAAATATTCATTTCCTTTTACCGAAATGAAATCATCATCTTCAATTTCTTTTTCAAAAATGATATTTATTTTATAATAAGGATGGTTGTGTCTTACTTCATTCCTTGCATCCAGCAAAAGCTCATCAAGGCGCACTTCTTTAAAACCAATTTCTGTCTGGTCGTAATTGGCTTTTGCGAGTTCAAGTAAATTGTTGGTAAGGCGTACTAATTTTTGCGCATCGTCAATAGCGTGGTGGATGGATGTTTGATATTCTGCAATATTTCTTTGTTTGCTGGTAGTCAGTTGTAGCTCTGCAAGCATGGCTGTTAAAGGTGTTCGCAACTCGTGGGCTATATTGGAAACAAAATCTTTCTGGGCGTCAAATGATTTTTCGAGCCGGTCAAGCATCGCATTAAAAGTAATTGCAAGCTCTGCTATTTCATCTTTTCCCTTTCCTTCTTCAATCCGTAAGTCCAGGTTGGTAGCGGTTATTTCCTCTACTTTATCTACCATTTTTGAAACTGGCGAAAGAGCTTTCTTTGCCAGATATTTTCCGGTAAAAAGAGTCAAAATGACGCCGATAAAAAAGCCAATGATTAAAGTGTATGTAAGATTTCGAAGCTTGGCAAAGCCATATTGGTCGATAGCAGCGGCGGTGATTACATAGCTGCGGTTATCATGGTTATATAAAATCCCAATCACCTGTGTCTTCTGTTGATAGAACTGTATTTCTTTTTTTTGGATAATCGCATCAATCATTTGCCGGGTTTCCTTTAACCGTTATGTAAAACTTTACATAACGGTAATTATGGAAAGTAAAAGATTATGTAAAGTAATCCCATCAATACGTCCAGAGCATCTGTGTTCTGGACACTACTTTACATAATCACTTAACATAAGATTATTACTTTAT